>FWWL01006317.1_pt1 | contig 17317 bp, 13 predicted proteins | sample 2228331 | NCBI WGS metagenome assembly FWWL01 (sample SAMEA103939775, study PRJEB20133) | metagenome
TGGCGGACGGCGCCGGCGCGCCGGCTCGACCTGCGCCTGCCCGTCCCGCCTGGCCAGTGGACGGTCGAAGGCGCGGTGCGCGATCACCTCGCGCGGCCGGGCGCCCCGGTGTTCTACGTCGAGAACACGCTGGCCAACGCCCTGTTCGGCCTGCTGTGCTGGCGCGCCATCTTCGCCGCCATTCCCGGCGCCTTCTTCCACCCCTTCCACCACGGCCCGGCCGATCTGTACAGCGCCGATTTCCACCCACGGCGCAAGGCGCTGTTCGACGCATGCCTGGCAGAGCTCGACGACGGCCGCTACCACGAGACGATCCGCGCCAACCTGTGCGCCAAGGCAGGCCTGCAGTCTCCCTTCGTGCACTGGGAAGCCCTGTCGCCCGGCCTGGTCGACCTGGCGCTCGCCTGCATCCCGGCCGCCCACCTGCGCAGGTGGTGCGAGCGCATCCTGCACGACGTCAAGGCCAACCGTAGCGGCTTTCCCGACCTGATCCAGTTCTGGCCGGACGAGCGGCGCTACGACATGATCGAGGTGAAGGGGCCGGGTGACAGGCTGCAGGACAACCAGTTGCGCTGGATCGACTACTGCGCGGCGCACGCGATGCCGGTCACGGTCTGCTACCTGCAGTGGGAAGACGCGGCATGAGCTACACCGTCGCGGTGCGCGCACTGTGCGAATTCACGGCCAAGCAGGGCGACCTCGACCTGCGCTTCACCCCCTCGCCCACCGCCCAGGAAGGCATGGCCGGCCACGCGGCGGTGGTGGCGCGGCGCGGCGCCGGCTATCAGGCCGAGCTGCCGCTTTCGGGGCGGTGGGGACCGCTGACCGTGCGTGGACGCGCCGACGGCTACGACCCGGGCCGCCAACTGCTCGAGGAGATCAAGACCTGGCGCGGCCAGGCGGCGGGCATCCCGGAGCGCCACCGCCAACTGCACTGGGCGCAACTGCGCATGTACGGGCATCTGCTGTGCGCCGCGCAGGGATTGGAACAGATCCACCTGGCACTGGTGTACTTCGACATCGCCAGCGGCGAGGAAACCGTGCTGCACGAGACCCGGGACGCGGTCTGGCTGGCGGACTTTTTCGCGGGGCAGTGCGCCCGCTTCGCGGCCTGGGCCGCGCAAGAGACCGCCCACCGGCAGGCGCGCGACGCGGCGCTGGCCGCCCTCGCCTTTCCCCATGGCGCCTTCCGGCCAGGCCAGCGCCAACTCGCCGAAGCCGTGTTCAGGGCCACCAGCGGCGGGCGCTGCCTGCTGGCGCAGGCTCCCACCGGCATCGGCAAGACAATCGGCTGCCTGTTCCCGGCGCTGAAGGCGATGCCGCAACGCGTGGACAAGCTGTTCTTCCTGGCTGCCAAGACGCCGGGCCGAAGGCTGGCGCTCGACGCCGCCGCGGCGCTTGGCGCCGGCGGACCGCGCCTGCCGCTGCGCGTGCTGGAACTGACCGCGCGCGACAAGGCCTGCGAACATCCGGACAAGGCCTGCCACGGGGACTCCTGCCCGCTGGCGCGCGGTTTCTACGACCGGCTGCCGGCCGCCCGCGCGCACGCCCTCACGCGCCCCTCGCTCGACCGCGCCGCCGTGCGCGAGGCGGGATTGGCGCACGAGGTCTGCCCCTATTACCTGGGTGTCGAACTGGCGCGCTGGGCCGACCTGGTGGTGGCCGACTACAACTACTACTTCGACGGCGGCGCCATGCTGTACGCGCTTGGCCAGGCGAACGGCTGGCGGGTCGCGGTGCTGGCCGACGAGGCCCACAACCTTGTCGCCCGGGCCCGTGCGATGTACTCGGCGCAGCTCGATCGCCAGGCCCTGCGCGCGGCGCGCGCCGCCGCGCCGGCTGTCCTGAAGAAGCCCCTGGAGCGGCTGGGGCGGGCGTGGACGGCGATGGAGAAGGCCGCGCCCGCGCCCTGCCAGGCGCTCGACGCGCCGCCGGACAAGCTGCTGTCGGCGCTGCAGCTCGCATGCGGCGCCCTGTCGGAGCACATGGCCGAACATCCCGCGCCGCTGGAGCCGGCCTTGCAGCGCTTCCACTTCGACGCGCTGCGCCTCATCCGCCTTGCCGAATCCTTCGGCCCGCACTCGCTGTGCGACCTCGAACGCGAGGGCCGCGATTCGCGGATCGCGCTGCGCAACCTGGTGCCGGCGCCCTTCCTGGCGCCGCGCTTCGCCGCGGCCCATTCCGTGACCCTGTTCTCGGCCACCCTGAGCCCCTGGCACTACTTCAGCGACACGCTCGGCATGCCGGACGACACGGCCTGGGTCGAGGTCGAGACTCCCTTCGGCGGCCACCAGCTTGCCGTCCATATCGCGCGCGACATCTCGACCCGCTACCAAGCGCGGGGCGCGTCGCTGGAACCGATCGCCACCCTCATCGCGCGCCAATACCGCCAGGCGCCGGGCAACTATCTGGCCTTCTTCAGCAGCTTCGACTACCTGGAACAGGCGGCGGCGCTATTCGCGCAACGCCACCCGGAGATTCCCGCGTGGTGCCAGGAGCGGCGCATGAGCGAAGCCGCGCGCTCCGGCTTCCTGGAGCGCTTCACCCCGGATGGGCGGGGGGTCGGCTTCGCCGTGCTGGGCGGCTCCTTCGGCGAGGGGGTGGACCTGCCGGGCGCGCGCCTGATCGGCGCCTTCATCGCCACACTCGGCCTGCCCCAGCTCAATCCGCTGAACGAGCGGCTGCGCGAGCGCATGCAGGAGATGTTCGGCGCCGGCTACGACTACGCCTACCTGTACCCCGGCATCCAGAAGGTGGTGCAGGCGGCCGGGCGGGTGATACGGGGCGAGGCCGATCGCGGCGTGGTGTGGCTGATCGACAGCCGCTACGCGCAGCCGGCCGTGCGCCGGTTGCTGCCCGCGTGGTGGCAGGTGGGGTCCTAGAGACGCTCCTCACCATCCTGCCGGCTACCTGCCCGGCTTGAGTTTGCTTCACCAGAAGCCACCTTGCCTCTTTCCATCTTAGCCCTCGTGATGCGAGCCGGCCGCACTTCTGGCGGGAAAAATGTATGAACTTGGGGCAATGCCCTACCCCTGGAGGCTCCGTGCCAAGGCTGTTTTCCCAGGCGGTCCCGATTTCGCACGATTCCCCACGCTTTCCTACGATCTCCCCGCGAAAGCGCACGATTTGCGAACGAAATCGCACGATTTTCGAGCGAAACCACACGATTTGACTGCGAATTCGAACGATTTCCGCAGTTGGTGTCTAACTCATCGGTACGCGCCCGAAATCGTGCCTTTTCGTGGCGACTTCGGGCGATTTCGTGCCCGTATCGTGCGATTTCGCCAGCAAATCGTACCGTTTCGTGGCCATATCGTGCAGTTTCGACCAATATCGTGTGAAAGCGAGCATTCCATGAAAAACAGGCCCCCCGGCGCTCCTACCATGGCGCTTCCCATCTCAATTGATACCTATCAGCAACTCCTGTCGGCATCGATCGTATGCGGTGGCAATCGCGAAATCGAGGAAATCGGAGCGAGCGCAATCAGAGAATGGATCACGCGAAACAGTCCTGATTCTCTCAAGCTTCGGCCCGTGCAGGGCTACCAATGGAAACATCTTTTCTTGCCGGACGGCACGCTACTCAGGACTGTCTTCGGGGGCAAGAATTTCCACTGCCGAGTCGAAGACGACCATCTTGTGTTCGATGGAGAAAAGACCTCTCCCAGCGGCTTTGTCACTGCGGTTGGCGGTGTGCGGCGCAACGCCTGGAAGGCGCTTTGGATTCTCTTTCCAGAGAGCTCAGTTTGGAAGGCTGCCCACGAACTCCGAAGGAAGAACAATTTGAAAAGCTAGCGCATCAGCTCGCGCAGCTTCTGGTAGCCGCTACGGCTGATCTGCAGCCGCGTGCCGTCGGCCAGCACCGCGCAGTGGGTGTCCTTGCTGGTCGGCTCGATCCGCACGATCGCGCCCACGTTGACGATGTGCGAACGGTGGATGCGCACGAAGCTGCCCGCATCGAGCTGGCTTTCCAGCTCCGACAGGCGCTGGTTCTTCAGCCACGTGTGCCCGTCCGCGTGCACGCACACGTAGTCGTCCTGCGCCTCGATGTAGGCGATGTTCGCCACCGGCACCACCTGGACCCGTGCGCCGTCGCGGATCAGCAAACGTTCCAGCGGCAGCTGGCGCTGCGCCGCCTCGGCCACGACCGCCCGCACCTGCTCGCCGTTCGCGGCGCGGCCGCGCGCGTGGGCCAGGGCCTGCGCCAGGCGCTCGCCGCTGAAGGGCTTGAGCAGGTAATCGAGCGCGTGCACCTCGAATGCGCGCAGGGCGAACTGGTCGTAGGCGGTCACGAACACGTAGCGGGTCCTGTCGCCCGCCAGTTCCACCACTTCGAAACCGTCCAGCTTGGGCATCTGGATGTCCAGGAACACCAGCTCCGGCTCCAGCTCCGCGATCGCCTTGACCGCCTCGAAGCCGTTCGCGCACTCGCCCACGATCTCGACCCCGGGGTGCGCGGCCAGGTGCTCGCGCAGCACGGCGCGGGCCAGGTGTTCATCGTCCACGATCAGGACTCGCATGTCTCGTTCTCCTCGATTGTTTGCGCGGGCAGCTCGATGTCCACCCTGAAGCGTCCATCCTCGTGCGTCCAGCGCACGCTGCCCTCGTGTCCGTAGGCCGACACCAGCCGCTGGCGCACGTTGGCCAGGCCGATGCCGCCCGGCGCCCTGGTGGCGCCCGTGTCCCCGGCGTCGTTCTCCACCCGGATGCGCAGGATGGATCCGGCGCGGCGCGCCTGCACCCGGACCTCGCCACCCTCGATCAACTGGCCGATGCCGTGCTTGACCGCGTTCTCGACCAATGGCTGCAGGAGCATCGGCGGCAGCAGGCAGCGCCCCGCGCCCTCCCCCACGTCGCGCCCGAATGCCAGCCGGTTGCCGAACCTCACCTGCTCGATCTCCAGGAAGCGTTCGGCCAGGGCCAGTTCATCGTCCAGCGTGACCTTGCGGTGCGCTTCCAGGCCCAGCGTGTGGCGGAAGAATTCCGCCAGCCGGACCGTCATGCGCCGCGCCGCCGCCGGATCGATCGAGGTGAGCGCGCTGATCGAGTTCAGGCTGTTGAACAGGAAGTGAGGATCGACCTGGGTGCGCAGCATGCGCAGCTCCGCGTCCCGCGCCATCAGCCGCAGCTGCAGCTCGCGCGTCTCGGCCTGGCGTGCGCGGCCATGCTCGATCGCCAGGTAGTGCGCGACCGCGGTCATCCAGTACAGCAGCACGCCCAGCGCGAACATCGCGGCGGCCAGGGGGCGCGACATGACCGGCGTGGCGCCCTCGCCGGGCATCGCGTCCAGCAGCGTGGCCCAGGCCGCGCCGGCAGCGGTCCACAAGAGCGCGACCGACGCGGCGCTCAGTGTGAACACGGCCAGCACCACGGCGAGCCGCCCGCGGCCCAGCGGGAAAGTGCGGCACAGGTAGTAGGCGGAAAAACCGCTGGCGCTGGCGAACACCAGCGCCAGCGGCAGCGCGAACAGCAGGCTCGCCGCCGGCCCGGCGCCGGTGGCGACCGCGACCAGGCCGGCGAGCAGTACCCCCAGCATCGCCGACGCCAGAAGGTACAGCGTGGCGCCGCGCCGCGCTCCGGGCAAGGCCGACATCAGTTGCGCACGTCCACGCCGCCCATCACCGCGTAGCCGCGGATGATCAGGCGCTTGCTGTTGTCCGGCGGCGTCGCCGTTTTCTCCTCGAAGCCGCCGAGGATGGGCGTGCCTTCGAGTACCACGGTCCAATCCGGCGGGCACTTGATGGAGACCCCACCCCAGAACGCGAACACGTTCAGCACCGCCTCGCCCTGGATCGAGGCGCCGCGCATGTCCAGCTCGCAGCCGCCCATGATGGCCGTGATCTCGCCGCCGCGCAGCGCGGGAGTGGAGATGCGGCGCTCGAACCCGCCCAGGATCGCTGTGGCGCTGATGAAGGAGTCGGACTGGCCATCGGCCATCCCCACGGCCCCATCCTTGGCCGAGGTGGCGCAGCTGCGCGCACGGCGCGACTTGTAGACGATCAGCGCCCCCAGGCCGATCAGCAGCAGGGGCCACAGGGTGCCCAGGTCGAAATCGATCACGCCGAGCCGGTCCAGGATCAGCAGCACGCCCAGTCCCACGAGGAAGACGCCGAACGCCTGGTTGCTGCGCGAGCCGTGCTCGGAAAGCTTGACGGTGCCCGCGATGATGAACACCATCGGCCAGAAGCCAATGGCGCGGTTCATCTCGATCACGTCCAGGTTATCGAGCAGGAACAGCAGGCCGAAGCCGATGACGAGAAGGCCGAGCACGACCTGGGGTGTGACGCTGCGCGTTTGCGCTGGCGGATGCGCTTGCGAATGTGGATCAGTTTTCATGGCGGGACTCCCGGTTGGAAGGAAAGCGGCGTGCGATAAAGGGATCGAGGACGAGCTTGACGCCCCAGGCGAGCAGGAACAGCGGCCAGCTGTTGCCCCAGGTGAGCCCGAAGGCGTTTTGCATGACCGCGAACAGCCACAGGCCAATGAATACCAGCCACAGGCCGGTACCGAACTCGCGCGCGCTCGGGTAGCCGATGGTCTGGTTGATACCGACCACGACCAGCAGCAGCGGCCAGTAGTGCCAGAACGCGCCGGCGTCGAACACGTCCAGGCGGTCCAGCAGCACCGCGCCGCCGACCACGATCAGCAGCAGGCCCCAGACCACCTGCTTGCGCGAGCGGTAGGAATTTTCGCTATCCATGTCTTGCTCCCTTTTCTTGTCGAAGTGGAAGCAAGATACCGCCTTCGCCATGGGGAAGAAAGGGTTTTTCGGCCAACGGCGGGCACGGGACGGTGAATGGCGAAGGTTTCGGCCAACGCCCGCTCGCGGACGCCGACACGCGGACAAAAAAGAGCCCGCCTCGTTGCCGGGGCGGGCGGGCCGGGTTGGGAGCGGATATCCGCCGGGATGATCCGGGCTGGATATCAGGCGGCCGGAAGCGACGAATCGATTCGGGGACGGTTCTTGACCTCGTTGTGGGTCTTCGCCCGGGCTTCGGCGATCTTCACTTCTTCGCGAGCCTTGTTCATCCGCTTGATTTCGCGGCGCTCGTCCTTGCCGCGATGCTGCGCTTCATGCTTGTTGCCGATCTTCTTGGTCATGGACTTCTCCTCGTGGCGAAACGGGGGGGCGCGGCGCAGGTGTCAGGAACGCGTGGTCGTCAGTTTGAGATCGTGGGGCATCAGCATGCCCCAACCCAGCTGGCGCCGGATCTCCTCGGGACTCGGTGGTGGCTTCGAATCGCGCGTGCGGCGTTCGAGGTATTCGCGAACCAGATGCTTTGGTGGCTGGTGTATCACTGTCATGACAACCTCCGCGTCCGATTGGTGCCGGCGCGGATGCGCCGGCGCGGGAATTCTGGTGCCGGTCCTCGAGGCGACCGGCTGACCTGTCGAGATATTCGGCCTCTCGCGGAAGTGCTTCCGCGGCGCCTCACTCAGACGGTTCCATCATAAGTCAAGCGGCCCGGGCCAACCGTTAGGTGACGCACACATCGCGGGCACTGCCGTTCGCGCCGCCACGCCCGGCGGGTTCAGGGCGCAAAAAAGGGGAGCCGCAGCTCCCCTTTCCAAGGCGATGCCTACACTATCAGAACTTGTACTTCAGGTTCAGGTAGTACTGGCGGCCGCTGACGTCCAGTTTCTGCTGCTCTTCCTCGCTGTAGCGATAGTAGGCGCGCTTGACGTTGGTCAGGTTGGTCGCGTCGAACGTCAGCACCAGGTTCTTGCTGATGTTGTAGCTCGCGTTGAAGGCCAGCGTGGTCACCGGTGCGGCGATGAACGGCGCGACCGGCATGGCGACGCCATTGATGACCGACATGCCCTGGCTGTTCGCGTTCGGCGCCGGAGCGGTGCTGGTGTACACGTACTCGCTGCGGTAGTTCGCCACCAGGCGTGCCGACAGCTTGTCGTTCTCGAAGTAGCCGCCCAGGTTGGCGGCGTATTCCGAGGCACCGACCATCGGACGGCCGTCGTCGACCTTGGTGTAGGCGCGGCTCGCGTTCGAGGTGAAGCCGAAGCCGGTCTTGCCGATCGGCTGCTCGTACGACACTTCGATACCGCTGATGCGCGCGCCCTGCTGGCCGGCCGAATTGACCGCGAAGGTCTTGACCTGGCTGTCCATCGGGTCAAGCAGCTGCACGGTGTCGCTGCCCGCCACGCCGGTCTTGGCATAGCCGTCGATATCCGAGTGGAACAGGTTCACGGCAACCATCGAACGCGGTGCGAAGTACCAGGCCCACGACAGGTCCAGGTTCTTGGCGGTCAGCGGACGCAGGCCGGGGTTCGGGCCGATCACGGTGCAGAAGCCATCCGCGCACTTCGGCGAAGCGTAGCCGGTGCCCAGGATGTTGTAGTTCTGGCGGCCGATGGTCTTGCTCGCGCCGAAACGCACGATCATGTCCTGGGACATTTCGTAGCGCAGGTTCAGGCTCGGCAGCCAGTTGTGGAAGGTGCGGTCCTTCTCTTCCTTCGTGTACATGATGCCGGCCAGCGGGTTGAACACCACGCCGTCGTAGTACTGCACGCCATCGCTGGCGGTGGTGATCGCGCCCGGTACGGCGGCGCAGGTGGTGACCGGCTTGCCAGGTTCGGTACGCGGGCAGGTGCCGACCGGCAGCGGCGACGGCACCATCGCGTTCACCTGGGTGCGCACGTAGCGCAGGCCGACGTTACCCGACCAGCGGTCCGCTTCCAGGTAGGCCATCGCGTAGGCCGCGGTCTGGCGCTCGCGCACGTCCAGTTCGGTCGAGGTGCGACGCTCCCATTCCGGCGTGGTCGGCTTGTAGTTGGCCTTGAAGTAGGCCTGCAGCGCCTGCGGGGTCAGGGTCCAGCCGGTGTTGTCCCAGCCTGCCGGGCCGTCAAGGCCGGCGCCGAAGTCCGACGGGTACGGCATCCAGGTGCCGGTGCCGGTCGGGGCGTTGGCGCTCAGGTTGCTGTTGCGCAGTTGCGGGAAGCGGCGGATGCTGGTGCGCTCGTGGTCGGCGTGACGCACGCCGGCCTCGATCGACTCGAAGATGCCGCGGCTGAGGCGGTATTCCGCATCCAGGTTCACGCTGTACTCTTCGTCGGTGGTCTTCACGCCCGACACGGCGCGGCCGGTCAGCGCATAGCCGCTGCCATCGGCGTTACGTCCCGGTACATTGGCGCCGGTGCCGTGCCACTTCACGTACGGCGCGTCGTACAGGCTGCCCAGCGCGTAGGACACGCCGGTGCCGTAGCGGCTGTAGGTCAGGCCCTGGTCGAGCGCGGTCTGGCCCTCGCCCTTGGTATAGGCCAGCAGCGACTTGATGGTCAGGTCCTGGTTGACACGGTACTTGGTATCCAGGTCCAGGAACATGCTGTTCGCCTTGGCGCCCTCGCGGTACGCGCCCTCGGTGTCGCCGATGTACTGCGGCGTGGTGCCTGCCGGGTACATGATGTCGGCCGCCTTGAGCACTTTCAGCTCGTGGCCGTAGACCGTCTTCTCGGTGACGATCACCGGATTGAGGATCTGGGCATACACGCGCTCGCCGTTCGAGCTGGTCGGGGTCGCCCCGCCCTGGGCGCCGCCCAGGCCCTTGAGCATGCTGAACATCGCGCCCGCGTTCAGGCGGCCGAAGTTGTTCGCCTTCATCGACGAGTGGAAGCCCGTCATCGTCATGTCGAGGTCGTTGTTCGGCTTGTACTGCAGCGAGAACATGCCGCCCTTGCGGTCACGCACGCCCTGCACGTATTCGGTGCTCATCGAACCGGGGATGCGCACGCCTTGCAGGTCGGCGGCCTTGTAGCCGGTGCCGGCCAGCGATTCGTCAGTGATGCCCTTCATGGTCGCCAGGTTGATCACGTCCCAGCCGCTGCCGCCCGAGTAGGCGAAGCGCGAAGCCGAGTCGCGGCGCACGTGGCGCTTCTGGGTGAAGCCCTGGACGATGAAGCCGAAGGTACGGGCTTCGTTCTGCCAGTTGACCGAAGCATCGACGTCGTGCGAGGCCTTGCCCGGCAGCGTCGCGTAGACCATGCCGGTGTTGATCACGCCCGACAGGCGCTCCTTGCCGGCCAGCGGCTTGCGGGTCGACACGTTGATGGTGCCGGCCAGGCCGCCGTCGGTGATGTTGGCCTGCGAGGTCTTGTAGACCACGGCCTGGTTCAGGACGCCCGATGGCATCAGCGACAGGCTGGTCGAACGGCTGCTCGAGAGCTGGTCGCCGTAGTACCAGTCGCCGCCGGCGACCGAGTGGCCGTTGAAGGTGATCAGCGACATGTCGGGATTGGTGCCGCGCATCGCGACCTTCTCCGCCTCGTCGTAGTCGGTGCGGACCGCCACGCCGGCCAGGCGCTGCAGCGAGTCGGCCAGGTTCTTGTCGGGCATCTTGCCCACGTCTTCGGCGGTGATCACCTCGACGTTGGCGGTGGCGTTCTTCTTCACGTTCAGCGACTTGGCCATCGAAGCCCGGATACCGGTGACTTCAACGGTCTGGACCGGCATGTCTGCCGGTGCCTGCTGTGCAAAGGCGGGGGTGGCGGCGAGGCTCCACACGGCCAGCGATACGGCCGCTGCGAGCGGCTTCTGTTTGAACATTATCTGTCTCTCCTGGGGGTATAGATATGCGGTTGGCAGGCGTAATCGCTGCCAGGGCGGGAGTATTGTGTATTTGCAAGAGGCTGGATAATCACTTGTTTGAGCGAAACCATAACTGGCCGTAATATGCTTATGTCCCCCGCGAGCGGCGGTTATATGTGCATGCTCAATTTTCATTACCCAATCCCGGCGGCAGGCGTTAGCGTGCCGCTTTCACCTCCTCACTGGACACGACGATGCGTCTCGCCTGCCTCCTGCTTGCCGCCGCCACCCTTTCCGGCTGCGCGCTCTCCCCATCCACGCCCCCGGCCCTCGCCCCCACCCCGCTCGAGGCTATCCTCAAGAAGCAGGTGTTCCAGATGACGCCCGAAGAAGCGGGACGCTACGTGGCCCACATCCACCATGCGGAACCCGACCTGCGCAAGCGCATCGCGGCGATCGGCCGCAAGAACATCGGCCAGCCCTACTCGCTGCACCTGCTGGGGGAGTTCCCGTTCGAGATCCACGACCGACTGCCCCTGTTCAGCCTGGAACAGAGCGACTGCGTGGTGTTCGCCGAGCACACCTACGCCATGGCGCTGTCGCAGTCCTGGGAAGAGTTCTTCTGGATGCTGCAGCGCATCCGCTACAAGGACGGCGTGATCGGCGTGGCCACGCGCAACCACTACACGGAAATGGACTGGAACGTGGCCAACGGCTGGCTGGTCACCGACATCAGCGCGGAACTGGCCGGGCCGGACGGCCCCGCGTACGACATGAAGGTGGACCGCGCGCGCTTCCTCAGGACGCGTCACAACACCGTGCGTGAGATGCCGGTCGAGACCAGCCGCCAGGCCTGGGTGCCCAAGGAGCAGGTCGCGGCGGTCGCGCAGCGCCTGCACGAAGGCGATTTCGTCAACGTCGTTTCCACCCGCGACGGCGGCTACTGGGTTTCGCATGTGGGCCTGGTCGTACTCGGCCCGGACGGCAAGCGCCACTTCCTGCACTCGGCCGAACCCGCCGTTCGCGAGGAGACCTTCGAGGCCTTCATCGCGCGCGCCGCGGAACGGGAAGCGCGCCAGGCGCGCGAAGGCAAGAATCCCACGAAGCTGGCCGGCTTCAAGTTCCTGCGCCTGAACGAGCAGGTCGAGGTGCCGCCGATGGCCCCGCAACCCCGTCCGGGCAAGCCGTCCGGCGCCTGACCCGCGCTCCGGCCCCGCGCGGGCCGGTCCCCTCCCCCTCCCCCTCCCGCGCCCTCCCGCACCGGCCGCCCCTGCCTTCCGCCGCGGCGGAGGCGGGCCGCGTCCCCGACTTCCCGCCCCCATTCCCACAGGCCCCGTCCTGGCCGGCCCGGAACCGGTTTCCGACTCGCGGCAGATAATTTTTTTTCTTTGGAAAAAAAGTTAATACGGAAATTCCATTCCGTAGACGAATGACCATTCGCTCCATTTTTGATTCCCGGTTTGCCGTTGAGTGAACTCAAACTCATCATTCGAGCGAAGCCGATAATAAAAGTTATTCGGAAATAAACATCGTGCTTATGCAAATCATTGAATCCAATCACTTTTATTATCCAGGGAATTAATTTCACAGATAAAAGAAATTCTCGCCGGAACGACCTTTATCAACCAACCGGGCAGCGCCAATTATGTCGATGACCACATCCAGTTTAGTCAGCCAGATTTGTACCGGAATGGTGTCAATGCATCGGGCCACGAAGATCGCCCTGATGGTGGCGGTGGACCTGATGGCCCTGCCACTGTGCTTCCTGATCGCCCTGCTGCTGCGCGGGGGCGACCTGAGCCTGGCAATGCACTACGGCCCCGCCTCCTATGTGCTGGTGGCGGTGGTGACGGTGGCCGCGTTCTCGATGTCCGACCTGTACCGGGCCGTCATCCGCTTCATCGACCAGCGCCTGTTGAGCGCGACCGGCCTCACCCTGGCGCTTGCCGTGCTGTGCGCCTACGTCGTGCTGTTCGCCGTCAACGACGCGAAGTTCCCGCGCAGCGCCCTGGCCATCTACTGGTTCATCGTGTTCTCCTACGTGGTCGCCTCGCGCATCGGCCTGCGCAACTTCCTGCGCCGGCAAGGCGGCCGGCGCGGCAAGCACCCGGACGCGGTGGCGATCTACGGCGCCGGCGAGGCGGGCGCGCGCCTGGCGCAGGCCATGCGCTACGGCGAGGAATACCGGCCCGTCTGCTTCTTCGACGACAAGCGCTCGCTGATCGACCGCACCGTCGCCGGGCTGCGCGTGTTCGACACCGCGCGCCTGGCCGAACTGGCGCAACTGCACGGCGTGCGCACCCTCGTCATCGCGCTGCCGGCCGTCTCGCCCGAGCGCCTGCGCGACATCATGCAGCGCCTGGCGCTCAACGGCGTTGCCACCCGCATCCTGGCCCGCCTGGTGGACCTGGGCGACGGCAAGGCCGCCCCGCGCGAAGCCATCCGGGAGCTCAAGTTCGAGGACCTGCTCGGCCGGCCGCCGGTGCCGCCCCGGCTGGACCTGTTCGCGCGTTGCGTGCGCGGCAAGAGCGTGCTCGTCACGGGCGCCGGCGGGTCCATCGGCAGCGAACTGTGCCGCCAGATCGTCACCCTGTCGCCCACGCGCCTGCACCTGCTCGACCATTCCGAGTACGCGCTCTACACGATTCGCCAGGAACTGCTCACGCGCTTTCCCGACCTGCGCATCGAGGCGCACCTGGGATCGGTGTGCAACGCGGACCTCGTGCGGCGCGTCCTGGGCGAGGGCGAGGTGGACACCGTCTACCACGCCGCCGCGTACAAGCACGTCCCCCTGGTCGAAGCCAACATCGTCGAAGGCCTGCGCAACAACGTGGTCGGCGCCCAGGTGGTCGCCGATGCCTGCGCCGCCAGCGGCGTCGAGACCTGCGTGCTCATCTCCAGCGACAAGGCGGTGCGGCCGACCAACATCATGGGAGCGAGCAAGCGCATCGCCGAGCTCATCTTCCAGGCCGCGGCCATCCGGCAGGGGGTGCGCACGACCTTCTGCATGGTCCGCTTCGGAAACGTGCTCGGGTCGTCCGGGTCGGTGATCCCCCTGTTCCAGCGCCAGATCGCGCGCGGCGGGCCCCTGACGATCACCCATCCGGAAGTGTCGCGCTACTTCATGCTCATCCCGGAAGCGGCGCAACTGGTCATCCAGGCCGGCGCGATGGCCAAGGGCGGCGACGTGTTCGTGCTCGACATGGGCGAACCGGTGCGCATCGTCGACCTGGCCCGCAGCATGATCGCGATGTCCGGGCTGACCGAAAGGACCGCGCAGAACCCCGGCGGGGACATCGAGATCAAGTTCGTCGGCCTGTTCCCGGGCGAGAAACTGCACGAGGAACTGCTCACCGACGGCACCGTCTTCCCGAGCGAGCACCCGCGCATCATGCGCATGAAGGAAAGCGCGCTGCGCCCGGCCGTTCTGGAGACCTGCATCACCTGCCTGATGATGGCCTGCGAAACACACGAGCGCGGCATGATCGAATCGATGGTCAAGGCCATCGTCACCGAGTACACGCCCCGGCAGCCCGTGGCCAGCCCGGCGCCGGCGCCGGCGCTTGCCGATGCGGCACGCCCGCGCCTGATCAAGAAATTCGTGCCGTTCCGGATCTAAGGGACGGCGTCCCCCCTGGCCCCCCACATGTCGAGGAAGCTCATGCGTGACGAAATCAAACCCGCCCCCCTGGAACAGCTCACCGCCCGGCTACGCGACCGAACGGCCGTCATCGGCATCGTCGGACTGGGCTACAAGGTGTTGAAGCAGGACTTCAAATCGACGGCCGGCTCGTCGGCCCCGGCGTCCGGCGGGCGCGGATCGAAGGGCACGGACAGGATGGGCGGAGTGTGCGCCAGGTGCGCGATCGGATGCGGGTCCACGTGGGTCGTCATGTCGCCCTCCTCCTCAGGGCCGGGTGGTCACGCCGACGGCCGAGGTGAGCGCGCCCGGAAAGAGCAGGCTCAGGTGCCGGTTCCAGTTCGCCAGGGGCGATGCCGCGACGTAGACCACGTCCTTCGGACGAAGTTCGAAAGCCTCAGCCATGGCGAGCGCGCCGCTCATGCGCGCATCGAGTTGGAAGATCCGCGTGCGTTCGGGCGTCTTGCGTACCACATAGACCTGGCGCGCGTCGCCTGACGTCGGGCTGATGCCACCGGTTTCCCCCAGTGCCTCGCTCAGGGTCAGGCGTCCGTTGTGCATCGTGAGCGCCTTCGGGCTCACCACTTCTCCCGAGACGAACACCTTGCTCTCGTCCCGCGAATGGGCCCGGACGATGTCGCCGTGCGCGAGCATGATGCTGCCGGGATCGAGGCCCCGTCGCACGAGTTCGCGCAGGTCGATCGTGTAGCGCGCCCCCGCGCGCTCGAGCGTGATCCGGCTCTGGTCGGCGGCGGGCAGCAGCCCGCCCGCGCGGTTGATGGCCTCGATCAGCGTCATGGGGATATCGTTGATCGCTTGCAGGCCCGGCGCCTTGACCTCCCCATCGACATACACCCGTTTGCTGCGGTAGGACTGTACGCGTAGCGTGACGCTCGGGCCGGCCAGGTACTTCGCCAGCTTTTGCGTCAACAGTGCGCGCGCCTGCTCCTCGGTCAGTCCCTCGACCCGCAACAAGCCGGCGAACGGGAACTGGATGCGCCCCTCGTGGTCCACGACGAAGCCCGGCGGTGGGACGGCGTTGGCGTTCGTGGCAACGAGGCCGCTGTCGGCCGCGGCGGCGGCGGCGGTCATCCCGCCGGCGGTGAGTTCCGGATGGTCCCAGACCACGATGGAAAGGATGTCGCCCGGCCCGATCGTGTAGGGCGGTGGATCGGCGACCATGAGCGGAGACAGGTCCTCCCGGCCCTGCTTCGACAGCCGCCCCTTTTCGGCCGCGATCAGTTCCTCGGTGATCAGTTCTGTCGGCGGTGGCGCCTCGCCGCCGTCGGCGCTGGCCGGCTGCGAGGCGAACTGGATGCCGGTGCCGCAGCCGGCCAGGAGCAGCGCCAGAAAGGTCGTGGCGCACCAGGCCGCCGTGGTATGGATGAGGATATGCATGATGTGCCTGTAAGAATGAAGCGCACTCCCGTGGCTGACCAAGTCAGGGTAAGGCGTTCATCCAGTCCGGCTTTGCTGCACATCAAACGGCTGGCTCAGTGGGGACGCTCCCCCTGCGCGACACGCGGCGACATGCCCGGTCAGCGCAGGTCCTCCAGCAGCCTGAGTCCCTCGGCGAAGGCCCAGATGCGGCGGATCTCAACGACGTCGTAGCGCGCGGCGACGTTGGGCGGGAAGGCGGCGTAGCGGGCATTGAGGCGCACCAGGCGCAGCACGGCGGCGTCGGTGTCCGCACGACCGCTCGAGCGCAGTATCGTGACATCGTCGATGCTGCCGTCGCTGCGGATCGAGACACTCACCAGAGGATCGATCCTCACCTGGTCGCTCGAGAAGCGTACCCCGCCCATCACGGCGTTGCGCTCGATCTTCTGGCGAATGGCGTCGACGTACAGGCGCAAGGCCACGTCCCGTTCCGCGCCGTAGGCCAGCGCCCGGCGCGCCAGCCGTGACTGCTCGGCGGGACGGGTCACTGGCGGCGCGGCACCGGGGATGGTGATGCCGCGCAGTAGCTCCCTTGCGCGCAGGGCGCCGGGGCTGCCGAACAGGTCCTGTCGCGACCCGTTCCCACCATCACCGCCAGGGCGTGCCGGGGACACCGGACCCGACTGGGCGAGCGCGGCTTCGCCGATCGTCCCCTGGACGGGAGCGGCGGACCCCGTCGGCAGGCTCTCGAGCCGCTCCCGGGCCGCCCTCTCCTGGGCCATCCGCTCCTGGGCCACCCGCTCCTGGGCCGCACGTTCCCGGGCCACCCGCTCCTCAGCCGCGCGCTGTGCCGCCAACTCCCGGGCCACCCGCTCCTCGGCCGCGCGCTGTGCCGCCAACTCCCGGGCCGCCCGTTCCAGCGCGAGCATCTCGGACTCCACCCGCGCACGCTCCTGCTCCTGCCTTTGCGCCAGCAACTGCGCGGCGCGCCTTGCCTCGTCGTCGGCCAGTTGCCGGGCCAGGGCCTGTGCCTGTGCCTGTGCCTGTGCCTGTGCCTGTGCCTGTGCCTGTGCCTGTGCCTGTGCCTGTGCCTGTGCCTGTGCCTGTAACCGGGCCTGTTCCTCGGCATCGCGCCGGGCCTGTTCGGCACGTTCCGCGGCCTCGGCCAGGCGGCTCTCCTCCAGCGCCCGCAAAGCCTCCAGCGCCTGTGCCATGCGCGCCTCCTCGCGCTGCCGTAGCGCCTCCGCCTCCTCGGCCTCCCTGGCCATCCTCGCGGCCATGCGCGTCTGTTCCAGCGCCTCCCGTTCGATCCGCAGTCTTTCCTGCTCGGCCGCCTCGGCCTGGACGCGCTCGCGCTCTTCCATGTCGCGCAAGGTATCCTGCAGCCGGCTCCGCGTCTGGCGGGCGCGGGCCTGCGCGCGCTCGGTCTCCGCCGCAAGCAACAGCGCCTCCTCCTCGATCGCGGCGTCCATTTCGCTTGCCTCGGCCAGCCGCCTGCGCTCGGACACCGCGGCCAGGGTTTCGTGGATATCCGGTGCGGCGTCCTCCGCGGCCGGGTAAGGCTGTTCCGGCTCGGCTTCCGGCGCGGTGGGTACGAGGCGCGGCGCCTCCAGTTCGGGCAACGGCAACTTGAACCGGGCCTCGGCATTCTCGCTGTGGGCAATGACTTCTTCGCTCAGGACCACGGGTGGGCGCGGCTTGAGTGCGGCGACGCGGCGCCGGGCCGGGCGATCGCGCCGCGCGGACGGCGGCGCGGGATC
>FWWL01006326.1_pt1 | contig 17303 bp, 16 predicted proteins | sample 2228331 | NCBI WGS metagenome assembly FWWL01 (sample SAMEA103939775, study PRJEB20133) | metagenome
ATTTTTAATTATTTTTAGATTTTAATATGTGGTTTTAAGTTTTTATTTTTGAATTTTGATATCTTTTATATTTTTAATTATTTTCAAACTCTTGTGTCAATTCATAAGGAGATTAAAAGATTACCTAGCAAGGTGATTAACAACAAGCTAAAAATTAATAAAATTAAGGATTTGTTAATAGTTTTATAGGCTTTAAAACTTTACAAAATTTATAAACTCTCTCAACTCTTTTATTTCTTCTATCTTTATAAATCTTATAAAATTTTAAACGTGTAATGTTTTTTTTATTTACAAATATCTTCTTTTATCTTCTCTTTTTGCTCCTGAGGAAGTTTTTCGTATTGATCTAAAATTGGTTTTATTGTTGAGTTAAAAATTAAATCATTGACAATCTCTGAAGATCTTGAAGCAATTGTTTGCGTTGTATTTTGATAAACTTTCGTTGCCTCACCTAATACATTATCCACGACTTCTTTTGACTCATTAGTAATTTTTTTAACAAAACTTTCCGTTTTTAAATCAATGTCTTTAAAGCTAATTGATTTTTTATTCTCTTCTGATAATACTTGATTAGTATCTTTTTTTATATTTCTTCCAAAATAATAATAATAACCTAAACCACTAATAATTAAAGAAGTTAAAATCACTATTCTAATAATTATTACCCTAATTAAATCAATTTTTTCTATTGGTTTTATTTTCATAAAGGTTTATAAATGATATAATTATAATAAAAAAAGATTTAATTAATTATATTTTTATTAACATTAATAAAGTAAGAAATTTATATATTAGAGTTAAGAGATGATAAAGAAGTTTAAAGTTTGTTGTTTAAAGTTTAAACTCTTGGTGACTGTAGCTCAATCCGGTAGAGCATCTGCCTGTGGAGCAGAATGTTGCGGGTTCAAATCCCGTCAGTCACCCCAAAAAGCCTGGATAGTTTAGTGGTAAAACAAACCTTTGGTAAGGGTTAGACTGCGGGTTCGATTCCCGCTCCAGGCTCAAAAAACATTAAAATGAAACCAGTTATTTTTATCAAATTTGGTGGAAGCGCTATTACTGACAAAACTCGAGAAGAAAAAATCAATCAAGAAAACATTGATCAATTAGTCTTTCAATTGAAAAAATTTATTGAAACTAATAATCAATATAATTTTTTAATTGGCATTGGCGCTGGTAGTTTTGGTCATATTCAGGTTAATAAATATAATTTAAAAAATAAAATCGCTTCCAAGAAACAAAAACTCGGCTTTTCTATTGTCACCAATCTTGTCCAAAAACTTAATCAAAAAGTTATTGAAACTTTATTAAAAAACAATCTTCCTAGTATTTCAATTAAACCAAACTCAATTTTTTTATCAGGAGATAAAAACTCTTTTTTTATCAAAACCATTATTGAAGCACTAAATCAAAATTACCTTCCAGTTTTATACGGCGATATGGTTTTTGACAAAAACACTGGTGGTCGAGTGTTATCAACAGACGAAATTTTTTATCATTTAGCAAAAATTTTCTATCAACAAATACTTCCCTTAAAAAAAATTATTTTTACTGGTGATACTGATGGAGTTTTGGACGGAAAAGGAAGAACCATTGAGTTTATCGATAAAAAAATTTTTCCAAAAATTGAGCCTGTTTTTACCCATAATCCTCTAATCGATGTTACCGGTGGTATGAAAAAAAAGGTTTTTTGGGCTTTAAAAATCGCCCATCTTAAAATTCCCTGCTATATTTTAAAATATGAAAATTTATTTAATTTCTTAGTTAAAAAATCAGTTAGAGTAACAAAAATAATATGATTCCAAATCATGTTGCGATTATTCCCGATGGTAATCGACGCTGGGCAAAAAAACATAATCTACCGGTTTTTATCGGCCATCAAAAAGGATTTCAATCTTTAAAAAAGATTATTAAAAAAAGTTTTCAAATTGGGATAAAAGTTGTTACCATTTGGGGTTTTTCAACAGAAAATTGGAAAAGAGACAAAGAAGAAATAGAAAATTTAATGAAACTTTTTAAAAAAATTATTGATTATTATCTAAACGATGCTTTAAAAAATCAAATTCGTTTAATTCATTTAGGAAGAAAAGACCGCCTGGATAAAATTTTAATAAAAAAAATTATTGACGCTGAAGAAAAAACAAAAAAATTTAATAAAAATTATTTATGTATTGGTTTAGATTATGGCGGTCAAGATGAAATTTTAAGAGCGATTAACCAAATAATAAAAACAAAAATAAACTTTTTAAACGAAGAAGCTTTTAATCAATATTTAGATACAAAAGATCTTCCTTATCCTTATCCTGACTTAGTTATTCGCACTAGCGGCGAGCAAAGACTTTCTGGTTTTTTACCATGGCAAACAGTTTATTCTGAATTAATTTTTGTCAAAGAATATCTTCCAGAGTTTACTATTAAAGATTTCAAAAACTGTCTTAAAGAATTTAATCAAAGAAAACGACGTTTTGGTCAATAAAAAAAACGCACCGAGCCTTTGGACACGTTCCGCCGACCCGGTGGCGCTTGAGGATAAATTGAATTGAGAATATCAACTCTTATTCTCAATTCTTTATCTTCTTACTCTAGCCAGCCCACATTCCCCAAGGCATATTAGTTTGTTGTTTTTTCATATTTTTTTCTTTTATCCTTGGCTTTCACCTTGGATTTTAAACTTTTAATCGGATCCTTCAAAAATAACCTTATAATTTCAGAATATAGGATATTTTTTAATTTGTCAAGAGGTATTTTTTATTTCTATATTTTTAATTGTTATAAAGCGCTAAATAATCTTAAACTATCTTTAAATTTTATATTTTTATTAATAAACTATATTTAAAAAATTAAACCATTAAATAAATTCTTATATAATGAATATTATTAATGTTTAAAAAAATTAAACAAATTTAATTTTAAATCCAAAAAGATCATTTAAATTAGTTTATTGTTTATTATTAAATTAATAAAAACATTAAAAATCTTTAAATTTTATTGATTTTTAGCTTGTCTTGGTCATCTCGGCAACACCATCCAAGGTGTCAAGACGGATTGGCACAAAAATCTGAAAATAATTAAAAATTAAAAATTTAAAATTACAATTTAAAATCAGCAAGCAATTAAAAATTAATAAATTAGTTACGCGTTAGGGGTTTTAAATTACGCGTTAAAACAATTTAACAATTTAGCAATTTAACAATAAAAAAATAATTGACATTTGAAGATTGAAGTTTGAAATTTGATAATGAAGATTGAAGCTTGATGTTTAATGTTTTATTCTTTTTGGATTTTGAAGTGTGCTTTTAATTTTTGATATTTGATTTTTGATTTTTTTATTCTATACTATTCACAACATGATAACTAACAATTGCCGCAGAAACTATAACATTTAGACTTTTATTAATTCCCCACATTGGTATTTCAACAATCCCATCAACCATTTTTAAAGTCTCCGGCAAAACTCCATAAGTCTCATTACCAAAAATCAAAGCCATTGGGTATGAATAATCGGCTTTTCTATAATCAATTGAGTTTTTATCCTGTTCAACAGCAAAGACTTTTCCAATCGAAGCGAGAACAATTTTTTCACTTTCGAGAGGACCAGCCTTAGGCTGATGAGATTCTCGTGTGATAAAAATTGACTGCGATGAAGATTTAAAATCTTCAATCGCCTCCTTAGTTGTCTTATAATACGCCCAAGGAACAACCTTATAAGTCCCAATTGAAGCTTTTTTAATCCGACTATTTGGCGGCATCTCAGTTTCTCCTACTAAATAAATTTTTTCAATTGCCAAAGCATCAGCTAAACGAAAAAGCCCACCAATATTATAAGTATCATAGATATTTTCTAATATAAAATACATCGGCCGACGCCTGAGTTTTTTAAGTTTTTTTTTGACTTGATTCTCATTAAGTTCCCGAAGCTCTCTAGCATTAAGTTTCATTCTTATAATTATAATACGAATACCGCGAATTAATATGTAAATAATACAAATATGCTAATATTTATTTTATGGGAAAGATAATTTTTCCCAATCTTTCATATAAAATTAATGGAATTCTTCTTAGTGTACATAATCAATTAGGAAAATTTAGAAGTGAAAAAGAGTATGCTGATGCAATAAAAAATCAATTAATTGAAAACAAGATAATTTATCAAAGAGAAAAAATCTTGCCACCATCATATCATTTAAAGGTGAAAATCAGGAAAAAATAAAATAGACTTTCTTATTGAAAATTTAATCATTCTTGAAATAAAAGCAAAAAGAATTATAGAAAAAGAAGATTATTATCAAATAAAAAGATATTTATCCGCATTAAATATAAAACTCGGCTTATTAGTTAATTTCCGAAGCAAATATCTAAATATGCAAATATCTAAATATAATATAAAAAGAATTCTTAATTCAAATAGTAATTGATTTATAAATTAATTCGCATATTCGCATCATTCGCATAAAATTCGTATATTCGTATCATACTATCTTATAGTTGACAATTAAAAAATCTTATAGTAAAATACTACCATTATGAAAAAAGTTTTTATTTTTCTAATCTTTGTTTTTCTTTTTATTTTTACATCATCTGTTGGCGCTCAACAAGGGCAATATGGTCAACCTGGGCCAAGTTATTCTATTGTTGTTGATAAAATGGTTGGTAAACCAGGGACTTCTAATGATCCAACCAAATATCAATATGTCGATAATTTATCTGTCCCTGATCCAAGATTTTCACCAGAACAAACTGTCTTTTTTAAAATTACCATTAAAAACACATCAACAACCAAATTAGTTGGTATGGAGGTTAGAGATGTTATCCCTTCTTACCTAATACCAGTTGAAGGACCAGGAAGTTATAAACCAGAAACTCGAGAAATTGTTTTTAATGCCGGTGATCTTGAAGTAGATGAGCAAAAAACTTTTTATTTAAAAATGAAAGTTGTTGGTCAAAATGATTTACCAAGGGATAAAGGTATTGTCTGTGTTGCCAATTTTGTTAAAGCTACCTCAGCTAACGCCCATGATGATGATCGCGCTCAATTATGTATTGAAAAACAAGTAGTTGGCGCCATCAAAGTTCCTTCTGCCGGACCTGAAATGGGATTAATCTTATTAGCTGGAAATTTATTAGGTATTGGAGTAGGATTGAAGTTAAGAAAAAAATAATAGAACTTGGAACGTAGAATGTAGAACTTTTTAATTGTTTTTTATTTTAATTTATATATTAAACCATATAATATTCGAGCTAACTTATTTATTTTTTTTAAAATCTCCTGATAATATTCTTGATTTATAAGTTTTAATTCATAACAAAAATAAATTAAATATTTAGTTTCTTTTAAAGATCCAAAAGCAGTTCTTCTATATTGATTTTTTTCTTTCTCTGATATCTTCGCCCCTCCTTCAACTATATTTAAAACCACAGATAAGCTTGATCTTCTTAATTGATCTCCTAGCGAACTTTGATATTTGTATGAAAAATTTAATGTTGTTTTATAAATAGATTTAGATATTTCATCTGCTAAATCAAATAACAAATATTTATTTTGCATATTTTTTTTATTAATAATTAAAAAAAATGTCAATAGATTATATTAAACATTTTTTTATTTTTTATTATTAAAAAAACAAAAGATAATAATGTTATTAATTTGTAAAATCTTTAAACTAGTTTTTTGTTCCACGTTCTAAGTTCCACTTTCTACTTTTAAATATACTTGGATTTTGGTTTGCATTTTTGATATTTGATTTTGATATTTGATATTTAATTAAACTATCCCCTATTTCCCCAAAACAGGATAATGTTTATAAAAAGTGGATAACTTAAAAAATCTTTTATTAATAATCACTATACTTGACATTAATTCATTTTTATGGTATACTATAAGATATAAATAAATTAAAATTAAAGCACCTTAACAAACCGGGAGATTAAATTAGCAAAATAATTGAAGTTCATCTTTTTTCAAAAGAATCGATCGACCGCATGTTTTAAGTAATGAAAAACTTGGTTGATGGCGAAAACCGACATAAACAATCGTTTTTTTATTCGACTGAGCTTCAATAATCGATGGTATAAGATCAGAGTCAGAACTAACCAAATAACAAATATCGTAAAGATTTTGAAAAGCACCTTTAAGAATATCGGTGGCTATTTGAACATCAACGCCTTTTTCATGATAGTGACTGTCGGATTTTAAAAGATATCCGAATTGAATAATAAATCCTTCCTTTTTAAGTCTAGTAATAAATGATTGTTGTTTGGCCATCATTCTTCTGGCTTTGACATCATTTTGCTTAGCTCTAATTTTACCGATACAATAATACTTTTGAATCAGTTGAGTATCTTTACTAATAAACAAACAAAACTTGGTATAATTAAAAGAAGATAAGCGGCGAAGTTTTAACTCTTTTAATTTGTAGTAAAAATTACTGCCATCGATAATAACTACTGATTTTTGTTTACTCATTAATTTAAGTATAACAAAAAAACCCTGTGCACCGTTTCCGAGCACAGGGGAGATTATAAAAATATAATACTGCATTTATCATAAAAAATCAACTGGAATTTAGCCTAAAGATTGATATCGATTTAATCGATCTCTATCCTTGGGCTAAAACCCCAAGCTTTCCTTCCCTTTTTAAGCGGGATTTTGCTCCCGCCTGATAAAAGGGCGGGAAATGAAAAGTTATGAGGCAGAACAAAAGGTCATGAAGTAGATTAAAGATCACTTCGTGACTATGAAGCGAACTATCGTTCTGCTTCATAGCACCTTAAAAAGAGGTTAAAGTATCAAAAACCAGATAATCAAAGATTGCATTTGGTTATCTTAAAATTTATTGGTTTTTGAGAAATAATCTCAAGGGTTCAGGTTACTTAAATCCTCCAAAATACGCTCTTCAAGACGTTGAGTGAATAACGATGATTTTAAGTCTTGAAGTAAGTATTAGGAGAAAAAAAGGGCAAAATCGCAGTTGGGTTAAGGCGGTACATGATTAAGAGCAATACCTCCTGAAACCTCCTTTCTTTCCGAAAGAAATAATTCTATTGTCGAATTAGGATTATTTTAAGTAGGGAGAGATTGGCTTGCACTTTGGGACTAAATATAACCTGATAAATCAGAAAAATCGGCTATCATCGGAACAATTCAGAAAACCGGATAGATCGGATAAATCAGATTTTTCTGTAATCAATCCAGTTTTTTATAAGCGAGTTCAATTGCTTTGAAATAATTTTATACTCATCTATGACTTGATTACAGAGAATCTTATCAATTCTATTGATAGTATCCGATAAAAGAGAGATTTCTCTAGCATGAGTAATTGTCTCATCAGACGATCCCATCGCCATCTTCAAAAATCTTTTGAATTCACGACAAGAAGATTTTTTACCAAATCCCTCGGCAATCAAAGGCGGGATAGATTCAGCAGATGCAATTATCTGTAAGCGAAGCTTATAATGACTATCCGGAAGCTGATAAGCTAATTTATAAATAAGTTTAAGAGTTTTTAAAGCTCGATCGTATACTTTAAGATCAGTAACATCGTAAATAGCCATTATTTTTATGATATCAAATCTTTTTTACAAATGTGGGGATGTCGAACTCTAACTTCTCCGATTTATCCGATTTTATCTGACATCTGATGTCAGCTGAATTCTTCCGAATTCTTCTGGTTTATCTGGTTTTCCGATGTCAGCTGAATTCTTCCGAATTTTTCTGGTTTATCTGTTTTAGTTTCAGAGTGCAAGTCAATCATTAAATACGAAAGGAGGTGAGAAAATCCCATCACAAAATAAAGTCCAAGGCCGCTATGCCTTCAACTACCTTAAAAGGTAGCATATTAGCCAGGGGCCGTCGACTAACCCTGTCCCTTAGTGGAGAATTCCGAGATCGAAAGATCAAGGAGAGACTATCCGTGTTCAAAACTGAAGGAGAAATAAGATGAGTAATGAAACCAAAAAGGCGACCAACTCGCCGAAGACAGCGAGAACTGGCGTTACCAACGCGCCTGCTTCTCGCCGACGCTCGCCCACTCCGGCCCCGACGGTTGTTCATCAGAACAACCCTTGGCCCTGGATTGTGGGATTAGTCCTCTTCCACACCTTGTGCTTAGTAACCCTAGTGGGTCTTTATTTGTATTTGTTCGAGGATAAACTTCTGTCCTTGATCAACAGACCCCCTGTGGTGCTAACCACTCCACCGCCCGTTGTTGCCATACCGCCAAACCCGACTACTCAGTCGGTGAGCAATCCCGGACCCGCCGCGCCCGCGCCCCCCCCCACGCCCAGAAAATGCGAAACGCTTGATTATGGTAGTTTCGAAGTGTATACGGTACCGAACAACTACGAACCAAAAGTAGATGGTTTGTACGTTGTTCAGGATAATGAAATCGCAGCAGTCTGGTGGGGGGTCAAAAAAATAAACAATGAAAGTTTCGACCTTTCAAAGGCGGGCAACTATCGAGGATACTGGTTCGGACCGGGTGAATACTTCCTCGAAGGAAATGGCAGATTTAGAAAATGGAGGGACGTGCCACCACAATGCTACCAAGCATTGAAAAATTGGTGGCAATCTATGCCGGAACTATCCGGTAGTAATCCTCCCTACTTATGGGAAGATATAAATCTTCCCTAAGGATGGAGGGGAACCCTGAACCAAAATACCTCTAGCTTTATAAGCTAGTTAGGTCATAAAAGAGAAAGAGTGTTTCCACATTAGGTGGTTTGTTAACAAAGTAGTTAGGTTGTCCATACCTAACAATCGTACTTTGTACGATTTAAAATACTTTGTTAACAAAACTCTTTCTCTTTCAACCTTTATTTTTAATAATAATTTAAAGATAGAGGTTGATTTATGAAAAATTTTAATAATAAAAATCCTTTAATTTCCATTATTATGCCGGTTTACAATGCCTGTGATTTTATTGTGGATGCAATCAATAGTGTTAGAAAACAAACATATGAAAACTGGGAGCTTATAGCTGTTGATGACGGCTCAACAGACAATTCTTTAATATTATTAAAAAAATTGGCTAAAAAAGATAAAAGAATTAAAGTTTTTCATCTAAAAAAAAATTATGGATTGGGTTATGCGGCAAATTATGCAATTACTAAATCAAAAGGAAAGTTTTTAGCTCGCTTTGATGCTGATGACTTAATGCCAAAAATAAGATTAGAAAAACAAATTAAATTTCTTTTAAAAAATCCCAAAATTATTGCGGTTGGAGGTCAATGTATTATGATTGATGAAAACAATAAGATACTTGGCAAAAAAATATTTCCATTAACCAATGAAAAAATCAGAAAAATGGCTTTTATATTTATGAGTTTACAAGTTGGATCTATAATGATAAATAAAAATAATCTTCCAAAAGATTTTCAATATTACTCAACCTTACATCATTACTATGAAGACCACGATTTACTTTTTAAATTATTAAGATTAGGTCAAGTTGCTAATCTACCTCAAACTATGCTTTATTACCGTCAACATAATGGTAATTCATCGAAAAAAGTAAATTACAAAAGCATATTCTTTTCATTGTTAAAGCTTAGAATAGAAGCAGTATTAAATGGTCTTGTACCTAATCTTAATGGTATTTTAGTTAACATCGCTCAATTAATACTAATATCTTTATTACCAAATAAATTAATTGAGAAACTTTACTTTTTCTTAAGAATAACACTTAATAAATCCTTTATACTTAATAGAGTTAAGAAAGGAAAAATATCTAATTATAAATATAGATTTCTTCCTGGTTATTAAATGATTATTAAAATGTTTAAAAAGATTCTTCCATATCTATTAATTCTATGTATAGTATTAATACTTTTTTTTACAAACTATAGACCAGGTACTTGGTTGTCAGGTTGGGACAATCTCCACCCAGAATTTAACTTTAAACTCAATTTACAAAGAGAAATATTTGCCAGTTGGCAAGAATATCAAGGTTTAGGGGCTGTTGGTGGATTAATGATAGCAACTGATCTACCCAGAGTTATTTTTTTATGGATTCTATCATTATTATTACCTCTTTCAATATTAAGATATATTTTTACTTTTTTAATGCTTTTTTTGGGCCCATCAGGAATATATTTATTAATGCATGAAATAATACTCAAAAATAACGAACATAATAAAAAAAGTGTTGTTAGCCTTATTGCGGCTTTTTATTACTTACTTAACGTGGGAACTATCCAAATATTTTATGTTCCTTTTGATCCTTTTGTAGTTTTTTATGGTTTTTTTCCCTGGCTCATTTATATATTTGTAAAAACGCTTGAAAATAAAAATAAAAGAAATCTTTTAATTTTCTTTATCATTAACTTATTAGCAATACCTCAGAACTATGTACCAACGATGTTCGTCGTTTACTTAATATCCTTAAGCCTTATTAGTTTAGGAATATTAATAAAAAATAAGAGTCTTGAGTTGTTTAAAAAAATTGCTTTCTTATTTTTTTTAATATTCATAATTAATTCCTTTTGGTTTTTTAATTTCTTTTACTTTGTCAATACTAATATTCAATCTCCTGTCGAATCTCATATGAACTTTATGTCAACTGAAAATATTTATCTTCAAAATAAAAAATATGGCGATTTAAAAAACGTTATTAAACTAAAAGGATTTTTGTTTGATTTCACTGATACTGATTCGAGTGGAAAATATGTCTATATGATGACCCCTTGGAAAAACTTTGTCGATAAAAAACCTATAGAACTAATTCTTTTTGGAGAGTTTTTGATAGTGATTCTTGGAATTATTTACTCTTTCAAATCAAAAAACAAATACCAAACGCCTTTTTTTATTCTCTTTATTTTTTCTTTTGTTATATTAGCTAATAATACACCTATTTTATTCATTTTTAACGAATATTTAAGAAAACTTCCTTTTTTCGCTCAAGTTTTCAGAGTTCCTTTTACAAAATTTGCTAATTTAACTATTTTCTCTTATTCCATATTTTTTGGTATTGGATTACTTTATTTACATAAACTTACTCAAAAAATAAGATTATTTAATACAATTATTATAGTAATAATTATTTGTATCTTCTTAAAATCATTACCGGCTTTTAAAGGGTATTTAATTTATAACAAATTAAAAATAAATATTCCTCAGGAATATTTTGATTTAATGACTTATTTTAATGATAAACCTATTGGTCGGATTGCCTTGTTTCCTCAACACACCTATTGGAACTGGAATTTTTATTCTTGGGGTTATGTTGGAACAGGGTTTCTTTGGTATGGAATAAAACAACCTACTTTAGATAGAGCTTTTGACGGATATAGTAGTGTAAACGAAAACTATTATTGGGAAATTAGTCAAGCCTTATATTCAAAAAATTTAAACCTTTTAGAAAAACTTTTTAGTAAATATCATATTAATTGGTTAATTATAGATAAAAATATAATAAGCGCTGATAATCAAAAATATTTATTTACTGATCAATTAAAACAACTCTTAAATAATTCAAAAAAAACGAAATATTTAATAAGTTTTGGAAAAATAGATGTTTATGAAATTGTCTCTACTTCTGTAAATAATTTTAGTTCAATAAAAAATAATCTAATCTCTATTTCTCCTAAATATATTTGGAATAATTTAGATAAGACTTATGAAGAATACGGTGACTATTTTTTAAACAAAGATAATCAATTCGAAATTTTTTATCCCTTCCGATCTTTATTCACTTTTAAAAAACAAAAAAATATAGAATTTAAATTTACAGAAAATGGTAATAGTTTTATTTTTAAATCACCAATACCAATTAACAAAATTAATAATTTAACAATATTAACACCTGAAATAAACGACTTAGAAAAAACTGAATATGATAAAAATGATCAATCTATATCGAAAAAAATTGATTTTTTATTAAATATTAATCTAAAAAATAAATTATTAACTATTGAAATACCAAAAATAGAAGGTTATTATAGTTATAATTCCAGTGAAGATATTGATTTTTTTAATCATAAAGTTAATACCTGTAATTCTTTCACCTCAAAAAATTATTATATTGAAACAATTAATTATAAAAACTTCAAAAGTATTCGCTTAAAAAGTAAAGATGCCTCAAGTTGTTTTTTAATAGATCTTCCAAATTTAACTCATCAGCTTGGATATTTAATTAATATCGAAGCAAAAAACATTATTGGCAAAACATTACTTATATATTTAATTAACAACAACTCAAAAAGAAAAGAATTTGAAACATATTTACCTAAAATAAATGAATTTAAAACCTATACTTTAATCCAACCGCCTTTAGAAAATGATGGAATTGGTTATACTCTAGTTTTAGACAATATTTCAATAGGTGAAAACTATTCAATAAACGAAATAAAAAAAATTACTATAAATCCAATACCTTATAGATTTTTAACTTCTTTAAAATTTATTAATAATAAAAATAATTCTAAAAATACAATTTTTTATCATGCTCAATCCTTCCACCCCGGCTGGAAAGCGTATCTTATTAATTCAAGTACTAATAAATTAGAACACCTCATCAAAACCTCTCTTCCCTTTTTCTTCGGACAAGAATTAAAAGAGCATGTTTTGGTCAATAACTGGGCGAATGGGTGGATATTAAACGAAAATATTGCTAATTTATTAAGTTGTAATAATCAGGTAAAAAATAATATTTATACAACCATTAAGCAATGTAACAATTTAACAATTCAAATAATCTTCTGGCCTCAATATTTACAGTTTTTAGGTTTCGGATTGTTAATAATCTCTTTTGTTTTTATAATCTTTAAAAAAAACAAAATTATATAAAAAAACTATTCACAATTTACAAAAACTTTTTTTAAAAAAATTACCTTAAAAACCATTAAAAAAAACGAATTTTTCCTTATTCTCTAACTCTACAACTTTTGCACGGCCGAGCAAAAGCTGCCATATATAAATTAAAACAAAAATTATTAATTTTATTATTAAATCAATTCTAAAATTTATTAAGCAAGATTAAAATAACGCTTTAAATTTTCTTCTTTTTCTAATTTTTCTGCAACAATATAACTGATATACTTCCCTCCTTCAACAATTTTTTTTATTAAATTAATCTCTTTTTCACACTCATAAGGAAAAACATAAACACTTTGATTGTAAGGATAAAATCCAATCTCTTTTAAAAATCTTCGCAAATAATCTCGTTTTTTTCTTTCTTCTTCTGGCACATCAAAAACCACTAAAAACCATTTGCCTCGCCATTTTTTTCTTTTTTTTAAATTTAAAAGCTCTCTTAAAGAATATTTAATAATCAAAACATTATTTTTATCTTTTACCTTTACAAAAACCTGATTATTTTCTCTTTTTAAATCAATTAACTGTCTTTTTTCTAATTGCTTTAAAACTCTAACTGCCTTATCTTTTGGCACTTTCACTCCTTTAATTTCCTCAATGATTTTTAAAATTCCACCTAAAACAATCGGAAAGTTTGGAGTCAATAAAATACTACCTCCTAAAACAAAACCAATTCCTAAACCAGCTAAAATATATTCTTTCAATTGGTTTGGCTTAAATTTAATCATTTTTCTCCCCATATTTACTCCTAAAAAAGATTATATAACAAATTTTTAAAGTATTACAACTTTTGCTCGGCCGTACAAAAGCTGTAATGTATATAAAAATATAAATTAGCTCTTTAATAATTGATAAAGTGTTAAATTATTAATATTTTTTATTAAATTTTTTTATACTTTTTTTATGCTTTTAAATTTTTATTAATTTTTGTATAATTTACCCTTGTATGAAATTAAGTATTGGAATTGTTGGACTACCTAATGTTGGAAAATCAACTCTTTTTAATGCCCTACTTAAAAAACAAGTGGCTAATGTTGCTAACTATCCTTTTTGTACGATTGAACCAAATGTTGGCGTGGTTGAAGTGCCTGATGAACGATTACCTGTTTTAGCAAAAATTGTTAATACAGAAAAAATCGTACCGGCAATTGTTGAGTTTTATGATATTGCTGGTTTAGTCAAAGGCGCCTCAACTGGTGAAGGTTTAGGTAATAAATTTTTATCTCATATAAGAGAAGTCGCAGCAATTGCCCATGTTGTCCGACTTTTTGAAGATAAAAATATTACTCACATCGCCTCAAATATTAATCCCATTGATGATATTAACACTATTGAAACCGAGTTAATTTTAGCGGACTTACAAACTTTAGAAAAAATTAAAAATCAAAAAGTAAAAACCGATATTGATCGCCTCACAGTTAATTTAGCTGAAAAACTTTCTCAATCATTAAATAAAGGAGTTAAGGCAAAAGATGTTATTTTAACAGATAAAGAAAAAGAGATTATCAAAAACTTTAATCTATTAACCATTAAACCAATGATTTATGTATTTAACGTCTCTGAAGATCAATTAACCAATCCTCAAGAAATTGAAAATAAAATAAAAAAAATTTTTCAAAAATTAAATCAAAATATCAACCTCCCTTCTGATAATTATCTTTATCTCTCTGCAAAAATCGAATCAGAAATTGTTATATTTAGCGAAAAAGATCAAAAAGAATATCTTCAACAATTCAATCTTGAAGATTCTGGTTTAAATCGATTGATCAAAAAATGTTATCAAATTTTAGGTTTAATCTCGTTTTTAACTGCTGGAGAAAAAGAAGTTCGTGCTTGGACAATTAAAAAAGGAACATTAGCTCCACAAGCAGCCGGAGTTATTCACTCAGATTTTGAAAAACACTTTATTAAAGCCGATGTTATTAGTTTTGAAAAATTTGTCGAGGCTGGCGGCTGGGTCAAAGCTCGAGAACAAGGTTTAGTACAAACTGTTGGTAAAGATTATCAATTAAAAGATGGTGATGTTATTGAGTTTAAGGTAAGTTGTTAAATTATGAAAGAAAATAATACTAACTACTCACCAAGATTTTTGACATTAGGAATAGATCTAGGTTCAACTCAAATTAAATTTGGTTTACAAGAAACTGTTACAATCCCTTCATGTCAAACTGACTATTCTAGTGAAATTTGTGAATTTGATGGTAAAAAATTTAAAGTTATTAGAGGTGAATCGCTAGAAGAATTAATTAAACACATAAAACAAAACTACCAAAAACAAAGAGAAGCTTTAGAAGAATTAAGAACAGATGAACTACCCATACTTCTTACCATAACAGGTCTAACTAATAGCCTTTATGTTGAATCTAAAGGCAAAAGAGCTTTAATTTTAGATGATCCTTCTTTAACTTGTGAATTAACTGAAGATCAAAAAAGAATAATCGCAAGATATTTAGGTATACCCGCTGAAGAAGTAGAAAAGAAAATAGAGAAAACCACCCTTACGAAAATGTTATCATTAAAAAATAATCCTGATTTGGTCCGAGATATTTTTGGTCAAGATGTAAATTTTGAAAATCTACGTTTTTCCACATTTATAGGAATGGTTGTTCATCACATCTTCGCAACTAATAACCTAACCATCCCTCAAGCTGATTTTGGAGCTTTTGGTAAAAAAGACTTCAATTATGAAGAATTAAGTAGATTATTGGAAGATTTAGGATTATCAAACTATATTGTGTTAGAAAAATCACCATTTATCCAAACATTAGAAGGAATTGTTTTTACTATCAATGATTTTCAAGGAGAAGCTGATATTATATATCTTGCAAGAAATGAATTAATACCAGAAAACTCTCCAGTAATCGCTTTTGATAGCGTTGCTAAAATTCTTCATCCAAAAGGTAAAAAAAGAATAGGTCATGAACATTATGAAACTCAAAGAATGGGAGGAAACGTCTTAAAAATTATTAGAGAAATTTGGAAAAGAACTGGATTTTTATCAGACGATGATAATTTTTATAAAAAAATGGATAATTACATAGAAGAACTTTTACAAAGATTATTAACTCAATCATCAGAGAGTCAACAATTTAATTTATATTATTACCCAGAAACTGATTCCCCATTTGGCACTTTAGTATTAACTCAAAATGGAGAGACAATTTCTATTCCTATAACTTCTAACAGCGAAAAAGAAATAGAAGATTTATTAAAAAAAATTCCAGAAAACACACCTATACAAAATCAACTCGTAGATGCATTAATTTTAGGAATGCTTTTTGGAATTAAAGAAAAAATTAATAGTCTTCTAAGTGATAATAAAACCTTAATTTATGTGTACGGCGGTCTTGTATTTAACAATCACCAACATTGGCCAAAATTAATAGGATTAGCTTTTTCTGATATTGGACCAGTTAGAAAAATAAATATAGAAAATGCCAATTTTCCAGCAAGTTTAGCAGCTAAAAGTAGATTCGGTATTAATCAACAAGAATTAAGAAAAGAAATACATCTAGAAAATATAGAATTTGGTGAATTAACAGAAGAACAACAAATAATAATTATTAGTAAACTTCAAGAATATTTTGAAGAATGGAAAAAAAATAAAGTAAATTGAAAAATTATATCTTCATCTCCACCAACTTCTTTCCTTCTTCTTTGTATAGTTTTAGATTTTGCTCTAAAGTTCTTTGAGTAAAAACAATACCACTTAGATGATCCATCTCATGTTGAATTATTATTGCCTTAAATCCAGAAAACCATTTTCTTATTTTTTCTCCATTTAAATTTTCGTATTCAACTAAAACTTTTGATGCTCTTTTAACTGGTCCCCAAATTTTTGGAATTGAAAGACAACCTTCTAGTTTTACTAAAGATTTTTTTGTTTTAGACCGTGAAACTTTTTCTTTCTTTTCTAAAATCTTTGGATTAATAAAAACCTCGATTTTCTCATTTTTAATATCAGGTCTTATTAAAAAGATTGATACTGGTATCCCAACTTGATTAGCTGCTAACCCAACACCGGGCGGATCTTTTTGCGCCAATAATGTTTCCTTCATCTCTTCAACTATCTTTTTTATCTTTTCATCAATTTTTTCCACTTTTTTGGTCGGATTTTCTAAAATTGGGTTGGGTACTTTAATAATTTTCAGCATAAGGATATTATAAAACATAAAACATAAAATATGAAACATGAAACGTAGAACGGAGAACTTGGAACATAGAACGTTAAATAATCTCAAATCTCAAAATGTTAAATAGGTTATAGGTTGTAGGTTATAGGTTGTAGTAAAAAGATATCAAATATCAAAATCACATATCAAAATTAAAAAAGAATTAGACATTAAACATCAAACTTCCAGCTTCATTATCAAACTTCTAACTTCAATCTTCAAACGTCAATTATTTTTTTATTGATAAATTGATAAATTATTAAATTGTTTTTAACGAGTAATGCGCAATCCATAACGCGTAACTAATTTATTAATTTTTCGTA
>FWWL01006327.1_pt1 | contig 17302 bp, 14 predicted proteins | sample 2228331 | NCBI WGS metagenome assembly FWWL01 (sample SAMEA103939775, study PRJEB20133) | metagenome
CATGAGTATTATTGGGTACGACTTGCTTAAAAATATTACACGTGAACAAAATATCGAAGACCCTGCAGAAATACTTAATCAACTAAATCTTGGCGTTTCCGATACCTTTAGTAAACAATCCACCGATTATGAAATTAAAGACGGAATGGATGCTTCCTTGCTTGTTATCGATCGTATTAATCGCCAGATACAGTATGCGGGAGCCTTTAACCCCTTATATATAATTAGAAACAAACAACTCATTGAAATTAAAGGAAACCGTTTTGCCATTGGTAAGATTGAAGGAAACGAACATAAAAAATTCGACCTCCATGTTCTGGATTACGAACACAACGATATGGTTTATATTTTCTCTGATGGTTATGCCGACCAGATTGGAGGTCCGCTTCAAAAAAAATTCAAATTACATCGCTTTAAACATCTGCTTTTATCTATACACGCTTTGCCATTAGCTAAACAAAAAGATTTTCTCGATGAAACCTTTTTAACATGGAAAGGCGAACTAGAACAGGTAGATGATATACTGGTTATTGGTATCAGATTATAACATGAATTATTACTTTGCAAAAGAACATATGAACTATACTAAAGTCTTTGTTTATATTTTTAAAACATGCCTTCTTGCGATGCTTATTGCCATAAATAAAATTTCAATATGTCAGCAAGATACCACAAATATGTTCAGATTTACGCCATCTTCACCTTTAAAAGAAGGCATTTATCTTAGCTTCGACAAATTTATAAAACAACAACCCCTCCCCTTCGAAAATTTAGTGAATTACAACCAGGAAACTAACAAAGAACAGCTATTTAAACAAAAAAGTCTTTTCTATACCGATCCATTTGGACTTACAAAGGAAATAGAAACCCGTTCCATTTGGGGATATGTATCTAATAATGCATTGTTTGTTTATTACAACAAAGATTTTTATCGGGTCTCTTATCTGGGAAGCATTGCTCATTTTATTGCTACTCAAACAGTAAGAAATTATGCTACACCTTACGACCCATACTACGGTTATTATTATCCATACCCTAGTCATAGCTACGAAACAACCCAACTTGTTCAAAACGTTATTGACCTCAAAACAGGAAAAATATACCCATTTACACCAGAAGCCATACTTGCCTTGATTGCCGATGACAACGAACTTTTCAACGAATACAGCCAACTCAAAAAGAAGAAAAAGCGAGAACTGATGTTTTTATACATTAGAAAATACAACGAACGACATCCTTTATATTTGTACAAATGAAAAAAATCAGCTACATCCTATTATTTGTCATTCTTAGTAATGTAGTTAAGGCACAACTTGAAGTTGCCTCGCAGGAAAACATTCAGAAATTTTTTCAAACAAAAACCTATTTCGTATTAGAAGACGATCCTTTTTCGGAATGCAATGTCCAACTTAAATCGGCTGCCGAAAAATTCTGGAAACTAACCCCATTCGAAATCATCAATGTTGCTGAATACGAAAAGAAGAAAAGCAATCCATCAAACTCCTTTGTATCAATAGATGAAGTATATTTTGACGGTCAGAAAAACATGACTAAATACAAATTTTTATGCCTTTATCTTGGCGGGAAATATAAAACCGATAGTGATATGCCTCAGCTATGCACTATACCCTTAGCTTATTCAACTGAAGATGAATCAAATTACGCCTATAAAATAGGAACACTGCTGATTTTCATACAAAATCATATTCAAACTATAAATCAACATCCCGAACTTAAAAAGTCGTCTATTATTGACTATTATCAAAATAATTTAGGGCAACTATCTTCCAAAACTTTATATCTTATTCCCGAAGAAATAGAACCTAAGCTAAGAACTGAACAAGCTTTCAAAAAAATATATCCGTATGCCTTTAAATTCGTAACCCGCAACGATATAGAAAAAGCTATTGATGAACGAAACGAAAACGTTGTTTTTCTTCACAAAGTAGGACCAGGGAATAAAATCGGATCAAAAACCTATAAAATACTCATAGACACTAAAAATGCAACCTTATATTATTTCGATAATCATACAGTAAGCGAATCGAAACCCGATGTCTTCCTGGAACAAGATGTTAAAAATTTAATCAAATAAAATATGAGCGAAGACAAGAAAATTATCTTTTCAATGGTCGGGGTTAATAAAATTTATCCACCCCACAAGCAAGTGCTTAAAAACATTTACTTAAGTTTTTTTTATTTAGTAAAGATTGGTATAATAGGTTTAAATGGTTCGGGAAAATCATCACTACTCCGTATCATTGCTGGCGAAGATACTTCTTATGAAGGTGAAGTAGTTTTTTCTCCGGGTTATACTATTGGTTATCTGCCCCAAGAGCCTAAACTAGACCCAAACAAAACGGTTAAAGAAGTTATTTCCGAAAGCGTTCAGGAAATTGTTGACTTATTAAAAGAATACGAAGAAATCAATCAGCGGTTTGCCGAACCCATGTCCGACGAAGAAATGAATAAGCTTCTGGAACGACAGGGCGAATTAACAGAACTAATAGAACAATACGACGGCTGGGAATTAGACAACAAACTAGAGCGAGCCATGGATGCTTTGCGATGCCCACCTCCAGACACTCCCATCTCTGTGCTCAGTGGTGGTGAACATCGTAGGGTGGCACTTTGCCGTTTACTACTCAAACAACCCGATATTCTGCTTCTGGATGAGCCAACCAACCACCTGGATGCTGAGTCGGTTCAATGGCTCGAAATGCACCTGCAGCAATATAAAGGAACTGTTATAGCAGTTACACACGACCGTTATTTTCTCGATAATGTTGCCGGATGGATACTTGAACTTGACAGAGGAGAAGGTATTCCATGGAAAGGCAACTATTCATCGTGGCTCGAGCAAAAAGCAAAACGATTAGAAGAAGAAGAAAAGGTTGCAAGCAAACGAATGAAAACGCTTCAACGCGAATTGGAATGGGTACGAATGTCGCCCAAAGCACGGCAAGCTAAACCAAAAGCTCGTCTGGCTGCTTATGAAAAACTTATTAACGAAGATATTAAACAAAAAGAAGAACGACTCGAAATTTTTATTCCCAACGGACCACGCCTGGGCAATAAAGTCATAGAGTTCAGAAATGTTTCTAAATCGTTTGACGATAAATTGCTGTTCGAAAATCTTACCTTTGACTTACCACCTGCAGGAATAGTGGGCGTTATAGGTCCTAACGGGGCAGGAAAAACAACCTTGTTCCGTATGATTATGGGAATGGAAAAACCTGACACAGGCGAAATCATTATTGGCGATACCGTAAAAATAGGTTATGTTGATCAGACTCACACAGCCATAGACCCGGAAAAGACAGTTTTTCAGGTTATTTCGGGCGATAGCGAATGGATTAGTGTATCGGGCAGGCAAATCAATGCACGAGCTTATGTAGCCCGTTTTAATTTCAGTGGTGCAGATCAGGAAAAAAAATGCGGTGTCTTATCTGGTGGTGAACGAAACCGCCTGCACCTTGCCCTAACGCTTAAGTCAGAAGCCAACGTGCTTTTGCTCGACGAACCAACAAACGATATTGACGTAAACACATTAAGAGCTTTGGAAGAAGGATTGGAAAACTTTGCCGGATGTGCTGTCATCATTTCACACGACCGCTGGTTTTTAGATAGAGTGGCTACTCATATTCTTGCTTTTGAAGGAGACTCGCAGGTTTATTTCTTCGAAGGAACCTACTCCGAATATTTAGAAAACAAGAAAAAACGTCTCGGTGACGTTGGTCCGCAACGTATTCGATATAAAAAACTAATCAAATAGCTTACAAATGAAATTAATCATCTATATCTCAGTTTTATTTTTAATCCTACCACAGGATCCTACTGAAAAGTTTATAACTGCAGCAGCCAATGGCGATATCTCAAAAGTTTCGTCCATGCTAAAAAAAGGGATAGATATTAATCAAAAGAACCGTGCTCGATGGACAGCTCTTGGTTATGCCTGCAAGTACGGACACATGGATGTAGTTAAGTTTTTAGTAGAAAAAGGTGCCAACATAAACGAACCTGTCAACACTGGTTCTACCCCATTAGCCGTTGCTCTGCTTGAAGGGCATTTCCACATTGCTGGGTATTTAGTAAAAAAAGGTGCCGACGTAAACCTACCCGACCTTATGGGCATGAGCCCCCTTATGTGGGCAACCAAAGACAACAATTACGAAATGTGCGAATTTCTAATTAAAAGTGGAGCATATGTCAATGCAACAAACCAAAATGGACGGTCAGTATTAGACTTAGCAACCAACGAAAAAATCATTAATTTATTAAAAGCAAACGGAGCAAAAACTAGTGCAGAACTTTTAAAAAATTTGAACAGATGAGCAATTCACTATCTATACCAAAAGGAACAAGGGATTTTACACCCGAACAGGTTGCCAAAAGAGAATATATTTTTCAAACGTTAAAAAACATTTTTGCCTTGTATGGTTTCGTTCCTATCGAAACCCCTTCTATGGAAAATCTTTCCACACTATTAGGCAAATATGGCGACGAAGGCGATAAATTATTGTTTAAAATATTAAATTCGGGTGATTTTGCCAATGATGTTAGCGAACAACAATGGAACGAGCGAAATTCTAATAAACTATCCTTAGCTATATGCGAAAAAGGACTACGGTACGATCTTACAGTTCCTTTTGCCCGGTATGTTGTAATGCACCGAAATGAAATCACTTTTCCTTTCAAGCGTTATCAGATTCAACCTGTGTGGCGTGCCGATCGTCCTCAGAAAGGCCGATACAGAGAATTTTACCAGTGCGATGTTGATATAATAGGTACCAACTCACTGCTGTGCGAAATAGAATTGTTTCTTATCATACACGATGTTTTCGAAAGTCTCAACTTAAAATATCTCACATATTTCAACAATCGTAAGATATTGCAGGGATTAGCTATACAATCGGGATTTGAAAAGGCATTTACTCCTTTTGCAGTTATTCTGGACAAGCTCGACAAAATAGGTTTAGAAAATGTATTCACTGAATTAAATCAACTATCAAGTGATACCAATAAATTAAACAATTTAAAGGATTTTCTGAAAAACTTCCTCGAAAAAGAAGATAATCAAAGCCGTCTCAATTATACACGACAGTTTATTACCAATGACATTGGAAACGAGGGGATTCAGGAAGTTGAGTTTTTGCTTTCCCTTTCTAATCAACTGAAAATTCATTCAAATTTGTCTTTTAATATCCTATTGGCAAGAGGTTTAAGTTACTATACCGGTACTATTCTGGAGGTAAAATCAACCGAAACACCAATGGGAAGTATCTGTGGCGGTGGCAGGTACGATAATCTTACCGGCATTTTTGGAATGCCCAACGTTTCTGGTGTTGGAATGTCATTTGGTGCCGACCGCATCTATGATATCATGGAAACCTTAGGGCGTTTTCCAGAACATATTGCCCAGCCTATTGATGTGTTTATTCCAAATTTCTTACCCAATCTGGAGGTCTATTTGTTGAACATAGCTGCCGAATTTCGAAAAAACAAGCTAAGAGTAGAACTTTATCCCAATTCTTCTGATAAGCTGAAAAAACAATTAACCATAGCCAATCAACGAAAAATTCCCTGGGTTTTGATTGTAGGAGAAGATGAAATTGCAAAAAACACTTACACTCTTAAAAACATGACAAATGGGGAACAATTTTTGCTTCCATTAGATGATATTATTGAAACCATCTTAAAAGCTAAAAAATGAAACAGATTATTATTTCAGTAGTAAGCCTATTTTTCTTTACAATAGTAATAGCTCAGCAAGAACCTTTAAAATGGTATTCTTTAAAAGAAGCTATCGAGTTAAACAAAACCAAACCAAAAAAATTTTTGATCGACATGTACACCCATTGGTGTGGCTGGTGCAAAAAAATGGACGCCGAAACCTTTCATCATCCTGGAATAGCAGCCTTTATTTCGGAATATTTTTATCCTGTGAAATTCAATGCTGAAACAAAAGACACTATAGAATTTAAAGGAAAAAAATACACTAATCCGAATGTTGGATTACGTTCCACACATTCGCTGGCCTTAGAACTTATGAACAACAGAGCATCTTATCCAACCATTGTTTACCTCGATGAGCAACTCAATCCCATAAGTGCAGTTCCAGGATACATGACCCCAGCTGACATTGAACCTATTCTTGTTTTCTTTGCCAGAAATTTTTATAAAATCTATCCATTCGAACAGTTCAAAACAGATTTTACCAAAACTTTTCGCGACACCAATAAGTTTGTTGACAAAATACACTGGAAAACATTCGAAGAAGGCCTGAAAACCACTAAAAAGAAAATCATTTTCATGACTTTTAACGGATGCATTGATTGTGCTATGATGCATAAAGTAGCTATGCAACACGACACTATTGCCAATTACTTAAATAAACATTTCACCATGATTTCGTTCGATGTGCTTACAACAGACACTATATATTTTAACGGAATTAAATATTTCAATGAGAAAAAAGAACATCCCTTTCATCAACTTGCTGTAGCCCTAACCAATGCCCAAATCAATCTGCCTGAAATGATATTTCTGAATGAACATAATCAGGTTATATCAGCAGTACCTGGCTATTTCCCAACACAGGCCATGGAAATGCTAATACACTTCTTTAACGAAGAAGCTTATCAAAAAATGAACTGGGAAGAATATACCAGGCAATTCAAATCGAATTTGAAATGAATTTACCCGACATATACATCATAGGCTCTGGTAACGTAGCCTGGCATATAACCCATGCCTTTTCGAAACACCAGCTACCCATTAAAGGAATCTGGAGCAGAAACACAACAACTGCCCTACAATTATCCTCATCGTCAGGCGTTTCATTGTTAACAAAAGATGAATTAAAGAACAGGAAAGGTATTTTTTTTCTCATTGTCAATGACAGTGCAATAGAAGAAATTGCCTCAGAACTTTATCATCAAATACTCATTCATTGTGCAGGTAGCATTCCTTTATCTGTTCTGGAAAAATATACCAATCAGGCAGGAGTTTTTTACCCTTTGCAAACATTTTCAGTATCAAGAATAATAAATTTTTCTGAAGTACCCATTCTTTTAGAATCATCCAATAATGTAGTTGGCGATTATCTGGTTCATATCTGTAATAAACTTTCCTGTAATTATCACATTTTTAATTCCGAACAAAGACTCACTGTTCATATTGCTGCAGTATTTGCCAATAATTTCAGCAACCTGATGTTGTCTTTTGCCCAGCATTACCTTTCTTTAAACCAAATAAACCCGGAACTGCTGCATCCACTTATCCAGGAAACCTTTCAAAAAGCTATCCATCAAGGTCCTCTAAAATCACAAACCGGTCCGGCAATTAGACAAGACATCAATACCATCAAAAAGCATTTAACTGCCCTGGAGAACATTCCCGAATTAAAAAAGTTTTATAGCTTTGTAACCGAATATATTCAAACCTTTTATAGCAACCATGAATAAATCACTGAATTTCAAAGAGAAACTGGTTCACATTAAAGCCTTTGCATTTGATGTAGATGGTGTGTTCTCCGGTAATATCTATTTATCATCGAGTGGTGAACAATGGCGTTCGATGAACATTAAAGATGGCTATGCTGTTCAGCTGGCAGTAAAAAAAGGCTATCCCATTGCTATAATTACCGGCGGACTATGCAAAGGCATACAAATTCGTTTCGAAGGACTTGGAGTTTCAGATATATACTTAGGCTCAAGCAATAAAATGGAAGTGTTTCAGCAGTTTTTACAAAAATATCATCTTCAACCCGACGATGTGCTATATATGGGCGACGATTTGCCCGACTATGAAGTTATGAAAATTGTCGGTGTTCCTGTGTGCCCTGCAGATGCAGCAACAGAAATTATTGAAATATCGGACTACGTCTCACACATCAAAGGTGGTGAAGGATGCGTCCGCGATGTAATAGAACAGGTTCTAAGAGCACAGGGCAATTGGTTTTCGTCAGATTCGTTCCTTTGGTAAATTTTTTAAACTATGAATATAAAGCATCTTTTTCGTCTAATACGTTATAAAAACCTTATCATTATTGCATTAACCATGTATGCCATACGCTATGGCATTATTTATCCATTTTTGCACTCTATTGGCTATACCATGCAATTCAGCGAAACAAACTTCCTGTTGCTGGTACTGGCAACAGTAAGTATAGCAGCTGCCGGCTATGCCATTAACGACTATTTCGATATTCGCTCCGATATGTCGAACCATCCCGAAAGCGTCATAGTTGGAACAAAAATTCCTCGTAGAACAGCATTAACCATAAACAACATTTTTAATTTTATCGGCGTGGTTCTTGGCTTTTATGTTTCGTATCAAATTCATTTAACAAAGCTTGGCTTTGTTTTTCTGATTATTTCTGGCTTATTGTGGTTTTATTCCTCATATTTCAAACGCATGTTGTTCTGGGGAAACTTTATTGTAGCTGCATTTGCTGCTATTGTTCCATTACTGCCAGTTGTATACGAAATTCCTTTATTGGGAGAAATTATAACTCCCAAACGTCCGCCTGTTGAAAGTAAAACGGTTTCGGTAATTTTTATGTTTGCACTAGGTTATGCCTATTTTGCCTTCCTGCTTACTTTTATCAGAGAAATCATAAAAGACATGGAAGATATGCATGGCGACATGGAACTGCAACGCAACACCTTTCCTATTGTACTTGGCATTGAAAATTCCAAATGGATTGTTTTTTTCTTGTCTGCTATCGTTATTGCAAGCATTATCATTATTTACTTTGTCTTTTTTCAGGATATTTATTCCATTAGCTATCTTTTAATCACTGTGCTGATTCCCATGACTTATCTACAGTGGAAGCTATACAAAGCAAAAGAAAAAAAGGAATTTTATAAAATAAGTCAGCAACTAAAGTTCATCATGTTTTTTGGGTTATGTTTTGTAGTTCTACTGTGGTTTTTAATATAATGCTATGTTACTGAAAAAATTACAAAAGTATACCGTATTGCTTGGCTCACAATCTCCCAGACGTAAACAACTGCTGGAAGGAGCAGGATTAACTTTTTCGGTTTTACCACCCATTAATCATTCTGAACATTATCCCACACATTTATCTGACAAAGAAATAGCTGTCTATCTTGCTATACAAAAAGCAGCAGCATATTCTCACTACATTAATAATGACCATACCGTACTTATAACAGCCGATACCATTGTATCGCTCAACCATAAAATTCTTGAAAAACCCAAAGACAGAACCGATGCAATACAGATGCTTCATCAACTTTCAGGAAATAAACACATAGTTTATACGGGAGTTTGTATTAAAACCTTACACAATGAGACAAGCTTTTTTGCAGACACAGAAGTTCTATTTAGAACATTAAGTTTAGAAGAAATAGAATTTTACGTTGACCAATTTAAGCCGTACGACAAAGCAGGTAGTTATGGAGCTCAGGAATGGATTGGATACGTTGGCATTCAGCACATCAATGGTTCTTATTTTAATGTAATGGGATTACCTGTTCAAAAATTATATGTCGAATTAGATAACATGTTGCCATGAGAAAGTTAGTTTTGGTCTTAACAGCTTTAATGCTTGTTGTTAAGTCATTTGCCGATGAAGGAATGTGGATTCCTATGCTATTGAGCCAGGAAACACTTGCAAAAATGAAAGAAAAAGGGTTCAGATTAACAGCCGAAGACATTTACAGCATCAATCAGGCTAGCATGAAAGACGCAGTTGTTCTTTTTGGTCGTGGCTGTACAGGCGAATTTATCTCTGAAAACGGATTATTGCTTACCAATCATCATTGTGGCTATGGCTCTATTCAGCGACACAGCACGCTCGAACACGATTACTTAACCGATGGATTTTGGGCAAAGAATTACAGCGAAGAATTACCCAATCCGGGACTTACTGTTTCATTACTGACACGTATGGAAGATGTTACCAACGAAGTATTAAAAAACGTTACTTCTCAAATGACAGAAGCTCAACGATACGAAACCATTTTTAAGGCAATTTCTCAACTTCAGGCTAAATATTCCGAAAAAGGTCGTTATCAGGTAGAAATAAAGCCATTCTATTATGGAAATCAATATTTCATGTACATATATCAGGTTTTCAAAGATGTTCGTTTGGTAGGTGCTCCACCTTCATCTATCGGAAAGTTTGGTGGCGATACCGACAACTGGATATGGCCCCGTCATACAGGCGATTTTTGCTTATTTCGTGTATATGCCAACAAAGACAATGAACCAGCAGATTATGCACCGGATAATGTTCCGTATAGACCCAAAAAACATTTCGCTATTTCTATCAAAGGAGTTAAAGAGAACGATTTTACAATGGTATTTGGATTCCCTGGAAGTACACAGCAATACATACCTTCTTATGCCGTAGATGTAATTCAAAATATTGAAAACCCTCATAGCATCAGATTACGCGATTTACGACTACAAGTTATTAAGCAAGCAATGGACACCAACCGACTAATCAGAATTCAATACGCTAATAAACAAGCTAATATTGCCAATGCCTGGAAAAAATGGATTGGTGAAACCGCTGGACTCAAAAGGCTGCAAACTATTGAGAAAAAAAAGGCATTTGAAAATGAATTCGACAACTGGGCAATGATGGACCCAGACCGTAGCATTACATACGGAAATATTTTAGCTGAATTTCAAAAAAACTATGAATCATATAAACCTCTGGCACTCATTGAAACCTATTATTTCGAAGCAATTATGGCTATTGAAATGGTTTCTTTTTCTGGCAGTATAGACAAATTGTTAAGCACAGCAGATAATGAATTTACAAGGGCATGGGAAACTTTCATTAACCGATACAAAGGTTTCTACAAAAATTATCAGCCCGAAATAGACAAACAAATCTTTTCTAAACTGATGAATGAGTTTATGCAAAATATATCCGGCGATTATATTCCCAAAGTTCTTATACAACTTAAAAAAAAAGCAAAAGGCGACTGGAACCATGTTGCTAAGCATGTATATACTCATTCCCTGCTTACACAACCCCAAAAAGTTGAAGAGCTTGCAAAACTCTCACCAAAAAAAATAAAATCCATACTTCAAAAAGATATTTTTTATCAAATATGGAAAGAAACTCAACAACTAAATAACACAAAAGTTTTGCCTTATACAAAAAGAATACAAACTACCCTTGATAGTTTAAACAGAATATACATACAAGCACAAAAAGAAATGCTATCCATGAAAGAATTTTACCCTGATGCAAACCTAACCCTACGTGTTTCGTACGGAACAATAAAAGGCTACCAACCACAAGATGGCATCTATTATCACTGGCAAACTACCATTGACGGAATTATAGAAAAAGAAGACTCAACCATTTACGATTATGCCATTCCTGCCCGACTAAAAGAGCTATGGCAAACAAAAGACTTCGGCGAATATGCAGAAAACGGAACGCTGCCTGTATGTTTCATTGCCAATAATCACACCACCGGAGGCAACAGTGGTAGCCCTGTCTTAAATGCCAACGGTGAGTTAATTGGCTGTAATTTCGACCGCACCTGGGAAAGTACCATGAGCGACATTCATTACGACCCCGAACGCTGCCGAAACATTTGCCTCGATGTGCGTTATATGCTCTTCATTATTGATAAGCTTGCAGGTGCCCGACATCTGATTGACGAAATGACCATCATCAAATAGATTAAGTCTATCTATATGAAAATAGACATTCTTACAGTATTACCAGAATTATTAGATAGTCCATTCAGTCATTCTATCATTAAAAGAGCACAAGAAAAGCAAATCGTTGAAATAACTGTACATAATATACGCGATTACAGTCCTTACAAGCACAGGCAAGTTGACGATTACCCTTACAGTGGAAAAGGCGGTATGGTTCTCATGATAGAACCCATTTATCGAGCCATCAACGCTTTGAAAGAAAAATGTGCATACGACGAAATCATCTACACCTCGCCCGATGGAGAACTCTTTAATCAGAAAATTGCCAACGAGCTTTCACTGAAGCAAAACATACTCATTCTATGCGGACATTACAAAGGGATAGACCATAGAATAAGAGAACATCTTATTACCCGCGAAATAAGCATTGGCGACTATGTGCTTACAGGTGGAGAACTGGCAGCAGCAGTTATGGTAGATGCAATTGTACGCCTGCTTCCAGGAGTACTTAGCGATGAAATGTCTGCACTGTCGGATTCTTTTCAGGATAATCTTCTGGCACCGCCTGTATATACCAGACCAGCAGAATTTAACGGATGGAAAGTACCTGATATATTGCTTTCCGGAAATGAAAAAGAAATCGAAAAATGGAAACTTCAACAATCCATTGAGCGTACCAAACGACTAAGACCAGACTTGTTGAAAGAATAATACAAAAAGAAAACCGCCCCTTTCGGAAGCGGCTTTCCAACCTAAACCAACAAACCATGAGAAAGCTATTCTTTAATAATGCTTTTGCTATAGTTATCCACACCATCTATAATCTTAATTACGTAAACACCAGAAGGAAGATGGTTTAGCGGAATAACTAATGATTTATCAGTTACCACAGTAGTATAAACTAATTGCCCCAACTGATTATATGTTTCTACTACCGAACCTTTCATACAATTTTCAACAACCAGAAAATCTTTGGCAGGATTTGGATAGATACGAACCGCAGCTAACTGATTATTGTTAATTTCGTTGCACAGGTCAATAGTTACCTGTATGGTATCCCATGCAGTACAACCAAATTCGTTGGCTACCAGAACGCTAAATGTATAAGTGCCAGTATTATATTGTGAAGCATCTATGATAATAGAAGATGAAGTTTCACCTGTTGACCAGTTATAAGAAGAATGTTGACCTGCATTTAGTATCAGATCATCGGTTGTACAGATTGTGGTATCATTTCCAAGATTTACTACTGGATTGGGATTGATAGTTACTGTTGACATACCTGTTGAACTACATCCATTGCAATCAACTACTGTAACAGTATAAGTGGAAGTTCCTGCAACGTTTGTAGATACATTAATCATATTAGCTGAAGAACCATTTGACCATGTATAAGTGGCACAGGCATTAGTTAATTCTAAGGTTACATTATCGCCAACACAGGCAGTTACATCGTTCAACGAAGCATTGGGCAATGAATTGACTGTAACTACAATGGTATCTGCAACCATACCGCAAGCATCCTGTGCCTGTACATAATAAGTTCCAGAAGTAGAAACAACAATGGATTGTGTTTGTTCGCCGGTATTCCAATAATATGACTGGTAATTTGGACCAGCATCAAGCACAACCGACTGTCCCTGACAAATAGTAGTATCATTACCAAGGTAAATAGTACCAGCTTGTCCTGAAACAATCACATTTGCTGTTGCTTCAGCTGTACAACCATTAAGATCGGTAACAGTTACAGTATAAGCTTCATTATTTGTAGGGCTAATTGTAATAGATGGACTGGTACTTCCATTGCTCCAGCTATAAGTTACAATTTCGTTTTGAACCATAAATTTAATTGACCATTTATGTAAAGTTCCAACATCACCTATTCCAAGGTCAGTTACTTTTAGTTGCCAATTTCCAGAAGCAGTACCTGTAAGATTAGCTAAACTTTGTTCTGGTAAAAATTCTCCTGTGAAAGGTGCTGTTCCACTTGCAATGGGGGTAGTTGCATTCATAGTAAAAACAGTTCCTATCATATTATCTCCATTGCTTCCTCTTCTATTAAAAATATTTATTGAACTATTATCTGGAGCTATTAAATCTATTTTTACATCACCAATATACGGATGTATTAGACTATCTATACTTATTTCTACTATACTTGATGCAACAACAGAAGTCGGGACATTTACATTCATTGTAGAAGTAACACCTGTACCATAATTGTTAGGAATATTAAGCGGAGTATTGTTTACAAAAGTCTTAAGCACATCACCACTAGCATAAGCATTAGCTGTTAAAGTTGTTTGATTACCCGAACAGATGATAGTTGAGCCATCAATGCTAACCACAGGATTTGTAGAATACAATGTTTTTTGTAAAAAGTTATTAGAAGAATTTTCATCGATTGACCAGTAGATAGATACAGAAAAATCATACATACCAGCTGCTGACATATTGATTGATGGGAAAGGAATAGTTATTGAGCTTCCAGCAGATAATTGACCAGTGTTTATGGTAATGGTTTCATTATATACTATACCATTGTTAACTAAAACTTCAATTGTAGCAGGATTCTGACTAAAATCTATGCTACTCACTCCAGCATTTTTTATTTTTACTTCAACATTTTCTTGCCCAAAGCAATTTTTTATCACTGGACTTATCAGTTCTTCAACCATAAGGTCGTAAGGATGTTCGTGTTTTATCAGTATATTATCTATATGTAAGTCATAGTCGTTTGAAACAGATGTTTGACGGAATGCTTGAAAACCAATTGCTATCCCCATGCCATTAAATTGAGAAAGGTCTATATCAATTGTTTGCAGATTATGGTTAAATCCTGCATTTTTGCCAAAAGCAGTTAATCGATGCCAGTTGTTACCGCAATCAAGGGAATAAAAAACTATTAAACTGTCATAAGTGCCCATTCCATTAGAATAAGGCGCAGTACTGTTAAAAGCAGTAACTGCAACATCAAAATATAAATGCGTATAAGGTCCGCATAAGAAGCCAGGTCCCAGTATCCATTCTCGAATAGGTGAACCATAGAAATTTACTTTAGCTGTAGCATTTGAAGTTCCTCCAACACCTGTTCTATTAACCCATGTAGATGTTGTACCAGAAGGAACAATACCTTGTGCTTCACGCCAACCAGGAAATACTGTTGAAAGATTTGATCCATCAAAACCTGTAAAATCAACACTAATAGGTAATGCAACCGTTGTATTGGTATAAGTTACGTTAAGTTCATTATTATATACATACTCATCAAGCTGATAGGTAACATAAGCAGTAAATGTGTAAGTAGCCCCCGGTGTTCCTGCATCAACGGTTGTAGAAAAAGTATAAACAACAGAATCACCAGGATTCAATGTTCCGTTGTATGTTTCATTAACTGCTTGTTGTCCATTTACCACATAGCTTAGTAAAAAGTTAGATGCCGGATTTGCACCTAGATTTTTAATTACAACAGATATTAACTGGTTAGAATTTAAACTACATTCATTGGAAGGAGAAATAAATCTGGTGATAGCCAGATCATGGTTCATTAAACAGTTACGCTGAAATGTAATGGTATTTAGTGTGTTTAATCTTTGATAAAAAATTTGCTCTGCATTAAGGTCATTTTTAAGCATAAAATCAAGATAAGGGAAAAGGATTTGTGCTATTATCTGATGCTGTTGCTCTCTTGTTATAGTTGGCTGTGGATTTGTTGTTCCTTCTCCAAAACTGCAATTGAAATTATAATCGGCAAAATAACAATGCCCTCCACCAATAATACCAACCAGATTTTTACAGCTAGAAGCCAGAGCATTGTACATTGGAATTTGATGGTCTGCTGGTGGAGCTACTCCATCATTTAGTCCATACATAACCATTGCAGGTACTGTAACATTTGCAGCAGCAGCTATTGCACTGGGATTGGTTTCTGCGGCAGCAAAGTTGATTAAAGCAGTTAAATTTGTATTATTTGCTGCTGCTAAAAACGAACTACCACCTCCCATAGAGTGACCCATAATAGCACTGGTTCCTATAATATGCTGATAAAAGAATGAAGAAGAGTTGTTCCCTTCGCTTAATATGAAATCATTCAAAAATTTTAAATCCAGACCAAAAGCTTCATGATCTGGGGCAGGAATTACACTTCCTTCTGTTCGAGGAAAAGCCATAATATAACCCTTGGGAACTATGCTATCCCATAGCCACTCATACGAATCCCACGACATAGCAAAACCATGTCCAAACACAAGCAACGGGAATTGCCCATTTGCAAAGGGAGTATTATCACCAGCCGAAGTAGCAGGATAATATACCTCCGTTTGAATGGTCCTATTTCGGGCAGGGTCAACAAAATTAAATTGCTTATGCCCTATTGGATAATTTTGAGCAGCTAATTGACCTACAACTGCTGCCACAAACAATAAAAGTAAAACATTTTTCATAATACATCAGAATTTGAATTTTCGACAAATATAGTTTGAAATTTTGAATTATACAAGTTTATGTTCATTTTTTTTACGTTTTATCAACAACCTTATTTCCTCAAAAGAAAATTGCAGTTTTTCATTATTCATTCCAGAATAAACGAACGCCTTACAATGAAATTCACTTAAAAAAAAGCAGTAACTGGTTTATACTTCAGTCTTTTTTATTTTAGTTTAATTTAAATGGAAATGCGTAATTTGATTTGACTCAGCAGCTTTAATTAAAGAATTATTCATTTTTTAGATTTTTGAGCTCCGTAGGAGCGACACCTACATCATCAAAAATGTATTCTGGATTAAAATCAATTTGATATGCATTCAAAAATTCTATGTATTCTTCACGAAATGTCTTCTTTTTATGATGTTCTTTTTGGTTGAGAATGTAATCTATAACTGCCTGAAATTGCGATTGTCCAACAGAAAATGCTCCAAAACTTTGGTTGGCAGGATTATAATCAAATGTAATTTCTACACCGTTATTATAATACATCTTGGTTCGCTTGCCAAATTCGTTGTATTTAATATTGTCGATAAAACGATAATAATCGCTCCCTTTTATGCTGTACATGGATATTACATTTCCTCCATGGTCATATCCGTAATAAACCGTTTCACAGTCGGAACAAGTTATAGTCTTTGTTCTGCCCCCAGGTATCGTAGTCCCAGGAAGTAATAAGGGTGTAAGGATAACCTCCGGGTACAACAAAAGTATGTATATTTTTTATAAGTTCGTCCATGTTTTGCCGTATTCAATCAACGTCAAAGTTTGACTGAAAAGTTTAAGTAGCATAATTTTTACACTTTATAACTATCAAAATTAACTCATCAAATATACAACGAAACAAAAAACAAAACTCGCTATTACGTATGCAAAAACAAGCCATCCCTTTAGTGTTTTGTGCTTTTCTTCTTTCCACCGTTCGCTTAATAGATTGAATTTATCTTTGGTGTTTAGAAATAAATTCAGAATAAAATAAAAAAAAAATTGTGCTAATTATTATATCTTTTGTTAATTTATATTCAAAGAAAATGAGCAAAAAAGATATAAATGAAATAGTGTTAAAGGCCTGACAACTCGACACAACACCATTCCCATAAATATAAGAGCCAGTACTATCTATAAACTTATAGGCACATGAGATCCTGTAAAAACAATA
>FWWL01006328.1_pt1 | contig 17301 bp, 15 predicted proteins | sample 2228331 | NCBI WGS metagenome assembly FWWL01 (sample SAMEA103939775, study PRJEB20133) | metagenome
GATGAGGGAGGAGAGGTTGTCTGGAGAGACCTCAGTGACGGTGTCTACACCCTGGTGGTGAAAGCTGGTTATACCAAGCACACGAGTCAGATTGTACTGGCAGACAGGGAGGTGGGAAGAACGGTTGAACTCTCTCCCGTAAGTATCGTAGCCGGAGAAATTATTGTGGAAGCCAAACGGGAAAAAGGCAAGGTTACAGCTGTCCAGGTTGTTGAACGAGAGATTATCGAAGGGGTGTCGCAGGTTTTTATCCCCGATGCTACCAGGGCTCTCCAGGCGATGCCAGGGGTAGGAAGCAGTGGTTCTCTCTTTGATGCATCGATGTATATCCAGGGGGGAGAAAAAAACGAATACCAGAGCTATCTTGATGGGCTTTTGCTTGTTGATGCTATGCGGTGGGGTGAAAGGGTAAGCATGTTCAATGTCAATTGGATTCAGGCAATCGATCTCTACACCGCAGGCTATCCTGCTATGTTTGCTCAGAGGCTTTCTGGCCAGATAGATGTCAAGGTAAAAAACGGAAACAGTGAACGCATTCATGGTTTTGTGGATCAGTCCAGTGCTACGATGGAGATAGGGCTTGATGGTCTGGTGACTTCTTCTCAGACTTTTTATACCAATATTCGTCGTACTTACTATGACTTGTTTGCCCCTTTTTTTATGCCGGAGAGTGAGGGGGTGGTTTTTCCCTTTATTGCGGATGGGATTCTCAAGTGGGGCTGGAGACCTTCCGCGGGGAAAAAACTCAGTATGCTGGCGTATGTTGGTGAAGAGGGGATGAAATGGAAACTCACAGGGGATCCCAATAAAGGAGAACCCCTTGTTATCGGAACGTTTACGTATGGAATGCTTCATGCGCTTGTTTCTCTCCGCTACGATCAGCAACTCAATGAAAAAGATGCCTTTGATGTGATTGTGGGTCTCTCATACAAAGAAAGTCGAGGAGAAATGACTGGTCTTTCGCAAAAGGAATGGTGGACAAACACCACCGTTTTTCTCCAGGCTGGTGGAGACCTGTCTCTTCAATCGTTTTTGGGACATAAGATAGTACTGGGAGGTCGGTGTTTGTATCCTATCGAGGATATACGGTACAAACTCGAGATGTTTGTACTCAATGCCAGCAACCAATGGACGAATTTCCAGGATATGTTTATTGGTATGACGAATGCGAGTTTTCCCTATGGTTATCTCTATCTTCAGGATGATTGGGAGATTTTCTCGTCCTGGATTGTTGAGTTTAGTGGGAGAGGAGAGTATTTTCACCTGACAGGGGAGTATTTCTTGACGCCTGTTGGGGGGATAAAATGGGAGGGCACAGAGAATCTTGCGCTCTATCTTCGTGGGGGAAGGTATGCCATGTTTCCCTTGAGTAGCTTTTACTTTGATAAAACCTATGGAAACCCTGATCTATCTTCTCAGCATGCCAGCCATCTCATGGCAGGGATCACCTCCACATCCTCCCTTTGGGTGTGCCGTGTTGAAGCGTTTGGGAAATGGTATGACAGTCTGCTGGCTGAGAATAATGACAAAAACTATAATAACGACAGGGAGCGTATAGCCTATGGGGGATCGGTCTTTTTACAGAAGAAACGGCAGCAAAACGGTTGGTGGAATGGATGGATTACCTACACCTATGCTTATGCAAAGGAAAGAGTTACCAATATCGGAACACCCGATCCCTTTTTCCCTTCGTCTCTTCCTGTGAATGAGTGGTATATCCCCTCTTTTCTTCGGGAGCATACCCTCTCTCTGAATGCAGAGCTTGTCAACCGTTATCTTTCGGGGAAGAAGTGGATCGATTGGCTCCATAACTGGAAGCTGGGGGTAGAATTTAAACTGATGAGTGGGAAGCCCTATACGCCGGTGACGAATTTTCTTACCCAGAATGTGCCTGGTGTGGGGGAGGTGTGTTACTTCATGGAAGGGACATACAACAGTGAGTACACACCACTCTACCATAGGCTGGATTTGCGGATTACTCTTCCCGGGTCACCTTTTGATATTCTCAAGCTTTTGGGATGGAAATTTCGCTCAGAATCGTATTTTGCAGTTCTCAATGTTTATAACCATGAAAATATTATTCATTATCAATACGCGGTGGTTAATGGTCAATTGGAGCGAGTTGCTGAGAAGGATTTTGGGCTTATGTTTCTTGGTGGTATGAGAGTAGAATTTTAGGAGGATGATGATGAATAGATGGCTTTGGTTGTTTCTTGGAGCGGTCGGGAGTATGTTTGCCCAGGATGGCATGGTTTCGGCGGGTCCCAGGGTGAGTTTTCTTGGGACGCTTTTAGAGTTTCACCGCATGGGCGGTGTGTTTATGTATCCCTTGTATGTGCTTTCTGTGCTGGGGCTTGCGTATGTGCTGGAGCGTTTTGTGTTCTATACCTTCTGTCAGAAAGTGTATGAAGAGGATCTCCTCACCCTCTGTAAATCGCCTGAGAAATCCCTTGCGGAGATCAAAGAGGAGATTCGCAAGAGAGCCTCTCGTACAGCGACAGTCCTTCAGGAGATTGTGAGGCTGTCCCTGAAGCGTCGTCGACTGGAGGATCTCGACAAGGTCCTGGAAATGGAACTCAATGCTCAGGTTGGGGAGCTTCAGCGGGGTTTTACCATGATGTCAGCCATCATCAATCTTGCCCCCCTTGTTGGGTTTCTCGGGACAGTGTCGGGTATGATTGCGGCGTTTCGCTCTATCTCTCTGGCGGATCAGATTTCCATTACCCTCGTGGCCAAGGGAATCTATGAGGCACTTATTACCACGGAGGTTGGGCTCATTATCGCCATTACTATCAATTTTTTCTATAGCCTTTTTGCACAAAAACTTGAAAGATTTACCCAGATCACGATGGAGGCAGGGGAAAATCTCATCGAGAGGATCGTAGAACATGAAGGTGAAAGGTAAAAGAACCACCGTCGAGATCCCAACAGCGAGTCAGTCGGATATTGCTTTTCTTCTTATTGTGTTTTTTTTGATTACGGCTTCTTTTGCGGTGAAGACGGGGATCCCTCTAGCCTATCCCAGGGGTGACAGTGCCCCCAAAGAGGTGTACAAACAGGAGGTTTTGACCCTTCATATAGGAAAGGGGCAACTTCTGTTAGGGGGGAAGCCAGTGGCAAGAGACGCCCTTGCTGATGCGCTGGTGCTTCTGCCCCATCGCTATCTTCTTGTGGAGGTGGAACGGGGAATGGGGTATGGAGAGGTGCTTGAGGTGCTCTCCACCCTCCAGGAAGGTGGTAAGGAAATCTCTCTCAAGGTGGTCCCATGAAACGTCCACAGAAACCCCTCTCCCCCTCACTGCCCCTGGTTGCCATGGGGGATATAGCTTTTCTGTTACTGGTGTTTTTTCTGGTGACGACGGCGCTGGATCAGAGTCGAAAACTCGAGATAGAGATCCCGAGTGCCAGGAAGGTTGTCCCTGTGCCCCAGGAGGAGATATTCTCGGTTTTTGTAGACAGGGATGGCAAAATCTACTACAAAGGTAGCGAAAAGAATCTCATGGAACTGCAGTTTCTCTACCGGCGTCATGCTGCGATCTTCAGGAAGCCCATTGTCCAGGTTATAGCGGACAAAAACCTCGAGTTTGAGAAGATTGACGAGATTATAAAGGTACTGAGACGGAACCAGCCCATCAGGGTTTCTTTTGTCTGTCGGGAGGAGAACCCATGAATATGCGTTTCTGGATCATCCTTTCCCTGGTGATTCACCTGGTAGTAGCGGTGGCGTTTTCTCTCCGAATAACCTACCGAAGCAAGGCCTATGTCGATCTCTCTTATATCACCGTGACAGATTTTCAGGAGAGACAGGAGCAGGAAACCCCTCCTCAAGTAACCCCGAGGAGGGAAGGGGATATCACTCCCTCAGAGACTCCGGTGATTGAGACCAACGAGGAACCTGCACCTTCTCCCCCGCCGAGACAGGAGTTTTTGCCCTTTTATATGGTGGATGAGCTACCTGTCCCTCTGGCCAGGATCTCTCCCCCCTATCCTGAGGAGGCGAGACGATTGGGTATCGAAGGGGCTGTGGTGGTCAAGATTTATATCAACGAGAGGGGTGAAGTCGAGGATGTCGAGGTGACCAAAAGCCCTGACAGGGTTCTCTCAGAGGCCGTGGTCAAGACGGTTAGAGGGACACGCTTTAGCCCGGCAAAGGCAGGGGGAAAATCCGTCCCTGTTATCCTTGAGCTCACCTTGAGATTTAAGTTACAGTAAAGGAAAAGAAAAAAGGAGTGTTGTATGATAAAACGATGGATGGTTTTGTTATGGCTGGTTCCCCTCTGTCTGTTTGGGGGCACCATAAAGGGGCAACTGGTCAATCGTGCGACGATGCAGCCAGTCAAAGATGGAACCGTGATCCTTCGGGTTTTCAATCAGACGCCAGTGCTTGGATACAGTGATGAGAAGGGGAAGTTTGTCTTTGAGGATGTGCCTGAGGGAAGGGTAGTGCTCGAGACGAAGGTGGTTGGGTTTTATACGGAAAAGCGGGAGGTTCGTGTACAGGGGGAGACGCGGGTGGTTTTTTATCTCTCGGCGCTTCCCACGGCGGATATGGGGGAGATAGAGATCACTGCCCAGAGAGAACGAGCGGTGAATAAGACCACCGTGACGAGAACGGAGATCCAAAAGGCGTCCGCATCTCTCACCTCCGATCCTCTCGATACCCTCAAAAAGATGCCAGGGGTGGAACCTATCAGTTCAGGGGATCTGGCCACAGGGAGTAAACTCAGTGTGCGTGGGGGACAGGGATTTGAGACAATGGCCAGGCTTGATGGGATGCTTTTGCAGAGTTTTTTTCACCGTGGGGTGATACCGGATTCTTTTTTCATCGATGACCTGGTAGAGGAGATGGTTCTCTACAAAGGGGTTGCCCCGGTCGAGTATGGGCAGATCCTCTCAGGTTTTTTGCAGGTGAAACAGATTGATCCCCCCACAGGTTTTCATGGCAAGTTTAATTTTGGACTCCTGTATACCTATCTCGCCCTCTATGGCAAGACGTCTGACGAGAAATGGCAATGGGCTGCTGGCATACGCCGCACCCACTATGATCTGGTGCTTCCCCTGTTTTTCCAGCCAAATAATGACACGAGAACCATCCAGATCCCCTACTATGTGGATAGTCATGGCAAGCTTGTCTACAAGGAGGGAGGTGATCAATGGACGCTAAGTTATCTTTTTTCGCTTGAGCCGGGATATGTGACCAACATGAGGCCAGGTCAGGAGGTGAATGGGGATTTTTCCTACCGCTATGGGGGAGGGGCGATTCAGTGGAGGCATCTTTTTGCGTCGAATGTTGTGCTAGACCAGGAGATCAATCTCATGTACACCAAAAATACCATGGGGATGGAGCAGTCGAGCAATATTACCAGCCGTTTGCAGGATGACAGCCTCATGGTGAGGTATAAGGTCTCTCCACAGGTTTTGCTTTCGGAAAATGTGTCCTTTCAGTTTGGGGGAGAGATGAGCTGGTATCCTCTCCTGGCATATTCCAACCTGGTGAAGGGAAAGTACTTTAATATTGTTACCTTGCAAGAGGAGTACACGAATTTTGCTGATATTCATATTCAGACGAATACCCTGATCGCGAGTGCTTTTGTACAGGGGGAGTTTCTCTTCTTTGACAAAAAGTTTGCTGTTGTGCCGGGGCTTCGGGGGAGTTATTTTACGGTGGTTGATGGCTGGACACTGGATCCCAGAATCAACCTCGAATGGCGTTTTGATGACAGGAATAAGGTCTATATCGGGACAGGGTATCTATCTCAGTGGACGACGGATCCCTTTATCTTTAGCTTCTATACCACCAATGTCGAAAAACGAGCAGTGCCAGGGGTATGGCATGGTGTTCTTGGTACCACTCGAACCATCCAGGATGTTTGGGAGATGAACCTGGATACCTATGTCAAGCACTATGTCAATCCTGTGACGAGATCCTCCAATCAACAGATGGAGTTTCAGAGTGGGGGGATGAAGCATGAGATTGCTGGTGTTGAGTTTCTGCTCAAAAAGATGAAGGGAAGCATTCCTCTCTACGGATGGATCAGTGCCAGCTATCTCCAGCACTGGTACTTTGTGGAAGAGGGCGTGGATCCCAATGGATTTTCGGGGGTGCAGTTTAACCCGGATGAAAACGGCAATCTGAATGGACAGGTTATAGCAGCCTGGCAGTTTGCTCAGGCACCCCTTTGGGAGTGGTTTTCTCTCCCTCAGTACAAGGGTAATATCACGGTGGTCTGGGATTTTGCCCGAAACTGGAGCCTTACGGCTGAGTTTGTCTACACCTCGGGTTGGTTTGATACCCCGGTAACGAATGTTGAGGTGGTGGTAGTTGGTGATCAGACGAATTATATCCCCCAGTATGGGAAGTTTGTCTCTGAGAAGACCCCCGATAGTCATAGCCTCAATCTCAAACTTGAATGGACGCCGACGTGGTTTGGTCTACCATGGGGGATATATCTTCAGGTGATGAATGTCTACAACTATAGACCGGTGTACTATCGATACAACGAGAAATATGAGAGGGAAGAGGTTCGTTCTCCCCTGGGTATCTATGGCTATGGAGGGATATGGGTGAAATGGTAGGTTATGACCGTAGCGAGGGGAGAAAGCGAGAGAGGATGTCTTCGTATACCATGAGGAGCCTCCCATCGTCATAGCCAGCACGCCTTGAAAGTGGGCTGGGCGAGGGGAGGAGAAACAGTGACGCTGAATGAGTGTTCTCTTTTTTGAGTTGGCGGCTAAGTTCTCGTAGGACCCTCTCACTGGTGGCAAAAAGGACACACCCCTCTCTTTGAAGAAGAGCGGGAAGGTGGGGGTTTTCTCGGAGGGGGTGAAGGGCATTGTCAGAGGCACCGCCCTCGGTTTCTACCTCGAGGTAGAGGTCAGTTATACCTAGTCCAAGGAGGTGTAGGAGGTTTTTGCGGGTGGCAACAGCGTCCAGATTATGCCATCCATAGGGTAACTCAGGGGAGGAAATGAGCCCTTTTTTCCACGCGAGAGAGGCGAGGACAGTCCAGAGACGATTTTCCTTACTCCCATAGAAGTAGTCCACGTCTCTCTCGAGACAGAGTCGACCGAATCTTTCTTTGACAAGCACGGAAGGAAAGCTTCCCACAATCCAGAAAAGCTGATTCTCCCCCTCGTGCCACGCCTCTTCGAGGTAGCGGTGGAAGACGATGGTCATAGGTTATTCTGGTTTTTTGTCGGTGATGCCAGAGACGGGGTGCATGGTGGCGAGTTTAATCTCGACAGCCTTTTCTTTGAGGAGATGCATCAGTTTCTCTCGAACCTCGTAAGGAAGGTAGAGAAAGGCGAGGCTATACACCCAGTCGTTTTCGGTACGGAGGATTTCACGACTCGCCAGACACTCGAGCTGGATGTTTCCGTTTGCCAGGGGGATAGTGAGATAGTAGACAGTCTTTTTGTCCAGTTTTGGGCCACGAACACGACAACCCTCCCAGCTCAGATCCATCAAAAGCACCTTAAAGGGATCTTTCTGACGAATATCCCTGAGAAAAACCACTATCCCAAACGGCAAACGCTCGTATCGTCTTTCGGCGGAGAGGTAGATCGTCTTGAGGGGGGCGATCACAAACATGTTGTCCCCTTTGAGTTGCACGACTCTGGTTTTCCCACGGAAATGGAAGCGGTCAACGGTGTAGGCGACCACGATCTCATCGCCTTTTTCTATGACAAACTGCAGATTGGGGGCATACTGGAGTACGATGCCCTCAGGAATACGCTCTTTTACCTCGGTTTCAAAGAGAAAAAGTCTCTCATTCTTGAAGATCTCGCACTCGGCGTGGTAGCCCACCAGAAGGGGATAGATCCTCTGGAGTTCTCGCTGGTGTTTTTTGGTGATCTGGAGACGCTTCATCGAGTGAAGAAAGAACTCACTGTAGCGTTCAAAGATGTAAGCAGGTACAGCCTGGGCGGTTTTCTCTACCTTTTTGAAATCAGTGATGATATCCTGGATGGCTTCGTATTGGGCGGGATCTATCTTTGGCTTGACGATAAGGGGCGAATGGATCTGTTTAGCGATGGGTATATCGATAATGGCTTTTTTGTAGCTTTTGAGAAGACTCCGGATCCAGACAAAGAGGAGGGTACTGAAAAGAAAACCTATAAAAAAACTTATGAGAGAGCCAACCCGATTCACCTCCCGAAAGCTCTGGGAGATCATTTCTATGATATTTCCTTCCATTGGCTACTCCTTGGAAAAAAGCTTGTCATATGGCACCGGGGGGCTAAAGAAAAATCCCTGCGAATAGTCTATGCCCAGTTCTTTTACCTTTTGCCAAACCAGTTCGTTATGAACATACTCAGCGACGGTTTTGGCACCGAGCTCTCGAGCAAACTGGCAGATTGCCCTTACCACCGTGTAGGCAGTTTCGTCTTTGTCCAGGTTTTTGATGAGGGAACCATCGATTTTGATAAAGTGGGGTCGCAAAGCAAAGATGTGGGCAAAGTTAGAATACCCTGAACCAAAATCATCGATGGCCAGCTGACACCCTAGGGCAAGGAATGGCTTGAGGTTTTCCTTGATTTCTTCGTAGTTCTGGATGCTCTCGGATTCGGTGATCTCGAGAACGATTCGCTCGGGATACTCAAAATTTGAGAGGGCGCTCAACAGAAAGTGTTTCAGTTTTTTGTCAAAGAGGTCTTCGGGAGTAAAGTTTATAGAAACCTGATAGGGGAGATTTCTAAAATGATCAAGGGCATGTTGAACGACAGTGCGTGAGATGAAGGAGTAGAGCTTGGCCTGTTTGGCGAGAGTTAAAAAGGTCAGTGGGGGTATCATTTCTCCAGAGGGGAGTTGTATTCTCACCAGAGCCTCATACTTTTCGAACTCTCCTGTATGGTTGTTGATGATAGGCTGGTAGAAGTTTACCAGGTAGGAATGCTGGATCGCCTCCCGGAGTTTTCCGAGGGTGCGGAGGTTTTCCTCGTTCTGGTGGGAGAGTGTTTTGATATCCTCGGCAATAAAAAAGAGCGTCTTCATTCCTTTTGCCTTTTTGAGGAGACCGGCCATGGCGGTGAGAACAGCGTTGCCCTCGATGCCTGGAGTAAGAAGGTTGGCTCCCAGAATTCCGGCGATAAAGGTGAGATAGACCTGTTGTCCCTCGATTTCGTAGGAGAGACTGGAGAGGTTCTCAAGAAAGTAGGTGGCAATAACCTCAAGCTCTCGTCTCTCCATGGGCTGATCAATCACCAGGAGAAAACGATCCGCCCAGAGTTTGTAGAGGGAGGTTTTGGGGTAGATGGAGAGGTTAACGAGTCGTTTGGCTGTCTGCTCGAGAACGCGATCCCCCATAGCACTCCCGAAATACATATTCCACTCACTGAAGTTTTCGATATCGAAGAGAAAGAGGTTGGGAGACTCAAAGGAGAAAAAGTCCTCGAGGAATTGATTGCCATTGGGGAGGCCGGTAAGCTTGTCGTGGTAGTAGTTGTAGCGGAGTTGTTGGAAGAGCTTGTCATTAGCGTAGTAGCTTGCCTCAAGGGTTTCAGCAAGGTTGTTAAATCCTACAATGGTTTCTCTAAGTTCTTGGGGAGTATTTTTGGAGAGGGGGATGCGATAATGGTAGTCTTCTTGTTCAAAGTGTTTTACTCCCTCAAGAAATGCCCGCCAGGTATGGAAAAAACCTCCAAGCATCGAACGGAGAAGAAACCATAAGAGGACAAAAGATACCACAAGTCCTGTGCCACCGATGTAGAGCAAGTGCCTCAAAAGGATATCGAATAGTCTCTGAGAAAAACCACTCACCAGTACCAATCCTGGCGTGATGACGCTCGCCTGCCAGACAAAATCTCGCTGAAATACGGGGGGAATTTTTCCCTCTGAGAGGAGTTTTTCCTGATGGGTGTTGAGAGATTCGAGAATCTCGTTCTGTCTTTGTGGGGTATTGTGCAGTGGAAGGATGTGACCTCGAGGGAAAGAGACCAGAAGAACAACCCAATTGGAGTATTGTTTGACATGAATCAATTGAAAGGGGGGGAATATTGCCACCCTGTTGGATTGACGGATCCAGATGTAGCTCTGGTGTTCCACCCAGAAGATTCCACCCTGGGAGGGGGGATGAAAAAACGAGGAAAGGAGAGACTCTCCTATGCCAATGTCTTTTCCTTCGATGAGCTTGCCCTTTTCATCATAGATGGCGTGGGGCTGGGTCATGTTTTTTTCAATATCCTCTCTCAGGATAGAGGTAATCTGCTGAACATACGTGGTCATTTCACGGCGAATAACATAGAAAAAAAAGGCGTCCAATGCCCCTATAACCAAAAAAAGACTGGCGATAACAATCAATCCTGTCGTGAGAAATATCTTTCCCTTGAGCTTCATCCTTACTCCCGTCCTTTATGTATCGACAGGTACCCCTTCAAAAGATAAGTATTTCTTTCTCTTTATCAAAAAAACGGGGAGGTTTTCCTCCCCGTTTTTTTGTCGATTATTGTTTTACTTGAAGCTCGTAGAGAGCAGCAGAAACTGGCGGCATCTGTATGGGAATACCTGCCTTGACCTGGAGTCGGTTGGTGGTTTTGTCGGCATCAAAGGTGATGTCTGGGAGGTTGCCCAAGAGGTCTTTGGCCAGGTAACTTCCTCTGGGGGAGAGTTTGGCTGCCTGCCAGAGGGTCTCGGGTATTTTGAGAACAAACTGGCGAGCCTCACGCTCAAAGTTGGCTACAACGAGGACTATCTTGCCATCCGTGTAGCGTGCGAAAGCGATAATCCCATCACTGAATCCCTCACTCTGGGGGATGAGTTTGTCGTTTTTCTGGACTACCTCGTTGGCAAAGCTGAGGTCATACATCCTTCCTCCAGCGAGAGCTGGGTGGGATTTGACAGTGGTGAGAAGCCTCTGGTAGAAGGCACGGAGTCTTTTCTGTTCGTCGGCGAGGAGACCTCCATCAAATTTTCCACCGTTGACCCATTTCTGGTGTTCGGGTACGCCCCAGAAGTCAAAGATAGTTGTCCGACCGTCATCTCCTCCAAATCCCTCCTTGCCTGCGGCTGGTTCTCCCACTTCCTGTCCAAAGTAGATCATCACGGGACCGGCATACACACTGGCGACAACGGTCATGCCAGGAACCCCCATCCAGGGATCAGCGGCAAAACCTTTGGAGGCGATACGTTCCTCGTCGTGGTTTTCGAGGAAGGCGAGCATATGATCAGAGAAGTCCTTGACCTTGAGCCAGGCGTAGTAGAAGCCCTTGCGGTCGTATTTGGGTTTTTTCTTCATGAAGGGCTTCACGGAATCGTAGAGTCCCACCTTGTCATAGAGGTAGTCGAATTTTCCATCGGTGAGGTATTTTTTGTAGGCGGCTGGGTTGTAGATTTCAGCGATGAAGATTACCTGGGGATATTTTTCTTTTACTTGGGGGATAGCCCATCCCCAGAATTCAACAGGCACCATCTCCGCCATGTCGCAGCGGAAGCCGTCTACGCCAAGCGATGCCCAGTAGAGGAGAATGTCTCGCATCTTGATCCAGGTGTCGGGAGTGGGGACAAAGTAGGTCTTGCGTCCGCCTTTGATGTCTACGCCGTAGTTGAGTTTCACGGTTTCAAACCAGTCGCCCATCGACGGTGTGGGAGAAAACACATCGTTTCCTGTTGCCTTGGCGGGGATTTCATGGAATTTTCCATCTTCACCAGGGATGGTGATGTTTGGCCCTGCGGGATCGTATCCCTTGGGTACCTGGAACTCTGTTCCCGGGAGGTAGTAGAAATTGTTGTTGGGGTCAAAGGCAACATTGGTCTTGTCTGTTTCGCCGAGGTCTTTTACCCCTTTGGGTTTGGCGAGGGATCTGTATCCCCTCGCTACATGGTTGGGGACAAAGTCGATGATGACCTTGAGACCGTTTCGGTGGGTCCTGTCAACCAGAGCACGGAATTCGTCCATGCGTTTGGGGACATTGTGAGCAAGAAGGGGGGAGACATCGTAGTAGTCCCGGATAGCATAGGGGGAACCAGCTCGCCCCTTGACCACGTCAGGGTCATCCATGGGGATGCCGTATTTGGTGAAGTCTTCCATGGTGGCATGGGCGATAACACCGGTGTACCAGACATAGTCAACACCAAAGTCCTTGAGTGCCTTGAGTGCTGTGTCGGTGATGTCATTGAAGCGTGAGACGCCGTTTTGATCCATGCTTCCGTAGAAGATACGGTTGGTATTGGTGTTGGCAAAGAGGCGTGTCATCATCTGGTAGATGACAACCTTGCGGGTTTCTGGCTTGTAGCCCAGTTCGTTTCTGTCGGGGGGGAGATCCGCCTGCGTGAGAGACGGCCCACATCCCACGAGTACGAGGGTAATAACTAACAAAAATCTTTTCATCTTTTTCCTCCTTATGGAAAGGGTTTATTTAGTATACCATAAAAATAAAAAAAAGCAATGCCTTTTGGGAAAAATGGGGGCGAGTTGCTATTACCATTCTACAGTCTTGCGGGTGTTTTTTCGTGGGTTGGGCGACCTTGAACACTGTGAAAAAGTCATAGCAAGTGACCAAACCTTTTTCCTATGATCCTAACAGACAATCTCCCCCACCTCACACTGCGACAAAGAAATAACCCCCAGGCCGATACGAGCGAGTGGGAGGGGGAGATTGACAGATTGGTGTATTTATTGTATAATTTGGTTGAGGATGAGGTGAGGATTGTGGAAAATCATAAGGTCTACCAACGTTGACAAAATTCCTATTTTCCCCTTGACAAATCTTTTTTTTGCCTTAAGATATAGGGGGAGGAAGGATGGAAGAACAGTTTGTTACTTTTTTCGTTGGGGACAGGCTCTTCGCAGTCAATATCTTTGATGTCAAGGAAGTCGTCCGTATCGAAAAAATCATACCCATCCCGGATGCCCCGGCGTATGTAGAGGGTGTGGTCAATTTGCGGGGGATTGTGCTACCAGTTATTTCCCTGCGCAAGCGATTGGGTCTCGGTGAGACAGACATCACCAGAGCCAAGCTCGTCGTCGTGATAGTGGAGGATATTCTGGTCGGGATGCTTGTAGACCAGATTGATCGGGTTATCCAGGTAGCCAAAGACCACGTCCAGGAAGCCGCTGGACTTTCGCTTTCGGGAGCGGCACAGCACTTTGTGGATGGGATTATTCGAGAGGGTGAAGAGATTATCTATCACGTTGATATTCGGCGTCTTTTTACGGTAGAGATGCGAGATTTTCTTGAGAAAAAGATAGTAGAATAATTGATTTTTTTTCGAGTTTCCAGTATAGTAAAGGAGATAATTTTTAGAGAGGAGGCATGATATATGAGAAAACTCATGAGTGTTTTGTTGGTTTTGGTAGCGGGTTTTGGTTTTGCTCAGCAGACGACCGCTCCTGATTTTCCTGAGGAGAGTACGTCAAAACCTGTCGTAACCGAGGAAAAGCCTGTCCAGGCTACTGGTTCCGTGGTCTACAATGATGGCAAGGTAGACTATGTCGGTGCCAATGCCAAGTTCGTGATCACTGCCGAGGACAAGGGCTCAGGTGTCAAGGCGATCTACATCATGGTAGACAACTCCCTGGCAGGTAAGTATGCTGATCCGATTTCCTTCACCAGTGAAGGGAAGCATACCATTGGCTACCGTGTAGAGGACAACGTCGGCAATCTCTCCGCTTTCAAGATGTACGAGGTGGTTGTTGACCTTTCAGCTCCTGAGGTAAAGATCGCATCTGACAAGAAGGTTGTGGCTCTTGGTGATGCCCTCTATGTGGGGCGAGGTGCTTCCTTTACCCTGGTGGCAAACGACAAGTACTCTGGGGTAAAGATGGCTGAGTACGCTGTTGGCGAGGGTGCTTTTGCTGTCTATAATGGTGCATTTACTCTCCCTGATCAGAATGGTTTCCAGACGATCCGCTATCGTGCAACAGACAATGTGGGTAACACCTCTGAGACCAAGACCTACACAGTTTATGTTGATCTGAACGCGCCCAAGGTTTCGCTCTCTGTTGATCCTGCTGCCTTTGAGAAAGACGGGGTGAAGTATGTGCCTGCTGGTGCTCGTGTATCTCTCGAAGCTTCGGATGCCGAGACAGCTGTGGCTGAGGTATGGTACTCCATTGATGGAGGCGATTACCTGCCCTACAACTTTCCGATTGTGCTTTCTGCTGGTACCCACACCGTGAAGGCCAAGGCAGTTGACCTGGTAGGAAATGTGAGTGAAGAAGTAAGCCTCACCCTTGTGGTTGATGCTGATGAACCTACAGGCGATCTCGTTCCTAGCCAGAAGTAACCACACAAATGTCTACACCGAAGGGCTGTCTTTGCGGACAGCCCTTCTTTTTTGAAATGGGGAGACGAATTTGAGAGCTGGAGACGAAGAGTTTGGCCATTTATCCACGCGAGTGTTTTTTTGAGGAGAGTGGTATGCACGCGTTTCTTCAGTCACTGGTAAACTATGAAAAAGGGCTTTTGAAGTATCAGATGGCGCATTTTGATCCCATGCGGGTCGGGAAAATGCTTGCCGATGCGGGGCTGTCGTATGACCATCTGCGTATTTTTCACATAGCGGGCACCAAGGGCAAGGGAAGTACCGCAACCTATCTCTCGAGACTCCTCCGGGGAGTCTATACCCGCGTGGGATTGTACACTTCACCGCATCTTTTCAGGGTGGAGGAAAGGATCCGTGTCAACGGGGAGATGATAGCCCCTGGGGAGCTTGATGCCCTTATCGAAGAGTGGCGAGAACTCATAATCCAGTATGAATGCAGTTTTTTTGAGGCCATGACTTTTCTTGCGATGGTGTATTTTCTTAGATGTGGGTGTGAGGCAGTGGTTCTGGAAACAGGGATGGGGGGGAGGCTTGATGCCACGAATTTTGTTTGTCAGCCATCTGCCTGTGTGATCACGAGGATTGGCTATGATCACACGAAGTTTCTGGGAGAAACGCTTGAAAAAATAGCCACAGAGAAAGCAGGAATTATCAAGCCCAGGACGCTTGTGGTGTCTGCAGGACAGCTGCCAGAGGTCTCTCAGGTACTAAAAACAACGGCAGAAGAGCGAGGTGCTCCACTGGTCTATGCAGGACAGGGCTATGAGCTTGTCAAAGCCTCGCGAGAGAGCTGGGTGTACCGTTTTCCGGATGGCGATCTCTGGAAAACGAGACAGTGGGGAGAGGTTTTTGTGGAGAACTTTCTCGTTGCTCTCGAGGTGGTAAAACGATTGTCTCTTGATGTTTCTCGTGAGGTGTCCAGAGAGGCGTTTTTTACCCCTCTTCCTTTTCGGATGTGGTATCACTCGCCGTTTGTTTTTGATGTGGCACACAATGAGGACTCCTTTCGGGCTCTTTTTGCTACGCTTGAAAAAATCCAGGGAGAAAAGGATCTCTACATAGGTATCCTCGGAGAAAAGGAATTAGAACGGGTTGCTCTGGTGGTTCAAGCCTATCGGGGGCTTTTTCAACGTGTGGTGTGTTTTGATTTTGCCTCTCCGAGACCATCGGGGGGAAGGAGGCTTGCGGCACTCTTGGGTGAGGGGGTGGAGTACAGTCCAGAGGTTCCCGGGATCGTGTCTTCGGAGAGGCTTGTGGTAGTGACAGGGTCTTTTTACTGGGCGGAGGAGTTTTTTCGGCTTCATGGGCTATCACAAAACGAGCTCTGGAAAACTTGAAAGAAATCGTTTTTTCGGTTACAATAATTGCAGAATATGAGGGAAGATATGAAAGCAGTGGTGATTATCCCAACCTACAATGAACGAGAGAATATTGAGAAGCTTATCCCTGTTGTTTTGAAGCAGGGGGAGAACATTCATGTGCTGGTGGTGGATGACAACTCTCCTGATGGGACAGCTTCCGTGGTGCAGCAGATGGCGGAGAAAAACAAGCGGATCCACTGTCTCGTTCGTGAGAAAAAAGAAGGTCTTGGCAGGGCGTATATTGCAGGGATGAGGTGGGCGCTTGAGTCTTCTGAGATGTTTGATGTTTTTATTGAGATGGATGCGGATTTTTCCCATGATCCGTCGGAGCTTTATCTGTTCTTTGAGGCTTTTATGAAGGGAGCTGATGTAGTATGTGGCTCTCGCTATACGCAGGGGGTGAGGGTTCTCAACTGGGATCTCAAGCGGCTTTTTTTGAGTTTGGGGGGGAATGTCTATGCCCGTTTTGCGACGGGAGTGCCACTCACTGACCTTACCGGCGGGTATAATGGCTACACGAGACATGCCCTTGAGACGATAGACCTCTCCTCGATACGATCAAATGGCTATGCCTTTCAGATAGAGATGAAAGCCAAGGCATACTATCATGGGCTAAGGGTGGTTGAGGTGCCGATTATCTTTCGTGATCGTTATGAAGGGACGACCAAGATGAATTCTGGGATTGTCAATGAGGCTCTCTTTCAGTGCTGGGCGATTCGTTTTTCAAAGTACAGGATCCGCCGGTCAAAACCAGTAGCTTGAGAGGGGTTTTTCTTTGAGTTTCTTTTCCCTTTCTTTGTAATCGGGGAGGATGGCTTCTACTGTCTTCCAGAAGTTTTTTTGGTGGTGTTTTTCTCTTGTGTGGACCAGTTCGTGGACCACAACATAGTCGATGAGTTCGAGAGGGAGAAGGATGAGTCGCCATGAGAGCGAGATCTGATTTTTTGCAGAGCAGGATCCGTAGCGTTTTAGGGCCGAGGAGATTCGCAGTCCTCTGTAGTGAAGCCCATACGGGGCACAGTAGTGGTCCAGTCTTTCGACGAAAAGCGACCGAGCCTGTTGTTTGTACCATGTTTCGAGTGTTTGTCGGATATGGCGGCTCTTGTTGCGGGGGAAGAGAACTTCTTCCCCTGTCCAGGAGGTTTTTTTGACCTCGGCAAACCTGAGGGGATAGGAACGTCCGAGGTAAAAGATCTCACAGCCGTCGTGGAGACGTCCGTGAAAGGGCTTATGTTTTTTGAGGGTCATTTGTTTTTTCTTGATCCAGGATTCGTGTTGTTGAACGATCTTTTGGATCTCTGTGTCGCTCACATAACGGGGACAACGAACCTCTACTTCGCCATTGGGCAGAATATGGATGGCGATGGTTTTTCGTCTGGAGCGGACAATACGACAGGAAAAATCCATGGCTAGATGATGATTCCGTAAATCATGTTTACCGCCCCGAGGAGGATATCATACACCATGATGGTGACGGCTGTGGAAACGATGAGAAAACTCAGGGCGGGTATAATGTCTTTGCCTACCATGCGCTGGTTCTGAAAGGTGAGACCAAAGCCAGCACAGAGAATGATGATCACGATAGTCATGATGTAGTAGGATATCTTGAAAAACATCAGAATCCCCACATGGTAGAAGTTGATACGAGAACCGTACACGTAATCGTTGTATCGCAGG
>FWWL01001968.1_pt1 | contig 17293 bp, 12 predicted proteins | sample 2228331 | NCBI WGS metagenome assembly FWWL01 (sample SAMEA103939775, study PRJEB20133) | metagenome
GAGCCATTCGTACATTTCCTGACGCAGACTTTCCGGCACCGCTCTGTGCTCCATGATCATATTCTGAAAGGCGGTGGCCAGATGAACTTCAAGCGTCTCAACCTCAACAAATTTATGGAAGGCTGAATCCGGCAGGGTGCTGGCTCCGTGCTGAACCACTCCGCCCATTCCGTATTTTTTCCGCGCAATTTCTCCCAGCCGTTTGATCACCTCAAAATCTATGGCCACCTGAGCCAGTGTGCCGTCCGGCAGAACCACTCCGCCGTGGCTGGTTCCGGTCTGGATGCTCAGTTTGCTCAGGCCCTCAACCTCGCCCTTAAGCCGGTTGAATCCCTGCATGAAGGCTTCGAGGTCTTCCACCGTGCTGTTTCTCTGTCCGACCTCTCCAATTTCGCCGCCAACTGAAACGGTTACCCCCGCCGGCTGTTTTTCCCTGATAAAACGGTTGAACTCGGCGCAAAGTTCATAATTCAACCGCTGCTGTTCATCTAAATCCGGCTTAGTAATATCCACCAGAGTCGAAGTGTCTATGTCGATGTTAAAAAAGCCGGCAGCCAGGGACTCTTCGATGAGGTCCCTGATGGCTTTTTTCTCCGATTCCGGGTCCTGCTGAAATTTTTTGGCCGACACCTGGAAGTGGTCCCCCTGAATGAAAACAGGACCGCGAAAGCCTTCTTTGATGGCTGCGGCCAGCACCGCGCTCACGTATTCTGAGGGACGCTGGTCGGTGTAGCTCATCTCGCTTCTGGCGATTTCAAAGATGAAAGCCCCGGCCTCAAGCTTCATGGCTGCCCGGAAAACTGCCCTGGCCGATTCGTAGGCTAACATCCTGAGGTTCATGGCCGGAACGGTAAAATTAACCGGCGTTTCACCGCGCCCGCGAGCGAGGTACAGCTCGTGAATGGAAGCCGGCCGGATTCCCAGCTCCTGAGCCGCCTCCCAGATGATCCAGCGGGCAATTCCCTTTTCGGCTTCGTCTCCGAAAACTGCCCTGTAGATAAGAGGAGTGATTTTATCCCTGAGAGCGCTTTCGTTCAGCACTTTAATTCTTTTTCCCTCAAGCTGAACAGCGCCGTTCAGCGAATTGATTATTTCCTGAAGTTTCGTCTCGCTCATGGCCTTCTCCTTAATCGATTTATTCCCATTAAGTATATCATAAGCTTCCACGCTCTCCAGCGCCGGGAGGGAAATTTTTATTAAATCAATAAAAGGCAGTCATTAACTGGCAATTAATTATCTTCTTCCCGTCCTTAATTTCCCCGATCTCAATTCCCCCGCCAGGAAGATTCCTGGAAAAATTCCGCCTGAATATGTTTTTTGGCTTAAAGGAATCGTCTTTTGACTGAAAACGTCCCTCCGCCTGGTCCAGCACCCTGAGACTCAATTCCTTTTCAGGTAATATCTGGAATTCTCCCGGAATCGGTTCCTGGACGCCAGCCCATCCCATACCATTAAAGAATCAGCCGGCATGAACCAACGTCCGATATTCCACCGAAGAAACTGTCAGTCTTATTTTTTTGTTTCAGGCAGAGCTGTAATCTTCTTCAGGCGGTAATTTTCCCAGAGGTCTTCCCGGATAGCCAGGGCCATCAGAACATCCGGACGCAGGCTGTAGTACTGCAAAACATAAGAATCAAGTTCAGCCTCGGACCTTTTCCGGGCTTCACCGGCGCTCAGAATGACACATTCAGCCGGCTCAAGCTCTTCCACCTGTTCGCTCGCGGTCCAGTAGCCCACCCGGTCGAACTTCCGGAGATACCAGGGAAGCGGCCAGGTCTCTTCCGCTGGCGCGATGACCTTTATCAGCATCTCCCGGCCATCTTTTGAGACTGAAACCAGCTCCTCCACCCGGCTGACCAGCCTCATAAAATCCGGACTGGTCTGGGCATAAACATAAGGATTGGCCGGGTAGGAATGAAAATAGATGTTGACCAGATACATCTGCCAGCCGCTCCAGATAACCAGTGCCGCAACCAGAATGACCTTAGCCTGTCTGAATTTCAGTAGCGAAAGAAGATGGGAAAACCCGACGCCGGCCAGCAGCAGAAAAGCCGCCAGAAAAACCAGCATATTCCAGGGGGTTTTGTAAGGAATAGCTGAATAGATTATAGCGGTGGTCAGAGCAAACAGAGTCAGATAAGCTCTGAAATTTTCCTGCGGTTTCCGGCTGAGCCTGATAAAGCTCAGAACAGCTCCGTAAAGGGCCAACGCCAGAACCGGAATTTCGCTGAAAAGCGGCCCGCCGGCTTCCGCTCTTCTGTAAAGCAAAAGGCTGAAATAGTGCCAGAAGCCATGCCGGTGCCAGCCGGGTTCAGCTGCCTTTTGCAGATATCCGCCTAAAGCCCGGATGGCGTCGAGAAAACCTTCGGGATGTTTGAAGAATGAAGAATAAAAAAGAAAAGAAACTGCCAGAAATACGACGAGCGCTAAAATCGACGGCAGAAACGCAGACTTCACTGCGATCAGGTCTATTATAAGCTTCTTCTCGCCTTTTTCGCTCCTTCGCCCGGGATTCTTCAACCAGCCCGGAACCCGCAATAAAACGATCGAAGCCACGGCCGCTCCGGCCACAATCAGCCAGGTCTCCTTGGTGGCGAAAAGTAACCCGGCCGCAAGCCCGAACCAGACTGCCTGCCGGAAATCAGGGCGAAAAACAAACCGCCAGAGAAAAACGACAGAGGCCAGGCTGAAGAAGACAAAAATAGTTTCCTGAATGTAAAACCGGCTGTAATAGACAAGCGCCGGAGAAAGAGCCAGAAGTGCCGCCCCCCAGAATTTCTCCGAAGACTTAAGATTGTTCCCTGCCGCCAGCACCAGAAGAATGATCATCAGACCGAAAAACACAGTCACCCCGCGCAGGGTCTTCTCGGTGAGCCCGGCGTAGGCGGTCTGGCCGCTCAGCCAGGCAAAAGGCAGGCTGAAATAATAAAGCGTCGGCCCGTGGTGGTCTAAGGGATCGTAGCGGTATTCCCCTTTCTCCAGAAGCTGCCCGAATTTATAGGCCTGGTTAGCTTCGTCATGATGCATCGGCCTGAGGTCCAGCCGGTAAAGCCGGACAGCCAGACCGACGGCCAGCACCAGAATCAGAAGATAGGCAAAGGTTTTCTTTTTCATTTAACCGGCAGGCCGTAAACCTCCACCTCGACGTAGTGGTTCATGTCGTTGGCCGTGTTGCCGTTGCTCCAGAGCCTGACGTAACGTGTTTTCACGCCGCGGCCGTCTATGAGCTTCCCTTCGTTTGTTTCGATGTACTCCTTGTCCCGTCCGGCTCCGAGTCCTGATGAGTTGTCGTGGTCGTTGTTAAACAGGGTGACCACGCCGTTGATAAAATCTTTGTCCTCGGAGAGCTGGACGATAACGTCCCGGTACACTCTCGGCTGGCTGTGATAATGCCAGACAACGATCGCCTGTATCAGGTATGGTTTCTGCAGGTCAATCTGCACCCACTGCGGGCCTGGACCAAGCTCGACAAAGTAGCCGTCCTCACCGGATTTTTCTCCGTCCGTAATATAGCTGAGCTCTCCGATCACCGGCTGGGGGTCGCTTGAAGTCACCGGCTTTTTCAGTGAAACCAGCTCGGTGCCCTTAGGAACGTAAAAAGGACCGCGGGGCTTTCCGGTAATCGGCTCGAGATTCGGGGTTTTAATGTTTCGTGGAGTTCCGATGAACATCGGCTTCGGAAGCTGAATTTTAAGCTCGACCTTTTCCTGCTCCTGGGCAGGAGCCGGAACAGCCACGATGATAACCAACGTTAAAAGCCCGCTCAGGGCGAGCGCTGCGGGAATGACACTGATCAGCTTTTTTGTCTTCATCTCAGTCTCCTTTAGGAATTATTATAGCTTTTTTTCTTTCGTTTTTTTAGCCTTCGGCAAACCGACAATTCTGCTGACTGGCGAAATCAGTCCAGACTGATAATCTTCAGAAAGCTTAAAAAAATTTCGCAAATATTTTTTGGCCGCGGGCAAAACAGAAGAAAAATCCTCAAACTCAATCCAAAAACTCAATCCAATATCAGGCAATAACCGGGTTGAAACGAAAGGAGCTTGTGGCGTGAAACCTTCCAGGACTTATCGTCACGGAAAGAAAGCAGACGGCTGCTAACGTCGTCTTCCAGTGCCCGGTTCATATATTTTCATCTCATTAATAAAATAAGATTTTTTGCTCCGGCTGAGAACGAGCGCACTGACCTCAGGATGCCTTTGCGCAAAATGCTTTATTTCATCAAGACTCATGACCATAAACGCGGTCGACAGCCCGTCAGTCACCGCCGGGGAAGGATGCAACACCCAGACGGCCAGATGTCTCGAGCGTTCAACGCGTCGCCGCGGGTCAAAAATATGTTCGCCTTTAACCTCATGCCCCGAGGCGCTCAGCGCGCTTCCTTTCAGAGAAATTTTCCCGGGCCGGAAAAAATCAAAACCGCCCCCGACCGCCACCGGCCAGGGTTCGGTTCCGCGGGCAAACACAGTGCTTCCTCCGGCGCTTGCCAGAAAATCTTCTATTTCCCAGTCGGAAAAAATGCCGCAGGCTTTTTCCAGAGCGTAACCCTTGCCTATCGCTCCAGGGTCGAGGTCGAGAGAAGCTCCAGGCACCTCAAGCCTGACGGCTGCATATCCCCGGTTCTCCTCAACCAGTTCCAGCGGAAAAACTGACAGGAAATTTTCACGATTTTTTTCATCCGATAACACAGGATAATCCCCGGGCCCGGAATCTTTTTCAAAGGCCGCCGCCTCTTCGCCATGCTTGTGACCTTCAGCACGAGCTTTTTCTGGAGATTTCCGGCTTGCGCCCTCTTTCTTCGGCTTTATGGTCTTTTCAGCCCTGCTCTCTCCCTCAAACAATTTCGATTTCCCTTCAATAGCTCTCACTTTCTCTCCCGGCCTCCGGCTCTCAATTTCAACACCTTTCAATGCCCGAAAATTTATGTTGAAAGCCCCGCCGGTTTCCACCATCAACTGAAAACTCAGCTTCAAAAACTCAAACGTTTCCAGACCGATCGGCAGAATTTCGCCCGGTTTCAGTCTGTTTATCCGGGAGATTTCGCTTCCAGGGTCAAAGCGGCTGAGAAAACCTTCCAGGCGGTCAACCTCCCGGAAAAAAGCCCGGGCGGCGCTGCGGCTGTAATCCTCATCCTCTCCGGCCACCATCACCTCAAAGTAAGTGGCCATCGCCTGATGTCTGAAGCTGAAAGCCCGCTTTTTTCTCATAGAAAGCATCAAAACCTCAGCCGCTCGCCCGGCTTCATTCGATGATCGAATCGAGTCCGAGTATGGCTGAAACCACCGAGAAAACCGCGCTCCAGCGATGCAGGTTAAAAAACACAATCTGCGCGGGGTAATTAAAATAAGGAAGCATCGAGCCGAGCGTTGAGGCAGCTAAGAGAAATCCGGTCAGGACGAAAATCCAGAAAGAGACCGCCTGGATGTAGATTCGGGGAAGGCTCTTTTTAAGGAGAGGGCACCAGAATCCCTGTCCCGATGAGTCACCGGAAGCATTATTTAACCGCTCCGGAAGATAATGTCTGGCTTTAAGAAACAGTATCACTGTCAGGGTGATGGCAAAAAGCGCTCCAGCCGCCACATGCAGCAGAAGCGGAAAACCGAAAAGCCCCCGTGGAACAAACCAGGCAAAAAACAGACCGCTTAATGCCAGGTAAACATAGCAGAGCGACATCAGATAAAACACCCAGACTGTCCAGCCGGAAAAGTTTTTCTTTCCCCATTCTATAAAGTAATCAATCGCCCGGTCCCAGCGGCTTAACTTCAAAAAAGATAATTTCCAGCCGCCAATCCACTGGAGGTATGACTTAAAATTTTCTAAGGAAATCTTCCTTTTCTCCTCAGGCAGTTGGTTCAGATAACGGCCGAAAGTGACCCTGAGACTTATCGCTATAATCAGCACAAAACTGAAAATGCCGAAAAACATCAGATTAACTCCTGTGCTGCCGCGGGGAATTTTCTCCGGAAAGACCGGCGGTCTTCCCGGTGATTTTCAAAAAAACCGCCAAAAAAATCAGACCCATCAGAAGAACGCAGCCGGCCAGAACCAGCTTGAAAGCCGGACGGAAGAGAAAGGTCAAACCAAAAAGAAATTGAAACAGCGGGCCGGTTTGCATCAGGTCTGAACCGAGCTTTGATTCCCGGTGGGAAGTTTTAAGCGGCGAACTGGCTTCAACCCTACCGAAGAAAATTTTTGATCCCGGGCTGTGACAGTCGGTGCAGCCGTTTTTGCCGAGAGCCTGCTGGGCCGGCCTCACCACATGTCCGAGAGGCCAGGTTATCGCCTGTGCAGCCGGATGTTCGCTGGTACTGAGCTTCCCGCTTTTATCCAGAGTAAACAAAAAGCCTCCGGCCAAGTAGGCAAATTCTTTACCGGGTCTGGCCGCCGAAATTTTCTTCAGCGCCAGCTCAACCATCTCTTCTGTAAGCACTTCCGGACCGGCGCCCAGATGCGCCAGGTTTCGTACCTGGAAAGGTGAAAGAAGCGGCTGAAATTCTTCTCCCTCAAGGAATCCAACCGTCGGTTCTGCCGCCACCTCACCTTCTATTTCTTTTTTCTCCAGATAACCTTCGGAAATTTCATACCTGTATTTATTTATCAAAAAGACCGGCTGTCTTCCGCCGGCTAAAGGCTTCAGATTTTCCAGCGTCTTCTGAATTTTCTCCTCAATCTCAGACGGCGCTTCCTCCGGGTCAAAGACAGGAAGCAGAGGAATTATTTCAGAATCATTCACCTGGACCAGCAGAAACTGTTTTCCCTCCTGTTTTCCAGAAAAAGGAGATTTCTCTAAATGCCTCGCTTTAAGGCCGCCGTCGACATCCGGCTCAAAAAGAAAACTTGAAATAACCGCCGCCGGATAAAAATCTCCTTCCCGCAGGGGCAGCAAAGCGTTAAGCAGCGCGGCCACTTCCTGTTTAAGAGAAAAAGCTTCGGGCGCCGCCCTGAAAACTTCCTCGCTGTCGAGCGGGACGAGCTCTTTTCCTTTTTTCTCCGCCCAGAAAGCCGGCCACATTATTCTCTCAGGATATATCTTTCCGTCAGCCTCTCGCACAAAAACCGGCTCATAGATCAAAGGAAATTCGGAAGTCCAGATAGCTTTCCCGAAAATTCCCAGCCGGTTTGCCCGGGCGGTGTAAACTCCCTGTGGTTCTTTCCCGGGAAGCAAACCCGAATGGCAGACAGTGCAGGCAAGACGCTCGAAATGAACCTTCGGAATGCCTTTGTGGGCCGGTCGCGGGGCTCCGAGCTTTCCAGTCCAGCCGTATCCGCCCTTTTCCGGTTTCTCGCCCAGATGGCAGCCGGCACAGGTATAATCATAGGATTTCAACGAGGAACGCATCAGTCGTTCCCCTTCAAAGCCCCTGATCATCTCGTGGCTCAGGTCGTTGCGGTGGCAGTCAACACAACTGAGCCCGGCCGCCAGGTGCACATCCCGTTCGAGTTCCGCCCTGGATTTTGCGTTTCTCGGACTTACCGAATGACAGGCGAGGCAACGGTTGTTTTCCGGTCGCGACAGGTCGAGCAGTGCGTTATTTTTGCTGTCGAAAAGATTCTGGTTGTACTTAACCTGCGGCACGACCGCCCATTCACGGTCGTCGGGATTAGGGCCATCGGCCAGGGTCCAGGTCGACGGCAGCCGGGACGCCATCCCGACCACTTCACCCAGTCCGGAAGCGGCTGTGGCAGCCCAGCGGAAATTCTCCCGCATCACCTGTTTAACCCATTCAGAATGATCCTGAAGAGGCGAGCGGTGATGACATCCGAGGCAATTGATTTCCAGCTTGCCAGAGACGTTCCAGCGGGAATCAGGAGTCTGGGATTCGTCCGCCGTTTCCCCCGGCCCTCCACCACTCAGATGGCGACCGAACAGGGTGACGAACTTCCAGTCGCTGAGTCCGAGTTTCTCGGGAGACCAGAATCCGGAATATTCCTGAAAGGAAACCGGTAACTGAATTCCGGTCCTCTCATCCGTTAAAAACCAGGGTTCTGTGCGACGGTCAACCGCCGGCCGTTCCTTGAAATTGAAGTGGCTGCCCTGACTGACGGTTGAATAGCTGTGGCACGGCTCGCAGGAAAAGCGGCTGGAAAAAGGCAGAGCATCGGGGGCGGCCGGAACGATTTTCTGGTTGAACTCGTCGTTCAGCGGAATGCGGTGCAGCGGCGAAAGCTGACTTCCGGACCATTCTTTCTTTTCTTCCGGCCGGAGCTTTAAGGCGGTTTTCTGCCCGGATTGATTCTTAGCCTCAAGCAGTCTTGAGATCGATAGTGTTACGAATAAAAATATCGTAACACTGATAAGAAGCAATACAATCTGAAAAGCTTTTTTCCAACTGCCCCTCTGGCAGTTTTCTTTTTTCTCCGGCTGAACCTTCATTTTCTATCCTGAATCGCTATCTATTTTTTTTTCATCATTATCTCTTTTTGATTATGCGCACCGCCTGTCCCGTCCGGTCCCTGTTTTCTTCACCTTCGCTCCTCCTGGATGTTTTGAGGTTAATTTTTTCTTTCCTCAAGCTACTGCCTCAGACTTTAAATTCTTCCGGCCTGAACCGTAGCAGACTCTTCGTCCTGACCGCCTCGTTCACTTTAAGCACGGCCACAGCCGTTTCATAAGCGAGCTCGGCCGGGCAGTTCAACGGAACGCCACGGCGGATCGCATCGAAGAAATTCTCCAGATGCGGCTGGTGAGCCGGTTTCGCTAACTCCACCGGAAGCGGCCAGCGTCCGGCTTCAGCTGTCACCCGGACGTCGACAAAAACATTTCTCGTTTCCACTTTCTGGATCGGCGGCGCCTCCGAGAGAATCAACCCTTCCCGGACGAAAGGTTCCCAGTCGGGAGCATGCGCTTCGCGGTAAGCCCAGTTGCCTTTCTGCGGCACTTCAGAGATCACCAGCGATCCGTTGTCGCCCATAAAGGTTTCGTAAAAGCCTCCGTGGGAAGTGGTGGTCTGAACCTGGTAAAAAGCCCGGGCTGTCCCCTCCGGAGTGTCATATTCGTAGATGACCATCACGTTGTCGTACCACTCGCGCTTCCGGTAATAATCCACTCCACCCGAAGCCACCGCCGTCTTCGGGTTGTTTCTGAAAACCCAGCTGAAAAGGTCAATCTGGTGAGAGCCGAGGTCGACGATCGGTCCGCCGCCGTATTTCTTGAACCAGCGCCAGTTGCGAAACTCCTCCATCGAACCATAACCGTATTTGTGGAGAGTCTGCGGGTCGATCGTAAACTTCTTCGGCCAGCCGAGCATATCGGCCTTAGCCCGGTTCCACTGGGCATAGGCAATCATCACCCGGCCGAGAAGCTGGCGCTCGTGAATGAGTTTTTCGATGGCGTGTATGTAACGCGGGTTTGAACGCCGCTGATGGCCGATCTGCAGAAGCTTTTTTGTCCGGCGAGCTGTCTCCACCATCGACCTGGCTTTTTCCAGGCTGTTCGACATTTCCTTCTCGCAGTAAACATGGAGACCGTGGTTGAGACAGGCGTTGGTGTGTTCCGCGTGCACCCAGTCAGGAGTGGCCACGATGACCGCATCGAGATCCTTCTCGCTGTTGAGCATATCCCGGTAATCTTCGTAGACATTCGGGCTCTGGCCGTACTTCTTAGCGTAACCTGAAGCGTAGGTCCGGCTGTATTCCCAGATGTCGCAGATGGCAGCTATTTTAATTCCTGGAATCCTCAGGCAGCAATCAAGAAGAATTCTCCCCTGTTCGCCAACGCCGATAAAAGCCACCCGCAGCTCGTCCGAGGGCATGACCACCTTCCCTTTTCCCTCATCGGTGAGCAGAAGCGGTCCGCCGAAGAGCTTTCCGGTGGCTACGGTCAGCCCGGCGGCCGCGGTGGTTTTAAGAAAATCCCTCCGCGAAAGCCCCGCGGTGTTTTCTGTTTTCCCCTGACTTCTCGCTGGGGATTCAGTCTTTATTTTTTCTTCTTTCTTTTCTCCGCCGATCGATAATATCTTTTTCATACTTCAGGCCTCTATCAAAAAATTAATCTAACTTTCAGGGGCGGCAACCCGGTCCGCGCCTTGATTTTTTCTCTAAATTATTACTTCAAACATGGTGAAAGTTCAACCTGTTTTTCGCCCTTTAAAAAAACAGGCTCAATCAAGTCTCAACCGGCTTCTTCCACTGTCATCGCCCGTAAGCCAGCCGCCTTCACCAGACATATCCGAGTGAGAGTAAAACCTGATTTCTTTTAAGAAGTGGTTCCTTCCGATGCGTGAAATTAAGCTGGAGCCGGAGATGTCTCCAGCAGAGCCAGTCCACTCCCGCGGTAAAAATCCTGGTCGAGCTGACACGATAATCTTCTTCTGTGGACGGGTCAAAAGGTCTTGAGCCCTGCCCGTAACCGGCATAAAGATAGCTGTAGCGAGAAAAATACCGGCGGAGATTGAGCGTCCAGGAGAAATCGCTTCCTTCTTCTCCCGGAGTGTAATACCAGCGGAAATAACCGAGATAAGAGCCGAAATAATACCCGAGGCTTCCAAGATAGATCCAGACATGGTCTGAAGTAAAACTAAGGTGGCGCAACCCGGCCGAAACCTCCCAGCTTCCAGGCAGCGTTTGATAAATTTCTAACAGAGCTCCGTAACGGGGAAAATGCACAGCCTCCAGACCATAACTTCCGCTTATAAAAGCGTAGGCGCCTGTCCAGAGCCGCGGGTAAAACTCAGCCTCGAGCTGATAATCATTCTCGCCCGACCGTCTGGTGCGGACAGCTTTTACCGCCATCGGGCCAAGATCGGAAACCGGGAACTGAAAAGCCAGCCGGCTGTCAAGATAATCGCCGCGCTCGTCGCTGAAGCTTTCAACCTGCTGTTCGTAGCGAACTTCAAAATTCTCTCTGAGCCCGGGTCGGGCCCTTTCCAGCAGAAGGCGATATTCACGGTTCTCCGGATTGATCCTGACCGCCCGGGCGAGGTACTTCTGCGCTTTTCGATAATTGCCTCCCCAGAGATAAGTCCGGCCAATCCGGAATAAAATTTCCGCCTGCTCGCTCGAGCCCGCTTCTTCCGAGGCAGTCAGCGCTTCCTGATAAATATCGATCGCTCTGGAATAGTTACCCTGCCAGGCCGCCAGGTCTCCCAGCCCGAGTCTGGCTTCGAGATTTCCGGGCCGGGATTCCAGCACCTGCCTGAACAGTTCCTCCGCCGTTTGATAATTCTGTTTCCAGCTTTCAACCCGGGCGAGAAAGAGCATAACGTCGGTGTTTCCGGGATAAAGGCGCTCGAGCTTCCTTAGAACTTCAGAAGCCTCATCCCACCTTCCGGAAAAAGCCAGCGCCTGAGCCAGAAGAAAATTAAAGTCATAGTTTTCAGGCTGGCGGGCAAGCTGCTCGCGGCTCAGTTCTATGGCTAAGTCGTATTTTTTATCCTTTATTGCCTGACGAATCCGGAGCGCCGGATCTTCCTCCTGTCCGGTTTCAGCCGCCAGAGCGGCATTCAGAAGAACCAGCGCCAGAAAAATCAGGATGATTTGATTGAAAGGTGCAGCATTAAATTTTTTTCTCATTTTGCTTCACTCCAGAAAAACCTCTTCTGGTCATTTCTCCCCATGTCCTGACTCCCCGGAAATAATCAATGAAAGCCAGGGCTCTGACCAGCGCTAAATACTGGCGGTAAAAAAAGTTTTCGAGAAAACTGAACAAAATAATATTCAGCACATCCGAAAGTCTGGGATACCTATGCCATGAATACTCGGAAATCAACACCGACATCAGCGAGACCATGACTCCCATCAATACCGCCAGCAGGAAAAACAGCAGAGCAAAAGGATAGTTTAAAAGACCGAAAAGTTCGCTCAATAGCAAAAACGCATAGCCGACTGCCTCAATCACCGGACCGAGCATTTCGTAGATAAAGTAAAAGGGCAGAGCAAACATTCCGGTTAATCCATAACGGGGATTAAACAGCATTTTTCGATTGAAAACAACCGTCTCAATCAGGCCGCGGTGCCAGCGATTACGCTGCCGTGAAAGTATCTTCAGCGTCTCTGGCGCCTCGGTCCAGCAGATCGGGTCGGGAACAAAACGGATGAGAAACGGCCTTTTTTTCTCCCGCAAATGGCGGACCAGTCTGACCACCAGGTCGACATCCTCTCCGACAGTACCGCGGCGGTAGCCGCCACACTCCAGAACCACATCTTTGCGGAAGGCGCCAAAAGCTCCGGAAATTATCAACAGACTGCGCAACATACTCAATCCCATCCGCCCTCCGAGAAAAGCCCGGAGATACTCAACGATCTGAAATCTGGCCAGAACATTTCGCGGAAGGCGAACATCCCTGACCTGTCCGCCTTCAACGCGGCAGCCGTTGCTAAGCCGAATTACCCCGCCGGCCGCCACCACCCGCTCCGGGTCCTCCAGAAATGGACGGACCATTTTCAAAAGCGCATCCCTTTCGAGAAGAGAATCGCTGTCAACAGCGCAGAAAAGAGGATAGCGCGAAACATTCAGACCAGCGTTGAGCGCATCTGCCTTGCCGCCATTTTCCTTGTCCACGACCACCAGACGGGGCTCATCGGGTGAGAGGTAAATCCCTCGAATTTTTTCAGTCTTGAGCACCCTCCGGAAAACCCTCTTGCTTTTTTCCAGACGAAAGTGCCTGACAAGTTTTTCCAGGGTGGCATCCTTAGAGCCGTCATTTACCACGATCACTTCATAGACAGGATATTCGAGCGAAAGAAACGAACGAACGCTTTCTATGATGGTTTTCTCTTCGTTATAAGCCGGAACGATGACTGAAAACGGTTTCACCAGCGGCAGGCGGAAGATATCACGAAAGGTAACGTAAGTTATATTCCGCTGGTGATTGATGAGCCCCGACAGCGAAAGAAGGGTGAAAAGAAGGTAAAAAAGGTTCAAGCTGAAAAAATAAACTAGAACAGCGGCTGAAAATAATGTCAGCAGGGCAACGAACACTTCAATCATTTCTGCGTTACCGCATCCTTCTGACTGAAAATGGCCATCTCATCCAGAATCATGGCTGCCATGTCCCTGGCGTAGGCATCATCTTTTTGCCGGGTAGCTTCCCGGAGCTTCTCCAGCCCCTGCTCGCCAAGAGCGGCCAGGGTACGGGCCGAATTGTGTCTTACATGCCAGCTGGGAGAAAAAAGCCCGCGGTAGCAGGTCTGCAGCGCCTCGGGTGTTTTGAAACTGGCCAGACTCCTTACCGCCTGAGCCTGAACCTCCCAGGCTTCATCAGCCGCCAGCCGGAGGAGCGTCCGGAGACTGTCCGGGTCGGCAATTCGTCCAAGCGCACGGGTTACTCTGATCCTAATTTCTTTTTCCGGATGTTCAGCCAGGCTTTCTAATTCCCGCGCTAAGTTTCTCAACGGAATTCTGCCGGCCAGCTCCACCAGGAGGGCAATCTTCTGCGGGGGTAAAGGTTTTCTCAAAGCTTCTCTCACATAAGGCTCTGTCTTCTCCCCCAGGGCGCTCATAATATAAAAATACGAAGGAGCCCGGCTGACTGCATCCTGCTCAAAAGCCTGGAAAATAACCCTGACGGCATTTTCGTCTGAAGTTTGAGCCAGCACGGTCAGAGCAGCCAGCCTGATTACCGGACGATCGTTTATTATTTTTTGTAAGGTTGAGACCTCCTCAGGCTCAAAAAAAGCGAAAAAAAGACTTACTCCCTGAAGTCTCCTGGAAACCAGCCGCGAAGAAAGCAGCCGGTAACACCTGGACTTCAAGACTTCCCGAAATATTTTTCTCAGACGTTCTCCAGCTTCGCCGCTGACCACCTGCTTGTAATCCAGAAGCAGACGGGCAATGACTTTCCATTCCTTCCGGTGGCGTTGCGCGAATTTCAGCGACACTTCCGGGTCGGGCGAGAATAGCGCCTCCATAAACTCCGGTTCAAGTTCAAGATATCTCTTTCTGAAACGTCTGCGCCGGTAATCTGAAACAAACCTTCTGGCGGAGATGAAAATCAGGAGCGCCAGCGAGAAAGCAACCAGAAAGCTCAGGCTGAAAAGAACTATTTTCATCTATCGGTTTCGAGACTCTTTTTTATCTTTGCCAGCAGAACCTGCGGGGAAAATGGTTTGATCACATAATCGACCGCTCCGCTTTCCAGGCCGGTGATGACGTCTGCTTCTTCCGCCAGAGAGCTCAGGAAAATTACCGGAATGTGAGCCTGCCCTTCAGCCCGGCGGAAGATGTTTAAGAATTGAAAGCCGTTAAGCTCAGGCATCATCACATCCAGGATGATCAGGTCGGGCTTTTCCTGAAAAGCTTTTTTGAGTCCTTCGGCCCCGCTGCTAGCAGCGATTACCTGAAAGCCTTCTTTTTCGAGCAGGTAGGATATAATCTTGACGGTCGTCGGGTCGTCGTCCACCACCAGGATTTTTTTGCCCGGCAGAGTTCCGGTATCAGAAGGTGTAGAGAGTTGGGACAGTACCTGTTCTCCGGCTATCAGCACTTTTTCCAGGAATCCTTTCAGAGTAATCAACCGATCTATACGCTCCTGAACAGCCGCGCTTTCGGGCGAGGGGACAGACGCTGAAAAAGATATCTTCTCCCCCTTTTCCAAACTGGAAATCCTGTTTTCCAGATTGTCAACTATTTTTCGCAGTTCCTTTATCCGGCCGAGGGTGCTGAGCGAGGCTTCCACCAGTCTGACGAGTTCGCTCTCGGTTTCGTCGGCCGAACGGGTCAGCGCCTCAATTTCCTCTTTCAAAGAACTGATGAGCGCGCCGAGCTCCTCCTGGCTAAAATGGAGATAAGTGCTGGAAGGAATTTTGTTTTCATCCATAAGTTATAACGTCCTATTGCCTCTCATGCTTCACCAATTTTAGATAATTTTAATTAAATTTTGTCTCAAAATACAGAGAAAGAAGCTTTTCCCGGGAATGCCCCTAGCGCGGAAAAACATCAACTCAACCGGACAGCTGGAGGCTCTTCGGGGAAAGCTTATAACCCAGTAATCCGCTCACCGACAGTTACCAATGTCAGCCGGAATATGACCTCAACTCTCAACAACGGCCGGGATAAATTTTCCAGGCAGTCCCGAGAATTTCCATTTTTATTTCTTCATATGGCGGTCAAAAGCTTCAGTTGAAGTTTTGAAGTCGTGGTTGCGCACAAATTCCAGAGCTTCCCTGGCGCCGAATTCCCGGTCCATCCCGTTGTCTTCCCACTCGACAGAGAGCGGTCCGTTGTATCCGATGGCGTTGAGTTCCCTGATGATCGATTCAAAATCGACATCGCCGTGGCCCAGCGAGCGGAAATTCCATCCCCTTCTGAGGTCACCAAAAGGAAGGTGCGAACCCAGGAGCGAAGCTTTCCCGTCGAGAGTCACCGCCACGTCCTTCATATGCACATGGAAGATGCGGTCCGGAAACTCCCTGATAAAAAGATGAGGCGTCATTCCCTGCCACAGCAGATGACTCGGGTCGAAGTTAAAACCGAGGGTTGGCCGGTATTCAAACACTTCGAGTAACCTTTTTGCCGTGTAAATATCAAAGGCAATCTCCGTCGGATGGACCTCAAGGGCAAACTTCACTCCGCAGCGGTCAAATTCGTCCAAGATGGGCGTCCAGAGTTCCTTAATCTGTTGAAAACCCTTCTCCACCATCTCTTCTGAAGTTGGCGGAAAAGAATACCAGAATTTCCAGATGGGAGAACCCATGAACCCGTTGACCACATAGCAGCCGAGGTTTTTAGCCGCGCGGGCCGTAAGCTTCATTTCTTCAATCGCCCAGTCGCGCAGCTCAGCCGGTTTTCCTTTGACTTCATCGGGGGCAAAGGTATCAAGGCGCGGGTCGTAGAGGTCGCCGACGCACTGTCCGGCTAAATGAGCACCAAGAGCCCAGCATTTAAGGTTGTGGCTGGCGAGAGTTTCCAGCTTTTTCTGAACATAAGAGGGGTCTTCGACCGCCTTTTTTACTTCCATGTGGTCGCCCCAGCAAGCGATTTCCAGGCCGTCGTAACCCCAGGAGCTGGCTTTCTCGCACATAACTTCAAACGGAAGGTCGGCCCACTGTCCGGTAAACAGCGTAACTGGTCTTGCCATCGTAACCTCCTTTTTTATCGATATTATTAATCAATCAATATCAACTTTCTGCTTAAAATCTCACCCAGACTGAACCTTTCTCCGAGCTCTCGACGCACTTTTCGATGAAGCGCACGCCGCGCACTCCTTCTTCGGCGTTCGGGAAATCCAGGTCGTCTTCCGTCAGCGGTTCTCCCCGCAGCTTTTTGTCGAGAGCGCCGATGAAGGTCGAATAGATGTTGGCGAAGGCTTCAAAATAACCTTCATTATGTCCCGAAGGAATGCGAGAGAGTGCCTGGGCTCTCGGACACATCGGGTCGCGGCCGCGTGAGAGATAAGCCACCGGACGGTCGAGATAAGCAATCTTCGCGTGGTTCGGGTCTTCCTGGTACCATTCGACCGCTCCCTTCGTTCCGTAAATTCTCACCCGGAAGCCGTTGTCATGGCCGATGGCAATCTGCGAGCACCAGTAAAGACCGCGGGCTCCGCCTTTGAAATTGACCATAATCGAAGCATTGTCGTCGAGCAGACGTCCCTGGCCGAAGTGGTCCAGCCTGGCCAGGAGCGATTCGATTTCCAGACCGGTTAGATAGGAAACCATATGCTCGATGTGCGAGCCGATATCGCCGACGCAGTTGGAGATGCCGGCCCGGGCGGGGTCGGTGCGCCAGGCCGCCTGCTTCTGTCCGGTCCGCTCGAGAAGTGTGGCCAGCCATTCCTGGGGGTATTCACCGACAACAAACCGGATATCACCGAGCTCGCCGTTCCTGATGAGATAGCGCAGATGCTTGACGATCGGAAATCCGGAGTAGGTGTAGGTGACGCAGAAAAGCAGGTCTTTCTGGCGGGCCAGGTCGGCCAGTTCCTGCGCCAGACGGCTGCTGGTGGCCAGCGGTTTATCGCAGACGACCGCAAAACCCAGCTCCAGGGCCAGCCGGGCAATCGGGTAATGGGTATCGTTCGGGGTAACGATGACTATAAAATCCGGGCGGTCCGGATGGACGGCCTCCGCTCTGAGCATTTCTTCGTAGGTGCGATAAAGCCGGCTTTTATCCAGGCCGAGCAGCTCTCCTGTCTTCAGGGTGTTTTCGTAGCTCTGAGAGAAACAGCCGGCCACTAAGCGAGCCTTGCCGTCCATGGCTATCGCCTTGCGGTGGACGTCGCCGATAAAGGCGCCCAGTCCGCCACCAACCATCGCGTATTTTAGTTGAGTGACCTTACCGAGAGTTTCCTGTCCTTCAATCATGGCCCTCTCCTTTTATTTTTATTTATATAAATCTCAATAAGTTTTGATTACG
>FWWL01006336.1_pt1 | contig 17285 bp, 18 predicted proteins | sample 2228331 | NCBI WGS metagenome assembly FWWL01 (sample SAMEA103939775, study PRJEB20133) | metagenome
CCGGGCCAGGCCGCTGAACAGGGTGGCCATGCCCGCGTTCGCGCCGGCAAGAACCCGCTCGATCATCGCCGGGTAGCCCTCGGGACCCACCAGCATGAAGCGACGGGGTATGCGCACCCGGTCGAAGAAGATCTGGCCCTGGTTGAGGGCACGCTGCCCCAGCTTGTCCAGGGGCGGCCCCTTGCTCACCCCGGGCCGGTCCAATGGCACCACCGCCACCCCACCACCAGCCATCCCCCGCCCCCGCTCGATGCCCAGGAAGACCAGAGCGTGGGTGGCAATGGTGCCGTTGGACACCCAGGCCGACTTGCTCCCCTCTATCACCCACTCGTCCCCCTCAGGACGAGCCACCACGCTCCAGAACACAGAAGGGTCGCGATAGTGCTCCCCCTCGAACATCAGGGTGTCCGAGCCGTGGTCGGGCTCGGTGATGGCCCAGCAGCCAATATAGCGTGCCTCCTTATCGGCCACGAACGGCCCCACCAGCTCCTCCATCAGCTGCTGGTCGCCGCTGAGGGCAGCGTAGGCGAACGGGAAAGGGGCGACGCCGATGGTGATGGCCAGGTCTACAGCGCCCCAGGCCAGCTCCTCCGTAACCGCCTGCTGGGCTGCCGGCGGCAGCTCCGCCCCGCCCAGGGCCCGAGGGAAGCGGGCGGTATGCAGGCCCAGCCTGTAGGCCTGGCGCAGGGCATCCCAGAAGGGAGAGCCGGGGGCGATGACCGCTGACGGGTCGGCCAGGCGGTCGAGCTCCAGGCTGACGGGCCGCAGCACCTCGGCCGCGAACCGCCGGGCCAGACTTCGCGCCTCTGCTTCCTCCGCTGTCGGCTCCGGACCTGTCTCCAGAAACATCGCTGCATTCCCCCTTCGGCGCTGGCCTGCCGGTTAGCTGTGCCCGGGCCCCGGCCGGTGGCTGCCCGGGCCAGCGCGTGCAGCATCGAGAGGCATATCCATTATAGAAGCGGTAGACGACTGGCGAGATGGGTCGCCGCTACTCGGCCCGCAGCAGCCCCTTGCGCAGCGCGTAGCGGACCAGTTCCGAGCGCCGCTCCAGGCCCAGCTTCTCCATGATGCGCTGGCGGTAGGTGTCCACCGTCTTGGGGCTGATGCCCAGCTCCTGAGCGATCTCCTGGTTGGTGTAGCCGGCGGCGGTGAGCCTCAGCACCTCGCGCTCCCTGGGGCTCAGCTTTTCGGCGGCATGGCCGCGCTGCCCCCGCGACCGCACGTATTCGCTCAGCACTCGCCTCACGGTGGAAGGGTAGAGGAACACCTGTCCCCTGGCAGCCAGACGGATGGCCTCCACCAGGTCGGTGTCGCTGGCGCTCTTGACCACGTAGCCGCAGGCGCCAGCGTCCAGCGCCTGGAAGAGGTATTCGTCGTCGGCGTGGACGGTGAGGACCACCACCTGAGAGGGCAGGCCGCGTTCCCTGATGGCGCGGGTGGCCTCCAGCCCATCCATATCGGGCATGGAGATGTCCATGACCACCACGTCCGGGCGCAGCGCCTCGGCCTTGGCTACCGCCTCCCGGCCGGTGGCGGCCTCCCCCACCACCTGCAGGTCGGCCTCGGCAGCCAGCAGCGCCCTCAGCCCCGAACGGACGATGGCGTGGTCGTCGGCCAGGAGCACGCGGACGGGAGCTTCGGCCACCTCAATCACCCCCCTCGGCAGGCAACGGGACCCTCGCTACCACCGCGGTGCCCGCCCCCGGCCGCGAGCGGACGCTCAGGGAGCCGCCCACCAGGGCCATGCGCTCCTGCATGCCGAACAGCCCCAGCCCCCGTTCGCGGTCGCGCAGCACCGCTGCGACGTCGAAGCCGCGGCCATCGTCGCGCACCGTCAGCACCAGCTCGCGCCGGCGGCGGCCCAGCGACACCCAGGCCTGACTGGCCCCGGAGTGCTTGGCCACGTTGGTCAGGGCCTCCTGCAGGACACGGTAGACGGCCAGCTCCACGTCGGGTGCCAGGCGCCCCTCGAGACGGTCCACCCTCAGGTGCACCGGCAGGCCCCAGATGCGGCCGAACTGCTGCACGTAGGCGGTCGTGGCCGCGGGCAGCCCCAGGTCGTCCAGGGTGCTGGGGCGCAGGTCCGCCGCCAGGCGCCGCACCCCTTCCAGGGTGTGCGACACCAGGGCGCGCAGCTCCTCCAGCTCGCGCCGCTCCTCCTCGTGGACGAAAGAGCGCTCCAGCGCCCGCAACTTTACCAGCAGCGCCGTCAGGGCCTGGGCGGTGTCGTCGTGCAATTCCCTGGCCACTCGCTTACGCTCCTCTTCCTGGGCCCTCATCACCTGCGCCGAAAGCTGGCGCAGCCGCTCGTGCTGCCGCTGGGCCTCGCCCAGGCTGCGGGCCAGCTCCGCCACCAGCGAGAGCACGTAGCCCCTGTTGCGGCACAGCAGGCACTCCTCGGGCGGAGGGGCGACCTCCCCCAGGGACGGGCCGGAGGCGAGCAGCCCCGCCAGCGCCCCTGCCACCGCTGTCCCGTCCAGCGACCACACGCCCTCGCGCTGCCTCACCAGGCCGCTGGCAGCGAGGAGCCGCAGGTGGCGCACCACAGCCTTCGGGCTCGTGCCCAGCGCGCCAGCCAGGGCGTCTGCGGGCCTGGGCCCCTCGGCCAGCAGCCGCAGGATGGCCAGGCGACGGCCCCCGGCCACCGTGCCGGGAGAGGCCGATGGGTGGCCCGCGTGAACGGCCTTCATGGACTCCACTGCCATTGTAGCGCCACGGTGCCCCCACAACGCCGCCCGGCTGCGTCGTGGACTGAAAGTCGGCGCCGTCGTGCCCACGCGTCCCTTACCCGCCCAGGTCCGATTCGATCAGGGAGCGGGCCAGCCCGGCCAGCGCTGCCAGACAGGCGATGCCCTGCCTTTCGGCCCTCTCCGCCAAAGCCGGCAGCCAGGGCAGGACGTGCCTTCCGGCCAACTCGGCCCTGGTCTGCCGGCAGAGGGCTGCCGCCTCCTCGCGCCCCTCCAGGAGGGCGTTGGCCTCCTTGAGGGCCAGCAGGGCCAGGAACTCGAGCTGGGCCCCCAGGTAGTCGGGCCGCTCCCCCCGCACCTGGAAGCCGAAGGCACGGTAGAAGCCGGCCACGTCGGCCATCGTGAGCATCTGGCCGCCGCTGGCCTGGGCGCCCTCGCGGTAGCTGGTCTCGTAGGCAGGGACGGCGTTGGTGGCCAGCCACGACGCGTAGCGCCTCGCGCGGCGGGGGAGGGCTTCTATGAACTCGTGCGCCGCCTTTCGCGCCCGGTCCCAGCCGAGGGCTTCCAGCTCTGCCTGCAGCAGATGGGCCACTTGCCTGGGCCGGTGCCCGCCCTCCCGGGACAGCAGGCGGGCGCAGAGGCCATAGGCTCGGGCCACGTGCAGCAAGCGCTCGGCGGCGGCGCTGCCCACTGCTGCCGTCATCGGCCCGCCTCCAGCCAGAGGGTGCCGAGCTGGCTGATGGACTTGCGCGCCCCCCGGTCGGCGGCCGCCCCCCACCAGACGGCGCAGGCGAAGGCGTAGGACTGGCCGGGCTGAAGGGCCGTCTCGCCCTGGTCGCTGGCCGCCAGCGCCCGCGCCAGCACGACTGTCCAGCGGCCATCGCGCCAGGACCCGCGCCCGCGGGCGTCCTGCGTGGGGAGGGTGTAGATGGTTCCCGGCCCCATGGCCTGCAGCTTCTCTACCGGCGACGGCCGGCGGGTCTGGGCCAGGGGATTGCCCACGGCCACGGCAGGCATCCATTGACGGGCCTGGGGCGGGTAGTCGTCCGGGGCCGGCCTGGCCACGCCCACCAGGGGCGGGTAGAAATCGAAGGTGGCATTGGGGAAGGCCGCCTCCAGGTCCTGAAAGCCGTGGTCTATGTCCTTCTGCCAGTCGGCCTTCCAGTGGAGCACCGTCACCGGCTCTTCGGGGCTGCCCATGGTCCAGACCGCCGTAGGGGAGCCGAAGAAGACGGCGCAGGCGTCCCGGAACTGGTCGGTCTTGATGGTGAGCTCGTCCCGCACCGGGTCGTCCCACTCCAGGCGGAAGGCGATCTCGCGGCCGTTGTGCAGGGCGCGGACCGTGAGCGCCTGCGGGCCCGGGGTGGACTTGAAGGGCAGGACGACGTTCTGGGGCTGGAGGGCCACCCGCTGCGCCGGGGCGTCGGCCCACACGGGCGAGTAGGGGTCGTCTATGGGCAGCTCCCGGCCCACGTAGCGGGCGGTGACCTGGGGCGCCGGGGCCACCGGCTCCTCGGTGAGAAGGCCGCGGCCGATGGCATAGCCAGCGGCCGCCAGCCCCGCCGCCGCTCCGCCCAGGGCCAGCCCGCCGATGAACCGGCGCCGGCTGATGACGGGCGGGCCAGGGGGCTGCCCTCCGCCCTCCTCGCCCCTTATGACGTATCCCCAGACGGGGTGAGGGTCGGCAGGTTCGGCCGCCGGCGCGCCGCAGTAGGGGCAGTTGGCCCCACCCACGTGCCAGGTCTTGTTGCACTTGGAGCAGCGCATGCCTGCCCACCCCCCTCAGGTGACGTTGTAGCGGTAGGCCCCCACCAGCGAGTCGTAGAACTGGCGCACCGTGACCGGCTCCTTCAGGGGCACCCGCACCAGCTCGCTGCCGTCCTCGCCGTAGCCGTAGGCATAGCCGTCCCGCACCCGGAAGCGGTGCACGATGCGGTCGGTGGAGACGGCCAGCATCAGCACGCCCACCAGCTCCGGGTCCTCGCCGGCCATGGCCCGCCGGTAGGCGGCGATGGCGTTGTCCACCCCCGGCCCGAAGAGCATACGCAGGAAGTCCAGGTTGCCCACGTGCACCGGCGGGATGTAGTACACGTTGGGCTCCAGTCCCAGCTGGGGCAGCAACGGCAGGGCTACCTTGCGCACGTGCACCAGGAAGTCCACCGGGTTCTCGGGGTCGGCCTTGTCGGGCGTGTTGACGAAGCCGAAGGTGCGGATCTTGCCGATGCAGTTGCGCATGCAGCGGGGCTGTATGCCCCTCTCCACCGCCGGGTAGCAGAGGACGCACTTCTCGGCCACGCGGGTGACGTGGTTGTAGAAGACCTTCTTGTAGGGGCAGTTCTTGACGCACTCGCGGTAGCCGCGGCAGCGCTCCTGGTCCACCAGCACTATCCCGTCCTCGGGCCGCTTGTAGATGGCCGTGCGGGGGCAGGAGCCCAGGCAGGCCGGGTAGGTGCAGTGGTTGCAGATGCGGGGCAGATAGAAGAACCAGGCGTCGTGGGGGAGGCGCAGGTAGAAGCGCTGGCCGATGCTGGCGTCGGAGATCTCGTCCTCCCCCCGGTTCGGATAAGCGTAGTCCAGGTCTTCGGGCAGGTAGCCGATGGCCTGCTCGCCCAGGGGCGCCGCCTCGAAGATGGTCTTGCCCGTGTAGCGGCCTCCCTGCCAGGTCTGAGGGCCCAGCATCTGCAGGATGCGGACGTCCCAGGCCAGGGGGTACGAGCCCCAGGGCTTGGTCTCCACGTTGTTCCAGAACATGTACTCCTGGCCGCGGCCCGAGGTCCAGGTGGTCTTGCAGGCCATGGTGCAGGTCTGGCAGGCGATGCACTTGTTGATGTCGAAGACGGCCGCCGCCTGCCGCAGGGGCCGCGCCGCCTCGAAGGGGTATTCCATTTCGCGCCCGATCTGCCAGTTGTAGACTCTGGGCATGGCTCATCCCTCCACCCTGATGAAGGCGCCCTTGAGGTACTTGAGGACGGCCTCCGAAGCGTAGCCGGGGCGGAAGCCCTTGTCGGCCGGCGACCAGCGGCGCTCGCCGTCCTCGCCGCCCGGCTCGGCCCGCTCTATGCGCACGAAGCTCTCCTTGGGTGCGCCCACCACGCAGTGGACATCGGGCTCGAACCCCTTGCCCAGCACCTGGCCGGCCGTGTCCTTGCGCACCAGGCTGTCGGTCTGGAGGGTGGGGCGCAGCCAGGCGCGGGTGACGGACTGGTGGCTGCCGTAGCGGTAGCCGGCCTGATAGCCGGTGCGGGGGTTCTTGGCCAGCCGGTCGGGCCTGGTCTCGTGGCCCTCCACGCTGCCGTGGGTGGCGATGTGGAAGTGGAACCAGGCACGGCCCACCCCCCGGGCGATGCTGGGGTAGTAGCGGGCCCGAACGAGCCAGCTGGCCACTTTGCCATCCTGGTGACCGGCAGCAAAGCCGGTGAAGGGCCGGTCTTCCGGGTCGGCGATGCAGCGGACGTAGTCGCCGTCCTCGATGCCCAGCTCGCGCGCGTCTTCGGGGTTCAGGTCTATGTAGCCCTCGCCCACCCAGGGCTTGCGCGGGTCGTGGCGGTAGAAGTCGCCGAAGGGCCCCCAGAAGACCACGTCCAGGTCGGTGCTGGCCCCGGTGGTGTGGCAGGCGTGGCGGTACTTGGGCGTGATGAGGACGTGGCTGAAGCCGTCGCGGCGGCGCGGGTGCAGGCTGGCAGCGATCTCCTCCGGCGTCCGCACGACGTTCCGCACCTGCCGGACCTCCACCCGCAGGTCATCGGCGGTGAGGCCGTAGGCCTCGGGCGGCGCCGGGCGGATGGCCGGGTGCGGCCGGGCCATGATGACGTTGGGCTCGTAAGGGGTGCCGTCCACAGGCTCCCGCGCCACCGGCAGGTTCTCGCCGTACTCGATGAACTCCGCCTCGTCGCGGTAGAACTCCAGCCGCCCCGACTTGGTGTACCAGGGCTTGCTCTCCTGGGTCTGCTCCCAGCCCACGATGCGCGGACTGGTTCGGTTGAGCATGTAGGCCGGGATGCCCTGGGCGCAGCTGGCCTCCAGTTGGTCGAAGCGGTAGCCCCTGGCCGTGTTGCTGGCCTCGAAGATGCGCTGGATGTAGACCTCGACCCGGTTCTGGTAGACGAAGTGCCAGTAATCGCGGAAGCGGCGGTCGCCCGTCTCTTCGGCCAGGGCAGCGGCGATGCCTGCCCACACCTCCACGTCGTCGCGGGTGTCGAAGATGCGCGGCAGCGGCGTGCGGGGCCAGACCTGCAGGAAGGGATTGGTGACCGAGCCGTATATGTCGGGGAACTTGCGCTCCGCCCAGCTATCCACCCCGAACACCACGTCGGCATACTCGCAGGTGGCCGACCACGACCAGTCGTTCACGCATATTAGCTCGATGTTGGGCAGCGTGTTGACGATGACGTTGTAGGCCCACTTGGCGTTGCCCAGGATGGAGTTGGAGTTGGCCCACAGCACCGCCTTGGTGGGCGTGGGCATGTGGGTGCGGCCGGTGAACACCTTGTTCCCCACCCGCAGGGGGCGGTCGCCGTAGTTGTAGTAGTGGGCCGACTCCGCCTTGTAGGTCTTGCGGGTGCGGGCGGGCCGGCTCGGGTCCAGCTCGATATCGAAGGGGTCCTCGGTGCCGTACTGGCCGAAGCCGGAGAAGAAGGCCAGGCGGTAGTTGCCGGCGTAGCTGCCCACGGTGCCGCCGAAGTGGCCGATGTTGTTGGTGAGGGCCGCCACCAGGATGATAGCCCGGTCCTTGCAGTCATTGTTGAAGAAGTGGTTGGGGCCCATGCCCTCCACGAACAGGGTGCGGGTCTTGTTGGCCGCTATCTCCCGCGCCAGGTTCTCGATGGCCTCCACCGGCGCCCAGGTGACCTTCGATATCTGCTCGGGGCTGCAGGAGTCCATCAGGTACTGCTTCACCAGGTCGAAGGCCGGACGCACCTTCACCCGCCGCCCGTCCACGAGGGAGACCTCGAACTCCCCCTCCAGGGCCGGCTCTATGCCGGCCTCCTGGAAGTGGCGGCCCACCAGGTCGCGGCTCACGGGGCGGGGGCCGCCACTGCGCAGGTCCCAGACCATGTAGTCGTCCCACTCCGCCCGCAGCGACTCGGGCACGAGCTGGACGTCCTGCTGCGCCGGCGCGGGCGGCCTCTCGCCGTCCTTGATGACGCGGGCGGCGTTGCGCAGCTCGGCCGGGCGGTAGCCGGGGATGACGTCGCGCGCCTGGAGGCGCCTGAGGTTGTCCATGCGCACCAGGAGGGGCAGGTCGGTGAAGGACTTGACGAACGCCTCGTCGTAGAGGCGGTCGCGGACGATGACGTGCGCCAGGCCCAGGGCGAAGTGGGCGTCGCTCCCCGGGCGGATGACGATGACCTCGTCGGCCTTGGAGCTGCTGCTCTGGTACTCGGGGGCGATGGTCACCACCCTGGCCCCGTGCAGCTTGGCCTCGGTGAGCCAGTGGCCGTCGGGCATCTTGGTGGCGATCCAGTTCATGCCCCAAAGGGTGATGAGGCGGGCGTTCTCGGCCGTGTAGAGGTCGAAGTCGAGGGTCTGCTGCCCGCTGACCATGGGGTGGCCCGGGGGAAGGTCGGTGTGCCAGGAGTAGGAGTCCCAGTGGCGGCCGCCCACCGCCCCCTCGGGGCCGACGCCCCGCACGCGGGCGTCCAGCAGGGCGAGCATGTTGACGAACCGGTAGAGCCCGCCGACGCGGATGGGCCCCAGCAGCGGCATGCCACCGCGGGCCTTGATGGTCAGAGTGCCGATGCCGTGGGCGGCCTCGACCATGGCCTCGTCGTAGCCCTGTCGGCGCAGCCGCTCCTCGCCCTCGCGGCCGCTGTAGGTGCGGGCGATGTCCACCAAGGCCCTGGCCACCAGCCGGTAGGCCTCCTCGTAGCTGACCTGGACGAACTCCTCCTTGCCCCGGCCGGAGAAGAACTGCTCGGGCGGGCGGCCCGTGGCCGGGTCGCGGGGGAAGCCCGCCTCGGCCCAACGCTTGAAGCCCAGGCGGACGAAGGCGCCCTTGACCCGACGGTCGGAGTAGAAGCGGCGCACGTAGGCCAGGCCGCTTATGCAGACGCGGGGGTCCCAGCGGGCGGAGGCCTGGTTGCCGTAAGGGTCGGTGGCCTTGCCGTAGCCGAAGCTGGGGTCGGCGTAGACCACGACCCCGTTCTTCACGTTGGCCTTGAGCAGGCATCCGTGGGTGTCGTTGGGCGCGCACAGGTAGTGATAGGTGTAGTCGGGGGTGTACAGGTCGCGGTAGACCTTCTCCCAGCCGCGGTTGGGGTACTCCTTGAGGGGGTTCAGGCCGGGCTGGACCGGTTGCAGGAAAGAGAAGCGCAGCAGCTCGTGCGGGAGCTGCACGCCTGCTGCCAGAGATGCAGCTCCGCCGGCGAGGGCGCGCAGGAAGTCCCTCCTGGTGACCCTGAAGGGCTTTTCGCCTCCGCTGGCCATGGCTCCGTCCTCCCGCTACCTTTTCGGCTCCAGTAAGCCCTACGCAGCGCTGCGGTGCGAACCGACTAAAGTCACCGGCTGGCGGGCCTTTCGGCCCGGAATTGCGTCGGGCAAAACCGCACAAACATGTCGCTAGCTCTGCAGGTCTGCCCGTGGCCAGGCTGAGGGTGGTCCGGCCCGAACGCCTACGGGGCTGGCGGCGCTGGCTCCACCACGAACAGGCCTATCATCCCCGCGTCGGCATGGCTGACCACGTGGCAGTGGAAGAGCCACAGCCCCGGCTCCGTGAAGACCACCCTCAACGTGTCGGCGGCGCCGGGCACCAGGGGTACCACGTTAGCCGGCCAGGGCCGTCCCTGCAGCACCCCCTCCGAGACGTGGCTGGCAAGGGGGTGTGGAAGCTGTGGATCAGGTCGAGGCGGTTGCACACCCGCACCCTGAGCTTCTCGCCCAGGGTGACGGTGAGGGTGGGCCCCTGATGACCAGTTGCCAGGCAGACGGGAACACTTTTGGTTGCCCAGATCTGGGGACCCGGCTCCTCCAGATACGAGGGCAACCGCGGGAGGGCGGGTCACTCCGAGCGGTATCCGTTGCCCTCGAATTCCTCGTCCTCGTCTTCTTCTTCCTCGTCGCCTTCCTCGTCGGAGTAGACGCCCTCTTCGCGGCCCACCCACACCGTGACCACGAAGTCCTCGCGCAGGGGGTCGGTGCTCAGCACCAGCCGCTCGTCTATCTCGCCGATGAGCTGCCGGATCTCGTCCTGGGTGAGCCTCTCGCTTACCACCAGGGTGGCGTAGACCACCTCGGGGCCGTAGTGGAGGTCCACCCGCCCCACCTCGTCGTCGTCCAGCTCGATGGTGTAGCACTCGGAATAGGGTGTGCGACACTCGCGCTCGAAGTGGAAGCCTCCCATCGGTTGCCTCCTTTCGCCGGGGCTAGGGGCGGACGTGCCCGTTGCCCAGGACGAACCATTTGTAGGTGGTGATCTCCCGCAGGCCCACCGGCCCGCGGGCGATGGTCTTCTGGGTGGAGTCTATGATCTCGGCCCCCAGGCCGAACTGGGCGCCGTCGGTGAACTGGGTGCTGGCGTTGACATAGACCACCGCCGTGTCCACCTCGTCCAGGAAGCGCATGGCCGCCGAGTAGTCCTCGGTGACGATGGCGTCGGAGTGGCCGGTGCCGTAGCGCTCGATGTGCTCCAGGGCCTCGTCCAGAGAGCCCACCACCTTCACGGCGGCCACGGGCGCCAGGAACTCCTTGCCGAAGTCCTCGGGCGCCGCGGGCACCGCCTTGAGCCCCGCTATCTCCTGGGCCGCCAGGACGGACAGGGCTTCCGGGTCGCAGCGCATCTCGATGCCCTTCTCGGCCCACACGCGGGCGATGAGGGGCAGGAACGACGGCGCCACCTCCCGGTGCACCAGCAGGGTGTCCAGGGCGTTGCAGATGGACCAGCGGCGAGTCTTGGCGTTGTCCACCACCCGCAGCGCCTTCTCCAAATCGGCGGCCCGGTCCACGTAGGTGTGACAGACGCCGACCAGCACGGGCATGGTGGCGTTCTCGGCCACGAAGCGGATCAGGTCGGCCCCGCCGCGGGGCACCATCAGGTCTATGTAGTCGCGCATCCTGAGCAGCTGCCCCACCAGGGCGCGGTCGGTGTTCTCCACCAGTTGCACGGCATCGGCCGGCACGCCTGCCTGGGCGATGGCGCGGCGCAGCAGGCGGGCCAGGGCGCGATTGGAGTTGATGGCCTCCTTGCCCCCCCGCAGAATGCAGGCGTTGCCGGCCTTCAGGCAGAGGCTGGCGATGTCCACGGTCACGTTGGGGCGGCTCTCGTAGACGGCGGCGATGACGCCCAGCGGCACCCGCTTGCGCCCCACCTGCATGCCGTTGGGCAGGGTGCGCATCTCGATGACCTCGCCCACGGGGTCGGGCAGGCGGGCCACGGTGCGCACGTCGGCTGCCATGGCCCGCAGCTTGTCGGGAGAGAGGGCCAGTCGGTCCAGGACGGCCTCCGACAGGCCCTGGCGCTGCCCCTCCTCCAGATCGAGGCGGTTGGCAGCGAGGACCTCTTCCTGGGCCTCCTCCAGCCCCCTGGCGATGGCCTCCAGCGCCTCGTTCTTGACGGCGGTGGAGAGACGCGCCAGCGCCCTGGCCGCCTGTCGGGCGGCCCGCCCCATCGCCTCCAGCTCCTGCGCTACAGCGGTCACGGGATACCTCGTCGCGGCCTTCCCTCCCAGTATAGCGCCGACGGCGTTCTCCGGGGGCCAGCTAGCCGGCCCGGCTGCTTGTGGGCCGCGGCCGGGGCACGCGGATGCAGCTGCGTCCGGAGAGGCCCAGCAGCAGCCTGGCCTGCGTCTCCAGGTCGGCCGGGACCCAGACCTCGTAGCCGGTGCGCCCCTGCTTCAGCCGGGCGGGGATGCCCTGGCGGCGCAGAGTGCGCAGGCAGCGCTCCGCCTCCTCGCGGGTGGGGGCCCCGGCCACCACCAGGTCGCCCCGGGGGCGACGTCCCCCCAAGGGCCACCAGGCGCGCCCTGGCGGGAACAAGCGGCGCATCATCTGCCGGCGCCTCCTCTCTCGCTGGCGGGCCTACTTGTGGCGGCGCTGCCAGCGGGTCTTCTTGCGCAGCTTCTTGTATTTGTGGCGCCGGATCTTGCGTCGGCGCCACTTGAGCACCGAGCCCATATCTCCTCCCTAGCTCTCCTCTCGCGGACGGAACTTCACCAGCGCTACCTCTTCGCCCGCTGCCTCGAAGACGGCCTCCACCGCCATGCCGATGCGCACCTCTTCCGGCGGCACGCCGACGATGTTGGTCACCAGCCGCGGCCCCTCCTCCAGCTCGACGATGGCCAGCACGTAGGGCACGTCGTTGCGGAAGGCGGGGTGGGCCGGTCGCCGCACCACCGTGTAGGTGTAGACCCGGCCACGCCCACTGGCCGTGGTCCACTCCAGGTCGTCCGACAGGCAGTGGGGGCAAAGGGTGCGGGGATACAGGAAGGGCTGACCGCAGGCACGGCAGCGCTGTAGCCTCAGCTCACCCTGGCGGGCACCCTGCCAGAAAGGGCGGGTGGTCTCGGTGGGCTGGGGGACGGGCTTGCGCACCTCCTGGGCCATCACTCCACCCCCAGCACCAGCGAGACCTCCTCGCTCATGATGCCGCCGTTGCCGTTGACGAAGGCCAGCTGGCAGTCGCGCACCTGCCGCTGCCCGGCCCGGCCCTGGAGCTGCCGGGCCGCCTCGGTCACGTGGGACATGCCCCCGGCCAGCCCGGCCTGGCCGAAGGAGAGCTGGCCACCGTGGGTGTTCAGGGGCAGGTCGCCGCGGTAGGTCAGGTCGTGCTCCTCCACGAAGGGCCCGCCCCGGCCCTTGGGACAGAAGCCCGCGTCCTCCAGGGTGACGATGACGGTGATGGTGTAGCAGTCGTAGACCGAGACCAGGTCTATGTCCGCGGGCGTCACGCCGGCCATCTGGAAGGCCCTGGGCGCGGTGTAGGCCACCGGCGACGTGGTCAGGGAGGGCGCCTGGGCCAGCGACATGTGGGTCACCTTCTCCGCCGCCCCCAGCAGCCAGACGGGCCGGTGGGGGGAGCGCCGGGCGATGTCCGGCGCCGCCACCAGCACCGCCGCCGCCCCCGTGCAGGGCATGACGATCTCGTAGAGGTGCAGGGGGTCGCAGACCAGGGGCGAGGCCAGCACCTCCTCGATGGTCAGGGGTCGGTCGAAGAAGAGAGCGTCGGGGTTGGCGTTGGCGTTGGTCCGCTGGTCCACCGCCACCTTCGCCAGCTGGCGCGCGGTGGTGCCGAACTCGTGCATGTGGCGCATGGCGATCATGGCGTAGCCGGAGTTGGCGCCCATGGGCCCGTAAGGGCTCTCGAACTCCCGCGCCGGCAGGCGCGCCGGACGCCCTCCCCGCGGGCTGTAGAAGGACTCGGGGTCGAGGACGTCGCCGGTGACGCAGACGGCCGCCCGGCAAAGGCCGGCGGCGATGGCCGCCGCCGCCCGCCAGACCATGCCGCAGGCCGAGGCGCCCCCCAGATCTACTGTCTCGGCGAAGCCGGGGCGGAGCTGCAGGTATTCGGCCAGCACCGACGGCCACATGAGGGCGTGCTCGCCCAGGGGCGGCGCCACCAGCAGGCCGTCCACGTCCCCTTTCTCCAGCCCCGCATCGGCGATGGCCAGGCGGGCTACCTCCGCCAGCAACTCCAGCACCGGCCTCCCGTCGGGGTGACGGGAGGGCTTCAGCTCGCCGATGCCGACGATGGCAGCGGAGCGCTTCAGGTCCATCACCCTTCCCTCAACAGCACCAGGTTGTCGCGGTGGACGACCTCCTGACCGTAGGCGTAGCCCAGCACCTCCTCGATGCGGTCGGAGCGGAGGCCACGGATGGCCTCCACCTCGCGGGCGCTGTAGTTGGCGATGCCGCAGGCGATGCGCCTTCCGCGCTGGTCCAGCACGGCCACCACATCGCCGCGCTGGAACTGTCCCTCGACCGCCTTCACCCCGGCCGGCAGGAGGCTGGCCCGCCCGCCCAGCAGGGCACGGGCGGCCCCCTCGTCCACCACGATGCTACCACGCAGGGAGAGGCCGGCCAACAGCCAGCGCTTGCGCCCCTCCAGCCGGTCCACCGTCGCCGGGAAGAGGGTGCCCAGCTCCTCTCCCTGGGCCAGGCGCAGGAGCACGTCCCGCTGGCGGCCGTGGGCGATGACCACGTCGGTGCCGGAGGCGGTGGCCAGCCGGGCCGCCTGCAGCTTGGTCACCATGCCGCCACGCCCCTGGCCGTGGGAGTCCCGGGCCAGCCGCTCGATCTCCTCGTCAATGCGCTCCACCCGCCGCAGGGGGCGGGCGCCCGGGTCGAGGTAGGGGTCGGCGGTGTAGAGGCCGTCGGTGTCGGTGAGCAGCACCAGCAGGTCGGCCTCCACCAGGTTGGCCACCAGCGCCGACAGGTTGTCGTTGTCGCCGATGGTGGCGCCCTCGATCTCCTCCACCGCCACCACGTCGTTCTCGTTGACGATGGGCACGACGCCCAGCTCCAGCAGGGCCAGCAGGGTGTTGCGGGCGTTGAGATAGCCCTGGCGGTCGGCCAGGTCGCGACGGGTGAGGAGCGTCTGGGCGACGGTGATATCGTGCCAGGCGAAGAGCTGCTGGTAGGCGTTCATCAGGTCGGTCTGGCCCACCGCAGCCAGCACCTGCCGCTGGGGGACGTCGCGGCCCTCGCGCCCGCGCCCCAGCCGGTGCCGGCCGGCGGCGATGGCGCCGGAGCTGACGACGATGACCTGCGCCCCCAGCTTCTGGAGGCGGGCCACCTGCCCCACCAGGGCGGCCATCACCTCCAGGTCGAGGCGGTCGCCGCCGGCGGTGAGGACGTTGGTGCCCAGCTTGGCCACCAGCCGCCGATAGCGCAGGGAGGGAAGGTCGGGAGGACGGCCTTCCGGCAGCGCGGACACCGCGGGCTTCACCTGCATCCTTCGCGCAGGCGCCCGCAGGCGCTAGGGCCGGCGGGCGCCCCTTACCTCGGCAATCATATTAACACCTGCCATCGGCCAGGCGGAAGGCTGTCTTCTAGGCGCCACCTGTGATAGAATCCTGCCTTCGGAGGCGAGAGATGAGGCGACCGGCGAAGCTCCTGGCGCTGCTTCTGCTCTTCTGGGCCGTTTCCCTGACGCTACCCACGGCCGTGGGCGCCCAGCCGCGGCTGGTGGAGAGCACGCCCAGGCAGGACGCCCGACTGGGGCGTCCGCCTCAGACGATGCGCCTCTGCTTCAGCGAGCCCATCGCCCGGGCCAACCCTAACGACTACGGCCTCACCCTCACCCGCGCCGGCGGTGCCAGCGTCCCCCTGTCCGTCCGCCCCACCACCGACGGCACCTGTCTGGAGGCACAGGCCACCTGGCCCCAGGACGCCACCGGCTCCTACACCCTCTTCTGGCGCGTGCGCCAGGAGCAGGGGGGCCAGTCCCTGAGCGGTTCCCTCTCCTTCACCATCACCCCGCCCTCCCGGCCCGACGTGCTGCGCCTCTCCCTCCTGACGGCGGCGGCAGTGGGCGGCGCGGCCGTTCTGGGCGTGCTTCTGACCCTCTTTCGTTACAGCGTGGGCTTCGAGCCCCATCGTCCCCAGGCAGAAGCGGAGTCGGAGTCGCTGGCGGGCCACCACTAGGCCAGAAAGGAGAGCCATGCCGCTGCAGGTGGGAGAGCGGGCGCCCGAGTTCGTCCTCACCGACCCTCAGCGCCAGCCGGTGCGCCTTTCGGACTTCCTGGGCAAGAAGCACGTGGTGCTGGCCTTCTACCTGCTGGCCTTCACCCCCGGCTGAACGCGGGAGATGTGCTGCTTCCGCGACCTGTGGCAGGGGTTCGCGGAGGCCGACGCCCAGGTCCTGGGCGTGAGCGTAGACCCCTTCCCCAGCCAGGGCGTCTTCGCCCGCCAGCTGGAGCTACCCTTCCCCCTCCTGAGCGACTGGCCGCGCTACCAGACCTGCCGCGACTACGGCGTCTGGCGCGACGACCGGCCGGTGCCGTCCCGCGTGACCTACGTCATTGACAAGGAGGGCATCATCCGCGGCGTCATCGAGAGCGAGAGCGACATGGAGGTGCACTCCCGCGAGGCCCTGCGCATCGTGCGGGAGCTGGCCGCCGGCGAGGGCCGAGCGGGCTAGAAGGGCCGCCGTGGACGGGGGAGCCACCCCCGGCTATAATGGCCCTAGCACAGATATTCGAGGCGCCGGACGCCCCGGCGCGGCCGCGAAGCGACGGTGGAAGAGCGCGTCGTCTCCCCCGATGCCCAGGCCGAGGACTCGGCCCTGGACGCCACCCTGCGACCCCGCCGCCTGGCCGACTTCGTGGGCCAGGACCACATCCGCGAGACGCTGCAGATCGCCATCGCTGCCGCCAGGGGACGGGGCGAGCCCCTGGACCACGTCCTCCTCTTCGGGCCGCCCGGACTGGGGAAGACGACCCTCGCCCACATCATCGCCCACGAGATGGACGTCTCCATCCGCGTGACGTCGGGGCCAGCCATCGAGCGGCCGGGCGACCTGGCGGCCATCCTCACCGGTCTGCAGCCCGGCGACGTGCTCTTCATAGACGAGGTGCACCGCCTGCCGCGGGCGGCCGAGGAGCTTCTCTACCCCGCCCTGGAGGACTTCCAGCTGGACATCGTGCTGGGGAAGGGGCCGGCCGCCCGTTCCATCCGCCTGCGCCTGCCCCCCTTCACCCTGGTGGGTGCCACCACCCGCTATGCCCTCCTCAGCGCTCCCCTGCGCGACCGCTTCGGCGCCGTCTACCGCCTGGACTTCTATTCGGAGGAGGAGCTGGCGGCCATCGTGCGGCGCAACGCCGGTGTCCTGGGCGTGGAGATAGACGAGGAGGGGACGCGGGAGATAGCGCGCCGCTCGCGCGGGACGCCGCGCATCGCCAACCGCCTGCTGCGGCGCGCCCGCGACTACGCCCAGGTGCGCGCCGGCGGCGTCATCACCGGCCCCGTGGCGCGACAGGCCCTGGAGCAACTGCGGGTGGACCCCCTGGGGCTGGACGAGGTGGACCACAAGCTGCTGCGCACCATCGTGGAGAAGTTCGCTGGCGGGCCCGTGGGCATCGAGACCATCGCCGCCGCCATCTCCGAGGACCCCGACACCATCATGGAGGTCTACGAGCCCTACCTGATGCAGGCGGGGCTGCTGCAGCGCACCCCCCGCGGGCGGGTGGCCACCCCCCTGGCCTACCGACACCTGGGGCTGGGCGCCCCGGACGCCCTCCAGCGCCCGCTCTTCGAGTGAGGCGTTGCGCTATGCCCGTGAGGTCGTCGAATTCGTTCGTGCTCAGATGGCCGGGGCGTGAGGAGGTGCTGGCCGCCTTCCGCCGCTGGGCGCAGGAGCAGGCGGCGCTCCACCCCCACGTCCTGCGCATCGGCTGCTTCGGCTCCTACGCCCGCGGCGACTGGGGGCCGGGCAGCGACCTGGACATCGTGGTCATCGTCGCCCGGTCGGACGAGCCCTTCATCCGGCGCGCCCTCGCCTGGGACACCCTCTCCCTGCCCGTGCCCGCCGATGTTCTGGTCTACACGGCCGAGGAGTGGGAGCGAATGCAGCAGACGCCCTTCGGGCGGAGGGTCGCGCGGGAGGCCATCTGGGCCTACGGCTGAGGCCCCAGGATCTCGGCCACCGCCAGCGTCAGCTCGGGGAAG
>FWWL01006337.1_pt1 | contig 17283 bp, 17 predicted proteins | sample 2228331 | NCBI WGS metagenome assembly FWWL01 (sample SAMEA103939775, study PRJEB20133) | metagenome
AACACAGGCAGTATATACAGCTCATATTTCATCTGGGGCTGGTAATGTAATAATAAATGGTGTGTTAGGGATATCGAATTGAGGGATGTTCTTAATGAGATAAGAAGTGAAATAAAAACTGAGATAGAAAAAAAGTTACAAGGAGTAGAGACTTTTTTAAATTTAAAATTAAAAGATTTTGAAAAACTTGATGAGATTGTTAATAAAATTTCTCTTTCATTAACTGAAAAAAAATCAGGATTAAAAGGGGAAGATGTAATTCTGGTAGTTAAAAATGTAGTTGAGGAATATATAAAAGAAGCAGAAAAAGTTCAGAATGAAAATTATTCAAAGGTTATAGATTTTATATCAAAAAAAGTGATTGAGATAATAGATAGTAATATTGTTAATAATAATCTGAGTAATGTCCGGGAAGAAATAATCAAGGAGTTTTCTATTGTTCAAAATACTATGTGCGATGAACTGAAGCAAAATTATTCAAGACTTTCAAGTGATTTCTTGTTGCTTTCACAGAAAATAGATAACTGTATAAATTTTATAGCAACTTTATCAAAGAAAGAAAACAATATTTCTATAGATATATTGCAAGAACTATATTCAGAAATTGAAAAAGTATATTTTGCTTCAAATAATATAAGAAAGGAGACAGAAATATTAAATAGTGAAGAATCAGATCCATTATTTTTTAAAAAATATTATAATAATATACTTGAGATAGAAACAAAAACTTCTAAGATTAAAGAGATTTTTAAATTTATACTTTCTCAGATTAAATAGTTATGGCAATATACAGAATAAGAAAGGATGACCTTGAAAATCAGCTTAATAAATCAGCATTGTGGGCTATAACATACGGGGATTTGATGAGTTATTTGATGATCTTCTTTCTGCTTTTGTTTTCATTTGCTATAGCAAAGTCTGATAAGACCAAACAGAAAAAGTATGAAGAATCCTTAATAAAAATTCAACAGACATTTGGAGGAAGTGTTAGCAAGGAATATCTTGAAAAAAAGGCTCTTGAAAAAAAAGAAGAAAGCTTTGAAAGTAAAATAAAACAGATGCAGGAAGAAAAACTTAAAAATATTATGGAAGTTGAAATGAGTGAAAGAAGGGTTAAACTTATATTGAAAGAAGCTGTTCTTTTTGACTCAGGAAGTGCTGTTTTAAAAAATGAAGCAAAAAAGATCTTATTATCTGTTATAGAAGAGTTAAAAAAACTTCCAAATGAGATAGTAATAGAAGGTCATACTGATAATGTTCCAATAAAAGGGGGAAGATATTCAAATAATTTTGAATTATCAATGGCAAGAGCATACTCAGTTATAGAGTTTATGCAAGAAAATGGTATTGATCCAAAAAGACTTAGTGGTATAGGATATGGAGAGTATAGACCTATAGCTGATAATTCAACATCAGAAGGAAGAGCAAAAAATAGAAGAATTGAAATTTCCCTTTTAAAAAACCAATAATTTTAAAGGTTCCTGGTTTTAATAAAAAATTTATTCCCTCATTCCCTAGCACCAATCCTACAACACCTAACACCAAGCACCTAATCCCACGCACCAGGAACCTTGCTCCAATTATGCTACCACTTCATACCTTATATATCTACACCTTCATACTTCTATGCATCCAATATTAAATAGGTCTTTGGTCCTATTTGAAAAAAGGCATAAGGGTCTTGACAGATGTCAAAATATACTGCATAATATTAGTGGATATAAAATGAAAAAAATACTAATTATTATATCAGTTATTACTCTCGGATTAGGAAAATGTCTTTATTCTGAATATAAAATTATCAATGATGATGTTATAAAAAATAATTTTTTAATTATTCCTTCAATAGATTTTTCAAATATTAAAACTGATATAAAGGCTTCATATACAAATTCCATTCAGAGGGTTGGAGATTTTTCGGCGATACCTAATTATGCTTTTTCATATCTTAATCAGATGCTTATAAATGCTGTTAATGCTTCTGTTTCTACTATAGATTGTGCGATATATAGTATAAATATGAAAGATGTTCCAGATGCTTTAATTGCTGCAAAAGATAGAGGGGTTAAGGTTAGAGTAATAATAGACGAAAGTCACGTTTATCCTAAAGCTGATTCCCAGATTAAAAAGCTTATGCAAGCAGGAGAAGGTATTGAGGTTAGAACTTTAAGAGGAACAAGAAGCTATGGAGTAAATCATAATAAAATATCTATTTTTGATAAAACACTTGTAATAACAGGTTCTTATAACTGGACATTTCAATCAACTTATGATAATTATGAAAATCAGATTTCTATCAGACACCAAACATATGTAAAAGGATATGTTGATTATTTCGAGTGGATGTGGTCAAAGGCAAGAAAAATTGAACAGGGACCTTCTTCTGAACTGCCAGAAGGTTATTATGGTACTCCACCACAATCTCCACAGAACATGATAACCTTGAATGGAGTAAGCGTTCCTCTTTATCTTTTTTCTCCCGGTTCAAATACTGAAAATAAAATTGCCTCTTTGATTGATGCAGCAAAGGTTTCTGTTGATGCTGTTACCTTTACCTTTTCATCGAAACCTATTGCTGACGCCATAATAAGGGCTCATAATAGAGGAGTTAAAGTTAGATTTCTGGAAGATAAAGATATGGCAAAAGCATCTTCTATGGCAAAAATGGTTTTTGATGCAGGTGTGCCTTTTAAATGGATGGGAGGGAGGGATGAGAAAGGAGCCATGCATAATAAATTTATAATTTTAGATGGACAGATTCTTGCAACTGGTTCATTTAATTTTACTACTAACGCAAGTGTAAATTCTTTTGAAAATGTAGTTTTTACAAATGATCAGACAATAGTAAATGCATATTCTTCTAAGTTTGGATGGTTTTATTCTCAAGCGCAAACACCTGGTGAAGATGAGTTTGAAGTTGATGCTGCAAGGAGTGGAGATTTTTATTCGGATGGTTATGTAAAAGAGACAGAATAATTCCTTTTTTCTTTGTTTTTAAAAAGTTAATGTAAATTAAATTTTTCAGAAATCTGTGGAAGAAAAAAGCTTATAACAACGCCAATTATTACAAATGAACTCCATGGAATTGATGTTATATTTAATCTGTTCAGTATCATAAATGTTAGATTAAGTAGTGAAGCAAAAACCATAGAAAATATTATATTTTTTTCTCCTTTTGTTTGAGTAAATATGCCAAGTAAAAAAATTCCAAGAAGACTTCCACTTGTAATTCCATTTATTTCAAATGCAAACCAAAGCATCATTTTAACCTTCTGTGAAATAAAAGCAATAAAACCAAGAAATAATGCAAATATTATCATAACAGATCTGGTTAGTTTTATAATTTGATAATCAGTAAGTTTTCTGTATTTAAGATATATATCATTTATAAATGAAGTTGAAAGTGAAACAAGTGGAAGATCCACAGATGCAAGAAAAATTGCCAGGAAAACAAAACCTTTTGCTCCATCAGGAAGAAAATTTACAGCGAAATAAGAAACTATTTTATCTGAATTATCAGTATATTGGATTGAATTATACTTTAAAAATGCATAAATTCCACTCCCAACAAGAAGATAGATGATTACAAGAAAAAAACTTGCCATAACGGTATAAATAAGTGTTTTTTGACTTTCTTTTCTTGTTTTAAGTGTTAGAAGCTTTTGCATCATTTCATAATCAGTACCAAATGAAGCCATTGAGCCAAAGATGCCATTCAGCAAAGCAAGTAAAAATATGTTTGGATCTTTAAGATCAAGTGAAAAATTAAATATTTTGAGTTTGTTTTCTATAAGAGATATGCTGTAAAAACTTGAAAAACTGAAATCCATATATTTGAAAATGAAAAAAAGAAGTAAAAAACCTGCAAGATAAAAAGTTAATGCTTGATAAACTCCTGTGTATAAAACTGATCTTATCCCACCAAAACTTATGAATATGTATGAAAAAATGAGAAATAAAAAAATAACTATATTTATATTTATTCCAAGAAGGACAGATATTGAAAGAGCTGTAGCGTAAAGTCTTATTCCTGAGGCAAAAATCCTTGTTATAAGAAAAAATATGCTTGAGGTGTTCTGTACTGCAGGTGAAAATCTTTTTCCTATGAAGTCGTATATAGTTATACAATTATATTTGTAAAATATAGGAATAAATAAAAATGCTATCAGTATTCTTGAAATTGCGGAACCGATAAAGAATTGCAAATATGCCCAGTTATCCTTAAAACTTACTGCTGGAACTCCAACTATTGTCATTGCGCTTATTTCAGTTGCAATAAATGAAAGTATTGCTATAGAGGAAGAGTTTTTTCGCGATGCAAGAAAAAAATCATGTGAGGTATTTTCTCCTTTACCTTTGATAGTACCAATTAAAGCAAGTAAAATAATTCCAGATGTAATTATTAGAATATCGTATATTCCAAAATTATTCATATATTTTTACCGGCATTCTCCCTTCAAGTTCAATATTTCCATTTAAGGCATGAGCAACTGTTAGCTGAAACTCATCAAGGTTATCAAAAGCACATATTCCACCATCAATCTTTTTAATGTATCCATCAAAAACAAATGGGCTTCCAAATGAAATAAATAAAACTTTTTTCTGTTTTTTTATAATACCTTCTATTTCATTTTTCTCTTTTTCATTAAGGTTTATAGATCCTGAAAAAGCTTTTGGTCTTGAAAATGATGATATTATTATAATCTGAGCATCTTCTAAGTTTGACTTGATTTCAAAACCAAGAGTTTTAAGTTCATTTACAAATCTTTCTCCCTTTAAGTTATTTTCGTCACTTAAGGTTTCATAATAGTATATTTTTCTGGGAATGGGTAAATCTATTTTTTTAACCCAGGCAATACATTTGTTAGCAATACTTTTTACAAATTCTTTGTGTTCTTTTGAACCAATGAGTGATGTATCTCGGGTTTTATAGTTAAAAATTATTCTTTTAGATATAAGCTTTTCCTGCCTTTTTATTGCATCTTCAATCATTTTATCAGTTATAACATTTCTATATCGTGCTTCATTAAGAATACTATATAGTTTAAACGGATCTTCTGGATATAGAAGTATATCGGCTCCACTTTTAAAAGCTTCAAGTCCCTGTTCCTCTTCGTTATTAATAGCCTTCATCATCAAAGCATCAGTTATTATTATCCTGTTATAATTTAATTTTTCTCGGAGTATGCCGGTAATAACTTTTTTTGATATAGAGGCAGGATTATCGGGATCTATGGAATTTGTAACAAGATGTCCAACCATAACAGAATCTGATATTTCAAGAAGATTTTTAAAAGGGATAAGTTCATTTTTTTCAAGTTCCTCATATCTTTTTGTTATATATGGAAGTGATAAATGAGAATCAACAGATGTAGATCCATGCCCTGGAAAATGTTTTATTGAGTTAAGAATATTAAAAGAGTTAAGTCCTGAAATAAAAGCTTTTGCCATGTCTGTTATTAAAACAGGATCATCTGAAAATGCTCTCACGTTTACAATCGGGTTTGAGTGATTATCAGCTATATCAACAACAGGTGCAAATACCCAGTCCACTCCCAAAGCATCAGCTTCCATAGCTGTGATTTCACCTTTTCTTCTTGCTATTTCAATATCACCACTTGCAGCAACTGCCATATTTGTTGGAAGTCTTGTTGCATCATTAACCCACTGTCCTACTCCGTTTTCGTAATCAGCTGCAAATATTAGAGGATGATTTGATGATGCCTTAAGGGTTCGTATAAGCTCTATAATTTCATCCTTTGTCCCACCATAAAGGCAAAATCCTCCAACCCCAAGATTGACGAGTTTTATTGCATCTTCTATTTTGCTTTCACCAAATCTAAAATGAGGATATATCAATCTTGCGATGTTTTTTGTTGACATTTTTCCTCCTTTTCTTTTTTCTTTATAATTTCCCAGTTTCTTAAAACCTCTTTAACATTTTTAATTTTCTTTTTCCCAAACACATGAGGATGCCTTCTTATAAGTTTTTTATTTAAGTTTTCAATAACATCAAATATGTCAAATTTCTTGTTTTTTCTTGCAATTTCACTGTGGAAAACTACATGTAAAAGTATATCTCCGAGTTCTTCCTTCATATTTTCAAAATCCTTTTTTTTAATTGCTTTTTCAAATTCTTTTACCTCTTCTTTAATGTATTTCAATAATGTTTTGTGGGTTTGTTTTCTGTCCCATGGACAACCATTTTTACCGTAAAGCTTTCTCATTATTTTCAGGAGTTTTTCAAATTCCTTTAATTTTTGACGTTTCATAATTTGCTAAAATTAAAGTATATATAATTTTATTTAAGTTTAAAAGGAGTTTTTATGGATGATAATAACTGTTATAAGGTTTTAGATAAAGGTTTTGTTAAGTTATTAGATTTTATAGGGGGAGATGAAAAGGTTGTTCTTGCAGCAAGGGTAAGTTTTGATATGACTCTTAAAGGGGAGGAAAGAGATAGAAAACTTATAGAGTATCTTTTAAAACATGAACATTTTACTCCATTTGAACATTGTGTTTTTCAGTTTCATATTAAGTGTCCGATATTTGTTGCAAGGCAATGGATGAGACACAGATGGGGATCATATAATGAGGTAAGTGCGAGATATACGGAAGTGAAGGACGAATTTTATATTCCAGATAAATTTAGAGTTCAGGATATAAAGAATAAACAGGGTTCTGTTTTCAGTGAGAACCTTGATAATGAAAGATTGATTGAGATCTATAAAAGATCTATTGAAAACTCATATAAAACTTACGAAGAACTTTTGAAAAATGGCGTTGCCAGAGAAATGGCAAGGATGGTTTTACCTGTAAGTCAGTATACTCAGTTTTACTGGACCATAAATGCAAGGAGTCTTTTGAATTTTATTAAGTTAAGAACCGATACACATGCACAATATGAAATAAGAGAATATGCAAATATAATAGCTAAAATATTTGCTCAGAAAATGCCATGGACATGGGAATATTTTAATAAGATTTATAACAAAGATGAAGTGAAAAAATAAAAAAGAGGAGAATATTTTATGAAATTATTTTCAATATTCAGTTTTTTAAAACTTTCTTCTCAATTTAAAAAGCTTGAGCATAATGAGAAAATAGCCTTAAAACAGGAATTTGAAGATAGTGTTGCTAACTGTCAGGAAAAAGTTTTTTTAAGAACGTATTTTGTAAGTGGACTTAAAGAAGATTGTGATGTTCTTTTGTGGAGGATGCATAATTCGCTTGAGTATCTTCAATCTATTGCTGCCAGAAATCTTTCAACGGGAATAGGAAAATTCTTTGAAATAAAATATTCATACATAGGGTTCAAGAATTTTAAAGAAAACTCACTTGAAGAAGTTAATAAAAGAGCTGGAATATACAGATATTTGCTTTTACATCCTCTTACAAAATCCTATCAATGGTATGAGTTAAGTGAAAATGAAAGAGAAAAAATGATTGAAGAAAGGGAAAATATATTGAAATCTTATGGAAATATAATCGAAAATTTTTTCATTTCATTTGGTATAGATGATGAGGATATGATTGTAACGCGTGAAGCGGAAAATTTAGACAGTTTAATAGAAGTTTCGTCAAGATTAAAGAAGATGAAAACAAAAAGTTATACATTAAATGATAGACCTGTATTTTTATGTATAGGAAAAGATTTAAGGGAAATACTTGATAATATAAGTTAAGGGGGGATTTATGAAAACAATAGGTATAATTATGGCTGGTGGTAAAGGAGAAAGATTATATCCTTTAACAAAGGAAAGATCAAAACCTGCAGTTCCATTTGCAGGAAAGTACAGAATAATAGATTTTGTTCTTTCTAATTTCGTAAACTCAGGGATTTATGCCAACTATGTTCTTGTGCAGTATCTTTCACAATCTCTTATAGAACATATAAGGCAGAACTGGTCATTTTCCAGTGTTACAAAGGATCATTTTATAACTGTGGTTCCACCTCAAATGAGACTTGGAGAAATGTGGTACAGAGGAACGGGGGATGCTGTTAAACAGAACTTAAATCTCATTACAGATTTTTCACCAGATCTTGTTGCCATATTTGGAGCAGATCATATATATCGTATGGATATAAATCAGATGATAAAATATCATCTTGATAAAAAAGCTCATATAACGATAAGTGCAATACCTGTCCCATTAAAAGATGCTTCTAGATTTGGAATTATTGTAAGTGATAAAGATGGAAGAATTGTGGGTTTTGAAGAAAAACCCAAAAATCCAAAACCCATACCTTCAAATCCTGATATGGCTTTTGCTTCAATGGGTAATTATTTGTTTGATTTTGATGTCCTAAGAAAGATAATACATGAATTTATGAATAAAGATGATATAGATTTTGGTAAGGATATTCTTCCATCTGTTTATAAGAAATACAATATGTATGCTTATGATTATTCATCACAGGTGCTTAAAGGAACCAAACCATATGAAGAACCAAACTACTGGAGGGATGTTGGAACAATAGAAGCATATTTTGAAGCTCATATGGATCTTTTAAGCGAAAAACCAAAACTTGATTTAAATAATCCGAAATGGCCAATTATTTCACAAAAATTTATTACAGGTCCTGCTAAAATTATTCAATCTAACATTGAAGATAGTATAATATGTGATGGGAGTGTAATAATAAAATCATCTTTAAAAAGATGTATTATTTCTTCCAATGTAGTAATTCATGAGAAGTGTGAGCTTACAAATTGTGTGATAATGGATAATTGTGAGATTAAGGCAGGTTCGAGAATAAAAAATGCTATAATAGACAGATATAATGTTTTTGAACCTAAAACTGTTATAGGTTATCATCCACATGCTGATATGCAGAATTATTATATAGATCCAAGTGGAATAGTTGTTATCCCACGAGGTATATCTAAATGGGAATGGTAAAAAAATATTTTTCAATACATGCTCATTTTTATCAACCTCCAAGAGATGATCCTTTTTCGGGTGAAATACAGGAAGAAACACATCTGGCTGAATATTCAAATTATAATGATCTGATAATAGATGAGTGTTATGGTCCTCTTTCAGTTAAAGCTATTAAATCAAAGTTTAATGATTTTGTTTCAGTATATTCTTATATTAATTTTAATTTTGGACCAACACTTTTAAATTATATAGAGGAGAATTATCCAAAACTTTATATTTCAATAATTGAAGCAGATGTTTTATCTAAAAAGATTTTTTCAAAGCCATCAGCTATAGCACAGGTTTATAATCACTCAATACTTCCACTTCTTCCTCTTAATAAAAAAAGGTTGTATGTAAAATGGGGAATAGAAAGTTTCAAAAGACATTTTAAAAGAGAACCTCTGGGAATGTGGTTAAGTGAGTGTGCGTGTGATGATGAAACTCTTGAAGTTTTAATAGAAAACAATATTCTTTTTACTGTATTATCTCCATCTCAAGCGATGATGATTAAGGATTTAAAGACAGGAGAGACAAAAAAGATTTTTTCATACGAAGATCTTGATACGGGAAATTATTATATCTGGAGATCGAAAAACTTTAAAGATAAATATATAAAGATATTTTTTTATAACAAGAGTATATCGGATAAAATGATACGGGAACTTGAAAGTACAGAAAAGTATATTTTGAGAATAAAGTCTTTTTTTTCAAATGGAAAAAATCCTCAGTTTTGTCTTATTGCAAGTGATGGTGAAAATTATGGGCATCATATTAAAAATGGTGATAAATTTGTTATGAATCTTATAAATAAGCTTAATCATGATGGAAATATAGAGATAACAAATCTTTCAAATCTTATTGATTTAAATTTTAGTTATGAGGTGGAGATAAAATCTCCGTCAGCCTGGTCATGTGAACATGGTGTTGGTAGATGGATGGATGAGTGTGGGTGTAGAATAAATTGTGAAAACAGATATCAGAAATGGAGAAAGAGGCTAAAAAATGTGGTTGATGAGTTTTCTTTAAAGTCTGATGATATGTATTTAAAAAATACTGTTGAATATTTAAAAAATCCGGATGATGCATTGAGTAATTTTATAACAGTTTACGAACAAAATGATCCACATAAAACTTTAAAATTTATTCAAGAAAACTCAAGAAGAATTTTGTCTAAGGATGAAATTTCAAAGGTTTTAAAAGCACTTAATTCTCAGATTCAGCTTTCCTTTGCTTATACAAGCTGTGGATGGTTTTTTGATGATGTATTAAATATTGAAACACTTAATAATATAAAAAGGCTTGTTTATATAAATGAATATCTAAAAGAAAATGGTGAAAATTTTGTAAATAAAATTCTGGATTTTAATAAAGAAAAGACAAATTATAAAAAAAATGTAGAGAAAGAAATAAATAAAATTTTAAAAATAGTGGATAATGAAAAAAGACTTGCTGGAGAGTTTGCTTTATTTGATCATATTAGATTTATTAATCCATTTTTTAAAACGATATATAAGTTTAAGATAATAGCCAAAATTCAACCGGGAGTATATATAATTTCTTCAGAAAATACAAAAACACTTGAAGAAAAAATATTTACAGTATATATCTGGAATGAAAAGGAAAACCTTATCATAAGAGTAAAAGAGAAAGAAGATAATGATCTAAAATTAATTGAAAAATCTCAATTTGAAAAATTTATGCCGTTTTTATTATCAGACTTATCTATTGAAACTCAAAAGCTTATTAAGGTATTTAAAGAAGATTTGAAATTTAATGAGGTTAAAAAACTTCTGATTATGATTTCTAATTTTAATTATTCAGAAGAGTACATAACAAAACTTAAACGGCAATATCTAAATGTTATAATAAATTATCCTGTTTATGATCTGCCTTATATAAGGAATATAACAAGGATTATAATAAAAAATAATAGATCCTTGCCACTTGATGATGAGATATTTAAAGTTATAAAAGAGAAGAAATTACATGGTATAATGTGGAAGTTGGAAGCATATGATAACAAAAAAATTTATTCTTAAAAATAATGAAGAAGCACTTCAAATTCTTGGACCTCAGGATATTTATCTCAGGGAGCTTGAAAAAGAGTATAGAGTTTCTATTTTTGTCACTCATAGTGAAAATGAAAGTATAACATTAACAATAAAGGGAAAAGCAAGAAGCGTTGATAAAACAATTAATATGTTAAATTATATGTTAAAAAAATATTATGATTGTAGAAATATTGGCAAAGAATTAAGTGAAGAAAATCTGGATGAGCTGGAAAGTAATGAAAAAGGGATTTTATATAAAACGGATTATGGAGAGGTAATAAAGCCAAAGACGAAAAATCAGGAAATTTATGTAAAAACTATTATAGAAAATGATATAGTCATAGCAGTTGGACCTGCTGGTACAGGAAAAACTTTTCTTGCAGCAACAGTTGCACTTAAATTTTTAAATGAAAAAAAGATAAAAAAGATAGTTGTAACAAGACCAATTGTTGAGTCAGGAGAAAAATTGGGTTTTCTGCCTGGTGATATTGATGATAAAGTTAATCCATATTTAAAACCAGTTTATGATACATTCTATAATCTTTTAGGTCCTGAAAGATTTCATATATATAAAGAGGAAGAAATTATAGAAACAGTACCTCTTGCATATATGAGAGGAAGAACACTTGAAAATGCGTTTATAATACTTGATGAAGCTCAGAATACCACAACATCCCAGATGAAGATGTTTTTAACAAGAATGGGAAATAATTCAAAGATTGTTATTACAGGGGATTTGACTCAAATAGATATAAAAGAAACGACATCAGGGCTTTTAACATCACTTGAAATTCTTAAAGGAATAAAGGAAATAAAAGTTATAAAACTTGAAAAATCTGATATTGTGAGACATCCTCTTGTTTCAAAAATTATAGAGGCGTATGAAAAATGGGAAAAACATGAAACTAAACATTCATAATACTACCGGTTATAAGATTTCAAAAGAGTTAATCAGTATGATAAAGAGATCTATAAAAAAAACTCTTGAACTATCAAATAAGAATTTTGATGAATTAAATATTATTTTCGTTGATAATAAGGAAATAAAGAAAATAAACAGAAAGTTTCTTAAAAAGAACAGAACAACTGATGTGATAGCATTTAATTTTCCTAAAACCACTCCATTGAATATTTCTGAAGTATATATCTGTGTGGATAAAGCTATAGAAAATTCCAGAATATATAAAATTCCATTTGAAGTTGAGGTATTAATACTTGTTATTCATGGAGTACTACATGTAAGTGGATATGATGATGGAACTAAACTTCTAAGAAAGAAAATGAATAATTTAACTTTAAAGATTCTTAAAAGTATTTGATAAAATAAATTTAAGGAGTAATTATGAAATTACATGAAATAAGTTTTAAGGAAATTGATAAAAAACAGCAGGAAAAATGGTATTCTTCAGATCTATTTAAAACTCCAAGGCTTCCACAAAAAAACAAATTTTACTGCCTTGATATGTTTCCATATCCAAGTGGAGATGGACTTCATGTAGGTCATCCTGAGGGATATACAGCGACAGATATAATTTCACGATATAAAAGGATGAACGGTTTTGATGTGCTTCATCCAATGGGATGGGATGCGTTTGGACTTCCCGCAGAAAATTATGCAATGGCAAACCAGATGCATCCAAGAATAATAACTCAAAAAAATATAGAGAATTTTAGAAGACAGATAAAATCCTTAGGTTTTTCGTATGATTTTTCGAGAGAGATAAATACAACTGATCCTGAGTATTATAAATGGACTCAGTGGATATTTTTAAAGCTTTTTGAGAAAGGGCTTGCATATATGGATGATATACCTATAAACTGGTGTCCAAATTGTAAAACTGGACTTGCTAACGAAGAAGTTTTTGGTGGAAGATGTGAAAGATGTCAAACAAAGGTTGAAAAGAAGAAATTAAAGCAGTGGGTTTTAAGGATAACAGCATATGCTGAAAGACTTCTTAAAGATCTTGATGAACTTGATTGGCCTAAATCTACCATAGAAATGCAAAAAAACTGGATAGGGAAAAGTGAAGGAGCAGAGATTTATTTTCCAATTTATGGTAAAGAAGAAAAAATTGTAGTTTTTACAACAAGGCCTGATACTGTTTATGGTGCTACATATCTTGTTCTTGCTCCGGAACATGAAATTGTTGAGAAAATTGTATCTAAGGAGATGAAAGAAGAAGTTTTAAAATATATTGAAGAAACAAAAAATAAAACAGATGAGGAAAGAATATTAAATAAAGAAAAAACAGGAGTTTTTATAGGTTCATATGCAATAAATCCATTTACTGAAGAAAAAATTCCAATATTTATTGCAAGTTATGTGCTTTTAACATATGGAACAGGTGCTATTATGGCTGTTCCAGCTCATGATGAAAGAGATTTCGAATTTGCTAAAAAATTTAATCTAAAAATAAGATGGGTGGTGAAACCTCTTGATGGAATTATCCCTGCTGATAAAGCTTTTGTTGATGATGGTATTTCGATAAATTCTCCATTGATAGATGGGCTTCCAACTCAAAAAGCAAAAGAAAAGATAATTGAAGAAATGGAGAAAAGAGGATTGGGTAGAAAAAAGATAAATTATAAATTAAGAGACTGGGTTTTTTCAAGACAAAGATATTGGGGTGAACCAATACCAGTGGTACACTGTGAAAACTGTGGAGTTGTACCGTTGAATGAAAAAGATCTTCCACTTCTTTTACCAGAACTTGAAAGATATCAACCAAGTGGAACAGGTGAATCACCTCTTGTTCATGCCAAGGATTGGGTTAATACAAACTGTCCTAAGTGTGGTGGTAAAGCAAAAAGAGAAACAAATACTATGCCACAATGGGCGGGTTCTTGTTGGTATTATTTGAGATATATTGATCCAAAAAACAAGGAAAAGATTATTGACTTAGAGCTTGAAAAAGCGTGGATGCCTGTGGATCTTTATGTTGGAGGATCTGAACATGCAGTTTTACATCTTCTTTATGCAAGATTCTGGCATAAGTTTCTTTATGATATAGGTGTGGTTTCTACAAAAGAACCTTTTAAGAAGTTAGTTCATCAAGGAATGATTCTATCATACTCCTACAGAGATTCAAATGGTGTTTATCACAGTTATAAAGATCTTACATTTGAACCTGATGGAACAGCAATAACAAAAACCGGTGAAAGAATAAAACCAATGGTTGAGAAGATGTCGAAATCAAAGAAAAATGTAATAAATCCTGATGAGATTTTAGAAAAATATGGAGCTGATACATTTAGAATGTATGAGATGTTTATGGGACCACTCGAAGATTCAAAACCATGGGATATGCAGGCAATTGAAGGTGTATATAGATTTTTAAAAAGAATATGGAACTGGGGAAGTGAAAATATCAAAAAATTTGAGGATAAAAATTCAGATAAAGAGCTTCTTATATTAAGAAACTATACAATAAAAAAAGTAACCCAGGATATTGAAAATATGAGATTTAATACAGCAATTTCTCAGCTTATGGTATATTTTAATGAGATTTCAAAAACTAATTCAAAACATGATTTTGAAATATTTATGAAATTACTTCATCCTTTTGCTCCACATATAACTGAAGAATTATGGGAAATGTATGGAAAAAAGGATTTTATCTTAAACGAAAAATGGCCTGAGTATGACGATACAGTCTTGAAGGAGAAAGAAATAGAAATAGCAATTCAGGTTAATGGAAAGTTAAGGGGAAAGATAAAAACTTTTTGTGGTAAGGAACAAAAAGAATTAGAAGAAACTGCCAGAAAAGTAGTGGAAAAATATCTGGAGGGGAAAGAGATTTTAAAAATAATATATGTAAAGGATAAGATAATAAATTTTGTAATTAAGGGGGGATAATGAAGAAATTAATTTTTTTCGTTTTTTTTCTTTTTTATGGATGTTCTTCCGAAAATATAATATATAGACCTCAAAGTCAATTATTACCGGAACATATAAAGTCAATAGGGGCTGTCCCTTTTAAAAACACAAGTACAATATTTTCAATTGAAGATAAATTTATACTTAAGCTTACAGATGAACTTATAAGATCTGGAAGATATAAAGTAACAAATCCATCTGATGCTGATGGAGTTTTAGAAGGTGAAATTAAAAATTATATTCTTGTTCCAATTCAATACGATGCAAATATGGTTCCAACAGTGTATAAAATAACGATTTATTATTCAATAAGAATGATAGATAGAAAAAATAATGTAGTTTTATGGGAAGAAAAAAATCTTGTTGCAAATCAGATATATTCAGATGCATCTATTCCAGGTGGATTAACTGAAGAACAAGCAAGAGAAAAATTGTGGGAGATAATGTCAAAGGATATCGTTAAAAGAATTGTCGAAGGTTTTGGGTCTGTAACCGGAGTTTCTGAAAAGAAAGTTCAGTGATATGAAAATAATAACAGAGAATGAAATATTGGAAAATATTTTAGGTAAAAATATTACTGGTATCTATGTGTTTATCGGAACTCAGTATTATAAAAAGAAAGAAATAATAGAACTTATAAAAAAGCAATATCAACAAATAGAATTTTCATCCTATGATTCAAAAGATCTTGATTTAAATCTTCTTTTTAATGATCTTTTAAGTAATTCTTTTTTTTCATTCAGTAAATTAGTTGTTTTAAAAAATTATGAAGCAGTAAAAAAGGTGGATAAGGAAAAATTATTTTCTTACTTTCAAGCACCAAATAAGTCTACAATTTTTGTTATATTCTGGAATGAAGATTTGAAACAAAAAGATATTGAGGAAGAATTTGGGAAATTTGATTTAATCTGTGTAAAAATAAATCCTTTGAGTTATGAGGAAAAAATTAGATATATAAAAAAAGAATTTGAAAAAAATTCAAAAGAGATAGATGACTTAGCATTGAGCTATATAGCAGATTGTATAGATGATTATGGGATTCTTGTAAATGAGATAAATAAGATTTTGATATATCTGAAAGATAAGAAGAGATTGACATTTGATGAAGCCTGTGAAATTGTGGATGATTTAAAAGAAGTGGATAGATATAAAATAATTGATGCAATAATTTCAAATGATAAAAATAAGCTTTTTCAAATAACTGAGGATCTTATAGAAAAGAAGGAATCTCCTCATTCTATATTAAGTGTTTTTTTAATTTCGCTTGAAAAACTTTTTAAAATTAATATACTTCAAAAATCCAATATAAATGATTATTCCTTGATATCATCACTCGGAGTTTTTAAAAATGAACTTACATCATCTTTTCGCTTTATAAATGAAGAAGAGATATTAAAAGTAATAGATTACATTCTTTCTACAGAAAACACATTTAAAACTACCACAGATTTAAATCCTTATATTCTTATACGAAATATATCCTATATTATTTCTGTTCGCTTAATGACTTCTTAAGAAGATTGGATAATTCTGATTTTTTCTTTGCTGCTCTTTTCCAGTGAATAGTATTTCTTTTAGCAGCCTTATCAAGAAGGGAATAAAGTTCCTTTAACATACCGGTAGCTGCTTCTATATTTTTTTGAGATAAAAGTTTTTTAAATTCTTTTATTTTATTTTTAATTCTAACCTTTATCCCGCGATTCTCACTCTGTCTTTTTAGAGATTTTCTGTGTGCTTTTAAAGCATTTTTGTGTCTTTTAATTTTTACTGTTGCCATAATTATAGTTTATCAAATTTTTGTATAAAAATCAAACTGATAAGATGTTTTTTACAATATTAAGTATGTCTTCTTTTTTAGCTGGTTTAAGAATATAAGTATTAGCTCCATGAAGCAGACTTAGTTCTATTTCAGATGGACTTGCTTCTACTGTTAACATTATAACTGGAATTTTTTTTAAAACAGGATCTTTTTTAATTTCTTTTAAAACTTCAATTCCATTTTTTACTGGCATATGGATATCAAGCATTATAAGTGATGGAAGTATCTTTCTAATATCGTCTGTTACTTTTTGGGGGTCCGTAAAAGGAAAAACCTTATATCCATTTTCTGTTAAAACTTCTTTTAAAATCTCAACCATCTGAACATCGTCATCTATTATTACTATCTTATCCTTCATTTTTTCCCTGTTTGTTTTGGCTTAAAATAAAACTTGCCGCGGGTTGGGATCGAACCAACGACACCTGGTTTTTCAGACCAGTGCTCTACCACTGAGCTACCGCGGCAAGCTTAACCAATAATTATATTTAACAAAATTTTTTAAAAAAAATCAATGAATTGAATTAGATCATAAAAAATGTCTCCGAAATAATTCATGATAGATAAAAAATAAGTCTCTTTGAAATTGTATCCTTTTGTTAATAGCTAAA
>FWWL01006343.1_pt1 | contig 17277 bp, 11 predicted proteins | sample 2228331 | NCBI WGS metagenome assembly FWWL01 (sample SAMEA103939775, study PRJEB20133) | metagenome
CCCGAAACTGCTCAAGGTATTTTTGTGAATTTTAAAAATGTCCAAAGAGCTACTCGCCAAAAAATTCCCTTTGGAATTGCCCAAGTTGGCAAGGCTTTTCGTAACGAAATTACTCCGGGCAACTTTACTTTTAGAACCAGAGAATTTGAACAGATGGAAGTAGAATACTTTTTTGACCCAGCTCAAACTCCTTGGAAAGTGTTGTTCGAAGAGTTAAAAGACTATTCTTGGAAATTTATCACCGAAGTGTTAAAAATTAGTCAAGAAAATGTTAGACTGCGAGACCACGAACCAAACGAACTTTCTCACTATTCTAAAGGGACTACAGATATAGAATATAAATTTCCTTTTGGATGGGGTGAGTTGTGTGCTGCTGGTGCATATAGAGGAGCTTTTGACCTTAATCAACACCAAATACATTCCGGTAAGGATATGCAATATCATAATCAAGTAGAAGGAAGAAGATATATTCCTCATGTTATAGAACCTTCCTTTGGTTTGGACAGACTGGTACTGGCTGTATTAGTAGATTGTTTTTATATAGAACCAGTTGAAGGTTCTGAAGAGCCTCGCAAAGTAATGAAGTTTCCGTATCAACTAGCTCCTTACAAATTAGCGGTTTTGCCTTTGATGGACAAAGACGGTTTAGATGATTTTGCCAAAAAGATTTATAAAGACCTAAGAAGTCAAGATATCTACTGTGTTTACGACGAAAAAGGATCAATCGGTAAAAGATACCGAAGGCAAGACGAAAACGGGACTCCTTGGTGTCTTACCGTGGACTATCAGTCTCTTAAAGATCAAACTTTTACCCTAAGACACAGGGATACTTTAGAACAAGTACGAATTAGCTTAGACGAATTACCTAAATATCTGAATAGCTCGGCTTTTGGTAAATAGTTTTAGTTTGGATTTTTCTAAGTGAAAAATTACTAGTTACCGAAAAAACACTCTTACAGTTATGTTTGCCGAGTGCAAAGAGTTTTGTATAAATAACTTTCTCTTTGGTTAGAGATTAAAACCTAAAAATTATCCTAATTATCTTTTTTAATGACTTTTGTAGATTTCCATAATCTAAACCATCCCCAAAGACTTTTAGTAGCTGATATTTTATCTCAAAGTAGGTCAAAAAGTATCACCCCCAGCGACTTGGTTTTGAAAAAGTTTAATCTCAGTAAACAAGAACAGAGAACAATCAAATTTAAACTAGCTAAATTGGCTCGTGGTTATCCTTTGGATTATTTACTTAGTCATATCAATTTTTTACATCTCAAAATCACAGTTAAACCGGGGGTTTTTATCCCCAGACCAGAAACGGAAAATTGGTTAAATCAAGTGAGAACAGAAATTCTGCAAAAATTTTCGTCAAAAAATCCTCTAATTGTAGATTTGTGTGCTGGCACTGGAGTAATTGGTTTAGGTTTGTCAGATTTTTTTGAAAAAGTTTTGTTGGTAGACATTTCCAAAAAAGCAATAGCCAACATCAATCACAACATCTCTCAAAATCAGATCGCAAACTGCACTGCAATTTGGTCAAATTTGTTCACTAATCCTGTTTTGACTCAGTCAATCAAAGATAGTCCGTCTTGGGTTTTGGTTTGTAACCCACCATATGTGCCACTGATCGATAAAGCTTACAAACAACAAAATAACCTTGAATTTGAGCCTCATAGAGCAATTTTTAGTAGAGACAACGGACTGGGTTTATTTAAAAAAATCTGCAAGTATCTAAAAAATTTGCCACCACCCAAAATGGCCATATTTGAGCTAGATCCTCGAAATATTCAGATAGCTAAACAAATTCTAAAAAGACACTTTAACGAAATTCAAATTTGGCAGGACTTTAACCAGTTTGATCGGGTTTTGATTGCTAAAAATTAAATTTAAATTTGCTAGTCATAAGGTATACCCAACTCCTTCATTACAAGTTGCCTTGGGGTTAACCCAGTTCTATTAACTATATCAAACTCAGGTCTAGTGACATAATCCGCAAGTTTGGCAGCAATGTGATTTCGAACTCTTATATCAAAAAAAGCTTGAAGAGACATAGAAAAAGTAACAAGATTTCTGTTCTTAATTTTTTCTAACTTGTTAGTAACATCAGTTACATAAGTTTCAAATGAGTTAAATAAGTAGCACATATAGTTAAAATTTTTCTCATTTGTCTCGTTGGTCACAACAATTTCTGAAATTTTTGAAAAATCTATATGAGAAAGCAATTTTGTTAATTCTTCTATCAACACTTGATACCACAATAAAATCAAAACCTTTCCTGCGAGTTTATAATCTTCATTTAATGGTTCTACTGCACCAAAAGGCATTCTATCAATCATTGCTGTATTTTCCTTAATTCTTATTTCAAGAGCAAAAACAGTCTCAGCTCCAGTAACACCTTGGTTAGTAAAACTAATCTCAATCACATTCGAACTATCTACACATATCGAATTTGTATTTCGTAACATCGCATTTAAACATTGATTTATAAATATAAATGCTTCAGGTGATTGGTTTCTTTCTCCTTTTTTCCCAAAAAAACCGATCTAACATAATTTCCAATTTTATCTAATTTTTAAAAATAACCTCTCCATCTGATAAGTGACTCTCTGGTTATATCTCCAAAAAACCCAGTGTTGCCAGCAGGCCAATTAAACACTCCGTCGGCTCTCATACATTCTTGAAGTCTAACTACATTTAGACCTGTCTCCCCAAAGATCCAACCAGCATTTTTCAGTTGCTGACAAGTTGTGCCTTGATTTCTCCATCTTAGGAAACTTTCTTTAGTAACTTCCCCAAAAAACCCAGTGTTGCCAGCAGGCCAATTAAACACTCCGTCGGCTCTCATACATTCTTGAAGTCTGCGGACTTCTTCACTTCTAGTGCCCATCACCCAACCTCTTGTTTTGAGATTCTCACAAGTATTTGCAGGTGTTGAAGGGGGTGGTGTGTTTGCAGTAGAAGTGGTAGCTTGTCGCCATCTGTTTAGAGCCTCTTGAGTCACAGGTCCAAAATATCCAGTAGAGCCGTGTGGCCAATTGAAAAAGCCAGCAGCTGTCATACAATCCTGCAGTTCTTTGACTCGCTGACTTCGTTCTCCAAAAGTCCACTGACTATCTTTTAACTGTTCGCAAGCTGTTCTAGTTGGCTGAGAGTTTATTCCTTGATTAGTTGAAGTGTTTGAGTCTGTTGCAGATGTAGAAGGATTAGTTGGAGCTGGGTTTTGAGTAGGCGGAGTTGTAGGGTTTTGGACTAAAAACTGTCTAAAATCTTCTAAAGCTTTTTGGGTAACTGGACCAAAATATCCTGTAGAGCCGTGAATGTGTCTAAAAGTACCAGCAGTTGTCAAACAATTTTGAAGTTCAACTACTTCACTTCCAGTTTGTCCAATTGTCCAGTTTTGATTGATTAAACTAAAACATCTTTCACTAAGATTAGACAAACCAATTCTGCCAAAATTTTCTATAGCCGATTTAGCCCTTGTGTGCGACTGTTGTGTAATAGAGCCATAATAACCAGTGTTGGTGGGAAAATCAAACAAACCAATATCTCTTAGACATTGTTGCAAATTTCTTACATCTTCAGAAGTAGTGCCAAAAACAAAATCTCGCCTAATTAGTTGCTTACAAGTTTCGCTAGGTTCGTTTAGAATAATTCCCTTTTCCCGACGAAAAGCAAATAAAGCATTTTGAGTAACTACTCCAAAAGTTGAGGTTATATCTGCTCTCATAAAATACCCCTGTTGTCTAAGAAACCTTTGTAAAAGACCAATATCACTACTAGTTTCACCTAAAGTATAATTTCTTACAATCAGGTGATAGACTTCAAATAGAGGAATAATTCTCTCATTAGGACCTATATTTACAGGTTGATTTTTAAGTGGTAAATTAACTTCGTCTATACTAGACATCGAAAAAGTTTGACTACTTTCGCCCCAGCCGTTGGCAGTCATTATTTTCCATAAATTATAATTCCCCCAATAAACATGAGGAGTATAGCGATAATTAGCCGCAGTAGCCGCATTACTCAGAAATACATTGTATTCATCAAGAGTGGTAATAGTTTGATTAACTCTATACGGTGTGCCTCCTCCATTAGTGGTAGCTTGATTAAAATTTAATTGTAATTGATAAGCTGCCCAGTTCACTTGATTTACAAAACCTCTATAGTTTGGATTACAACTACCATCGTCAGGACAAGCATAACCCATAGCCGCTCGTAGCCTAAACTCAGGATCGTTAACAGTATCATAACCACTAAGGGTTAGTAAAGATTGTTCTTTTTGAAGATATGCCAAAATTAGTCCCGGATTAAGCTGTGGCACTATTCCCCACCTACTACTAGTTTGACCTCGAGCTGCTGCAAAAATCCAATAGCTAGCTCGTCTACCTTGTTCAGTATAGTTTCTTAGAGGTGAATTGACTTGTTCCAAATATCTTTGTACAGAAGCCTCGTCTGGAAAAGCTCGAGTACTCGTAAAATCAGCATCACTCATTAGTCGGTTTGGATTGAAAATGGGAATATTGGAAACGCCCAAAATGTCAGCATTCTGTTGAGCCTCTTGAAGAGCTTGTTTTTCGCTGGCTTTAAAGTAAGTAAAAATCGCAAAAGCTCCTAAAATTAAATTGAAAATTAACAAAAATATACTTAAATTGACTAGATTTTTTTTAGCAGTCATTTTCTGTTTTTGTTTATATTTTTTTATATAAACCCAAAAGGTTAGATACTTTAGGGAAAGTAGTAAGTCTGAAGTTTATCAGACTAAGACTAAGCTAAATAAATTATATTGTATGATTTTGATATTGACAAGTAGCCTTTTTTAGAGGACAAAAAGTCACATCTCAAAGATTTTGATTCAAATTTACACACAATAAAACCAAAATTTTATTTTTTATGTCTTTTAAATACGATTTTCACCAACTTAAAGAGGCTATTTTGTTTAATACAATTGAAGTCTTGCCCACTAACGAAGAACAACTAGACAAAGAAATTCAGACTTTAGTTGATCATGCCAACAGAACTGGTGAACCAATTAGACACTATATCGGTTTTGAAATTAGTGGCAAACTCCACCTTGGAACAGGCATAATGAGCGCCATTAAAGTTAAAAAACTTCAAGATGCTGGTGTAAGATGCTCGATTTGGCTAGCTAATTATCATACTTGGTTAAATAACAAGTTGGACGGTAAAATTGAAACAATTAGAGACTTTAATAACTATTACTTTACTCCAACATTCAAAAAGTGTTTTGAGGTTTGTGGTTGCAATGTTGAAGAAATCGATTTTTGGTCAGCTGATGAGCTATATATTGGTAGGCAAAATAATGGGAGACACTTTTGGGATTTTATGATGAAAGTAGCCAAGAACCTTACTCTAGCTAGAGTCAACAAATCTGTCACTGTAACTGGTAAACAAGCTGGTGAAGGAGTTGAGTTTGGGGTTTTGTGTTACCCAGTAATGCAAGTTGCCGATGCCTTTTTTATGCAAACACATCTAGTTCATGCAGGAATGGACCAACGAAAATGTCATGTTTTGATGCGAGAAGTTGCTTCTAAAATGGATGAAGGTTTCGAGCTTAAACTTGGTCAAGAATCAGTCAAACCAATTGCTATGCATCATCCACTTTTGTTAAGCCTTGGAATTAGCGCTAAAAAAGCGAGTGAGAGAATGACCACCGAAAATTCAGAATCTGCGAAAATGTCAAAATCAAAACCAGATTCGGCTATTTGGGTGCATGATAGTCCAGAGGAGATTGCAAGAAAACTTAAAAAGGCTTATTGCCCCCTACCCGACCCCAATCGGCAAACACCTGAAGAAATCGAACAAGAGCAAGAATGGAATCCAATTTTGGACTGGTGTAAAAAAATGGTATATCCAGCAGGCAAAAAAATTTTCTTACAGAGACCAGAAAAATTTGGTGGGGATAAAATTTTTGAAACTTTTGAAGAGTTAAAAAAAGAGTATTTTACAGGAAATATTCATCCAATGGATCTTAAGATAGCCTTAGCTAACACTCTTACAGAGTGGCTTAAGCCGATTAGAGATTTTGTTGCACAAAACACAGAAGGTCAAAAGATGTTAGAGCAATTAAATATTAAATGAAAGTTAATTGCGGATAATCAGTTATTTTTAGGATATAACGATACAAAAAATTCGAAAAGGCTGTGAAAATTTTATAAAATATTATAGATTAGAGATATCGGTTGAAAATATGCAAACCTGCTTCACCTACAATATAGATATGAAGTTTGTTATTTAGTAGGTAGATGCCGATTTTTGTTGTATATTGCAAAAAATAATATACACTTGCCAAAATTCAACTTAATATCAATTTTCTACTGAAGTTTTCAGTGTAAATACAAAAATATGTCTAATTTCCCTAAAATTTTTCCTGATTTAGACACCGATACTAAACTTACTTTAGCTATTATTAGTTCTATTACTTTGGCCGTTCTCTTGTATATTTCTATACTACCTTTTGGTAATTTTGCCGGAACTTTTGGCACTGTTGTGGGTTCTTTCATAAATCTTCTCTTAGGTAGAGGCTCTTTTTTGTTACCTCTATCTTTTTTGTATACAGCGGCTGTTTTGATGAAAATTCAAAGAAATCGAGATTTAGTTAAAGAGGTTAATGCCAGAATTTTTTGGGGAATCGGTTTTATGATTCTAGCTTTCAATGGCATGCTTAGTCTTTTTATGAACACCCAAACCTTGCAAGAAGCACAAAATTCTGGAGGAGTGTTGGGGTATATTTTATATCCATGGATTTTGGGAAATCTTTTTGGTAAAGTTGGTACTTTTTTTGTTTTAATTACTTTTGCTTTTTTGGGATTCTTTTTATTATCCAATTTAACTTTTGTGCAATTTTATGAAAATCTAGTTAAGACTTTCAAAAACCCCAATTACTTTCTTGATTTCATTCCAGATGTTTTTGAAATTTGGGGAAAAACAAAAAACAAGATCCGCTTAGAACCAACAGAAAAACCGGTCCAAGTAATTGTCAATAAAGACCTACCAAAACCAGAAAAAAAAGTGATCGATAAGACTAAAGATTCTGAAAGCACGAACACAGAAACCACCACACTTTTAGAAACCAATAAAGACCAGTGGGAAACACCACCTCTTACTTTGCTTAAAGAAAGTGTTAGCACAATAGAACCCGGAGATGTAGAAAAAAATAAACAAATAATTTTAGAAACTTTGGCTAATTTTGGAATTAGTGTGGAAATGAGTGATGTATTTATTGGTCCAACCGTAACTCAATATACCTTAAAACCAGCTCAAGGTGTTCGTCTCTCTGCCATAGACAACCTACAAAGAGATTTAGCCTTGGCTTTGGCTGTTGGTAGTCTTAGGATAGAAGCTCCTATTGCTGGAAAAAGCCTTGTTGGCATAGAAATTCCCAACAAAAAAAAATCGCAAGTCCGTCTGCGACAAATTCTACAAACTAAAAACTTTGCTAATTTTGAACACCCTCTGCCTGTGGTTATAGGTAAAGATGTAACAGGTAATGATATAGTTTATTCTTTAGCTAGAATGCCACATTTACTGGTTGCTGGAGCGACTGGTTCTGGTAAATCTGTTTGGATTAACTCTATGCTAGTTAGTTTGCTGTATCGCTATAGCCCAAAAGATCTTCAGCTGATTTTAGTTGATATGAAAAGGGTTGAGCTAAAACTTTATGAAGGTATTCCACACCTACTCTCAAAAGTAATCACTGAAGCAGAAAAAGCCATCAATGCCCTCAAATGGACTTTGCTAGAAATGGAAAAAAGATACAAACTTTTAGAAGAATTTGGTAAAAGAAATATCTCTGATTTTAACTTGTTTGCTAAAACTCAAAAACTTGAACCTCTGCCTTATTTGGTTTTTGTTATAGACGAATTAGGAGATTTGATGATGCTTGCTAAAAGCGAAGTTGAGCCAATTATTGTCAGACTAACCCAAATGTCTAGAGCTGTCGGAATTCATCTAGTTTTAGGAACCCAAAGGCCAGACACTCAAGTGGTTACTGGTTTAATTAAAGCCAACATACCCAGCAGAATAGCTTTTGCCGTGGCTTCTCAAATAGATAGTCGAGTTATCTTAGATAAGGCCGGAGCAGAAAAGTTACTAGGACAAGGTGATGGTTTGTTTATGAACCCTCAGTCTATTCAGCCAATTCGTTTTCAAGGTGCTAATCTAGAAGAAGATGAAGTCAATAGGTGTGTGGAATTTTTAAGAAACCAAGCACTAGAAAAAAACTGGGAAAACAATCTCAAACCTGAAGTTGTCGAGACTCAAAAAATCAAAATTACTATACCCGGTATGCCCACCAATCTTTCCGAAGACGAAGATAGTGATGAAGTCTTTGAAGAAGCGAAAAGACTAGTTATTCAATATCAAAAAGCCTCAGCTAGTTTTTTACAACAGATGATGGGTATTGGTTATCCTAAAGCCGCTAGAATAATCAATGATTTGGAAGCTATGGGGGTAGTTGGCCCGCAAAATGGTTCCAAGCCAAGAGAGGTTTATGTACTACCAGAAGATAATTATGAAGATAAAATTTTATAAACAACTGAAAAACTGGATTATTCAAACTAATCTTTCTGTTTGAGAAAAGATTTAAAGTTTTGATTGACCCCGCTTTAATTACAACTTTGTCTATAAAGCCTAGTTTCAACAATATTTCTATATTTCATCGTTAGATGTAAGAAAATACAACTTTTAAATAGTTTAAAAATAAAAAATGTGAGTAATTATTTGACAGTGATAAAAAATAGCTGTATAATTTATCACGGTTACCTATTTAGGCTTTATTTGTTTAGGTCGTTTAATCATCCATATGGTTAAATGCCCTATTCACCTTTCCTAAATACGATACAATGCCACCTACATGCTTGTATCAAAAAAACAAAAACACAAAGCTTTCAAAACTTTGTTGTATACAAGTTTTCATAACAAAAATAAACATATATAACAAAAAGTAAGGAAGGGTGAATAATAAGGCCGTGTAGGTGCCAAACTAGGTTGATTAATGCCATCAGAGTTGTCCGTAGCATTATACTCATAGTGCTACTAACAGCCACGGCTTAATTAACCTAACAAAGGGTAGGAAGCCTTAAGGTTTAGGAATTTTAGGGGCTATACTACCCTTTTTCCGTATATTTACATTTCAAAACTTATTCTACATTTATCTAAATTACGTAGACACATTAACGACTAAAATCAATTAACCTTTGTTTCTTATATTTTTAACCTCGATAAAATTTTTTGGTTATAACTCCAATTTCCAACTAATGGAAGAATAATAATGTATTCTATAGCAATTGACACTAATTGACTATTTTATTTATTGATTTAATATATAGCTATATTAAACATATCCACTATGCCTAAAACTATTCTTACTGGGCTTCGTGCTAACGGCGAATTAACTTTGGGAAATTATTTGGGGGCAATTCTGCCTATGGTGCAGACTTTACAGAATCTAGAAAAAGGAGATAAGTTCTTTTTGTTTGTTCCTGATCTGCACTCTTTTACAACCCCTATTGATCACACACAGCTATATCAAAACAGTCTTAATAATATAAAAATTTATCTTGCTAGTGGAATTGATCCTAATCGTGAAGGTGTTTTTTTATATCGACAAAGCCATATTCCGGCTCATAGTGAGTTAGCTTGGATTTTGTCTTGTTTTACCTATTATGGAGAAGCTCAAAGGATGATCCAGTTCAAAGAAAAATCTGAACAACAAGGACAAAATGTTTCTGTTGGTTTGTTCACTTATCCAATTTTGATGGCAGCTGATATTTTGCTTTATGGCGCGGATTATGTGCCAGTTGGTGAAGATCAAAGACAACATTTAGAGCTAACTAGAGATATAGCTATTCGATTTAACAACAAATTTGGAAAAATTTTTGTAGTTCCTCAAGTTTGGCAAAAACAGCTTGAATTTGTGAAAAGAACAGAAGGGGCTAAAATTTATAGTTTAACCGATCCAACCAAAAAAATGAGCAAATCTATCAGTGATCCTAAAGGAACTATTTTACTTACGGACAAACCATCCGATGCCGCCAAAAAAATAATGTCAGCTACCACAGATAATTTAGCGAGTATCAACTGGGATTGGGATAACCAGCCCGGAATTACTAACCTTTTGCAAATTTATGCTTTGCTAAAAAATATGCCCACACAGGAAGCCACCAAAATTTGGCAAGGTCAAACCCAATACAGTAATCTGAAAAAAGAAACTGCCGAACTAGTGGTCGAATTTTTAACTAATTTACAAGAAAGAATGTCTGAAATTACTGATGCCCAAGCAGAAGATATTTTGCAAAGAGGCGAAATCAATGCAAGTCGAATTGCTAAACAAACCTTGCTTAAAGTTCAAAAAGCAGTGGGTGTTGTTAGATCCTAGTAGATACAAACGTTTTTAAAAACTAGATTCATAATCAATCTAAAAAGGTAAATCAAAAACCAACCCCTGTCTGCAACCCTTTTTATATAATTTATACAAAAATTGTTGATCTTTAAGACCTCCATTGCTTGACGAATCATACTATTGACAAAATTTAGTAAAAAAGAATTTTTCTACTAACCTGATTAGTCTTTAAATCTATTAAAATCTTTAATCATTTTATGATCCAACCATTTCAGAAAATTACCGCTAAAAATATTCCTTTACCTATTAAAGATATTGATACGGATATGATTATCCCGGCTCAGTACCTAACCAAAACCGATAGTTCTGGATACGGAGAAAATTTGTTTGAAAGACTTAGAAATGATGACCCTAACTTTCCTTTAAACCAAGAAAAATACAAGGATGGAAAAATTTTGACTACTCGCTCTAATTTTGGTTGTGGCTCAAGCAGAGAGCATGCTGTTTGGGCTTTACTCCAGTGGGGTATTAGAGTGGTTATTGCGCCTTCTTTTGCTGATATATTTTTTAATAATGCCGCCAAAAATGGTTTAGTTTTAGTTAGACTTCCTGAAGATGTGGTGGAAACAATTCTTAAAGACTCTGAATCAAGTGAATACATAATTTCGGTTGATTTGGAAACACAAACGGTAACTTTACCGGATGGCACCACTTATGAGTTTCCTTTTGATAGTTTTCGTAAAGAGTGTATTTTGAAAGGTTTAGACGACCTTGCTTATATTCAGTCTATGAATCAAGAAATTGAAAAATGGCATGAACAAAGGAAAAGTAAAGTTTTTTACTCTACTCTCACCAGAAACTTTTAATATCAAATACATATGAGACAATCCAAACTTTTTACAAAAACTAGTAAAGCTATTCCAGCAGATGAAGTTTCTAAAAATGCTCAACTTTTGATTCGTGCCGGGTTTGTAGATAAAACCATGGCCGGAGTGTATGCCTTTTTACCGCTTGGTTTAAGAGTCTTAAATAAGATCGAAGATATAGTCCGACAAGAAATGAACAATATTGGTGCCCAAGAAATTTTGATGAACAGTTTACAACCAAAAAAATTCTGGACAGACACAAATCGTTGGGATAATGTAGATATTTTGTTCAAGCTAAAAAGCCAGACCGACAACGAGTATGCCTTAGCTTGTAGTCACGAAGAGCAAGTTACCCCTTTAGTTAAAAAAATGGTAAGCTCTTGGAAGGATTTACCCGAAACTGACCCCAAAACCAAAACTTTTCCGCTTTCTGTTTATCAAATCCAAACTAAGTTCCGTGACGAATTGCGGGCAAAATCGGGGCTTTTGAGAGGTAGAGAGTTTCGAATGAAAGATATGTATGATTTTCATCAAAATTGGGATAGTTTAAATGCTTATTATGAATTAGTGATGCAGGCTTATCTTAGGTGCTTTGAAAGAATGGGCTTAGAAGTTTATCCAACTGAAGCTAGTGGTGGTATTTTTACAACTATTCCTAGCCATGAATTTCAAGCTATTTGTAAAGCTGGTGAAGATAAAATTTACAAAGTGCCAAGTTTGGGTATTTTCTTTAACGAAGAAATGGCTCCGGTTAAAGCCAAACCTTGGAGCAATTTAGACGAGGAGGAAAAACCAAGAGAAGATATTCTAGCTGAAGGAATCATCGGAGTTGAAGAAATAGCTAGATATTTAGGTATACCAGTAGAAAAGACAACTAAGACACTATTTTACGAAACTCAAGACCAAAAACTAGTAGCCGCTTGTGTGCGAGGTAATTATAAAATTAATGAAGAAAAGTTAATGAAAGTAGCTAAAAAGCACCTCAAACTAGCTTCTAGCGATCTAGTTAAAAAAGTTACAGGTGCCGAGATTGGTTATGCTGGACTACTTAATTTGCCTGAAGATGTAGAAATTTATATGGACGAAAGCTGTAATAACCGAAAAAATTTTGAAATGGGAGCTAACAAAACTGGTTATCATTCAATTAATGTGAATTTTGGTAGGGATATTCCTTGGCCTGAAAAATTTTATGATATTAAAGTTGTGGAAGAAGGAGATATCTACCCTGAAACTGGAGAAAAATATGAAGTTTATGTCTCGGCAGAAGTTGGGAATATCTTTAAACTTGGTACTAAATACAGTGATGCTGTTAATTTTAAATTTTTGGATAAAGACAATCAGTTAAAACCGGTTATTATGGGTTGTCATGGTATTGGAACCACTAGATGTATGGCTGTAATTGCCGAAATTTATAGCGACGAAAAAGGTTTAAAATGGCCAGAGAGTGTAGCACCATTTAAGTTCCATTTAATTAGCCACATCAACAAAAAAGATGACGATTCAGTTAATCAACAGATTCTAGATTTAGCCAACCAAATTTATTCTGGAAAAATCGGCCTAGTGTTTGATACCAACAATCAACCAATTGCTTTTAGTAATTCAGATACTTTTGAAGAAGTTTTATGGGATGATCGCTTAAATGTGTCCTTAGGTGAAAAGCTAGCAGATGCAGACCTTATAGGATGTCCTTATCAGATTATCATCACAAAAAGAAGTATTGAAAATGGTAGCATAGAAATTAAACATCGTGCTACTGGTCAAAGTTTTCAAGTGGTAATTAAGCCTTAAACATACTAACTCAACAAGAAATAATCTAAGAAAAGCCTTATTTTTAAATTGTTTTTTGTTTTTATTTTGCAACCCTTATACTTTTTCCCTTTGTGGTTGCTACAATTTGGCCATTTTCATAAACTACCTCTCCGCCTCTAATAGTTGTAACCACAGAGCCTCCTTGCAAAGTCATCCCTTGATAAGGTGTCCAACCACATTTGGACAAAACTATGCTTGAATCTACAAACAACTTTTGTTTAGGATCAATAATGACTATATCAGCATCAAAACCTTCTCTTAAATCTCCTTTGTTTTGAATTTGGTAATTCTTAGCAGGATTAGTAGAATATAGTCTGACTACCTCGTTCAAAGTTAATTTTCTTTGGTAAACAGCATGCAAAAGTAAAGGTAAAGCAAATTGAATAGACGGCAATCCAGCGGGTAGTTTGCCATATTCTTGTTGTTTTTCTTCTAGTAAATGAGGGGCATGATCGGTGGCATATTGGGAAATTAAACCAGTCTGCAGAGCTCGCCACAAAGCTTGTTGGTCAGCTTGACTTTTTAGAGCTGGGTTCATAATCCGTAAGCCAGCATAATCTCGAATTTGCTCTTTATCAAACCATAAGTAATGAGGACAAGTTTCTCCACTAACTAACCCCGCTTTGACTCCTTTTTCTAAAAACTCTAGCTCTTCTTGGGCGGAGATATGCAAAATATGTAACCGATGTTGAAACTCCAAAGCCAATTCCACAGCCCTTTTAGTACCTAAAGATGCTACTAAATTATCTCGAATTACAGAATGTTGATAAGGGTTTTTACTGTCCATTTCTAAATTTTCGGCCAACCTACCTTCTTTAAAAAGTTTTAATCTCTCCAGCCTACGATATTCATCTTCAGCATGAACGGCAATCATTTTTATAGTTTGTCCAAAAATTGGTCGCAAAAACTCGTCTTCTGCTAGGGTCATTTCTCCCGTGCTTTCTGCCATAAAAATTTTAATCGCCGGAATTGTGTCATCTTCATCCGCTTTTTTCAATTCCTCTAAATTATCACGACTAGCACCAATGTAAATACCAAAATTGCACAAACATTTTGAAGCATAAAGTTCTTGTTTATCTTTAACCGCTTGATACGAAATGGTTTGGGGGTTAGTGTTAGGCATATCACAAATCGTGGTCACCCCACCAGCCAAAGCGGCCATAGATTCTGTATAACAATCACCTTTATGAGTAATTCCGGGATCTCTAAAATGAACATGAGTATCCACCATACCGGGCATAATAATTTTGTTTTGGCAATCAATAATTGTGTCAGCAAAAGTGCTAATAGTATCGGACACTTGAGCAATTTTGTCGTCTTCTATTAACAAATCACCCACAAAAATGTGCTGACTAGTAACGATTGTGCCTTGTTTGAGTAATAGTTTCATATAGTTTTATTTTAACTTTACAAAAGTACAACCAAAATAAAATCTTGGTCAAGCAAAATAAAACAAGTTACATTTTTTTTATTTGTGAATAAAGTTCATATTTTTCGGGATTTAACACTAAAGAGTCAATTTTCTGATCCAAATAAAAAATTACACTTTTTAGTATTTTTTGAATAAAATCGTAACTCAACTCGTCTTTTTTAGTTTCCCAAATTAACTCTAAAATTGTTTGATTATGTTGAAGGTATTCCTCAAAACTGTTAAATTGGCTTAGATTTTCAAAAAAAGTTTTTAATAATTCAAACATCTTTGCTAGTTTAATTTTAGAAAGATCATGAGTAGCAAATAGAAAATAACTACAAACTAATTGCCATGATTGCAGAATGTGAGAGCTCGTGCTATTGCTAGAGGCATTTTCTGGGGTTTCTGTTGTTTGACTAGTTTTGTTGAAAGTTGTATGCTGGTTTTGTTGAATTTTTTCTGTCTCTGCAACTAATTTTGTTTTGGACAAGCCGGTTATTTTAGCCAGTTTACCAGCATACTGGTCAATAGTAATTGTGTCGGTTAAAGCCAGTAATTTTAAAATGCCCAAAACTGCTTGTCTTTGCTTGTCTAAATTATCCGTCACCAGCAAAGGTTGCATCTGCTCGATCTGCCAGTCAAAAAAATCCTGTACTAGCAGATTCTGTTCGATTTGATCCAAATCTGTAGTTTTAGCTAAGTGGTTAAGATATTCATCAAGATCTTTGTGACTATGGGGTATAATCAATTTTTTAGTTGAAAAACCCATTCTGACGGCTTCCACAAACAATTTCGTGCCAGCAATTTGGCCCGCTTCGTCATTATCAAAAGCTAACCATAAGTTATCCGCATAATTTTTAAGAAAACTAAGTTGCTGCGAAGTGAACGAAGTACCTTGAGAAGCGATGACATTAGTCAAACCAAAACTATGAGCTGTAATCACATCCATGTTACCTTCAACCAAAATGGCTACTTTTTTTTGTAGAATACTCTTGCGAGCCTTTTCCCAACCAAACCAAATTTTGCTTTTATTAAACCACTCGCTTTGAGGTGAGTTAAGATATTTTGGACGATCAGTTTTGTCATAATCAAACACTCTACCTGTAAAACCTACTATTTTTGAATTAGTGTCTTTAACTGGAATCATCAAACGATCGCTAAATTTGTCTTTGTAAACCTGCTTTTGTTCATCAAATTTTAAAACTCCAATATCAACTAGCAAGTCTCGATCAAGATTATATTTTTGAGCAAGCGACAACAAAAAATTGTCCTTGGGGGCATAACCAATTCCAAAAGATTGGATGATTTGGTCAGATAGACTTCGTTTTAGACAATATTGAGTAACAGGGTGAGAACGATTTTGTAGTATTTTGAGTAAAATTTTGTGGTATAATTCGGCCGACCAAGCTAAAAGTTTCAAACCTTTTTCATATCGTGTTAAATGAGCTTTTTGAGCTTGTATTTGCTCTGAAGTTTTAGGCTTGGAGTCTACTTCTATTCCTAGTTTTTGGGCAATTTTTTTGAGTGCTTCAAAACGGCTGATATTTTCCATTCTAGCCACAAACTCAAAAACATCCCCGCCCTCACCAGACCCAAAATCGTGCCAAATTTTTTTGGATGGACTGACGATCAAAGACGGTGTTCGTTCTTGGCGAAAAGGAGAGAGGCACTTAAAATTTTGACCAGCTGGAACAAGCTGAACATACTCAGAAATCACTTCCTCAATTGCTACCCTGTTTTTAACCTCTTCCCAGATTGACATTAGAATCAATCTCTAACCTACTGAAAAAATAATGTCAAAAGATTTGTGATAAGTTCTCTACTAACTTAAAAAGAATGTTTTTTAGTAAAAATTTTTGAAATCCTAGAAAAGAACACAATCAAAAATATTTGCTTAATATTTGCTCAATTTCTATATTTTGTGTTTGTAGCTTTGGTTATCTGGTATTTTTACCTAAAATTAGATGAGTCTTGAAGTGGATAATTTGAACTCTTTAAATTTTCTGGTTGAGATTGCTGATAGTTTTGCTTAGCAGCTGCTATTTGCAAATCTGATACCGATCTTCTTTGCAACCTATTGAGATAAGCCTCCAGATCTTGAGCACTAATTACCCTACTCTGCCTTTCCTCCAGTGAACCTAAATTGAGTCGGTTACGATCGCTAAGAGCTTGTTGTAGTCTTGCTTGAATGTGAGCATCTGGATCAAACTCTCGCATTATCTCCATCACAAAATTATCGAAACCAACGGGGTCTTCTTCGGGATACAAACCAGTGGTAACAGTAAACAAGAATTCAAGTTTGCTTTTAGCATCAGGTAAGCTTTGCACAATACTCTCAATTCTAAACATATCCAGTTTGTCACCATATACTTTATAAAATAAATCAAGCTCTTTTAACTGTACTTGAAGATAGTTTTCAATCATATTTATTTGTCTATTTTTGCCATCTCTATCCAGATCACCAAAATTTAGAATTACATTCTGAACATAATCATATTCAAAAATCTCAAAATAGTATCCCACAGCCAAAAGCCAAAGCAAATAATCCCAATATCCCGGGTCTTCCATTTTTGCAAATTCTTCTAGATTGATTTTAAAATCTTCAATAAATGTTTGAATTATTTGTTCTTCTGTCATAACTAAAATTAGTTAATTTTTTAGGGTTTGGATGGTGTTGCTCCTCCTGGTGCTCCTCCTGTTGGTGGTGTTGGTGCTCCTCCTGGTGGTGGTGTTGGTGCTCCTCCTGGTGCTCCTCCTGTTGGTGGTGTTGGTGCTCCTCCTGGTGCTCCTCCTGTTGGTGGTGTTGGTGCTAGTGTTCGCGATGTTCTTGCCAT
>FWWL01003883.1_pt1 | contig 17271 bp, 17 predicted proteins | sample 2228331 | NCBI WGS metagenome assembly FWWL01 (sample SAMEA103939775, study PRJEB20133) | metagenome
GCAAGTATTTAATAACAGCTATTATTAAACTTGTTTATAATTTATTCATTGACAACAGAAATCATTTCAAAGATTTCGTCCAAAATATTGAAAAAAACGGCTGTCCTTTTTCAGTGGACAGCCGTTGTATGCTTACTGGAGAGAGAGGCGGATAAATTGGTAAACTGTTAGGTCAACACCGGTGCTCTTTTTGAGCTCAGAGAGAAGGTCTTTGACCTTCTTTTCTTCATCAAAGATGAATGGCTGTTCGAGGAGAACAACCTCATTGTAGTACTTCTCAAATTTCCCTTTTACAATGTTCTCTATCACTTTTTCTGGCTTGCCTGTGGCACGAGCTTCCTCTTCAAAGGTTTTTTGCATTTCGGCACGAACATCAGCAGGAAGTGTGTCTACATCAACACACAAAGGATTCATCGAGGTAATCTGCATGGCAATCTTCTTGGCCACGTCCTGAACCTCGGCGTTGTCTGAAAGATTGCCGAAATCTGTGATGGATGCTACCTTGTTAAGGTGTACATAAGGGAAAAGCGTTCCCTTAGCCTCAATCCACTGCCAGGAGACCAGTACATTTTCACCGAAGTTAGCCACAGCCTCTTTGCGAAGATCCTCAATATCAGCGGGGAGGGTTTCACTTGCTGGATACCCTTTGGAAAACACAATATCCATAATCTTCTCAGCAAAAGCCTTAAATTCAGGTGTTTTGCCCACAAAGTCTGTTTCACAATTGAGACGGAACAAAAGACCCTTTTTGCCTTCTACCTTGTAAGCCACAATCCCTTCAACAGCGGTACGACCCTCTTTCTTGCTTGCCTTTGCAAGTCCTTTTTTCTTCAGGATCTCAATAGCCTTGGCAATGTCACCGTTAGTTTCGGCCAGAACCTGTTTGCAATCGACAATGCCGGCACCAGTTTTTTCTTTGACTTCTTTGATCATGCTTGCAGTGATTTCCATAGGTTGGCTCCTTATTTTACGAGACTATCTTCATCAACATCAACGTATTCGTCTACGGTGCTTTCTGTTTCAGTTTCTTCGTTCTCTTCAACGATGGTTTCTTTCTTGGCTGCCATAGTTGAACCTTCGATAACGGCATCAGCGATGAGAGAGGTGATAAGCTTCACAGAGCGGATAGCGTCATCGTTGGCAGGAACAGGATAATCAAGCAGATCAGGATCACAGTTTGTATCCGCGATACCAAAAACCTTGATACCAAGGGCACGTGCTTCGAGAACAGCGTTGATTTCTCTCTTGACATCAACCACCCACAACGCATCAGGGAGACGTTTCATATCACGAATACCCTCATAGAAGCCTTTCATTTTCGCAATCGTGCGTTCAATATCAATGGCTTCTTTTTTGGTGAGTTTATTGCGTTCTGCCTCAAGTTTTGCCTCGAGTTTTTTCATCTTTTCGATGGATTTCTTGATGGTGTTAAAGTTGGTCAGCGTACCACCAAGCCAGCGTTTGGTAACATAAGGCATGTTACAGCGGCTTGCTTCTTGAAGTATGGAAGACTGCGCTTGTTTTTTTGTACCAACAAAAAGAATAACCCCATCATTGGCGGCAAGGTCTTTTGCTGCCTGGTATGCCTTTTGGAGCATCTCCATAGTGTGCCGTAAGTCTATGATGTAGATGCCGTTTCTTTTTGTGTAGATGAATTGCTTCATTTTTGGATTCCAGCGCTTGGTCTGATGACCAAAATGGACACCGGCTTCCAGCAAAGCATTCATGAGTTCTTTTTCCTGGTAAATAAGACTCGCCATACTCTCTCCTTACTCTCCTTGGGAGTTTTAGTGTAAAATTATAACATACTTCGGAATTTCTGTCAAATGAAAAAGGGGGTGTTTTTCAGGATTTTGCAAAAAAGAAAGAAGGGGATGTTTTGTTCTTTCAATTCTGGTTTTCTGATCTTTGGGCTGAAATAAAAAGCTACTGGTTTGAGTAGAGGTCTGGACCTGGTTTTTCTGGAGACTTTTGCACGAATCACAGAACAAGGGAAAATCTCTTCCAACAGTTTGGAAAAGAGAGGACTATTCCTTTTTGCAGTTTTCTGAGGTAAAAATGAGACTGTAAAAGGTAACAGCATAGGTGGCTGTAAATACAAATTTTATCCGGGGATAAATTAGAGGGATGTTTAGGAAGAAAGGCTATTACTTTATTTCAGTTTTTTGCTGATTTTTGTATTTGTTGGGACTGAAACAAGGAAAGAGCTTTCGTGCAAAGGTCTCTGGTATTTTTTTAGAAAAATGGGGAAAAGCTTGACTTTTTTATCGATCTGTGAGATAATAAAGTGGGAGGAAAGGATGAGGTTTTTGACCCATCGCCTGGTTCTTTTTCTCGCTGTTGTGGGAGTAGTGGTTTCTTTTTTGTTGGGTCTTTTTTCAGGCGTTTCTGTTAGCGTTGTCTTTATCAGGGCATTGGTGAGTGGTTTGGGGATGGGGGGACTTGGTTTTTTGTTTTTATTTGTTTTGCAACGGGTGTTGTCTCCCCAGGATTTTGAGGATATTTTGGCTCTTCTCGAGGGGAGGAGTCTGTCTTCGAGTGAGGAGGGGATACCTCAGGCTTCTGAGGGGAGTTCATTTTCTCAAGAGTCCTCGTCTGGTTCAGGCAAGATGGTAGATGTTGTTGAGGATAGTGAGAGTTGGTCGGATGTTGTTAGTCAGTCGGATGTTGTTAGTCAGAAGGAAGAGAGTGCTTTGTTTTCTCAGAAGGACGAGCAATCTTCGGAGTTTTTTGTGGGAGGAGAAGCATTCAATCCTGAAAAGGCTGTGTTTTCTGAAGACTCTGAGGAGGAGTTTTTGCCATCTTCAAGTGCGTCTGGTGGGGAGGGTGTTTCTCAGCGGGAAGATTATCAGCAGCTGAAAAAAGAATATGAACAGGAGAAACCGAAATTTTCGGATAATACGGTTTCTTTTAAGGTAAACGATAAGAAAATTAACACCAGTCCTGAGATTGTGGCCAAGGCGATAAAAACAATTCTTTCGAAAGATAGTTGATTTTTTATAAAAAAGCCTTATAATAATAAGAAGTCAGATTATACCTTACAAAGGGGGAGTTATGGGTGTAGAAGCGGAGATTCTTGTTAACAATTATGGAATCTCGCAGGAATTCGCACAGAATTTGCTGGATTCCATAATTGTTAACGTGGATAAGGTTATCCGAGTCATGGAGTCTTCTGACAAGGATATCCTGGTTATCAAAGGCAAATTCATAGCCTCTCGCCGTAATCTTTATGGTGCCTATGTGCTTTTTTATAATTATCAAACCCTATCTCCTGAGTATATTTATATAGTCTGTACCACAGACATGAATCTGAGTAGAATTCGTATTGAGGATCCCTGGACCGCGTATATAGAGTCTCTTCGTATGTACCAATCGGCGGCTGAATCTGACCCTGATCTGGCGTCGCGTATAGAGGCACAGATCCTCTCTCGTGACAATATACCGGTCATGACAGGGTATCTTGCTGACAGGGCGAATCCTGATCTTATTAATTTGAAGCGTTTTTTTACGAATGAGGTAAATCGGGTTATCTATGAAGCCAATGTTTTGGTGAAATTCGTCTTTGAGGATGCGGATATTTTCCGGACGAGAGCCTACCTCAGCACTACCCACGATGGACTCAAGGCTATATCCAGCAACCCGGCCAATCTCGTCTTGATGAATCTCAAGATAGAACCTGTGCTATCCCCTCTGGGCGGAAAAGATGTGGAAAGCCTTTCTTCCATGGAAGAGGTGTATGTGAGGGTATTGGATGAGAGAGAGATTGTTCCCGAATTGGTGGAGAAACTGAAACCAGCCGATGTTCTGTCACCTAACACTGTTGTTGGGAAGGTATTGGAGAACCAGCTTATGCCACAGTCGGAGAATCGTCGAATTACCTTACTTTTTGGACCGGGGATATTTGGGAGTTTTGTGATTGGTGGAAAAGTGAGGGTTCAGACGAGACCTTCTTCCTCTCAGATGGGACAAAAAAACCTTGGAGAGGAGAAAAAGGCCTCTGATAAACCAGTGATTTTTAGCCTGAATTTTGATGCGGATGGGAATCCTATTTCTTCTTCTCCTTCGGAGGAGAGTGGGTTGTCTCTTTCTTCCTCCTCTTCTCCCCTCTCCCAGCCTAAAAATCCGTCTTCTGTTTCTTCTGCCATCATTGTGGGAATTGTGGCTATGGCGGTACTTGCGTTGTTGATACTTGTGTTTTCTTTTTTCCTCTATTAGAACAAAAACGTGAGAAAAATTTTTGTTACCCCCTTGCAATTGGGATATTTTCCCTTATAATATACCTCAGGAAAATGAGGAGGTAGTGTATGGAGATTACCAGCTTGCAACATCTGGTGAATTATTTGTCTATCTTTGGGCGAAAGCCTGTTTCTCGTATGAAAGAGGGAAACACCTATCGTCAGTATACGTATTATGATTTCGTTCAGAATGTTCGTTCAGTGGCGGCGTATTTGCTTCGATCGAAGCGATTAAAAAAGGGAGATATGGTCGCGCTTTATTCTGAGAACCGTCCTGAGTGGATGATGGCATATCTTGGGATTGTGTATAACGGGGTATGGGCTGTTCCGCTGGATGCACGTCTCACGGATATAGAGGTGAAGAACCTTATCCTTGATTGTGGAACGAAGTATATTTTTACCACAGCGTCGCTACTTGAGAACGTACTCTCGGAACCCGAGGTGGTGAAGCAACTTTTAGAAATTATTCTCCTGGATCGGGTAGAGGTGCCCAAAGAGATTCAGAAAAAGGTGCGCTATTGGGAGGACATCCTGGAGGAAGGATGGGCAAAGGAACACAAAGAACATCGTGAACTGGTGGTTAACCCGGAGGATGTGGCATCCCTCATCTATACCTCGGGGACAACGGGGAAGCCGAAGGGCGTGATGTTGACGCATGCGAATTTTTCTACTCAGATCAATTCACTCTCTAAAGCTGTACCACTTCAAGATACCGATGTGCTTTTGTCGGTCCTGCCGCTTCATCATACCTATGAGTTTTCGGTGGAGTTGACCGTCTTGTACAAGGGTGGAAGTATCACCTACGCTGAGAGTTTGAAGCCCAATAAGATGTTTGATAATATTCGAGAGACAGGTGTTACGGTGATGATTGGAGTTCCTCTCTTGTTTGAGAAGATCTATGATGGGATCATGCGTCAGGTGAGAAATCTTCCTTTTGGGGTGAAGCATGTCCTTATGGGGTTGTATCATTTTACCGCTGGTCTCAATGCCCTCACAAGGAAAAAGGCAGGAAAGGTGATCTTTTCCTTTCTTCGCAAGAAGGCCCATCTTGATGGAATACGGTTTGCTATCTCTGGAGCAGCCCCCCTGAATCACAAGGTTGCCAAGGGTTTTGAGGTATTGGGACTCACACTTCTCAATGGGTATGGTCTTACGGAGACCTCTCCTGTGGTATCGGTCAACAGGATTGGGCGTGCAAATAATTATTCGGTAGGAGAAATTATTGACGGCATTGAGGTCAAGATTGACAATCCGGATAGCGAAGGCAATGGTGAAATCTGTGTTCGTGGGCCTATTGTGATGAAGGGCTACTACCGTAATCCCAAAGCCACCAAGGAAGTGATAGACAAGGACGGCTGGCTCCACACTGGTGATATGGGTAAAATGCAGGATGGTTATCTTTTCGTTACCGGGCGTATCAAGAATATCATCGTAACCCCTGGTGGAAAGAACGTCTATCCTGAAGAGATAGAGGAACTGATCAATGAGAGTGACTTTGTTTTGGAGAGTCTGGTGATCGGTGTACCAGAGAGTCAACACTCCAAGGGTGAAAACATCTATGCCTATGTGGTGCCGAATTATGAGTTTTTTGACACCTACTGTAATCTCAATAACCTGGAGCTGACCGATGAGCTGGTGGAGCAGATGATAGATCGGCACATGAGAGAGGTGAATGCTAAGCTTCCAGATTACAAAAAGATTCGCGGCTTCCGTATCCGGAGGGAGGAGTTTGACAAGACCTCGACGAGAAAGATTAAGCGTTTCCTCTATTCGGGTAGTGATTTTCTTAACACATAAAAAGCAGGAGGAGATATGTTTCGAGGTTCCATGGTGGCTTTGATCACACCATTTAAAAATGGTGAGGTGGACTATGAGGCTCTGGAAGGTCTGATCGAATGGCACATAGCAGAAGGGACGGATGCTCTCGTTCCCTGTGGGACGACAGGGGAGTCGGCGACGTTGAGCCATGCAGAACACAAGGAAGTGGTTTCTTTTGTAGTCAAGAAGGTGCGGGGGAGGGTGCCGGTGATCGCTGGCACAGGGTCAAACTCCACTCGTGAGGCTATAGAGCTGGCTCAGGCGGCAAAAGAGGTAGGTGCAGATGCGCATCTTTCGATTACGCCGTATTATAACAAGCCTACTCAGGAGGGGTTGTATCTTCATTTTAAGGCTATTCAGGATGCTGTGGCGCTTCCCATGATTCTCTATAATGTGCCGGGACGGACGGCCGTTTCCCTCTCTCCTGAAACGATGGGAAGGCTTTCACAGCTTCCCCATGTCATTGGGGTAAAGGAGGCAACGGGGGATCTCAAGTATGCTGCCGAGATGATGGAGAAGGTGAAGTCGGGGTTTCTTTTGATTTCTGGGGATGATTTTACGGCGTACGCTCTTTTGGCTATGGGAGGGGTTGGGGCTATCTCGGTAACAGCCAATATCCTTCCCAGGCAGAACCACGAGATGTTTGCTTCGTATTTTGCCGGAGATCGGCAAGAGGCTCAGAAGATCTTTTTTGAGATGCTTCCCTTTCATCGGATGATGTTTCTTGAGACAAATCCTATCCCTGTCAAAGCTGCAGCGTACTATATGGGACGCATTCCGACACTGGAGTACAGGCTTCCCCTCTGTCCTTTGTCTGCCGCCAACGATACAAAGCTTCGGGATTTTCTGAAGGGTCAGGATTTGTTGAAAATTTCCTGAAAAAAGTGTATACTATACTCAGAAGATGGAAGTGCTTTCGCGTGTGATGATAATATTATCTCGGAAGGAGGAGACTATGAGAAGGTTTTGGGTATGGTTTCTGGTCGGAATGGTAAGTATGGGGGCTTTCTGGGCACAGACGGAAAGGGTCAAGATCGCTATCCTGAAGATAGAGTCGAGACTGGATTCCAGTGTGGATATGGATTTTTTGACAGAGCAGCTCCAGATGGAGGTGGTGAATAAGCAGTATTTTCTCGTGGTGGAACGGAGTCAGCTGAACCGTATCCTGGAGGAACAAAAACTCAGGCTCTCCGGGCTTACTGAAGAGGAGCAGGCGACTGAGATCGGGAGTTTGCTCGGGGCGCAAAAGATATGGGTGGGAAGCCTGGCGAAGTTTGGTGAAAAGTATATGATCACGATGAAGTCTATTGATACCAAGACAGGGGTGATTGATTTTGCCGATCAGGTGTATGCGTATGATATTGAGAGTCTACCTGAGATTATCCCTGAGCTCGCTGATCGTATGGTGAAAAGGGCAAAGGGGCAGAATGTGCCAGCTTATGTGGCTAAGAAGAAACCCCCAAAAAAGGAGGTTTCTTCTTCGGTCAACACGAGCAGGTGGACGACTCCTTCAACATGGGATCGTCCCGATGAGTCGTTTGATATAGGTTTCTATGGGCTTTGGTTTACAACCAATACTCAGGCGACGAGCGGGGGGATGTTGTCCCTGATGCTCAAGGATCCTGCGGATAAACATGTGGAATTTTTCATGGATCTTCGTTTTTATGGGAGTGGGATAACCTCAAACTGGAATGTTGGGGGTATGATGTTTAATGTTGGGCTTAACCTGAATCTGGTGGCCAATGGCTATGTGCTTCTTGGTGGTGGGATTGGTATCGGGTTTGATATTCCTATGTTTACTCATAAAGATAAAGATTATTCTATCAGTTGTTTTGAGTGGACAATACCTCTTTCGCTTCAGTTTGGCATCCATTTGGGGAAGTCGTTTATGCTGGTGACGGAAGCAGGGTTGATTCCAGGGTTTGATCTTACTATTTCGGAGAGCAGTTATCCAGATGATCTACCTAGTGTAACTGTGGATGAGTTTTATGTTCCGCAAGAGCTTGCATCTTATCTGAAGGAAGGGCTTACTTATGGGTATGCGGGGGTGCGTCTGAGTTTTCTTTACTGAGTTGGTTGGGTAGGTAATGAGCGGATCAAAGAGGCTTCTCTCGCTTCGCTACATCGGGACCAATAGCTTCTGGACACTTTTGTCCAGGGTGACCGGGGTGGTGAAGCAGATGATATTCACTTATCTTTTCGGTGCTTCTGGTGATACTTTCTGGGCAGCGTTTCGTCTGGTGAATGCCTTTCGTCGTTATATCGGGGAAGGGGGAGCGCTGGGGAGCGCGTTTATCCCGGTTTTTAATCAGGTTCGGGAGCAAAAGGGAGAGGAACAGGCGAAGCTGTTTGCGCATCGGGTGATGACGGTTTTTGGTGGGTTTTCGCTTTTGCTGGCTGTGGTGCTGGGGGGAACGGCCTTCTGGTATGGCCCATTGCTTGCTTCTGGGTTTGATTCAGCTCGGATGCGGGAGTATATTGTGCTCATGATTATCATGATGCCGTATATCCCGCTGGTCAATTGGTATGCTCTCCGTATGGGGGTTTTGAATAGCTTTCAGATTTTTGGGTCATCGGCGGCTGGACCGGTATTGTTTAATGTGATTTTTATTGGTCTTCCGATCTTTTTTGCGGGGACGGTGGGGATTTATGTTTCAGCGGTTTCTGTGGTTCTTGGGGCACTGGTGATGGTGCTTGCTCAGGGGAGGGATATTCGTCGTCTGGGGTATGGTCTGAGGGTAGTGAGAGAGGCTCATCCTGCCGAACCACAATTCTGGGGGCTTTTCTGGCCGACGGCAGGGAATATGGTGGCACTTACGGTGAAGAATTTTCTTGCAACGTGGTTTTTGTCTTTTTTTGTCGGGGGATATGTGGTGTATATGAACGCGTTTACTGTTTTGAGTGCACCACTTGGGTTTATTGCTATCGCGGTCGGAACGGTGATGATGCCAATGCTCTCTCGTTTTCGTGAGAGGGGGAGTAGTGAGGAGTTTTCTCGTGCGGTGGAGGAGGGGTTGTTGTTTCTTCTCTTCTGGACGTTGCCGATGATGGTGTTTTTTATCCTTTTGCCGGGAACGGTGAATCGGGTGCTTTTTTATGATGTTTTTCTCGCCCTGACGGGGAAGTCGGGGAGAATGACCGAGGAGCTTCTCTTGCTTTCTAACGATGTGCTGAGGTTGTTTGCGTTTTCTCTTTTGCCGATGAGTGTGGTAGTGGTTTTTGAGAAGATTTTTTACGCGACGTACGATGCGAAAACACCGTTGCGGTCGAATCTTTTGACACTTTTTCTCACGGGAGGGCTTTACTTTCTTTCTTTTGTGCCTGTGTTGGGGGTGAAGGGTGTGATTATAGCGGAGACGATTTCGAGCTATGTGGTTATGGGGTATTATTTTGCAGGGTTGCGTGGTAATATGGTGGAGAAGGTGGTGTGGAGGAAACTGGCGGGGAGGACATTGGTGTGGCTTGTTTTTTCTGTTGGGGTTGGTTTTGGAATAAAGTGGGTGTATCTGAAACTTGAACCAATGTTGCCGGTGGGAATAGGGTATATTCTTTTTGCTGGTGGGGTTTTTGCCGTTTTTATGGGGGTGTATTATCTTTTGAGTAAAATCTTTCGTGTGGAGTTTTATCGGTGAAGGCAGTGATTTTTGATATGGATGGTCTCATGGTAGATACGGAGAGTTTCTACTTTGAGGTGGAGCGTGATATGGGGCGAAAGAGGGGGAAAACGGTAGAAGACGAGCTTCTCCATCGGATGATGGGACAGAAGCCGCTGGATTCTATGCGGATGTTTGTACGAGAGTTGGGGCTTGATGAGGCGCCGGAGAGTCTTCTTGAGGAGAGGGATGCGAGGATTTTGGAGTGTATTCGTAGCAATCTTAGGCCTATGCCCGGGCTTTATGAGATTGTGAAAGAGTTGAAGCCTGTGGCAAAACTTGCCGTGGGCACGGGGAACACGAGAAAGATGGTGGACGAGGTGCTGAAGGTACTGGGGCTTGAGGGGGTGTTTGATGTGGTGCAGACATCGGACAATGTGTCTCAGGGCAAGCCAAGTCCTGAAATCTTTGTCAAGGCGAGGGAACAGCTGGGAATTCTCCCTGAGAATACGGCTGTGCTGGAGGACTCAGCCAATGGGATTCGAGCCGCTCATGCGGCGGGGTGTCTAGCCCTTGCTGTACCGAATGAGTACACAAGGGGGCAGGATTTTTCCCTGGCGTATAGGGTTTTTGGGAGTCTGGATGAAGCGAGAGATTTTCTGGTGGAGTGGGTTAAGCAATGATAACGGTTTCTCATATAGATGATTTGCCTGTGCTTACCAGACCAGTGGTGACGATAGGAAATTTTGATGGGGTGCATGTTGGGCATCAGCGTATCTTTCGGGAGGTGATGCGTCGTTCTGGGACGAAGGTGGTGATAAGCTTTGATAGGCCGACGGGTTTCTGGCTCGGGAAACCTGATTACCGGGGAGACATCCTTCCGGTGGAGACGAAATGGAGGTTTTTTGATCGTTTTGGGTTTCTGTATGCGGTGAGGTTGTCGTTTGAGGAGATACAGTCGTTGTCAGCTGTTGAGTTTGTGCTCCAGCTTGTTCACAGGATGAGGGATGCGCTGGTGATAGTGGGGGAGGATTTTCATTTTGGGCGGGATAGGACGGGCAATATTCATCTCCTTCGTGAGTGGCAAAAGCGTTACGGCTATCGTCTCAAGGTGGTACCGTTTGTCCGAAAGGGAGTCGAGGTGGTGAGTTCGACAGCCATCCGTCACGCGGTAGCGGCTGGAGATGTAGAGAGGGCAGCAAAACTTCTGGGACGTTCCTATGTCTATCAGGGTGAGATTCGGGAGGGGGATAAGATAGGACAGAAGATAGGGTTTCCTACGATGAATATCGCGGTGGGGACACAGGTTTTACCAGGAGAGGGGGTGTATGCGAGCTGGACACTCACCGAGGATGGCTGGCATCCTTCGATGAGTTATGTAGGGTATCGTCCCACCGTGCAGGGCAAAGACCTCCGACTAGAGACTCATGTGCTTTCGGGGACGCCGGTGGTGGGAAAAACGGTGGCATGTGCCTTTGTAAAAAAAATTCGTGATGAAAAAACCTTTCATAATCTTGAAGAATTAAAAAAAATGCTTTATAATGATAGAGTGAAGGTTTTGTGGACCTTGCGGTTTTATTCTATAAAGAAAACGATGAAAGGTTTGGAGGATAGAAGATTATGGCTGTAACTGCAGAACAGAAGAAAATGCTTGTGCAAAAGTACGGCAAAAACGAAAAGGACACAGGAAACACCGAGGTGCAGATTGCGGTTTTGTCTGCCGAGATTAAGAATCTCAGTGAGCATCTCCAGAAGTTTCCCAAGGATTACAAATCTCTGCGCGGTCTCCAGAGATTGATTGGTAAGCGTAAGGCGCTTCTGGCGTATCTTCACAGGAAGAATCCAGAGCGCTACCATGCTATAACAAAGGAATTGGGGCTGTAAGGTTTTGAGAGTAAGGAGATACCTTCCATGAGTTTTTTTACAGTAAAAGGCAAAGTCGGGGATAAGGAGATTGTTCTCGAGACAGGGAAAATGGCCAGGCAGGCTGACGGGGCAGTGCTTGTCAAAAGTGGTGGCAATGCGGTTCTTGTGACAGCCTGTATGTCCAAAGAGGTTCCCGAGGGGATCGACTTTTTCCCTTTGACGGTACACTATCAGGAAAAGTTCTACGCCGCAGGAAAGATTCCAGGCGGTTATTTCAAGCGTGAAGGTAAACCGACGGAGAAGGAGATTTTGGTTTCTCGACTTATTGACCGTCCGATCCGTCCCCTTTTCCCTGAGAATTTCTATAATGAGGTCCAGGTGATTGCAAGTACTCTTTCGGCGGATCAGGTGTATTCCACCGATGTGCTTGGTATCATTGGGGCTTCTGCGGCTCTTTCGGTTTCGCCTATTCCTTTTCTCGAGCCGATCGGAGCTGTACGTATAGCGTATATGAAGGATGGGCGTTATATTGTCAATCCTTCTATGCAAGAGGTTGAGGAATCACTCCTCGATATTGTTGTGGGTGGTACCAAAGAAGGTCTCACCATGGTGGAGGGTGGTGCCCAGGAGGTAAGTAAAGATATTCTTTTGGAGGCTCTTCGTATTGCCCATATTCACATCAAAGAAGAGATCGCTCTCATCGAAGAATTGGTAGCTCTGGTAAAACCAGAGAAGCTTGTCATAGAGGAACCACCGAAGGTTCTCTCTGAGGATCTGAGGAAGCAGATCCGTGAAGCAGCCTGGAAGCCCATGCGGGAAGCAGCCTATGTTGTGGACAAAAAAGCACGCTCAGAGGCGGTTGATGGGCTGAAAAAGTCTCTTCTTGAACAGTTTGGGATTTCTGAGGAACACGAGGGATACAAAGAGGCAAAGACGCTTCTCGATGATATAGAGGTTGAGGTTATTCGGGAAACGATTCTCAAGGAGAGGATTCGTCCGGATGGACGGAAACCCGATGAGATCCGTCCGATTACGATTGAGCTCGACCTGCTGGAGAATGTCCATGGGTCAGCACTCTTTACCCGTGGGCAGACGCAGAGTCTGGGTATTGTGACGTTGGGGTCAACCTCTGATGTGCAATACGTTGACAGCATGGAAGAAGAGGAATCTAAGCGTTTCATGCTTCACTATAACTTTCCTCCCTTTAGTACGGGAGAGGTGAAGCGTACGCTTGCCCCCTCTCGTCGTGAGATTGGGCATGGACATCTTGCGTATAGAGCTGTTGAGGCTATTCTTCCCAGTGAGGAGGAGTTTCCTTACACTATCCGTGTGGTGTCTGAGATTCTCGAGTCAAATGGCTCTTCTTCGATGGCGACGGTATGTAGCTCGAGTCTGGCGCTTATGGCGACTGGAGTGCCTATTCGCAAGCCTGTAGCCGGTATTGCTATGGGGCTCGTGTGGAATAAGGAGAGGGGAGATTACTGTATTCTCTCTGATATTCAGGGGCTCGAGGATCATTTTGGGGATATGGACTTCAAGGTAGCCGGGACAAAGGATGGTATTACCGCTTTTCAGATGGATGTGAAGACGATCGGGCTTACCCAGAAGATGATGGAGGAAGCCCTCAATCAGGCACTTGCGGGACAGGCCTATATTCTCTCCAAGATGAATGAGGCTATCGCGGCACCTCGTTCCAAACTCTCTGCCAATGCTCCAAAGATCAAGGTGATTTATATCCCTGAGTCTACTATTGGTCAGGTGATCGGAACGGGTGGGCGTGTGATCAAGCGCATCATGGAAGAGACACAGACGACGATTGCTATCGATGATGATGGTCGTGTGGCTATCTGTGGCAAAAGAGACGAAGATATTGAGCGATGTCTCTACATTGTCAATCATATTGTGAACGGTTTTGAGAAGGGTGAAAAGGTCCAGGGGAAGGTGATCCGTATAGAGGATTATGGGGTTTTCCTTGAGCTTATCCCGGGAGAAAGTGCACTCCTTCACCGCTCGAATATGAAGGAGAAAAAGCCTGTGCGTTCTGCGTATCAGCTTGGACAGGTTGTTGAAGCGATGGTGACCGATATAGACGAGAAACATCGTATTGTCCTCAAGGAACTGTGATGAAGAGGTTGTACGGCATAGTTTTGCTGGTATTTCTTGTGACGGGATGTGGGATTGAGAGTTTTGAGCAGGAGATATCTCTCAATCCCCCTCTTGGTCTCGAGGCCACTATAGATGTGGATGGAAATATTGAGCTAAGTTTCTGGGGTTTTAATAACGAGTCGTATTTTGAGGGGTATAATATTTATATTGCAGCAACAATGGAGGATGCTCTTCAGGACAAAGGGGGGAGGATTCCCGGTCCATCTGAGGGTCAGGCTACTATGCCCAATATTTCTGTGATGAATGAGCCGAAACGTTTTACCTACACGGTGACCAAAAATACGAATGGTGATCCCCTTCAGAGTGGTGTGACGTATTTCTTTTATGTGAAGGCTTACAGTGCTCAGTACAATGTACAGAGTCCGAGGAGTAATATCACCAATGCTACAAAACCATAGAGGACAGGTTATGAAACGTTTTCTTATGTGGATGTTTGTTGTGCCGGTTGTTGTGTTCGCTCAGCAGGAGAAGATTACCGTGAATACTCTTCTCCAAAAGGTGCAGAATTATACCTCAACGGTAAAAAGTTTTACGGCGAATTTTGTCTATGTGGTGAACAAGAAAACCTACAATGGGGTGATGTACTACAAAGGACCCAATAAATTTGCCATGGAGTATTCCAGTGGAAACAGGATGCTCTCTGATGGCAAGGTGCTCTGGATTGTTATCAAGGATCAGAATATTGCTATCCGCGAGAATCTTGAGAGGACAAAAACTGCCACACCACTGACAGGCTGGAATATTCAAAGGCTTCAAAAGGAGTATATTCCCTTTTTGCCAAAGGATTATGCGGTCATGTTTCGGGGCAAGCAGGCCTACCGCATCGAGTTTAAACCAAAGTCGACACTCTCTGCTTTTCGTTATATTGAGTTTGTGATTACCCCGGAGGGACAGATTCAGCGCATGGTGGCAAGAAACCAGCTCGGACGAGAGGTTCAGCTGGAGCTTTCCTATACGGGTTTTAATATGTCTCTGGGAGAGGACAGGTTTCTCTACGAGCCAGATGAGAATACCTATATCTTTGATGATATTTTGATCTCGACTCCATCCGAGTCGTAAAAGGGGAGGATATGAAAAAAGCCTGGTTCGTTTTTTTGTTAGGGTTAGTGCTTGTTGGGTGTGAGATAACAACGGTGGAGCATCGTTACAAGCAGCGTTTTGATCATTTTTATACTCTGTTAAACGATGAGGAAAGGGCGGCTTTTCGAGCGGATGATTTTGTGAGGTTGGGGAGACTACTTGACCAGAGGATGACACAGGATGAGGGGCTCAGTAATGCTATGGATGCCGTGATGTTTGATGAGGCTATTCACACCTTTCGTATGGATCAGGTCGGTATGTTTTTCAAACGATATATTCTCACAGGGTTTCATCAGGATGATTATCAGACCTTTGTGAATATTCTCCCGGTACCAACGCTTGTGAAGTTTGCAAAAAATGATTTGTCAGTGGTTTCGGAGGTTGAGATTCTGGTCAATAGCGATAGAAAACTGGCTTCATGGTGGAAAAAGGTGCAGACGGATGGAAGATTGGGGGATTTTTCACTTGCTGAGGTGCTCTCTTTTTATCGAGGGTATATCTTTGCCGAGAGGACGAGATCGCAGGTGTATTATGTTGTCAAGTTTCTTTCTGATCAGAAGCTCCTCGGGATGTTTCTCAAGGGGGATAGGGCGTTTTTTGAGCGTATAGGGGCGCTCAAGTCTCAGGTGATGGCAATGAGAGAACTCAGGCTTTTGAAGTCCCGAGCTGGGCTTGAGAGGCTGTCGGATGAGGAGTTTTTCCAGGTGTATCGTGATGTGGTGTTCCCAGAAATGGACCAGACAGCTCTCAAGAAGACGCTGGCCATGTTTCCGGTAGAGTAACTATGAGGAAAAAGCTTTCTCTTGAGAAGATACTCCCCCGTGTCATAGGAGAGATTCAGAAGCTCAAGGTAGAGTCCCTTCGTGTAGTTGATGCGTCGGGGTATTCACTTCTGGCGGATGTGTTTATCATTGGGACGGTGGAGTCTCTGGTGCAACTCGAAGCGGTACGCAACCGGGTAGTGGAGGAGATGGAGAAGCATGGCTGGTATCTGAAAAATCCCCTGGAATCCTGGGAGGGAGGCTGGCTTTTGCTGGACTTTGGGGATGTGATTATTCATATGATGCTTGCCGAGTTGCGTTCGTTTTATGGACTGGATAGTCTGATCGATGGAAGGGAGATAACCGAGCAATTTGTATAAAAAATTTCCTTATCACGACGCTTGTATTGAGGAAAAAAGTACCATCATAACTCAATAAGTGCTTTGGTTGATGAGTGTCCTAAGGAGAGGATGAAGAGGGTATAATGGAGTTTGTTTTTTCTTCAACGAAAGCGATTTTGTGGGACTTTGATGGAACGATTGCAGATACCTTTCCACTGGTTTTTTTCTCGCTACGACAGAGTTTTCTCTATGGGGATGGGAGGTTTTTGACAGATCAGGAGATTGCGAGTCTTTTTGGTCCTCCGGAGGATGAGATTATTCGTCGTTATTTTCATAATACCAATGCGGTGGATTGGGGTATTGAGTTCTATCATCGTCTCTATGATGAGTATCATGCGAGTTTTACGGTGTATCACAGACGTTTCCAGAGTCTTCTTGAGACTCTTCACGAGAACGGGCTTGTCCAGGGAATTGTGACTGGAAAGGGGAGGCGTAGTCTTGCCCTTTCTCTTGAACATCTGGGGATTACGGGGTATTTTTCTACAGCAGTTACAGGAAACGACATCCTCTCCCCGAAACCCCACCCCGAGAGCCTGCTCTCAGCCCTTCAAAAGCTCGGTGTTTCTTCTGAGGAGGCGGTTATGGTGGGAGATTCTGAGGCAGACTATCTGGCCGCCCAGGCTCTCGGAATGAGATGTATTATCGTCGGGTGGTATCGGATGACTTCTTTTTCAGGGAACTATCTGTGCATAAGGGATGTAGAATCTATGGAGCGGCTTTTTACTCACAACTGTCGTTTTCTTCCAGGTCAAGCCCGTTAGTTTGCCCTGTTTCCAGTACTCTGGCAAAATAAATCACCTTTTCGAGTTCGTTTTCCAGGTTAACATTGTTGATATAACAGGTTTTGGTGGGGCGGAGTCTCACAGGAGCAAAGTTTAAAACCCCTACTATTCCTGCGTTGACGAGTTGATCAAGAACTCCCTGGGCGGCGTGTTCGGGGACAGCCATGATCGCCACCTTGATGTTGTGTTGCTTGACAAACGCTTCCATCTCACTCATGGGATAGAGAGGGAGACCGGGGTTTTTGACGATCTTTTCCTGGAGGATGTCAAAAGCTGCTTTGATGTGGATGCCTTCTTTTTCGAAACCTCGATAACGGAGAAGTGCCATGCCGAGATTACCAGCCCCAATGATGATCACCTCCTGGGGTTTGTCCTTGGAGAGGATCTCCTGGATACGGGGGAGGATCTCATCGATAATGTATCCACCTTTTTTGCTTCCCGAGATATTGAAAAGGGAAAAATCCTTTCGGATCTGGGCTGGGTTGATTCCTGTAGCATCGGCGAGGTTGTCTGAGAAGACCTTGTGAAAACCGAGCTGTTTGAGTCGTGTTAAGGCTTTGTTGTAGAGT
>FWWL01006346.1_pt1 | contig 17269 bp, 7 predicted proteins | sample 2228331 | NCBI WGS metagenome assembly FWWL01 (sample SAMEA103939775, study PRJEB20133) | metagenome
CGGGGGTGAGGGTCTCCGCTCTCCCAGCGGGAGCGGGGCGGGAGTGAGGGCGCGCAGGAGCTGGCCACGCCGCCGCCATGCCGGTCTTACCAGCGTTCGGCGCGCGATCGGTGCTGCCCCAGCAACCGCTCTTCGGCGCGCTCCCGCCGCATCCTGCGCACTGCGGCAGCGTTGACGCGGCGGCCCGATCCGTGACCATCTATCTAAAGTCGGTATGATACCAACGTTCAGATCAATAGTGGGCAGCCATGCAACCCCTGCTCCGCTCCGAACGATCAGGTGGGGTCGGGAAGGCTGGCGGTGGAGCGCGCATCGCTGATGATCGACCGCCGATGGCTCCGCGGGCGACGCGCTGGCGCAGCACGCATGGCGCAGCGCGCGCGGCGCAGGAGCGTGGCCGGGGGTGCGGGTGCGTCTGCGCCATGGACTGCTAAAGCCATGCTTCAGCAGTCCGTAGCCGGAACCATTGCTATCGACGGGAGATGAATCGTCATCCCAAAGCGCGACGAATGGTCACGGATCGGGTCGTGACGCCAACCCTGCTCCGACCTGAACAATCAGGTGCGGGCGATGCGGGTATCGATGGCCTGGGCATAGCTTATCAGAGACCTAACGTTGGTATAAAACCGCGGCGCAGGCAAACGAAGGGACGCATGATCTGCGTCCCTTCGCGCTGAGCATGACTCCTTGCCAGTCTACTCGTCTACCCGAAACAGGCGGCGTCCGGCCAGCACAGCGCCAGCCGCCAGCGCGCCAGCGCCCAACACTAAGGGCGCCCAGCTCCGCGCGCGCGTATCGGCGAGCACAACACGCGCCGTGTTGTAGCCGCTCGCGCCGAAGACGCCGCCACCCGGATGGGTACTGGCGCCAGTGAGGTAGAGGCCGCGAATAGGGGTGCGGTAGCCGGCCAGTTCGGGCAGCGGACGGAAGAAGAACATCTGGTCGAAGCTCATCTCGACATGCATCACATTGCCGCGCAGCAACCCGATCCGGCGTTCGAGATCGAGCGGGCTTTGAATGAAACGATCGATGATCTTGCCGCGCATATTCGGCGCATAGCGGTAGAGCACCTCCAGGATCGAATCGGCCACCGACTCGCGAATATCGTCCCATTGCCGGCCATTGCTCAACTGGTAGGGGAAGTATTGCGCCCAGAGGAAGACGGTGTGCTTGCCGGGCGGCGCGACATCGGGATCGATTGCTGAGAAGGTCATCGCGATCACTGCCGGCTCGCGGCTTGGTTCGCCGCGCAGATAGTCTTCGTAGGCCCGGCGCACATAGTTCATGCTGGGGCTGAGCAGTTGCAGGCCGTGGTGACTCTCGTGCGGGCGACCATAGCTGCGAGCTGCGGTGTAGTCGGGCAATTCTTCGGCTGCGCAGCGCACTGTCATACCGAAGCCGTTGCCGATCCGAATATGGCTGAGCCGACGCCTGAGTTCGGGGCTGAGGTGATCCGGTCCGACCAGTTGCAACAGGGTGGTCAGCACGTGGGCATTTGAGACCACGATTGGCGCAGAATAGCGCTGACCGTCAGCGGTTTCCACACCTTGCACCCGCCCATTCTGCACGATGATCCGCCGCACCGGCGCGTCGAGCACTACTTCGCCGCCCATGGCTTTGAGCGAACGGGCCATCGCCTGGGTCAGCATGCCGGAACCGCCGCGCGGGTGTTTGGCCCCGCTGTAGTGCAGCATTGCGTGCCAGCCAAAGAAGTCGCCCGCGCCGATCTCGTCTGGCGGTGGACCGCTCTGCGCCGCCAGCCACGTCATCGCCGCCCGCATCGCTTCACTTTCAAAGGTCTCTTCGATCAGTTGCGCGTAGCTGGTAAACAGCCGGCGGGTGACTTCCAACACCTTTTGTTCGGCTTTGGGCAGGCGAGGAATGCTGGAAGCGACTTTGCCGAACAGACGGGTGACCGATGGCGGGTTCAGGAAGACATCGAATACCGCTTCGTTCAGCGGTGTCCAGAACTCGAGAAAGCGTCGGTACGCCTCGGCATCGCGTGCGCTGACGGTGGCAATGCTCTGGCAGGTGCGCTCGATATCGCGGTAAAAGTAGATCGCGCCACTCCCGTCGGGCAGCGGGTAGAAGGCGTAGGGATCCATGTCGATGTATTCCAGCCCATACCGTTCGAGTTCGAGGTCGCGCACAATCGGCGTGAGGTGGATCATGATGTGGGCCGAGGAGCCAACATCGATCTTATAGCCGGGGATGACCTCTTCGGTGCAGACGGCGCCGCCCACGATCGGTCGTCGTTCGAGCACCAGCACTCGTTTGCCAGCTTTGGCCAGATAGCCGGCGCAGGTCAGACCATTGTGGCCGCCGCCGACAATGATCACGTCGTAGTCAGTTGCAGATGACATGCGTTCCTTTCCCTGTCTGAGCAACACGTCGCGTCATGTTCAGTATACATCTGGTTGGACTCAGCGCGGGCAGACAGTTCACTCTGATCGCCTCACCCGGTAGATCACGACTTCATCCTGCGCAAAGACAATCTCGCCTACCTGCGCCAGCGCGGCCAGGCTGGTCGCCGGGTAGCGTTCGCGTTCGAGCGCGCCGACATAGATATAATCGACCCGGTATTGATCGAGCAGAGGACGGATCCGGGCCGGATCGCCGCTGCGGTAGATGGTGTCAACCGCAACGCAACGCGGGCCAAGTTCGGCCAGCGCTGCGCGATCGCCGCCGCGCCATTGCATTTCGTGGCCGACCCAGCCCAGCACTGTGGCGTGACCGGTAGCTGCGGCTACGCCGCCAAAGCCCTGCCAGTTGTACGATCCGCCACAGCGCGGCGGTTCGCTGCCCGCCGCCACCGCAGCCTCGTTGTCAACCGCAACCGCTTCGAGCACGACGCTGCCCGCCGGCGCGTTGCGACGCAGCCAGGCGATGGCTGCCGCGCCTGCCGGTGTCTGTTCGCGGGGGGTGTAACCGTTCAGGCCAAGCTCTGGTCCACGCCCGATGTCGCGCACCGACAGGAGCGGATACACCAGCGCGCCGATCAGCAGGAGCACAGTGACAATACTGACCAGCGCTGTCACCAGCCAGCGCCAGCCGCCGATCTGCATCCACAACCACCATAGCGCTACCGGCGCCAGGATGCCCAGCATGAGCCAGACCTGATAGTAAAACTTGAATACGGTGTTCATGCGGGCCGACAATCCCTCGAACACGTCACGAATGTAGACAATCTCGACGCCAAATAGGATGGCGCTGGCCAGAGCGGTCAGCAACAGGCCGAAACGCAGGCCCGGTTCATCGCCATGCAGTGCCCGCCAGACTGACAGCCCGGCCAGTCCGGACAGCGCCAGCAACGGAAACCCGATCAGAAGCCCGCCAGCCAGCAGGATGAGTGGAAGCCACGGTAGCCAGCGCGGTTCACCTTCGGCGGGGGCGCTGGCAAGATAGACCCCGGCGATGATCGGGAACGCGCTGAGACCGAAGATGATGATAAAAGCGTGCCATCCGCTCCGTTCGCCCAGATAGATGCCGATAGCGCTGGTGAGTCGACTCAGCACGGGCAGATCAAGCCACGGTGTTGCCCCGCCGACCGGTGCGCGAAACGTGAGATGGAATGGCAGGAAGAGAGTGACGGCGAGCGCCGCGATGATGAAGGCTTCGCGCAGCCATGCTCGCCAGGGGAAGGCCGACGTGGCCCGCTGATAGGCCAGGGTGAGACTGCCCCAGCAGAGCAAGAGGTAGCCGGGCAGTTCCCAACTGTTTACCGGGTAGAGGCTGCCGAGCGCAATGCCGTGCAGAATCCGGCTGAGCCAGCCGATCCAGCCGGCTGCGAAGAGGCTGGTTGCCGTTGCCAGGGAGCTGGTGGCAATCGCCAGCGCCAGCCCGATCGCCAGGGTCGCAAAGGGGAGCGCCATCACATGCGGATGCATGTCGCCGAGGCGAAAGCTAAAAAAAGGAAACTCAGTGATCGTATAGCGGCGCTCAATACGTGGCGGATCGCCCGCCACCCGATAGCCGTCCCACAGTGACCGCGATGGCCACCACCAGTTGAAGTTGTTCCATCTGTCGGCCCGCGGCCATCCTTCGATCGTGCCGAAATCGTGAGCAGCGGTGTGCAAGGGGTAGGGCAGGGTGATGAAGGCGGCGCCCTGCCAGGCCTGACCGAGCGCGGCGCTGAGCTGGCGGTCATCGAGCGCGACGGCCCGTTCATCCCCGACAATCACTTGAATGGCGCCTGATTGATTGCCGGCAACCAGGATCAGCACTGCGCCCAGTGCGCTCAGCGCGCCGCGGATCAGTCGCGGCGGCGGCTGCCGCACCAGATTCAGTAGATTGCCGATAATCCCTGCCGCGCCCTGCGCGGTCATGCCGGCCAGCAGGGCCAGGGCCAGATTGTAGGCTGTTGCCGGCGGCAGTCCGCTCAGCATGGCTGGAATGGCCATCAGCAGATACCCAAAGTAGTAGTAGTTGATGCTGTAGCCCGCCAGCCACGGATCGTTGGGCGGGAAGAAACCGCTACGCTGGATGGCATTGAAGAAGGCGAAGTCCATTGGTCGCTCGGTGCCCCACGGCGTTGGATCGTGGATGCGGAGCCAGACTACGCCGAGCATGGTCGCCAGAAAGATGGCTTCTCCGCCCAACACCACCGTCAGCGAGGGTCGTCGATGGCGTCCGCTGCGCCACAGCCAGATCCACCCGCTTCCGCCAACAGCCAGCAGACTGATGATGATCAACGGCAGCTCGAAGCGTCCTAACCCCAGCATGGCCAGCGTCCAGGCGCAAAATCCGGTCAGGAGCAGACCGAGCGGGCGCGCCAGCGCGTAACCCTGATCAGGCAGATGGCCGCACAGCCAGCGGGCTGCTGGCCATCCGATCACCGTGAAGAGCAGGGCGATGAGCCACCAGATTAATACATCGCTGGCGACTGCGCTCATGGTTGCCCTCCGTTAAGCCTGGCCAGCATCTGTTGCGCCTCTCCGGCCCAACGGCCATCGGGCGCCAGTTGCAGGTAGCGACGGAGCGCATCCTGCGCCAGCGCAGGCTGATCGCGCAACAAGAAGAGACGGGCGAGCTGGAAATAGGGATCAGGATGCGAGGGATCGGCGCTTAACGCCTGCCCAAGCGCAATCTCGGCTTTGTCGAGCCAGCCCCAATCGAGCAGGGCGGTGGCCAGTTTGTTGTAGTTGCCTGCCGTTGGGCTGGCTTGCGCTGCGATCAGGTAGGCGCGCTCAGCTTCATCGTAACGCCCCAGATCGGCCAGAATGTCGCCCCACAGGTGATGCAGGCCGATGTCGTCTGGATTGGCCGCAGCCGCCACCGCCAGCACCTGCGCGGCCTCGAATAACCGCCCTTGCTGGCGGTAGGCTTCAGCCAGCCCAAACGCAAGCGGGCCGCTGGTGGGCTGCGCGGCGACGGCGGCTTCCAGCTCCGAAAGATCGACCACCGGTTCGTTGGGCGGTGGTTGCGGGGGCGGTTGCGCGACTGGCGGCGCTTCGGCTCGCAATAATCGGTAGCTGTCGGGCAGTTTGGTCACCTGATAGATCGCGACGCCGTTGTGTTCATACACCGGGCGCAGGTAACGGTTGCGGAGCAGGTCAAACTTCGCTATTCCATCGGGATAGAATGCTCGTTCGACGCCGCCGATATAGAGATAATCAACGTCGTATCGGGCCAGAATGCGCAGTGCCGTTTCCGGATCACTGGTCGTGTAGAGTGTTTCCAGATCGCGCACTCGCCGACCGGTGACGACCGGATCTCGCTGTTCGTCGGCATGGAGAGCGCTGATGACGGTGGGCAGGCCGGTGGCGGCAGCAATGCGGATGCCGTAAGCGCGGTAGAACCAGAGGCTCGACTGAGCGATGACCGGCGTGCCATTGATCTGTTCATTCAGCCAGCGAATGGCCGCAGCGTCGCCGCTCAGATCCACCCGCACCTGATTGAGGCCCGGCTGACATCCGCCGAAGGCCACGCAGTCGTAGCTGAATGAGGCCGTTTCCATGAAGGCGATGCCGTCGAGCGTCGGGCCGGTGTTGACCTCGAAGCGCGTGGCAAGGCGCGAGGGGATGGCGACCGGCAGATAGCTGGCAGCCATCAGCGCAGGGATGGCAATCACAGTCATTCCAGCGATCAGGGCCGATTGCCCGCCTTGCCGGTTGAGACTGGCGAGCAGACGCGGCAAAAGCCCTGCTGCCGCCAGTCCGAGCAAGACCCAGACGTGCAGGCCGAATTTGAAGACAGTATTCATGCGATACCAATCGCTGCCGTCGAGATGGTCGCGAATGTAGACCACTTCCACCCCCAGCGAGATGGCCCAGGCCAGCCATGCCAGCAGCAAGGCGTACCAGGCTGGCGCGCTGGCCGCCCGACGCAGCAGCAGCAGGGTGGTCAGAACGAGCAAAACCAGCAGGATCGGGCGCAGACCGTATTCGGGCGCGGCTACCGCAATGATCAGGAGCAGGCCAGCGCCGCTGAGGGCAAAGGTGCTGGCGCGCACCGGCAGTCGCTTGCGCCACCGCCGCGCTGCGGCGGCGACGATGACGGGCACGATGATGGTCAGCGGCAGGCCATAGACCAGCGCGTAGTCGAGTGGAGTGGTGAAATGCTTTGTCACCAGCCCGATGCCGCTCACCATCGGCCAGTAGCGGTCGAAGAAGGGCGCAAAGAGCAACAGCGAGCCGATGCCCAGCCCAAGCGCTCGCAGTGCAGCCAGCGCGATCGGCGGCCAGCGCCAGCCTGCCCGCCATACTGCTCCACCGATGATCGCCAGTCCGGTCAACAAGCCGTAGGTGGGAAAATCCCACGAGTTGGTGACCGCCAGTGTACCCAGCGTCAGAGCGCTTAACAACCAGGCGGCCCGTGTTGGATGCAGGATCAGGTGCCAGGCGCTGGCAATCGCCAGCAGCGAGAGCGGTAGCGCTATCAGATGCGGATGGAGGTCGGCGTAGAGAAAACTGAAGAGCGGGAATTCGTTAATCGTGTAGGGGATGACGCGACTCGGCCCGACAAACCAGTCGCCGATCAGACTGGCATTCCCGCTCAGCAGCAGACGTAAGCCGATAGTGCCCTGCGACCATCCGGCGGCAACGACGCTGGTCAGATTACCGGCCAGGCCGATCAGACCGAGCGCTACCAGCCCATAGCGCCGTTTGCCACCCAGGTGGGTTCCCAGTTGGTAGGCGCCGGCCAGCGTCAGCCCAAACAGGGTAGCCAGCGCCAGATTGAAGCCGATCGCCGGATCGAGACCGAGCAGTTTGATCGGCAACGACATGAGATAGAGGCCATAATAGTAGTAGTTGATGTACCCGTTGCTGTAAAAGGGATCGTAGGGCGGCATCACCGGACTGCGCAGGATGGCATTCAAAAAGCCCTGTTCCATCGGTTTTTCGCCGCCCCAGACCGGGTGCCACAGGTCGGGATTGAGCGCGCGAATGACGACCATGGCGGCGAAACCGAACAGGAAAACCGCCTCACTTGCGAGTGTGTCTCGCCAATCGCTGCGCAGTGGACGCGCGCCGCGCCGCCAGAGGAACAGACTCAGCGCCAGGGTTAAGAGCAGACCGCCACCGATCCCGATGATGTCGTAGCGCCAGAGACCGAGGCTGGTAGGCAGCCAGATCGCATAGCCCAGGATGATCAACCCCGCCAGACGCGCCCACGCCAGCCCACGGGCGCCCAGCGCGCTATATGCGGGCAAGAGACCGAGAGCTGCGATGATATACCAGATCAGCAGCCAGCCGATCACGGCCAGCCATTGGTTGTTGAGCAGCGTGTTCCAGCCCAGTCGTCCGGTTGCCGGCAGTTCCTGCACCGGCTGCATGAGTTCGAGCGCCGGTATGGTGCGGGTTGAGGGTGCGCGAATGGGCAGATCATTCGTCAGCATGCGCGGCTGGCCTGGCGCGCGCAACCGGTAGATGACGCTGTTTCCCTGCCGGAAGGCGACCTCCAGCTCGCCGCGCTCGACCATGAGGGCGAATTTTGCCAGCCCTTCCGCGCTGTAGAGCTGGCGTTCCACGCCGCCGACATACACGTATTCGACGCCGTATCGACGCAACGCAGCCAGCGCATTGTCTGGATCAGGGGTGTTGTAGATCAGGCTGATGATCTGCTGACGATGCCTGATCACCGGTTCGGCATTCACTGCGCTGCGCTGCTGAATCTGATGCCATTCCCAGCCGAGAATCGTCGGCAAGCCGGTGAACGTGGCGATGCGACCGGCCCACTGGTACGATGGCTGATGCGCTTCGAGAATGATCGGGGTGCCGCGCGCATTGCGGCGCAGCCACTCAATCGCTGCTGCATCTTCATCGAGGGAGTAGCCGGCCCCGTTGCGCGCTTCGCTGATTGTGTTCAGAAAGGCGGCGCCGTCGAGCGAGCGCGGCGCTGCCGGGTTCCAGCGATCGCCAATTCGGGCCGGAGTTGCCGTGACCGGGTAGACCAGTCCCGCCGTCAGGATCAATCCCAGACCGATGCGCAGCGCCCACCGCCACTGCTGCGCCAGCCGTTGCATAGCGCTCCATATCCACGGCAAGACTGCCGCGGTTGCCAGCGCCAGCAAAAGCCAACTGTGCAGGCCAAACTTGAAGACGGTGTTCATGCGGCCAATGTCGCCGCGCACCACCACGACCTCGACCAGGAGCCATAGCCCGATACCGGCCAGCGCCCACAACGCCGGCAGGATGATCATGAATGGGCGCAGCGCCAACGATCGCAGCAGCCAGCCGGCAGCGATCAGTAACGCCAGCAGCGGCACGATGGCCGGTAGGTTCAGAGCCAGCGCAATGAACAGGACGGCGAGCGGGCCGATGACGGTCAATAACGTTTCGCCGCGTCGCCAGGCCCACAGTCCGATCACCGTCAGCCAGACCGCCAGCCAGTGCCCGCCAATCTGCGCCAGATGCTCGGTTGTAGTGCGCTCGGCGGCCAGTAACATCTCGAGCAATGTGAAACCGCCGCCTTTCCACAGATCGATGCCGCTCGACTCGGTGGTGAAGCTGGCAGTAAACGGCCAGAAGAGCAGATTGCCGATCAGCGCTGGCGTGACCGCCACCGCAAGCGCGGCCAGCATGGTGGCCGGCCAGCCGCTCCCCGCCCGTCTCCAGCGCCGCCCCGTTGCCAGCGCCAGCATCAGACCGGCCAGCCCGACGAAGGTCGGGTAATCCCAGGTGTTGGTTGCCCGAATCGCGCCGGCTACCAGCCCCAGCAGACCGAGCAGCCACCAGTGTCTTGCCGTTCCCTTGCGCACCCAGGCCAGCGCCAACCCTAACGCGGCCAGACTCAGCGGCATGACGATCATGTGCGCATGGAGATCCCCGAACAGAAAGGTAAAGAAGGGAAACTCGTTGATTGTGCCCGGCACGATCCGGGTCGCATCCCAGAATGCCCACTCAAGTCGCCCTTTGGTGACCTGTTCCGCCGCGTAGCCGTTCAGAAACCAGCCCGCCTGCGCCAGATTGCCCATGATCAGCGCCAGAACGGGCGCCACACTGGCAGCGAGCAGGGCGCTTTGCTCACGGCGGCTGCCCGGCAGCCGCGGCGCGAGCAGGTTGTAGACAACCCCGAACGATCCAAACGCGGTCAGAGCGAAGATGGTCGCTACCGCCATGTTGTATCCGACCGCCGGCGCCGTTCCGCTCAGATGGATCAATCCGCCGACCAGCACGAAACCGAAGTAGTAGTAATTAATGTAGCCGCCGGCGTGCCATGGATCGTAGGGTGGGAAGGCAGCGCTGCGCAGCACGGCGTTCAGGTAAGCGAAATCCATCGGCTTCTCGCCGCCGCGCGCCGGATGCCAGAGATCGGGATTCAACCAGCGTAACGCGAGACCGAGCAGCAGGAAGCCGAGAAAGACCACTTCCGCCGCGATCAGAACCGTTCGCTGTTCCTGCCAGATCTGCCGCAGGGCAGCGCGCTGGCGCCAGCCGATGACTGCGCCGCCGGTCAGCCCGATCAGGCCGATGATCCAGAGCGTGGTCGGCGCAAAGGGCGCCAGATGGAGACTACCGGCCAGCCAGGCCAGATATGCCACAATCAGTAATCCGCCCAGTTTGCTCAGCGTGAAGCCTCGGTCGGGTAGACTGCGCAGGCGTGGCCCGATCACGGCAAACAGCGCCAGCCCTAACGCCTCCAACCAGATCACCCACAGCGCCGGCGCCAGCGGATTGGCGCCCAGAAAGCTCCACCACTCGCCGCCGCTGGCATAGCGCGGCCACACGCTTTCGGTCAGGCGCAACGCAGTCGCATTCCGATCGGCCACGCTCACCGGCGATTTATAGACTTCGCCCCATTCCACCTCGGCGGTGATCAATTGTTCAGCGCGCGCCCGGCTGTAAAGCGGCGTCTTGCGGAAGATCAACACGCGCGGATGATCGTACACGCTGAACGACTCTTCGGCCATGTAGTCGGGAATACGAATGCCGAGAATGGTGGGGTATGAGGTGATTTCGGCTGCCAGCTCAAATCCCAGTTCACCGTTGAACAGACTGTGATAGTAGCGCATCAACGCCGGGTAGCGCATGCGCAGCCGGGATGTGCTGTCGTAGACCCGATTGCTGGTGAGTGTGATGTAATCAGCCCGGTCGAGCTGATCGAGCAACCCCTCATCCTTTCCGTTGCCGAAATATTTCGCCGGCTCGTCTTCCGAATATGGTGACGAATCGATGCCAAAGAAGGTCACGCCCCAGGCGGCAGTAGTGGTCGCCTGCAACGGCAACGGATCGTCCCAGCGTTCGGCGATCACGTAACTTCCCGGCGGCGCGTGCTCGGCCAGCCAGCGGGCTGCCTGCACTCGCGAATGTGGCACGGTATAGATGCGCGAGAAAGCGTAGGCCCAGACCGCAGTGCCGATCAGGGCCACCGGCAGCGCCAGCCGGGCTGTCGTGCCGATGACGCGCATGGCTCGTTGTCGCCAGATCGGCCCCGCCGTCATCAATGCCTGTCGCGCGCGCTGGCGACCCCAGCGCGCTGTCACAATCAGTCCCCACCCGGCCAGGATCGTCAACGCGCCGTAGATCGGTAGCAGGTAACGCAGATTGATTGCGAACTGGCCGCCCTGCCAGCCGAAGTAGAAGGCAATCCACAGCCAGAGCACCCATGCCGGATGCCATGGTCGGCCCACCCACGGCGAAGGCCGCCATGCCCAGCGCCACAACCGGGGCAGGTGCCGTCCGGCAAAGAGCGTCCAACTGCCCCAGGCTGCCAGCCCAAGCAATGGCCCCATGCCCCACAGCACCATATTGATCCACGGGAACAGGTAGGCTGTTCGCCGCACCCACTGCTGCGACGGCGGAAAATCATACTCACCGGTGACCAGCCCGCGCACTGTGGTTAGATTGTCAAGGAAACGCGGATCGAGCCGCAGATCGAAAAACCCGGCCCCGTGAAGTGGCGATGGGCCGGCAAACTGCGGCGAATCGGGTCGCGAACCGATGAAGGCATCGGGCGAGAGAGCGCGAAAAGTCAGCAGGGTGAGTGTCCCGGCCAGCGCCAGCAACCAGATCTCGCGGCGGATGAAGCGCTCGAACACATCCTGCCAGGACAGACCACGAGTAGCGCGCTGCGCCGCAATGAGCGCCGCGCCGATCGCCATCAGGCCAATCGTCGCCATCGTGATCCGGTTGGCCATCGCCGCGCCGATACTCAGTCCCAGCGCTGCGTATACCCATGCGCCCCCGCCCTGGGCAATCCGCGTGGCCCAGTACAGCGCCAGCAGACAGAAGAAGGTGGAAAAAGCCGGATCAACGAAGAAATGGCTCTGCTGGATCGACATCACGGTCAGCGCAGCCAGCAAGGCGGCGAGCAGGCCAGCCCGACGGCCAAACAAGCGTCGCCCGATGAGAAAGATCAGCGCAACGCTGCCCAGATCAAAGGCAACGGCCAGACTGCGTCCCACCTTGACGATCTCGCCGTAACTGGTGAGGTTGATGCCGGCGGGATTGATCCACCGGATCAGCGGTTCAAGCCGCGGCCAGGCGCGTTCGGGATTATCGACCAGCGGGCCATAGTCGGTGCGACGGTCTTGCGGCGCTGCCGGATCGATCCCGGCGCGTGGCGGACCGGCAATCGTGGGCACGCGCGCTGGCAAAGCTTCAGCCGGAGTGAGCATCACTGCCACGGCGCGCGTGACCATGATCGGCAGGGGGCCATAGACGTAGAACGTGAACTGTTCGTAACTGCGCGGATTGAGCGGTGATCGGCTTGAGTCGTACAGTTCGCTCAGACTGGCTGGCAAACGCACGCTCGACGCCACGTAGGTGAAAAACCGCTCATCGGGATGCTGACCGGTGCCTGAGTCCCAATCGTAGAGATTGAGCGAGCGAAAGTGCAAGGCCAGCAGTAAAATGGCCGCCAGCCCGAGGCGGACGACCCATGCGCGGTATCGGTTGGCAACCTGATGCACGTTGGTTCTCACAGGCGATGAAATGCGATACGGATTTGATGTTGTTCCTGCTGCGCGCTATCAGTCGCGCAGCGGCATTATACACCGCTCTCGTTCAGCATTTCCACAATGCGGGTTACATCTGCCGGAGTCACGCCGTGAAACCGCTGTCCACCGGGTTGCAGCAGCAGGTTCGGGCCAACGGCGCAGTGATCCTGGCAACCGCTGGCAATACATTCGATTCGTGACAATAGGCCTGCCTGCCAGATTGCCTGTTCGAGCGCTCTCCGGATCGTATCGGCGCCGCGTAAACGGCAATGCGGCCCTGTGCAAATATACAAGCGGCTCATCAATTGCTCTGTGAATGAGAGTTGCAATCGCGATATGAGCGTAGCCGGCAGCGGCGTGGCATCGTCATTATACCTGTTCACGCGATATTTGCATTCCCCGGCCATCGGTAGCAGCGTGTGCATCAAGACGGCTACCTGGAGGATGGAGGTTGTGATCTGCGTTCTATCGGCGTAAACGTTTGGAATTCGCGCTCTGATGGCGCGATGATCACGCCGTCATTCGCTGACGGTTGAGCATGTTCCCTGGTTGCTGACGGAAAGGATATTCCATGAAGGTATACAACATCTACAGCGAAAGGATCGGGCCTGCGCAGGTCCGATCCCCGCTGTGAGAGTGAAGCGATGCCCATCATGCCAGCGCGATTTTGCAGGCACAGCAAAGGCGCGCGCTCGGATGGAGCAGCGGCAGGGTAGCGCCTGGGAGCGCATGCGACCATCTCGCTGCTCCGCGCCTTCGATCGTCAACCGGCGCCTGTAATGGCGCAACGGAATCGAAACCTCATGGTCGCGCTATGCCCGGAACCGCGCCAGATAAGCTGCGGTATCGAAGGGTTGCGGCTCAGGTCGCGGCAGCGGTTCGAGTGGTGGCCGTCGATAGAGGATCCCTAGCGGCCAGCGCTCACTCTCCACCGCATATTTCATCGCTGCGTCAAGATCTGCTGGATCGTGATCGGCGGGAATATCGTACACCCGCTCCTTGTAGATCTTATACGTATCGTAGAAGGTGACACACGGGCTAAGAACGTGAATGAAGGCAAAGCCACGATGCTCGATTCCGGCCCGGATCAGTTCAGCCAACTGTTTCGGGTGGCTGGAAAAGCCCCGCGCCACGAATGACGCCCCGCTGGCCAGCACAATCGCCAGCGGATGGATTGGTTGGGATGATTGCCCGTAAGGCGTGCTCTTCGTCACCAGGCCGCGCGGTGAGGTTGGCGATGTCTGCCCTTTGGTCAAACCGTAGATCGCATTATCCATCACAATCACGGTGATGTTCAGATCGCGGCGAGCTGCGTGGGGCAAATGACCCAACCCGATGCTGAAAAAGTCACCGTCGCCGCCAACTGCCAGCACCGTCAGATCAGGTCGCGCCAGTTTCAACCCAACCGCCGCCGGCAAGGCCCGGCCATGCACCGTGTGCAATCCATAAGTGTGCAAAAAGCCTGGTAAGCGTGAACTGCATCCAATCCCGGAAACGACGGCCAGATCTTTCGGATCGATTTGCAGCGCAGCCAGCGCCTGCTGAATGGCGGCCAGCACGCCAAAGTCACCGCAGCCAGGACACCAGATCGGTTTGAGGTCACTCCGGTAGTCAGCCGGTTTGTACACGATCGGTGTGGACGTTGTTGTTACGGTTGCCATAGTTGTGACCTGTGCAGCAAGTAGCGCAGCGGTTGCAATTTACGCCAATACCGGTTCGTTCAGCCCGTAGAGCGCGTGAATCTGACGCAGAATCTCCAGCCGCGAGAACGGCATGCCGGTGTACTTGGTGAACGAGCGCACCCTGATTCCCAGTTCAGCCTGGAGCAATCTGGCAAACTGGCCCTGGAAATTGACCTCCGGCACCAGCACAATATCCACCTGCTCAAGGAATTCGTTAATCGCATCAACCGGCAGGGGCGAGAGCATTTGCACCTGCAACAGCGCGACCGGCAAATCCTCTTGCTGGGCCAGATAGACGGCGCCGCGACAGGCGCCCGCTGTCGTTCCCCAGCAGATGATGCCCACCTTCGCCCGTTCCGCGCCGAAACGGCGCACATACGCGCGCGAGCGCTGGAGCGGCGCCAGCTTGCCCCAGCGTTTTTCGGTCATTACGGCATGATTGGCGGGTGAGTAATCCGGGTTGCCGAACTCATTATGTTCAAGACCGGTGGCGGTGTATTGCGCGTGGGCGATGCCTGGCGCCACCATCGGCGAAATCAGGCTTGCAGTCAGCTCGTAACGTCGATACTGTTTGGGAGCGACCGGCCCTTCAGGCTGCGCCCGTCGTATCTGGGGGTAGTTGCTCAGATCGAACGGTTCGACCGTCTCGGTGCGGAACGAGAGCGAGTAATCGCTCAACACAATCACCGGCGACTGGTACTGCTCGGCCAGATTGAATGCCCAGACTGTCAGATGGAAACATTCGGCGACACTGGCCGGCGCCAGCACAATGCGCGGACTATCGCCGTGACCGCCATGAATGGCGAGATTGAGATCAGATTGTTCCATCTTGGTCGGCAATCCGGTGCTTGGCCCACCGCGCTGCGCATCAACGATTACCAGCGGGATCTCCGCCATGCTGGCGTAGCCAATCGCCTCGCTCATCAACGACAGACCTGGCCCCGATGTGGCCGTCATCGCTCGTTTGCCGCCATACGATGCGCCAATGCAGGCCATGACCGCAGCAATTTCATCTTCGGCCTGCATGTAGCTACGCCCGATCCGTGGCATTGTAATGGCCAGGCTTTCCATAATATCAGAGGCAGGCGTAATCGGGTAGCCGGCGAAGAACTCAAGACCGGCATGCAGGGCGCCGGCGACGATCGCCTGATTGCCGGTCATCACATAGCGCTCGCGCTCGCTGGTCGCCTCCATCCAGAACGGATCGCGCTTTTCCAGTTGCTGCGCATACTCGATCCCGGCTCGCAACGCAGCCAGATTGGACTCGAGCAGATCTGTCTTCTTGCCCAGCTTGGCGCGCACAATGTCTTCCAGTTTGTTCAGCCCCAACCCAAACAGCGCTGCCATGATGCCTAGCGCCGTCACATTTTTGCCGCGGCGATTGCCGACTGCCTGCGCGATCCGACCAATCGGCGCTGGATAGGCTATTCCCCTGAACTCGGCTGGCAGATCAAACTCATCGGGATCGTAGAGCAGCACGCCGTTGGCAGCCATATCAGCGTAGTGTAGATCCCATGCTTCGCGGTTAAAGGCGAACAGCACATCAACAGCGTCACCCATCGAACGCACCGGGCTGTTCGATGCGCGCACCTGAAACATGACCGGGCCACCTTTGATCTCAGCCGGGGTCGTGCGGAACGTGAAGACGTGCAAACCGGAACGAGCAGCCGCCTGCGCCAGCATTTCGCCGGTGGCGCTGCTGCCATCGCCGCTTTCACCAGCAACGCGGATGATGACATCTTCTTTTGTGATCATGACGACCTCGTCGTAGCTCCGCTGCTACGCGCCAGCATCGGCGTGAACAGTGTGCAAAAGGAAGGATTACCGCTATCATAGCACTGACGATCGGTCGCTGCAAGGCATATTTCCTTGTGATATGTAGTGCGATGTTTGTGCAAGAATGTTGCATAGCAAGGCTTGCCTGTGATGCCGATTGCCTGCATCACGTTGTCAGGATCGCATCTGATGCCAACTTTAGATAGATGGTCACGTATTGGGCAGCCACGCCAACGCTGCCGCAGCGAGCAGGATGCGGCGGGAGCGCTCCGCAGAGCGGTTGCTGGGGCAGCATCGATCGCGCGCCGAACGTTGGGAGGACCGGGATGGCGACGGCGTGACCAGCTCCTGCGCGCCCTCACTCCCGCCCCGCTCCTGCTGGGAGAGAGGAGACCCTCACCCCCATCCCCTCTCCCGCTGGGATTTAGGGACGGACAGAAAACATGTGCGCCAGCCTCGTTTTGCCTCATCGGAACGGCACAGGCTTGGGGTTGCGTTTCCCCCTCTCCACCGCAGGTGGAGAGGGGGACAAGGGGTGAGGGCGTCTAAGGTATCCCCAAGCCATGGAACGCCGTACCGATCATACGTTCTGTCCGCCCTTCAACCCGCTGGGAGAGCGGAGAGCAGAAGCGGGCACTGAGGAGCGCTTCCCGCTGACGCGGGGGATTGCTGCGGGCGCTGACGCGCCCTCGCAATGACACGGATCGGGACGGCGCCACACCCTCCTAACCAGACAGAAGGATGGCACGGGAGTGTGGGAAGCGCCGTGCGCTGATCTGAAGATGATTGGACACCTAACGTTGGTATGAGCTGGTAGCAGCGCAGTTATTGTTGACCGTCGGGAACCCGCCGCAAGCTGCCACCCTTGAGGGCGAGCGGTGAGGCGGGTTGCTCGCTGGCGTTCGCCAGAACAGTGACCACAGTGAACAGGTGTGCTCCAATGGTCGTCCTGTGGGGCTTCGGCCTGCACCGCTTTCGCCTTCGGGCGATGCGCCTGCACAACCGATGATGGCGCCGGTTCCCGCGCCAACCACGCCTGCGCGGGGTCAACCGTCATCGGTCAGCAATCGATGCGCCACGTCCCTTCGGGGACATGGCTCGGACGGAGCCATTGGGCGATAACGGAACGGGGTGCCGTCTGCGTTGCCCACGAAGCTGCTGGGCGTTCGCCCACGCAGAGCGTCACCAGCCCTGAAACCGGCGGAGATGGCAGTCTTTCCGCTTAGCTCCCGATAGCCGCTGACAGGCAGGTTGCCCCTCGTAATACCAACTTTAGGTGTATAATAAGGCATGGCACAAAAACCGATCCCTCTCCATCCCCACCTGAGTGTGGCGGAACTCGAACAACGGTACCGTCGCTGCACCGATGCCAAGGAGAAGACCCGCTGGCAGGTGATCTGGTTGTATGCCCAGCAGATGGAGGCAAACTGCC
>FWWL01006350.1_pt1 | contig 17262 bp, 9 predicted proteins | sample 2228331 | NCBI WGS metagenome assembly FWWL01 (sample SAMEA103939775, study PRJEB20133) | metagenome
CCGGCAGAAACCATCGGAGGTTTTCGGCTTGGGCGCGTTGATTGCAGTCATCGGCAACACCGCAGTCGGCAAGACGACGCTGGTCGAGCGCCTGAAGCAGGTGGCGCCGTTTGCCACCGGCCTGGAGCAGCACGCCGAGCGCCCTTTTCAGCGCCTGCTGGTCGAAGACTTAAGGGCGGGGCAAGGGCGCCGATATGCGCTCGCCAATCAGATCGACTATCTCCTCCTGCGCGCAGAACAGGAGCTGGCAATCCGCAGCCGGCCAGGGATCGGGTTGGTCGACGGGGGACTGGACGAAGATTTTTACGTCTTTACGCTCGGCTTTCACGCCCTCGGCATACTGGACGCCGCCGAATTTGCGCTGTGTGAGCGTTTCTATCGCTTCGCACGCGCCCTCCAACCTGAACCTGACCTTTACATTCTATTGCAAGCGCCGCTAGAGCTGCTTGCGGAGCGCATGAAGCGGCGAGCGCGCCCCATCGAAATCGCCTCCATCGACAGCCTGCCGGTGCTCCAACAACAGCTCGAGACATGGGTGCAGGGCATTGCGCCGCAGCGTCTGATCGTGCTCGACGCCTCCACGCCGACGCTGCTGGCGTTGCCAAACATCCAACAAGTGCTGAAGACGATCGAGCAGCGCTTGAGCGTTCTCACCGAATGAAATTTGCAGCATCAAAAGCGTCTAAAAAATTCCGACTCCGACCTTATCCGACGCCATCCGAATAAGGCTGTCATCGCTCCTGCAACAGCACCGGCAACTTGAATCCACTCTTACCGACGTTTTCCCGGAGCAGCAGTACGCTCTTTGCCATGAACAAATTGCGCTTTGCGTTTGTCTGGGTGGGGATATTGTTCCTGGCGGCGTTCAGCGCACCGCATGTCACGTTCCCCGAGACGCATCGGCCGTTGCTTGGCATGCACGTCGCCCGGGGAGACGCCGCCCATCTGCTGGCCGCACGCAAGGCCGGCGCCGATTTCGTCGTCGTTGTCTTCTCCTGGCGCGACATCGAGCCGACGCCGAATTATTTTTACTGGGAGGTCCCAGATGCAGCGCTGCGCGCCGCCGCCTTTGCAGGCGTCGAGGTCGTCGCCCGGCTGGATCGCGCGCCCGACTGGGCGCTCGACGACGCGTCGCCGACGCCTTGGGATCTCGACGCTTACGCCGCATTCGTGCGACGCGTCGTCCAACGTTACGGCGAAAAGCTTGCGGGCGTCATTCTCTGGAACGAACCAAACCTTGCGCTCGAATGGCAGGGAGAGCGACCGGACGCCGCCGCCTACGCCGCGATGCTGGCGCACATCTACCCCGTCGTCAAGGAGACTGCTCCGCATCTGCCGGTGGCGGCCGCCGGACTGGCCTTTACGCTCGGAGACGGGGCGAACGCAATCAATGACCTGGACTACCTGCGCGAACTGTATGCCGCCGGAGCCGGCGCCTCTTTCGACGCGCTGGCGGCTCACCCTTATGGCTTCGGTCAGCCGCCGGAGCAAGCGCCAGCGCTGGATCGCCTCAATTTCCGCCGTCTGGAGCTGCATCGCAGCCTCATGGAGGCGAACGACGATGACCACAAGCCCATCTGGGTCACCGAAATGGGCTGGCGCACTTCCGCGCCCGATCCCGCCGACCGGTGGCAGGTGGTGACCCCTGCGCAACAGCGGGAATATACGCTCGCCGCCATCGAATTCGCCGCCGGCTATCCCTGGCTGGAGCGCATGGCCTTTTGGGAGCTGACCGCCGCCGAAGACGGCTATGGCTATGCGCTCTGGCAGGGCGAAGGCCGCACCACGCCCGCCTACGATGCGCTGGTGGAGCGTCACGAAGCGCGCAGGGTGGCAGATGCAAACGAAGGCGCATCGGCGGCGCCTGAGGGAATTTCTCACAACGAAGCGCCTCCTTCGGCCTATTTTTGCGCCGCCGTCAATCCGTGCCGCGTCGTCGAAATTTTGGCCCCCGACGTCATCATTCGGTTAGGCGACCGCGGGGAGCTCCATCCCCATTGGGTGCATCTCTATGAAGGCGGCGAACGCTTCAGCCCCGCCTGGGAAGGAGAATTTTTCGTCGACGCAGCAGCGGCGGGGCGGCGGCAGACGCTCGTGCTCGAGACCATGCAGATCGACCAGCCGACCAACGAGGTGTGGATCAACGGCCGATGGATTGCCCGGCTGCCGGCGCGCACGCGCCCCGACCCGACCAGCACCTGGGCTACAGCGCGCATCGCCCTGCCTGCAGAGACCGTGCAGCCAGATCGCAACACGATCCGCATCGTCAGCGGGATGCGCAATCCGGCGCGTAGTTTCCGCTGGTGGCGCTGGGAAAATTTTCAGTTTCGTCATGTGCGTCTGGAGTCTTTCTCGAACGAGGCCGACTTCCCTGCATCCACTTTTGCGCCGATGTGGCGTCCACTGCCCTCTCCACCGGGCTGGGGAGAGCCGATGCGCGTGCGCGTCTTCAATGCACAGGAGATAGAAGGGCCAACCGTCTGGCTGACGGAGAATCGCAACGGTCAGCTCTGGCGAGGCGCAGCGACCTCGACCGGAACGCTCTCGCTTTCCCCTGTGACGCCTGTGCACGCCGAACGGCTCGTCGTCGATGTAGCCGTCGACGACGAGTTCACGCTCGCAGCCACGAACCGCGGCCTCTTCTGGAGGCGGGGCGAAGCGGACTGGGCGCCTGCCGCCGCCCCGTCCGTTTACGCGCATGTGGTGATGAAAACGGACGCCGGTTGGTGCGCCGGCCTGGAGGGACGCGGCCTCTGGTGCGCAGACGAGCCGACGGGGCGCTGGCGTTTGCTGGGGCTTGCCGGCCTCTCCGTGTTTGACCTCGCGATCTCTGAAGAAAGGTGGTTTGCAGCGACCGACGCCGGCGTCTATCTACGCGCGGCTGCGAGCTGGCGACGGTTGCCCTCGCTGCCCGTCGCGGAACGGAGCGCCGCCGACGCCAACTATGTTCCCCGCCTCTTTCTCGGCGCTCAGGGGGAGCTTGTCGCTCGCAGCGACGGCAGGCTGCTGCGATGGGACGAAGGCTCAAATCGGTGGGCGCCCTTTGGTCCGGAACAATTGCAGGGGCGTCTGTACGCCGTGCTCGACTGCTGCAAAAGCGGCGCGCAGATAGCGGGCAGCCGCACCGGCCTGTGGCGACTCGAAGCGAAGGGCGAATGGCGTCGCGTCGACGGTGGGTTGTTCGACTATCTGGAGTTCACCGAAGGGGTGCGCGTCGGGCGCCACATGCTCTGGACGACAACCAACGGCGCATTCCTCGCCGAAGTCGACGCTGCGCTTGACCTTCAGACAAACTGGCGCACAGTGGAGGGGCTGCCGACGACGGTCACTGCACTGGTGATCGATCCCAAAGACGCCATGCGCTGGCTTGCAGGCACGCCGGTGGGCGTCTATCGCAGCGAGGATGCAGGCGCCAGCTGGCGAGCGGTCAGCCCGCCCTGGATCGTCTGGGACATGACCCTGGATGCGGACGGTCGCCTTTTGGTCGCCACAAGCGGCGCCGTCGTTTTCACCGACGACGCCTTCGCCGCCGACGTGCGCTGGCGTGCCGCGCAAGGGTTGGAGGGCGTGACGTTTTTCACCGTCAGTCCCGACCCCAATGCGCCGGAGCGCTTCTGGGCCGGAACCTGGGGCAACGACATCGGCGTCAGCCTCGACGGCGGCGAGACGATCGAGCGACTCGGCGCAGGGTTGGAGACGCTCAGCATTCTGTCGATTTTACGGCATCCGGCGCCCGGTCAATTTACGGTCGGCGCTATCGAAGGACTTTTCCGCAGCGATGACGGCGGCGCAAGTTGGTTCAAGCTGCCCGGCGCGCTCTCCTCGCAGACGATCTACGCCCTGATGCAAACCGACGACGGCGCGTTGTGGGCAGGCGCAGCCGACGGCCTGTGGCGCAGCCCAGACTACGGCGCAACCTGGGAACGGCTCGAGTCCATTCCCTCGACGACGGTGATACGACTGGGCAAGGTCGCAACCCCAAATGGCTCGCTGCTTTGGGCGGGCGGCGAGCGGGCCGGCTTCTGGTGGAGCCAGGATGGCGGCGCTTCCTGGAGTTTCGCCGGATTGGCGGGGCGGAGCGTCTATGCGCTGGCATGGGCAGATGGACGTTTTATCGCAGCAACGGATGACGGTCTGTTTGAAGCTGCTCCATAGCAAGACCCCCTTATCCCCCTTGTTCCCCAGCCTCGTCCCTTTGACGCCGGAGATGAATGCGCAGAGGTGGAGAAACCTTTTCTCGATTTTCTCCGTAGTGGAATTCAAACATTTTGTATTGCATTCCATCTTGGGAAGGATGCGCGCTGTGGAACAACCGATCATCTCCGCAAACTCGGTGCAAAAATGGTTTCGCAACGGCAAGGTCGAAGTGCATGCGCTGCGCGGGGTGGACATCGCCGTGCAGCCCGGGGAAATGGTCGCCATTATGGGGCCTTCCGGCTGTGGCAAGACGACGTTGCTGAACTGTCTCTCCGGCCTGGATGAATTCGACGACGGGGAAGTTTACATCGAGGGGGTGCGTCTTTCTGCAATGAACGACAGAGAGCGCACGCGCCACCGCGCGCAACGGATGGGTTTTATTTTTCAAACCTACAACCTGCTGCCTGTGATCACGGCGGTCGAAAACGTCGAGCTGCCCCTGCTCGTCGCGGGCATGCGTCCAAGCGCCGCGCGCAAACGCGCGCTGGAGGCGTTGGAGCAAGTTGGACTGGCCAACCGTGCACACCATCGCCCGGCGGAACTCTCCGGCGGAGAACGCCAACGGGTGACCGTGGCGCGCGCCCTCGTCAACAACCCGGCGATCGTCTGGGCGGATGAACCGACCGGCTCGCTCGACAGTAAAACTGCCGACGAGATCGTGACGCTCATGCGCGCACTCAACCAAGCGCGTGGACAGACCTTCGTCGTCGTCACCCACGACCCCGACGTCGCTGCTGCATGCAACCGCATCATTCATATGCGAGACGGACGGATCGTCTATGCTTGAAAATCTTTCCCTCCAGGTGATTGCGTTGTTGGTGGGCGGCGTCACCGCCATCCTGCTCTATCTGGCCTTTTTGTGGCTGCGCAACCCCGTGTTGATGAAGATCGGACTGCGCAACATGCTGCGACGCCCCACACAGTCGGCGCTGATTATCATCGGCCTGACGCTCAGCACAATCATCGTAGTGAGCGCACTGGGCGTCGGCGACACGCTGCGCTACTCGATTCAAAAACAGGCCATCGCAGCGTATGGCGAGGTCGATGAAATTATTGCACCGCCGTTGCTCTCGATGCTGGCGAACATGGCCAATCCAAACGTCGATCCAGCGCAGGCGCAGCAGACGCAGCAGACGCTCGAAGGGTTGATGGAGGGTGGACTGAGCAGCGTGCTGGCTTTGGCGCAGGGCGGCCTGCCGAGCATCGACGAAGATCGGCTGGCGCGGCTGCGCGCGGCCGCAGCCGAAGAACCGCTGATCGACGACGTGGCCGGCGCCATTGTCTTCCCAACCATCGTTCGCAACGTCACCACCGGGCAAAGCGAGCCGTTCGGGTTCATTTTCGCCGTCGATGACGACTACGCCTCCGGCTTCGGTCTTTCCAGCGTGGAAGGCGAGAAGTTGACGATGGGGATGCTCCAGCCTGGGGTGGGCAACATCTTCCTCCAGGCCGGCAATCTCTTCTCCCTCGTCCCGGCGCTGACGGAGCAGTTCGGCGAGCTGCAGGCGTCGGCGCCGATCTCCGCCACGCTCGACGATCTGGATGCACTCCAGGCGCTGGCCGGACTGGGTGCGCTCTTCACCGTCGTCGATGCGGAGGCGTTGCCCGATCTCGATATTCGTCTTGACACGTTGGACGCCCTGGGCGTCGATACGACGCCGCTGCGTGCGCTTGGCCGAGACAGCCTGACGCTGCGCGAGCTTGCTGTTCTGTTGCAGAGCGCGCAGGCGATCGAGGCAGCTTCCGGCGAGGCGACGACGACTCTCTCAATTCCGTTGACGGGCGTCATCACCGCCACACAGCCGCTCACCGGCAGCGCCGCAACACTGGAAGTCGATCCTTCTCGTCTAAACCTGACGGGCGCCCTGAGCGCGTCCTTAAACGACTTCGCCGCCGACCTGTTGCGCGCCGTCAATCTTAATACGCTCGGCTACGAACTGGACAACCTCCTTGGACGATTTGGGCTGCAGTTGCGTCAGGGTGAACTCTATCTCAACCGCCTGGGAGCGGAGCGCCTCCGTGCGCGCACCGGCGATCTGCTCGAAATCTACATCGGCCCGCTGCCCGTGCGCTATCGGGTGCGCGCCGTCGTCGATCAGGCCGGCCCGCTGAGCGCGCTGACGCCGGTGGTGATGCTCCGGCTGGATGAAGCGCAGCAGCTTCTGTTCATGCCCGACAAGGTTAATTCGGTGCTTGTCTCCAACCAGGGGGACGCAATGACAGGCATGCAACACACCGAAGTGGTGAGCAGACGACTGCGCTTGCTCGCCCTCGACGATGACGCAGTCGCCGCCATCGCCGCCATGCTCGCCCGCCCGGATGTGCGCACCCGGTTGACGCAGTTGAGCGCCGATCTGCCTGAGGCCGGAGCGGTGCGCCTGGAGGACGCAGAAGAGCTGCCGCCGCTGCTGGCCGGCGTTCTGGAAAGCGTATTGAGCGCCTTCCAGATTGAACAGATGACGCGGCAAGACGTCGAGGCGCTGCTGTCCGCCGGCGAAGCGGGCGTCGATACGCCTGCCTTGCGCCAGCTGCTTGCGTCTCCCACGGTGCGGGAATGGCTGCTGACGCTCGATCTGCCCGACGAGGTGCGTCGAGAGTTCGCCACCGCCGTCGCCAACCTCAATCAATTTGAGCAGATCGAACCGCTCAACAAGGCCACCATTGTAGCGGCGGCCACCGTCGGCGGCGGCCTCTTTGCTTCGCTCTTCAGCGTCTTTGGCTCTCTCTCGATTCTGGTGGCGCTGCTGTTGATCGTGCTGATTTTCGTCATGCTCGCCGCCGAGCGTCGGACGGAGATCGGCGTCGCGCGCGCCATCGGCGTGCAACGCAGCCAAATCGTGCAGAGTTTTATGGCCGAGGGGATGGTCTACAACCTCGCGGCTGCTGCACTCGGCGTGCTGCTCGGCGTCGGCGTCACCTTCGCCATGACTCAGTTCATCGGCCAGCTTTTCAACGACATGACGGGCGTGATCAACGCACAGGTCGGCGGCATCTTCGCCGTCAGCTTCGCCATCTCCTGGCAGTCGATCGTGGTGGCCTACTGCGTCGGTGTACTCATCACCTGGCTTGCCATGACCCTCGCTTCCTGGCGAGTGACGCGCATGAACATCGCAACCGCCATCCGCGACCTGCCGGATGAAGCGGAGGCGCGCCGCCGCTCCTGGTCAGGGGTCATCTGGCGTTGGCTCTGGCCTATCGCTGCGCTGGGCCTGGGCGTTTATCTGTTGGCGCTGGCGCTAAACGTCCAATCGCTCAGCTTGACCCTGATCGCCGTGACGCTCTTGCTCTATGCGCTCGCCGTGTTCGCAGGCAGACTGCTGGAATTGACGCCTGTTCGCAACGAGGCCGGCTATCGCTTCGTCTATACGCTCCTCGGAGCAGGCTTGCTGGTCATCTGGTCGCCTCGCTGGAGCGCCCTGGCGTCGCAGTGGCTGCCCGAACGCTTCCCCTGGGACCCGGCGCAGGCGCCCACGGTCTTCACCTTCGGTGGGCCGTTGATTATCGTCGGCGCCATTTTGGTCATTATGTTCAACGCCGATCTCCTCAGCGGCCTTGTCAGCGCCATTTTGGGCTTTGCGCCGTCGCTGCGCCCCGTGCTGCGCACCGCCATCGCCTATCCGCTCAGCAACCGTTTCCGCACCGGCATGACCATGGTGCTCTTCGCCATGATCATGGCGACCGTGGTGGTGATGGCGGTGGTGATTCACACTACGCAGTCGTTGACGCAGCTGGATGAGCGCCAGACCGCCGGCTTCGAGATCGAAGTCTCACCGACGCTGCTCAGCTTTTTCAACCCCGTCGAGCACTTTCCGACTGCGCTCGCTTCCCTCAGGAACGATCCTCTACTGGAGCGAATTGCCGCCGTCGGTCTGGTGACCGAACAGTGGATGGAAGGCAAGGTGGCGGGCGAGAGCGGTGGATTTCGCCGCACGAGCATGGCGGGCGTCAATGAAGGATACATCGAATCGGCGCAGCAGGTCTATCGCCTGCGCAGCCGGGCGGCGGGCTATGAAGACGACGCCGCCGTGTGGGAGGCGCTGGCGACGCGCGACGACGTCGTGATTGCGCGGCCGCATCTCTTCGACGCAGCGCCGGCCTTTCCCTTTGCGCCGTCCGATCTGCCTGATGAAGAGGCTCCAGAGACGATTTTTCAGGTCGAATCGGGTGAGGCTTCGGTGCGCGTCGAGCGCCGCAACCGATTTCCGTTGCTGCTGCGTCTGGAGGAGAGCCAGGGAGAGGTCCTCCCCGACATCTTTCTGACGCTGGCGACCGATGGCGCCGACGGCGTGCGTCGCGAGCACACCGTGCAGGTGATCGGTGTGCTCGCCGAAGACGCCAATCTCGTTTCATCGACGCTGATCGGGAGTGAAACGACGCTGCGCCATCTGCGCAGCATCCCAGTGACAGGAGACCGCATTTACGTGAAAGCGAAGCCTGGCGAAGATGCGCGTTCGGTCGCCGCCGCCATCGAAGCTGCGTTTGTTTCAAGCGGTCTTGACGCCGTCACGCTCGCCGACCAGTACGCGCAACGCCAACGGCTGACCGGCGGCGCGCTGCAACTGTTGCAGGGTTTCATGGCGCTGGGACTCCTCGTTGGCATTGCAGCGTTGGGCGTCATCTCGACGCGTTCGGTCTATGAGCGTCGTCAGCAGGTGGGCATGTTGCGCGCCCTGGGCTACCAACGCGGCATGGTGGGGCTGAATTTTCTGATCGAGTCCAGCTTTGTGTCGCTCACAGGGCTGGCCATCGGTGTGCTCACCGGCGTCGTGCTGGGGGATAACCTGGTGCTTTCTTTCTTCCCGCAGATTACAGAAGAAGCGGTCGGGGCGCCATGGTCACAGATTGGGTTGATGGCGCTGACCGCTTATCTGTTTTCGCTGTTGACCACGCTTGCGCCGGCCTGGCAGGCCTCGCGCGTCCACCCGGCCGAAGCGCTCCGCTATGAATGAACTTCTGTGCAATCTGCGGTTTCCTCACGACCGCAGATTGCACAGAAAAGCGATCAAGCCGTGCATCTGAACTACGGCGCTCCTTTCTGAATCATAGGCAACATGACAAACCCCGGATCGGGCGGCGTCGGCGTCGGCGTGACGCCGGGCGGCAGCGTCGGCGTCGGCGTCGGATAGATGATCGGCGCGTTCTCGCCGAAGACCAGGCCTAGCTTAAACGGCGTGAGGTCCGAGTTGCGGCTGCGCGCGTGATACCAGAGGTAGATGCTGCCGTCGGGATTGAGCACGGCGGAAGGATAGAAGACGCGGTTGAAGTCCCAGGAACCGGCCGGCGAGCCCGTGACGAGAGGATTGTTGGGGTCTTTGGTCCATGTCTTGCCGCCGTCGGTGGACCAGGCGCGGCCGATGCCGGTGCGCGTCTGATCCAAATTGCTGCCCTGGTAGAACATCATCAGTGAACCATCGTTCAGACGAATCACGGAGGGAGAGGCCACCTCGCCTTCATCCCATGCACCGGGGCCGCCAACGGACAGCACCGGCTCGGCGTGTTGCGCACCCGGTTTGATGTAGCGCGTCCAGGTGACGCCGTCATTGGAGTAGGCGTAGCCGATCTGGTTGCCCGAGAATGCGCCGCCGAACCCTGCATACCACATGTGGTACTTTCCATCGAACTTGAGCACGTCGGGCGAGAAGATGCTGTAGCCGTCGAAATCATCGGCATAACCGGAGGATTCAAACACAAGCCCCGCCTCATTGCCTTGGCTGTTGTATTTTTCCCAGTGAATGCCGTCGGTCGAGGTGGCGTACCCGATGCCGAATCCGGAGAAATAGCTGGCGTACCCCGCATACCACATCTTCCAAATGCGCTCTTCCTTGTCGTAGATCACCGAAGGAGCGTTGATGCGCTCATAATCCCAGTAGCCAAAGCTCCCGCTGCGGATCACCGGATTGCCGACATAGCGCGACCAGGTGATGCCGTCTTTCGAGGTGGCGAATCCGATGTCCTTGCTGTTGCGGGTGAACGACGTGCCTGAATACCACATGCGATATTCGTCGTCGTTGCGGTCCGGTGTGTTTTTGTCGAAGTACATTACGTGCACGGCGTAGACGTTGAAATCGTCCCAGCTGCCCGGCGCGCCGTAAAAGAGGATCGGATTGCCGGCGTATTTCGTCCAATTGCCGGCCTCCATATTGGAAAGAGCGACGCCGAGCGGCGCGGCGAGAAGCAGCAGCGTGATCGCAAGCGCAAGAAAGACGCGTTTCATGAAAGCCTCCAGAGCCCAACGATAGACGCAGCGGTCTGACGCCTGAAAATTCCTGCAAGTTGACGTCTGGAGATCACGCTATCACGTTCGCATGCCCTGCGTCAGCGTCAGTTTGTCTGAAAAATGCGATTACACTATGGGATGATTGACCGATGGACGCCATGGAGAAAAGCCGCTTCCTGTGCGCGACAAATTGCCAGCCTGGCGCACCCATGTTATCATTGAGGTTGTGCATTCATTCTGTCGACGAGGAGAGGTCGCATAGCCTGGTCGAGTGCGCCCGTCTCGAAAACGGGTAGGGCTAACCACCCTCGAGGGTTCAAATCCCTCCCTCTCCGCCACATCAAGAAAAGGCTTCGGGAGCTGTTTCCGAAGCCTTTCGTCTAAATAACTCCATTACGCAGAAGATGCTCGCTCTTTTGGCGCAACCGGATGTCTCCGATCGCTCGCTTTGGTTCCCTGCCCCTTGCTTCCTTTCGCCACCGGTCTGGCGATCAGACGCCTGAAATATCACCACAAAGGCGCGAAGACGCCAAGAAATACGCAAGGAATACGAGGATTTGCATCTTTTCCTCTCTTATGAGTGTCCTTTGCGCCTTGGCGTCTTTGTGGTGATTATGGCGGATTCCCTCGCCTGAACTACGGGTCGCCGGAATCCTTTCTGAAATTCCCTCCACCCCCTGAAAGGAGACATTTTCCGCGAAGGCGTCATCGAACTGCGCAACGTAAGCAAATAATCTGTTGCGCGACGCCGCTATGGAGCAGAGGATTCAACTGCGATGTTCGGCAAGTAGAGCCGCTGCACCTCTCCCTGCACGTAAAGCACAGGCGCTTCCAGGACGACGTCAGGCAAGGCGGCGGCTTCGATGCGAACCCTCGCCGTATAGACGCCGTCCTCCAGCGGCGTTTCGGAGAGCGCCACCGACAGCAGCTCCCGGTCCGCCTCGGAGACGCGCGTCAGCTGCAGCCAGGCGGCGTCGGTCGATGCACTCCATACGAAGCCTGCGCGTTGCTCGCCCAGTTGCACCACACCTGTGACCACGGCGGTTTCAAAAAGCGAACCCAGATAGAAGCGGTCGGGCGTCAGCGACAGGGTGAGCCTGCTCTCCTGCGTAGGCTCGGCGGTCGGCGTCGGCGTTGCATCCGGCTCGGGCGTTGTTGTCGGTTCGGGCGTCGGCGTTTCCGGGCTGCTGATGCGCACGCAGCTCCCGAGCTCGATGCGGTCGAGGAAGCTCCACATCTGCGAGCCTGCGCCGTCGTTGTAGACGTTGAAGTAAACGACGAGCGTCCGCCCCCGGTAGGCGCTGAGGTCGAAGACGCGCTCGCGCCACGTCTCGTCGCCTGCGGCGAAGCTGCGCGTCAGCCGCGCCACGAAGCCATAGTTGCTGTTGAGCAGCAGCGCCTCGCGATAGTCGGCGTTGTCGGCCGCGCCGTAGGTGCGCTCCATGTAGCGGAGCAGCACCGGCGTTTCGGCGTCGGCGGGAATGGTGATGCGCTGAAAGACCGTCGAGTAGGCGCGGCGGTTGGCGAAGCCCGTCGGAATGCCGAGCTGGACGGCGCGTGCGCCGGTGTAGACGGTGGTCGCCGTATAGCGCGCCGGGAAAGGCGTCGAGCCGAACTGCCAGCCGCCGCTGCCCTCGAAGTCGCCGTTGAGCAGGAAGGATGGAGGCGCAAGCATCGGGTCGGGTCGTCGGCGTCGCCGGAGGAGGGAGGGTGGGCGAGGGCGTCGCCGTAGGCGTCGGCGCACCAGGCGGGCCTTCCAATGCGTAGCCCGCCAGCTCCGCCACCGTCGCCAGCGCCACGCGGGCGATGCGCGCCACATAGTCGTAATCGACTTGCGTGGCAACGTCTCCGGCGGTGTGATAGTTGGGATTGCGGTCTCTGGGGCGGGCGTCGTCAAAGAAATTCTCAATGACCAGGAACGAGGCGTAGTCGTTGTCCCAGAAGGGCGAATGATCGGAGAAACGGCTGGCGGTTGTCGTTTTGCGCTCAAAGTTCAGGCCGAGGCCGTAGCGCCCGTTGCGCTCCAGAAAGTGGTCGGCCAGCGCGTTGGATTTGGGGCCGCGCCCGGTGTGGATTTCCACAACGCGGTCGCCGTCGCCGTCCCAGCCGATCATGTCGAGGTTAATGAAGCCGAGCACCTGTTCTCCGGCCCGACGCAATGCCCCTGCGTAGACTTTGCTGCCCCACTGCCCTTGCTCTTCGCCGGTGAAGTGGATGAAACGCACCGTCAGCGCAGGACGATAGGCGGCGAGCAGGCGTGCGATCACCAGCGTCGCCGCCGTGCCCGTGGCGTTGTCATCCGCTCCCGGCGCGCTGGAATACGGCGCGTTCGACATCGAATCGAGATGGCCGCCGACCAACAGCACGCGCTCCGGCTGCGTTGAACCGCGCACCTCGGCCACCACATTCCGCCCGCTGTATTGACCATAGCTCCAGGGAGCGTAGCGCACGTTCAATCCCAAACGTTGATAGTATTCATAGACAAATTGCTCTGCATCGCGCAGGCGGCCGGCGAACGTGTATCGCGTGTGAATGGTCACGGCGCCGCCGCCGACCGGCGCAGGCGTATGCCCACTGAGCTGGCTCACCAGGGTCTGAAGCTCCGCAGGCGTAACTTGAGCAAGCAAGGCGGCGACCGCCGGATCGATTGCAGTCGCCTGCGCAGCGGCGATGGCCGGCGGCGCCTCATCGACGTACAGCGGAGCCGCAGTCAACAAAGAGACGGGAACGCCTTGAGGCGGAAGGGTCTCCAGCAGCGTCAGCTCATGGTCTGCGTCCGTCGCCACAAGCAGGTGCGCCTCACTGCGCCACAGCAGACGGCCAACGCCGGCGGCCAGCTCTGCGGCGCGCGGGGCCGTCGCATCGGCGATGTAGTAGATGGCGCCGGCGGTGTCTGCATCGACGATCTGCACATCCAGGCCGGCGCTCGCCAGGAGAGCGGCGTCCTCCAGGCTGCCGCTGGCCACCCACCGGTCTGCAGACGGCGCATCCAGGCGGGCGTGCACGACCGTCGTCGGCGGCAACAGCGCAGGCGGGGTTTCACCCTCCGCCCGGATGAGGAAGAGCGCCGGGCCAAACGGAGCGGTGAGCAGAGCATCGTCCTGTCCATACGTGTTCGGGCTGCCGACCGTCGTTGTCGTCAAGACGACGAGCAAGAGGAAGATCAGGAGCCGTCTTGCGCTACGCGTGGGGTTTCGTCTGGAGGCGGTGTGCATGCGCCGTTTTCCCTTGAATGTCCTGCTGTTTTGAGATCGCTCGGCTTCTCCTCTTCTCTTGACGCAAAAACGGCTGAAAAGTAACGAACGGCGCCCGATCGGCGCTCAATCGCAAGGCAACTGCAAGGATGCAGGGTTGCAGAAAAATCGAAATCTCGTTAGGATCAGGCAGGAATTTGACCAGGGACGACAGCGCGCCGTGATCCTGACAACCCTTCGTTTGTTCGAAATGGATGCATGGGAATGAGCGAACTGGTGGGGCCGGGCCGTTTCGCCGTTGAGCGCCCTTTGCGCCACGCACTCGGCTTGTTGCTGTTGGCGGCGGCGATTGCGCTCCTGCCCTTGCCTGAACTGACCGGCCTCCTCCTTGCAGCCGGCGCCGTCGCGCTTGTCCTGCGCTGGCCCTGGCTGATCTGGCTGCCGCTTGCGGTGTTTGTGCCGTTCACAAGCGGCCTGCGACTTGGCGTCGCCAGCGTCACCGACTTGCTGCTGGCGGCGGGAGTGGCGCTGTGGTTTTTCGACGGCGCGCGACGCCGCACGCTGTCCTTGCGCTGGTCGCCGGTGAGCAGCCTCGCCGGCGTCTTTGCTGCAACGCTCTTTGTTTCACTGTTTTTCGCCGTAGATTTAGGCGAAGGCGTGAGCGAAGTGATAAAATGGCTGCAATTGCCGGTGCTGTTGCTCGTTGCGCCGACGATGCTGACGGCGGAGCGAAGCAGATGGCTGGCGGCTGCACTCGTTCTCGGCGCATGCGTGCAGGCAATTCTTGGACTTTATCAATTTATCTTTCAAGTCGGCCCCGAGCATTTCATCATTCTGGGCCGTTTTATGCGGGCCAGCGGCGCTTTTGACCAACCCAACCCGTTCGGCGGCTTTCTCGGCCTCGCCTTGCCGATGGCGCTGAGCCTGGCGATCTGGGCGTGGGGGGAGGCGGCGCGTTGCAAGGAGCAACGCTGGCGACAAATTGTCTGGGCGTTGTTTTACACCGCAGCCGCCGGCCTGATTGCACTCGGCGTGCTGGCGAGCTGGAGCCGCGGGGCGTGGTTTGGCGCTTTTGCAGGGGCATTGGCGGTGGCGGTGCTGCGCAGCCGCAGGGCGGCGCTGATCTCCGCCTTCAGCGCCTTGTTGCTGGCCATCTGGCTGGCGCTGGGCGCATTTTCCCCGGCGATGTTGCCGAAGCCGCTGACCGATCGCCTCGCCGATCTCCCTGCGTACTTTGGCCTGACCGATGTATTGGTGCAGCCGGTCACCGATGAAAACTTCGCCGTGGTGGAGCGCCTGGCGCACTGGGTGGCGGCGCAGCGCATGTGGGAGCGCTCGCCCTGGTTCGGCGTCGGCGCCGGCAATTACGCTGCGGTCTATCCCGAGGTGCGCCTGCCGCGCTGGGAGGATCCGCTCGGCCATGCACACAACATCTACCTGAACATGCTGGCCGAAACAGGACTGCTCGGATTCGCCGTCTTTCTGGCGCTGTGGGGCGCGGTCGTGGCGTGGAGCTGGCGGCGCTCCCGTGCTGTTTCACCGGTCGACAGCCAACAGCGTTGGCGGGCGGCGGTGGCGGTCGGCGTTTTGGGGTTGGTCGCCCATCTCGCAGTGCACAACCTGGTGGATAACCTCTTTGTGCGCGGCATTTTAGTGTATATTGGCCTTTGGTTGACGATTCTTCATACCGATTAGATTTTTTGGTTTCATGCCAGGTTTTATTCGAGGGCTTCCATTGAACGCATTGCATTCTCTTCCCCTCAGCGACTCCAATCGTCGCGAAGTCAAGCGCTTCATCAAGTTCGCCATGGTCGGAACCGCCGGCATGGTCACTCATATGACCCTTTTCAATATTTTGATGCTGGGGCTGCGTCTCGACCCGCGGCTAGCCAATGCGGTTGGCTTCGTTGCGGCCGTAGTGCAAAATTTCACCCTCAATCGACGCTGGACGTTTCCCGAAAGTCGCAGCCGCGAGGCGGGTCTTCAGCTCGGGCAGTTTGCCATCGTCAGCGTGATCGGCCTCATGATCAACTCCGCCGTCTTCTGGGCCGTCAGCCACGGGTTGGAAACATTTTGGGCGACGCTGATCGCCGATCCGACGCTGGCGCACGCCATCAACAACAACTTTGCGTTGGCGACGGCGATCGGCGTCGTGCTCTTCTGGAACTTCACTGCCAATCGCCTTTGGACCTTCCGCACGCGCGCGTGAGAGGTGGGTTTGACGGTCATTGCGGTCGATTACACCCCCGCAGTTCGTCAACAGGCAGGCATTGGGCGCATCGTACGCGGCCAGATCGAGGCGGTGGTCCGCCTGAATCCTGGCTATGATCTACGCCTTTTTGTCGCCGGACCGGTGAACGCAGCGCAGCGCAGCGGGGCGCCCCTGCCGCTGCACGCCACTCCCATCAGCGAACGCAACCTGGTGCGCATCTGGCATCGGTTAGACATCGGCTTGCCGCGCGTGGAGTGGTTCACCGGCGGGCCGCTCGACCTTTTTCACGCCACGGATTTCGTGCTTGCGCCGACGCGCGCGCGGCGCAAACTGTTGACCATCCACGATCTCGCCTTTCTGTTTTACCCGGACGCTGCACTGCCCAGCTTGCATCACTACCTGAATGTGGTCGTCCCGCGCAGCGTGCGCCGCGCCGATGGAATTATTGCGGATAGCCATCATACGGCGCGCGACCTGACCGAGCAATGGGGCGTGCCGCCCGAACACATTACGGTCGTGCAAGGCGGCGTGGATCACAGCCATTTTCGCCCCGTGCGCGACTTGCAACGACAGCGCCAGGTGCGCGAACGTTACGCCATCGGCGACCGCCCTTTTATTCTCGCCTTGAGTCGCCTCGAGCCGCGCAAGAATTTCACCAGGTTGATCGAGGCCTTCGCCCTGGCGAGAGCGGAGGCGAATCTCCCGCATCGGTTGGTGATCGCAGGGAGCAAAGGCTGGCTGTACGAGGCGATCTTTCGTCGCGTCGAGGAGCTGAGGCTGCGCGAGCATGTGCATTTCCCCGGTTTCATAGACGACGCTGACCTGCCCGCCCTCTACAGCGCGGCTGAATTTTTCGCGTATCCATCGCTCTACGAGGGCTTTGGCCTACCCATCGTCGAGGCGCTGGCGTGCGGAACGCCGGTGCTGACAGGCGACAACTCCTGCCTGCCGGAGGCGGGCGGCCCCGGCGCGCTCTATGTCAAGGCGGAGGAGGTGCACAGCATCGCCGAGGGCTTGGTGCGCCTGGCGACGGACGAGGCGCTGCGCCGTCAGCTTCGCGAGGCCGGCCTTCAGCATGCCGCGCATTTCACCTGGGAGCGCAGCGCCCGGCGCTTGCTGGAAGCCTATGAACGTTTCCTGGCAATGTGATTGAAATTTGAGGAGAGATGAAGCTTGAGCACGCTTGAAAACCCGCTTGCGCCTCGTTCACCCGAAGAATCGGCGCTCACGATGACGATGTTCATGCAGCCGGAGCACTCCAACAGCCTGGGCAACGTCCATGGCGGGGTGATTCTGAAGCTTTGCGACGAATGCGGCGGCATCATCGCCAGCCGCCATGCGCGACGGCCGGCCGTCACCGTGACCGTCGACCGCGTCACCTTTCTGCGTCCGGTGCTGTTGGGGCGGCTGGTGCTGGTGCATGGACGCATCACCTGGGTGGG
>FWWL01006351.1_pt1 | contig 17256 bp, 20 predicted proteins | sample 2228331 | NCBI WGS metagenome assembly FWWL01 (sample SAMEA103939775, study PRJEB20133) | metagenome
GATTGTTGACTTCTAACACATTGAAAACAAAAGAAAAATTTAGGGGGAACGGTAGAAAACAAGACCTCATTTAGAAGGGATTGCGACTCCACAAACTTAATGAACGAGTAATCTCTCCCGTGGGATGTAGAAAACAAGACCTCATTTAGAAGGGATTGCGACCCTAATATCCTTCCCTTTTCTTCTGGAAACTTCCTGTAGAAAACAAGACCTCATTTAGAAGGGATTGCGACAGGTCAGTGTTCAATATTTTGAACCCTTACTTCTTTTTCTTCTTTCCCTGAACTTCCGCTCTTCTGCACTTCCGAACTTCCGCACTTCCGCTCTTCCGCACTAATAAAACAAGACCTCATTTAGAAGGGATTGCGATTGAAGATAGTCTAAGGCAGAAGGATTTTAGAATGGCTTTTTTATTCTTACGCCTATAGCCTTTTGCCTATAGCCTGACTCACTTCATTGTGGAATTAAGATGAGTTCTTTTAACAGAAATTGTGGTAAAAGAAAATCAGAATATGCTCATGAATCCTTGATTTTCAAGGCTTCGTGGGTTGTTGAACAGTCTCAATAATTAATTTAAGTCCAATCCTTTTTACAGAGACGGGCATTTAACCTACCTTTACTGTAACCCTCTATTATCTCACCTACTCTGAAAATCTCGAAAGAGACCCCATCAGGGCATCTACCTGATAAGATGCCCTAAGCCTCTTGAGCCTTCAAATAGTGGCAATCACATACTGCCTTGTTACCAACCTTTTCTGTGTGAGTGGAGGAGATTGTGAGGTGAAAATCCAGATGTAAATAAGGGGCAGGAATATTCCTGCCCCTTATGTATTTTAGTACATCTCGCCCATTCCGTGGGGCATGCCTTTCTGTTTTTCTTCTTCAGGAAGTTCTGTTATCATGACTGAGGTTGTGAGCATGAGTCCTGCAACAGATGCTGCGTTTACCAGCGCCAGTCTCGTGACCTTGGTTGGATCTATTATGCCTGCTTTCATCATATCTGTGTATTCCTCTTTCTGTGCATCGAATCCAAAGTTTATGTCCTTCGCTGCCTTAACCTTTTCCACTATCACAGAACCTTCAAGTCCTGCATTTTCCACGATATTTCTTATAGGCTCTTCGAGTGCTCTTTTTATTATATCCACACCGATTTTCTGATCACCATTCAGATTGAGTTTATCAAGGGCAGGTAGGCATCTTATAAGTGCTACACCTCCACCAGGGACTATTCCCTCTTCAACAGCCGCTCTTGTGGCATGGAGTGCATCCTCTACCCTTGCCTTTTTCTCCTTCATCTCTGATTCAGTTGCAGCACCAACTCTTATTACTGCTACGCCACCTGCAAGCTTTGCCAGACGTTCCTGCAGTTTTTCACGATCGTAATCTGAGGTGGTCTCCTGTATCTGGGTCTTTATCTGTTTAATTCTGCCCTGTATCTTCTGATGATCTCCTGCACCCTCTACAATGGTGGTATTCTCTTTGTCGACAACGATCTTCTTTGCCCTTCCAAGATCAGTGAGTTTGATATTCTCGAGTTTTATTCCCAGATCCTCTGTTATTGCAGTCCCTCCTGTGAGAATGGCTATATCTTCGAGCATCGCCTTTCTTCTCTCTCCAAAACCAGGAGCCTTAACAGCGCATACCTGTAGTGTACCTCTCAATTTATTGACAACAAGGGTTGCGAGTGCCTCTCCTTCGATATCCTCTGCAATTATGAGCAGAGGTCTGCCCATTTTAGCTATCTGTTCAAGGAGAGGAATAAGATCCTTCATGCTCGATATCTTCTTTTCATGGATGAGTATGAGCACATCTTCGTAAACGCATTCCATTCTTTCAGGGTCAGTGATGAAGTAAGGTGATATATATCCACGGTCAAACTGCATCCCTTCAACTACATCGAGTGTTGTCGCAAGTCCTTTTGCCTCCTCTACAGTTATTACTCCATCCTTTCCGACTTTATCCATCGCCTCTGCTATCAGTTCTCCTATTGAAGGGTCATTGTTTGCAGAGATAGTTCCGACCTGTGCTATCTCTTTTTTCTCCTGTACAGGCTTGCTTAATTTTTTAAGTTCTTCAACAACAACCTCAACAGCCTTATCTATTCCTCTTTTGATATCCATGGGGTTTGCGCCAGCAACCACATGTTTCATGCCCTCTTTGTATATTGAATAGGCAAGAACTGTTGCGGTTGTTGTGCCATCACCTGCTGTATCAGAGGTCTTGCTTGCAACTTCTCTTACGAGTTGAGCACCCATGTTCTCAAACGGATCCTTGAGTTCAATCTCCTTTGCAACGGTTACACCATCCTTGGTGATCGTGGGTGCACCGAACTTTTTATCAATAATGACATTTCTTCCTTTCGGTCCCAGGGTAGCCTTAACCGCATTTGTGAGTATGGTTATCCCCTCCAGTATCTTCATTCTTGCACTTTCATCAAATATCAATTGTTTTGCAGCCATGGTGAACCTCCTTTCAAAAATTTTTTATTCGAGTATTCCGAGAATATCTTCTTCTTTGATAATCAGGTATTCGGTATTGTCGAGGTTTATCCTTGTACCGCTGTACTTATCAAAAAGCACGGTGTTTCCGACCTTTACCTCCTTGACTTCAGGACCAACTGCCTCGACCACGCCCTTCTGGGGCTTTTCTTTTGCAGTGTCAGGAACATAAATTCCACCGGGAGTCTTTTCCATCTCCTCGGTATATCTTATAAATACCCTTTCCTTAAGCGGTCTGAATTTCATGGCATCAACTCCTTTCTTTTTATAAGATTTTTAGAACCCGAAACAGGTTCTTTAATGAAAAGAATTATTAGCACTCTCTTTTACTGAGTGCTAATAATTTAATGTTTTTATGGGATTTATAGCAATGCGCGTTAAGTCCTAATTTTGCCAGTTTTTTTTAGATTATTGCGATTTTTTTAGATTTTTAAGGTTTTTTTAAATATTTAACATCTTCTTTTTACTGGATATAAACTTCTCTATCTCTTCCTTGAAATAATCAGCCTTTTTTCTTATATCTGGTGGCACCCTGCTCTCATAAAGTTTCATGCCCTCAGATAATTCATCCTTGAATACCTCATAGAACATTCCACTCCTTATTGCATCCTCAACTTTCTTTGGATTGTAGAAGTAAATATCAGAGACTATGGTTCTCGCAAGTCTTCTTGCTTTCTCCACAGCCTCGTCAGTTATGTCAGGCGAGATTGTTTTAGGTGGCTCTGGTGTTTCTGGAGGTGTTGGCTGGATCTCTCTCTGGAGTGTATATGATTCTATCTCTTCTGTAACCTTTTCTCTGGATTCTGGTAAAGGCTCAAAGCTTGTCAGTTCTTTCAAAAACTTCTCTGATTCTTTCACCTTTTTTTCTTTTTCAAGAGGGGGTTTTTCAGGTTCTTTTATCTCCTGAGAAGAGCCTGATCTCACAGCCTCTATCTTTTGTGGTAGTTCTTCTTCTATTGCATGCTCTTCTACATAATCATCAGCACCATATAGACTTTCCGGTGGTCTTTTATATCTTCTTTTGTCATATACTGAAGTTATAAGGATAACCTTTATGTTTTTTGTATATTCGATCTCCTTTATCTTCTGGCAGACATTAAAGCCATACTCTTTTGGAAGAGCCACATCAAGTACTGCAATATGGGGAAGTTCTTTCGACGCCTTGATTATGGCATCAATACCATCATTCGATGAGATCGGTATATAACCTGCTTTCGATACTATAGAGATAAGTTTTTCGAGAATCGCAGGATCACCATGGGCAACCAGTATCTTCTTTTCATTAAGTTTTTCCTGAGGTTTTGATAGATCAGTCTTCTCATAAAACGCTTCTGTGGGTGCAGATGTCATGGAAACCTTTTGTATTTCTTCTGTGGTTTCCGGCTGTTTAACAAATACTGTTGTTGAGCATTTTGGACATTTGAATCGTGAGCCTCGGGGTGAGATCTTCGAATCGTCTATCTTTAATCTCGTCTTACAACCAGGGCATATTACCACCATCTAATCTGATACCTCCTTTTCGGCAACCATAATTTTATTGTGAGAACTCCAAATACAAAGCCACCTATATGGGCAAACCATGCCACTCCTCCTTCTCCAGGTATGACCTTTGTTACCATGCCATTTATTAATTGTATAATAGCCCAAAATCCTATAACTATCAAGGCAGGAATTCTCACGACCTGTATGAAGAAACCAAAAAATACGAGGGTATGTACACGGGCATGGGGGTAGAGGATGAGATACGCTCCAAGCACCCCTGAGATTGCTCCACTTGCACCTATCATGGGAATTTGTGATGAAGGTTCTGTAATGGCATGTGAGTATGCAGCAACCAATCCTGCAAAAAGATAAAAGAAAAGAAATCTTATATGTCCAAGGCGGTCCTCTATATTGTTACCGAATATCCAGAGATAGAGCATATTACCCAGAAGATGAAACAGGCTTCCATGCAGAAACATGGATGTAAATAGTGTGATGAATGGAGTTACAGGTTGCGCTGATTTCATTGTTAATATTCCCTCGGGTATTGCACCGTACCAGAAAGGTATCTCATCAGAAAAGGGTGATGTAATCTGCCATATATAGATGCCAGTGTTGAGTCCTATAATGGCAATCGTTAAAAATGGAAACGAATATGTCGGGTTGTCATCTTTATAAGGTATCACGGCTCACCTTTCTGGTTTCCATTATCTTTAAATTATACCTTTTTTAATGTATTTTTTCATATTTCCTTAAGAGATGGATACTCCTCAGGGGGCTACAACCCGTAGAAGATATAGTGAGATCAAAAATGACCGCTGTTTTGCTCTGCAATAGTTATCACTGAATAGAATCTCATTATGGCAGTGATGATTATGGTATTGAAATAAATCTGGAGTATCGAAAGTATAAACTGATGGATCAAAAAACCAGAAAAACTCTTGACTAATGTGGAAGGGATACCCGCTATTATCATGAGTATGATGAAGCCTATCTGGAGAATCCCATAGAATATGAGGGCAGATGGTTGATGTATAAGAAGGTTAAATGATTCCTTTAAGATGCCTCTTATAGATTTTTCTTCCATTACCACCTTTATGCCTGCATATGTAAAGAGTGCCATGAAGAAGATCAGGAAGAAGAAAGATAACAGCGATATGAGAAGTCTTATGAAATTTAAAATAAATTCTTTGATAAAACTATCTCCTGCCACCATTGTCTTTGAGATACCGCTCACAATTCCAAGAAGGAAAAAGAGTAGAAGCATCATAGAGGCTCCAATTATTGAGAGTTTAAGAAATCTCCTGAAGTATCTTCTTGCTGATTTAATGAATAGTGAGATTGAAAAGTTTTCACTATCGATAATCATTCTCTTCAGGCTTCCAAAGACCCCGGAAAAATTGAATACCACAAGAAGCCATGATATTGCAATATATATAAAGAAGGATAGCAATATGAGAGCGATATAAAAGAGATATCCTTTGAGCATTCTGTTATCTGTTATCATCTCGAGGAGTCTTTTGATATCAAATTCTGATATCTCGATTCCTGTCCTATAGAATGCCATAATAAGGGGCAGCCCCACTATGAGAATGAATAGTATAAATGCAAAAAGAAAGAGCCCTGTCTGTATTATTACGAGAGAAAAGTTTCTGTTGACTGTTCTTATGCCTTCTCTTAGAATTGACCAGTAATTCAATGGATTCTCCTCTAAATTTTAGATTGAAACTATATTTTACTTATTTATATTCGATGTTTCAATGCCATCATATATCTTTATCGGGTTATAGAACCCATCCCTTTCAACAGGGATTCTCTCTGCCTTTCTTATGAGATGGATGAGTTCATTCTCTGATATCCTTTGTGGAGAGGTGGCACCTGCGGAATGGGTTATTCTTTCTTCAATAATTGTACCATCAAGGTCATCCGCCCCGAATCTCAGGGCAATCTGGGATATCTTCTCACCGAGCATTATCCAGTAGGATTTTATATGGTCGAAGTTGTCGAGCAAGAGCCTGCTTATTGCTATGGTTTTAAGGTCATCGATTGAGGAAGTCCTTCTGAGTTTTATATTGAATGGGGTATTTTCTGGATGGTACTTAAGGGGGATGAATGCCTGAAAGCCTCCTGTTTTATCCTGAAGATATCTGAGTTTTATGAGATGTTCTACCCTGTCTTCATATCTCTCTATATGACCGTAAAGCATTGTTGCATTTGATCTGATTCCCAGTGAGTGTGCTATCTCCATTATCTCGAGATATCTCTCACCTGAGAGTTTTTCTGGACAGATGGTGTTCCTGACTTCTGATGAAAATATCTCTGCACCTCCACCAGGTATGATATCGAGACCATGTCTTTTCAAAAGGATTAATGCCTCCTCTATGGATAATCCGCTCCTTTTTGCATAATAATCTATCTCCGTGACAGTGAGAGCCTTTATCGTTACCATAGGAAATGTCTTTTTAACCCTCTCAAACAGTGTGAGATAATAATCGAGTGTCCATTCAGGATGGAGACCTCCAACTATATGTATCTCACGGAACTCAGTTTCCTGGTAATCAGTCTTTAATCTCTCCATTATGGTATCTATATCCATTTCGTATGCACCGGATTCACCAATGGATCTCGAAAAGGCACAGAACCTGCATCTGTTTATACATATATTTGTGGGATTGAGATGGCGATTCTTTATGTAATAGACATATCTTCCATTTTTTTCCAGCGAGATCATCTCAGCAAGTTTGCCGATCTGATGTATATCATCGCTCTCAAAGAGTCTTATACCATCTTCCCTTGAAAGTCTCTCCTTTTTCAGGATTTTTTCCTTTATTGTATCGAGCATGAATTAATTATAACTTAATGGTGATATATGTTAAAATATTCACCTGAGCATGTCTTTTAATAATAGCATAAGGCCTTCCTGGGATGAGTACTTTATAGAGATTGCAAAGGTTGTCTCTTCGAGATCGACCTGTCTCAGAAGAAGGTATGGTGCTGTTATTGTTAAGGACAGTGTGATTATAAGCACAGGTTATAATGGTGCGGCAAGGGGCATTACTGATTGCGTGGCAAAGGGTAACTGTAAGAGAAAAGAGATGAATATTCCCTCGGGTGAGAGATATGAGTTGTGTGTGGCTGTTCATGCAGAACAGAATGCCATAATAAATGCACCACCAGACAGGATGAAGGATGCCACAATATACATAGCAGGGTTCGAGACTGATAATAACTCCATTGCTGATTCAATGCCGTGCCTTCTCTGCAGGAGGATGATAAGGAATGCGATGATAAAGGAGGTGGTATATCTCTCGAAGGATGGGGGTATAGTCAGGATATCGGTTCATGACCTTCTTGAGTAGGTATGGATAGGTTGTGGGTGATACCTGCCCTTATATCAGCATTTTCCCTTGCCACGAGTGATGCCCTCACAAAGAATGCTCTCAAAAGACACAATGAGTATCTGATAGCCTGGCTCAGGCTCATTGTTGCCCTTCCTTTTTTGTTAATCATTCTTCTTTTCATACCCGTGCCCAGAATTGATAGTACATTCTATATCGCCTTCAGTCTTTCAATACCCCTTGAGATTCTGGCTACACTCATGTACATAAGGGCGTTGAGGATATCCCCACTGAGCCTCACCCTTCCTCTTTTATCATTGACACCTGTATTTCTTATTGTTGTTCCAAAGTTATTGATAGGTGAGAGAGTCTCTCCTCATGGTGGTATTGGTGTTATCCTGATAGGTCTTGGAGGATATGTCCTCAATATAAAGAGTATAAGTGACGGTATACTCGAACCCGTAAGGGCTTTAACGAGAGAAAAGGGTTCATTATTGATGGCTGGAGTGGCTTTTATATACAGTATAACATCGACTCTTGGAAAGATAGCGATAAATCATTCATCCGCGCTGTTTTTTGGTACCACATATTTTATTACCCTTACATTAATAATGACTCCAGTATGTCTCTGGAAGGTAAGGAATGAATCAGGTTTTGCGATACATAAGGATGTACTGATTGCATCAATTTTACCTGGTTTCTTTCAGGTATTGATGATCGTGTCCCACATGATTGCCATGAGCATGACCCGTGTTGCATATATGATCTCTGTCAAGAGATTGAGTCTTGTTATAGGTGTTATATACGGGCTGGTCTTTTTCAGGGAAAAGGGTGCAATGGAGAGACTTTGTGGTTCGATTATCATGTTTACAGGATTTATCTTGATTGTATTATATGGATGATTTAAAATCTTATTATGCCATTCAGTTATTACAATAAACTCAATGCGAAAGAAAAACAGGTCTACAGGATAAGCCAGACTGTTGCATTACCAAGGATTCCTGATAGTTACAGATTGGGTTTTATTGTTTCATCCATCAAGGATAGCCTGAGGAAAGAGGAAAGAGAGAGGGTTGAGTTCTTCTGTGAGAAATTACTTATCAATCTGTGCGAGATTATGGGTGTGCCTTTCGTTAAGGTAAAGATTCTCAGAGAGAGACCCGCTAACTCATATGGAGAGCTCCACGGAATATACTATCCTCAAAGGGGTATTCTGCCAGCCATGATAATGGTCTGGATGAGGACATCAAAAAGAAAGAAGGTTGTTGCTCCAAGAACATTCATGAGAACACTTCTACATGAGTTCTGCCACCATCTCGATTACGAATTATATAAACTTCCGTATTCTTTTCATACAGAGGGATTTTACAGAAGAGAATCAGACCTTCTTTACCAGATAATGGGTGAATAATTTATAATAATTTATGAAGGCTACAAAGAGACTGATAATCGTGGGTGATCGGGTTCTTATTGAACCCGATGAAAAGGAAGGTTTAACAGGAGGAGGACTTTATCTGCCTCCTACTGTGAAGGAAAAGGAGAGGGCACAGACAGGCTATGTGGTTAAGGTTGGTCCTGGTTATCCTGTACCTGACCTTTCTCAGGAAGAACCATGGAAGCAGGGTAAAAAGTTAAAGTACATACCACTTCAGGCTAAAGAAGGTGATTATGCAATATTCCTGAAAGACTCTGCTGTAGAAATAGAGTTTGAAGGAAAGAAATATCTTATTGTGCCTCACTCATCAATACTTGCACTCATAAGGACTGAGATTCTGGATGATAATAATTGAGGAAGGGAATCTCTCCCTTCCTCGAGATAAATTAACTTAAATGTTGATTAACGATCTTTGTCATCTCGAACATCGAGACTGAATCCCTTCCTCCAAATAGAGGTCTGAGGTTCTCATCTGCCCTTATCATTCTCTTGTTTACAGGATCCTGAAGATTATTTCTCTTTATATACTGCCAGAGTCTTTTTGTTACTTCTGTCCTGGGAAGGGGATTATCACCCACTATCCTTGCCAGTTCAGGGCTTGGCTGGAGGGGTTTCATAAACTCTGCTGATGGAACTCTCTTTGCTTTTGGTTTCTTTGCTACCTTCTTTGCTGGTTTCTTTGTTACCTTTTTCTTTGCGATTTTCTTTGCTGGTTTTTTTGCGACTTTCTTTTTTACTACCTTTTTTGCTGGTTTCTTTGCTTTTTTTGCTACTTTTTTCTTTGCTGCCTTTTTCTTTGCTGCCATATTTACCTCCTTTCTATTTTCAGCATCCAAAGGATGCTTTTAATATTATTCTAATTGAAAATCCTATCAAATATTGAATACAATGTCAATGGTTTTTATCTATTTCCGAATATGCTTCTCCCTATTCTCACCATTGTCGCTCCTTCTTCTATTGCTATCTCAAAGTCATCAGACATACCCATGGAAAGTTCATTGAGATTAAAACCGCTCTCCCTTGATTTTTCGAGAAGGGTCCTGAGTTCTCTGAAATATGTTCTCGAGTGAGAGGGATCTTCACTTAAAGGTGGAATCGTCATTAGTCCTGAGACCTTAATATTCTTAAGACCTTTTGAGTATTCAAGGAGTGAGAGTAGTTTTTCTCTCTGTATTCCATGTTTTGTTGCTTCAGGAGAGAGCTTTACCTCGATGAGGATATCCTGTATCTTTCCGATTCTCTGTGCATGTCTGTTTATCTCATCCATTAATTCAAAGGAGTCAACAGAGTGTATGAGGTCGAATAGCCTGACAGCATACTTTGCCTTGTTTTTCTGGAGATGTCCTATCATATGCCATTCAATCTGTATATCTGGAAATCCTGATGAAATGACAGGGATCTTCTCCTTTGCCTCCTGAACCCTGTTTTCTCCGAATACCCTCAAACCTGCATCTATAGCCTCTTTTATCACCTCCACAGGAACGGTCTTTGTTACTGCAATGAGTTTTATCTCACCAGGATCCCGTCCTGAACGCATCGCTGCACGGGAGATCCTTTTTAATATGTCCGATATCCTTTCAATCAATCCATTCATTTCATTGTCATCCTTATTACTTTATTATATTCCTTGATGAGACGGTCTTTATCAACCCCGTTATCTATAAAGTCCCATGGTAATATCTCGTCAATCTCTTTTTTTCTGAAGATGTAGAAATCAATATCTATCCCTGATCTTCGAGCTGCGGATCTCCAGTCTCCTCCTTCGAGCATGGCAACCATCAGTCTGGATAATCTCCTGTCTCCCAGAGAAAAGAGTCCCTGCATGTAAGCATATTTTGGTAATTCATGGGTTAATCTCGTGCCATGAATCTTCTTTATGTTTTTTTTGAGTATATTCAATCTCCTTTTGATCACATCTTCTTTTTCCATCGGAAACCATTGAAATGGAGTGAAGGGTTTTGGTACAAATATGCTTATGCTGAGGGTAATTGTACCCATCAGTGCTCTCTTTCTTATCGATTCCGTGAGTCTGAGGATTCCTTCGATGTCACTATCATCTTCGAATGGAAGACCGATGATAAAGTAAAGTCTCAGGTTCTCTATACCCTCATTCAGTATAATACTCGATGTCTCTATAATATCTTCATCTGTGAGCATTTTATTTATTATATCCCTCATCCTCTGGGTCCCTGCCTCTGGAGCGATAGATATACTCTTTCTGTTCCTGAGGAGTTTTATAAGCTCTTTACTACTTTGTGATGCCCTGAGAGATGTTATCGAGAGGGTCACATTATCCATACTCAATACTTCCTTTATGTGTCTATATTCTGAAAGGGATGGACCTATTATGCCAACTCTCTTTGCTCTGAAAGGATTTTCATTTATCTCTCTCTGGATGGTGTCTAAGGATTTTATTCTTACAGGTTTTGTTATTTGTCCCACAAGACAGAACCTGCAACTCCATGGACAACCTCTCATAGCCTCTACAAGGCACATCTCATTGAATTCAGTCTCCTCTGTAATGATGGATGCCTTAACACCATTTCTGAGATCACTGAGGTAAAGTCTCTTTACATCTTTATTGAATCCATCGAAAACGATCCTCTCTTTTATTGTGCCCAGGGGTGTATATCTCACTTCGTAACCTGATGGTATGTAAAATCCATCTTCCTTACCCAGTCTCTTTAAGATATCCTTTCTTCTTTTTATCTTTGCTGTCTCTATTAATTTATCGATTACTACCTCTGCATCAGAGAGCACTATTATGTCGAAAAATGGTGCCACAGGTTCAGGATTGGACCATGCCGTTATACCTCCCATGACGATGAGTGGATGATTATCATCTCTTTCATCTGACATTATGGGAATATGTGCCATCTTCAATATTTTCGGGATATTGGGATAGTCATTTTCGAATGATACTGAAAAACCTACAATATCAAATTCGTAAAGGGGCATCATGGATTCATATGAGAATAAGGGTGTATCAGTTCTCAGGTACTCCTCTATATCCTCATCATCTGGAAGGAATGACCTTTCACACAGTGCATCAGGTCTCTCATTTATCAGTCCATAGATCCCGAGAAAACCGAGGTTTGACATGCCAACATAATAGAGATCTGGATACACAAGACATACGGTGATCCTTCCGCCCCTCGGTTTGTAGACGGTTCCCTTTTCTTTTGAGAGGAGATTCCTTATCTTCTTTGATAATTTTCCTGATGGATTTATGCTCAAAGTGATATTTCTTTGAATATATCAGCGAGTTTTCTATAAGTCTCCTTTATATGCTCGGGTATGACCCTCGTTTCTCCAAAGACAGCCATGAAACTCGAATCTCCTGCCCACCTTGGAACTATCTGGATATGGAGATGCGATTCTATCCCTGCACCTGCCACCTTTCCCAGGTTTATCCCTACATTGTATCCATCAGGTAGATAAGCCTTTCTGAGGGATGCGATACATGCCTTCGTAATCTTCATCAATTCAAGGAGTACATTATCCTCCAGGTTATCTAAAGACGGGGTGTGTATGTATGGTACCACCATGAGATGACCATTATTATAGGGGTACTTATTCATGATTACATATGAGTGTTTTCCTCTGTAGAGAATGAGGTTTTCTTCGTCCCTGTCCTCCCGTGGCATATCACAGAATATACATCCACCGGGTTTTTTTGATAGTATGTATTCAAGCCTCCATGGAGCCCAGAGAACCTTCATATCTTCCTCTTAAAAGATTATAACACACCATCTTTCTCTGAAAGGAGTTTCAATGCCTTACATGCATCTTCCCATGTGAGTCTTTTGTCGGATGGATTTCTCAATAGATATGCTGGATGGAATGTGGGAATGACAGGTATCTTTATCGACCCTTCTGTTTCGTAATAATAGATGTTTCCCCTTAATCTCGTTATGCCCTCTTTTCTCTGAAGGAGATTCTGGCTTGCTACCTTTCCCAGGGTAATTATTACTGAGGGTCTTATGATCTCTATCTGTTTTTTCAAAAAACCTATACACATCATGACCTCATCTTCTTTTGGTTCCCTGTTTCTGGGTGGCCTGCACTTGACCACATTGGCTATATATACATCCTCTCTCCTCATGCCCATCCTGGTGATGAGCCTTGTGAGGAGTGCCCCTGCGTCTCCCACGAATGGTCTTCCCTGAATATCCTCTTCCCCTCCAGGTGCCTCTCCGATGAACATGAGTCTTGCGTCAGGATTTCCCTCTCCAAAGACGATATTCTTTCTCTCCTTTGCGAGGTTGCATCTATGACAGTCTCCTATCTCATTCCTCAATTTATCAAGGAGTGAATCCTTTGTGCTTCCCTTAATGATATCTGCCCTGAATGGTAATCTCTCAAAACCAAGTGCCATGTAAAGATTCAGTATCTTAATAATGGAATTCATTTCCATTCTGTTATACCACCCCATTTCAATTTTGTTCTCAGTATATGAAAGTAGTCCCTCTCGCATGGAATGATGATTTTTGTCCTGAAAGGAGCCTTTGTTATCTTTATTACATCAGCCTTTTTTAATGAGAAACCCACCTGACCATCCATTGTGAGAAAGACATCCTCTGTTTCGGATCTCAATATCGCCTTTACAGTCACATCATCGCTTAATACTATGGGTCTGTTCGTGAGGGTATGAGGGCATATCGGAGTGAGGATGATACAGTCAAGTGTTGGATATATTATAGGACCTCCAGCGGAAAGATTGTATGCAGTCGAGCCTGTTGGAGTGGATACTATGAGTCCATCAGCCTTGAATGTGGTTACATATGATTCATCCACATATGTTTCAATGTCAATTATCCTTGCAAGGGCGCTCTTATTGATGACGACATCATTGAGGACATGGTGTTCAGTGATCTTCTCTCCGTTTCTCTGGACCTCTGCTTTGAGCATGAGTCTTGTCTCCATGAAACACCTTCCATTGAGTATCAGTTCCATGGATGAATAGAGGTCGTCTTTATTGATCTCCGTCAGGAAACCCAGTGTGCCGAGGTTTACTCCGAGTATGGGTATCTCTTTTTCTCCAACAAGCCTTGCTACTCTGAGCATTGTTCCATCTCCGCCCAGAACTATTACCATATCGACCTTACCTGGTATCTCCTCAGGGGGGAAGCCCAATGTATTGAGTATAGATGCAGAATCATTATCGATGAAGGTCTCGATGCCTCTATTTTTTAACCATTGTAGAAGAGGCACGAGGATCTCTATGGCCTCGATTCTACCCTTCTTGGAGATTATCCCAATCCTCTTTATGGATTCCTTCAATCCGTATCTCTCTTTCATGTTCTCCCTTTATATCGATATAGACATTTATTGCACCATCAGGTAATCTTTTCAGCCTTTCAGCCCATTCTATCACGCATAGATTTTCACCATCCATATATTCCCATATCCATTCATCATCCTCGACTGTTTCGAGCCTGTAAAGATCCAGATGGTATATACGATCTATATTATATTTTTTACTCAATGGATATTCCTGAGCGATTATGAAACTTGCACTTCCGACATCTCTTTCATCAATACCAAATCCTGACAGGATGCCTTTTATTAATACTGTCTTTCCAGCACCGAGCTCTCCATGTACTGAAACCACATCTCCCTTCTTTAAAAGGAGCCCGATCCTTTTTCCAATATTGAATGTTTCCACCGGACCCTTACTCAGGATACTGATAGCCATTTATTTACTCTAACTGATAATATCAGATTAATCTATTTTTTTCAAAATATGGAGAGGTTAGAAGAGAGTGCAGGGTTGTGAGAGTCACGATGTTTATCATCACATGAAGCATTTTCCTGTAACATCGGATAATGAAGTAATAAAAAGTCTCCTTCATTCAGGTATTAAATTCAGTAAGACAATTATAAAATTGTGTATTAATCTTTTAAGTAAATGTATATCGGATAAATTCATCCTTTCAGAGAGGTATATCAAAAGTCTTTAAGTATCTATTTAACAAAATGGCAGAACCATTTATTTTTTATAAAAAATACTTGACAAATTATTCAATTTCTGGTAAGGATAAACTATGAATTTAGGATTCAGTAAAAGGTCTGTTCTCGGACTCGATATAGGTTCGAGCCTGATAAAGGCGGTAGAACTCAAGGAACATAAGTCAGGATATGAACTCACCTTTTTTGATACCCATCCAGTTCCTCATGATATTATTGTTGATGGCTCGATTATGGATTCCATAAGGCTTGGCGAGAGTCTCACTGAGTTTGTGAAGACCAAAAAGATCAAGACAAAGGATGTTGCAATCGCAATGACAGGCCATTCCTCAGTTATTATCAAAAGGATATCATTGCCCGAGATGACAGAGGAAGAGCTGAGTGAATCCATAAGGTTTGAGGCTGAGCAGTATATACCCCTTCCCATAGATGAGGTGAATATAGATTTTCAGATACTGGGTCCGAAGGTCGAGGAAGGACAGATGGATGTATTACTCGTGGCAGTTAAAAAGGATGTGATGAATGAATATATCTCCGTAATAAAAGAGATCGGTCTCAATCCTGTGGTGGTGGATGCCAGTGCATTCTGTCTGAGTAATATGTATGAACTCAATTATGATATAGAGCCGAACAGGGTGACGGCACTGATTAATATAGGTGCGAGTATAATAAATATGTGTATAATACTCAATGGTCTTCCTGTATTCACAAAGGACAGTCCTGTTGGACTGAATATTATTACCGAGGCGCTTCAGAGGGAGTTCAATATCTCATATGATGATGCAGAGATGTTAAAGAGAGGGCTCTCTCTTCCGTCAGTAAAGGCGGATGATGCCATGCCAGTGATAACCGCCGCTTCAGATGAGATATGCACAGAGGTATCCCGTTCCCTTGAGTTCTATAGATCTCAGTCAGGACATGAGGAGATTCATGAGGTTATCCTGAGTGGTGGAGTCGCCCTTATTAAGGATTTTCCCCAGTGGCTATCTGATAAGATCGGGATAGAGGTGAGGATTGCTGAACCGTTCAGAAATATAAAGATACCAAAAAAGTTTGATCCCCTGAGGCTCGAAGAGGTGGCTCCCCTTGCTGCAATTGCTGTCGGACTGGCTATAAGGAGGCCAGGAGATAGATGATAAGGGTAAATCTTTTACCTTCAGAACTCAGAAAAAGGAAGAGAAAGCCAAAACCTATTCCGGCATTCTTATTCTTCACAACCATTCTGAGCCTTTTTGTTATAATAGGTTTTGCCTATGCAATGTTTGCTGTCAAGCAGAAGATAACAGGTCTGGAGTCAGAAAAGAGTAATAATGAAAAGGAGATATCAGAACTCAATAAAAAACTCAAGGACATTGAGAATTTTGAAAAATTAAATCAGTCATTCAAGCAGAGAAAAGAGATAATCGAAAAACTCAGAAAGAATCAGAATCTCCCTGTAAGGATTATGAATGAGGTTTCAGGACTCCTTCCTCCAGGTGTCTGGCTCAGTTCCCTGAGTTGTAAAGGAGAGGATATAAATATTGAGGGATATGGCTTTACAAATGATGATGTCGTTACATACATCGATAATATTAAGAAGTCGAGTCTTTTTAAAGATGCCTATCTACTTGAGTCCAAGCTCGCAACCATAGAGAATGTTACTGTTTATCAATTTAAGATATCATTCAAGGTGGTGGAGAAGTAGATGCCTTTAAAGTTAAAGATAAATCTCAATGCAATACCAGGACCTGTAAGGATTGGTATCACATTCGGGATACCGATCATTCTTGCTGTGGTATTATTCTTTGTGTTTTTAAATCCACAGCTCAAGAAGATAAAGAGTCTTGAAGATGCAATAAACAAGCAGAGGGTTGAGATTGCGGATAAGAGGGCAAAGGCAGAGAGACTCGATATATTGATTGCAGAAAATGAGAGTCTGAAGAAGAGACTCAACGAACTCCTTGAACAACTTCCAGAAGAAAAAGAGGTATCGAGTCTTTTAAGGGAGGTTTCACAGTTCGGTTTGAGCTCGGGCCTCGAGATAGTCCTCTGGAAACCCGGAGAAAAGAAGACCCATCCAAGTAATATAGTTTATGAGATCCCTGTTACTATAGAGGCATCTGGAAGTTTTAACAACTTTGGAAGTTTTCTTAACAGGGTATCCTTCATGAAGAGGATCGTGAATATTCCTGACATGAAACTCACCTTTTCGAAACAGAAGGAAGAGGCTGAGCTAAAGATAGCATTTCATGCGGTTACATTCTCAGCAATACCTGAACAGGAAGTAGATACAAAGAAGACGGGTCAGCAGAGGCCATGAGAAAGTTGAGATATATAATAATCATATTGACATCCCTTCTTATGCTGATACCAGTTTCTTGTAAGAAAGGTCCTGTGCCACCTGAAAAGGCAGGGCCTCCAAAGGTTACAAAACCCCAGGTGGAAGAACAGAGATCAGAACCAAAGGAAGAGATAGTTGCCTTTAACCCACCTCAAAGGGATCCATTTTCATCACTCGTATTGAAGGCAAAGGAGGCTGAGAAGGTGAGAAAGA
>FWWL01006357.1_pt1 | contig 17243 bp, 25 predicted proteins | sample 2228331 | NCBI WGS metagenome assembly FWWL01 (sample SAMEA103939775, study PRJEB20133) | metagenome
GAGGCGGTGATTGGGCCCCAAGGATGGTTGTTGCAAATTTGGTGAAGGATCCATGGTCATGGTGGTGCCTCGTTCGGCTTCGACCACTGCGGATATTATATGAGGGCTGACGAGGTGCTGGCTAACGAATCTGTCGAAAAACCCCTTCCCCCGCTCAAGCAGAGCGGTTGCCCCGCGCCGCAGCCGGGCTGAGGGGGAGAGAGTTTCCCCAACAGGCGTATTTTACCCCTCTTTTTTCCTCAATTCAGCCCCCCGAACATCTGGATTTTCCCGATGTTATGTTATGTACAATTGCATACAACCGCCACTGCGCGTCCGCCTTGCATTTCGTCCGCAGCGTGAATCGGCTCATCCATTTGTGAACGCAGATGTTCGCAAACACCGGCTCGACAATCCCCAGCCGCCGTGCGTAGATTTTCCTGTCCTCGGCGCTGTCGATTTTGGCTTTCATCTTGTCCGGCACGTTCGGCTCCGGTCCATCTACCTGGACAGAGAGATAGCGGCGCGAGGCAGTGGATTTGCTCAGGCAGCGCTCCCGCACGGGACAGGCGGCGCAGTCTTCCGGTCGGGCATGGTAGACGTCGTACACCCGATAGCGGTTGCACTGATTGCGCGCCTGCAGGCTGAGTTCCTTGCCATTCGGACAGATGTAGACCTGTCGGGCGTCGTCGCGCTTGAAATCGTCCGCCGAGAACAACCTCCGCCCCTTCACCGTCCGCTGCCTGCCATGGATACCGTCCTTGAAGCGCTCCTGCTCGGCGAAGCGTTCATCCCGCTTGCGGAACTGGATGTCGGGGATGGAGGCGTCCACGCCTGTGGTCTCGCAAAAGGTCAGGCTGTCGAAACTGTGCTAGTTGCTGTCGGCGGTCAGTTGCTTGCCTTCGAAGTAGTCTTCGCCCTTGCCCAGGTTTTCTTGCGCCGCCTGAAGCATCGGCTGCAGGTTTTCGTGGTCGTGCGTGCTGAACGCCTCTGCCGCCAGGATGACCTGATGCTTGGAATCGACCGGCGCCTGAGCGTTGTAGCCTTGCAGGACGCCGTGCGCGGTGGGCATCTTGACCGATTCGTTGTCCACCGCGTTGCGCTGGATTTCCCTGCCGTCGCTGCCCTGCTTGGGCTCCTGGCTGGCGAGAAACTCGTTCAGCCGTTCGACCTGACGCTTGAGACGCTGCTCCCGCTCTTTGAGCCGCTGTGCGTCCAACTCCGGGAATTGGTCTGTTCGGGCGTGGTCGTCCATCACCTGCTGGAACTTCTCCTGCAACGTATCGCGCTTGCGTTTGAGTTCATCGAACCTCCCGATCCACTCTTCGGAGACGTTCGCCGAGCGTTTGACTCCGTCCAGGCTGAAGTGGCTGCCGCCCAGCAGTCCCAACTGGTCGCACAGCAGCGGTACGTTGCAGAACACGCTCTTGACTTCCTCCTGCATCGAAGAGACGAACGCCGCGATGGCGCTGTGGTCGGGGGGCGTATCCGCAGGCCAGCGCCGTGAAGGTGACGTTTTCCAGGCAGGCGCGTTCCATTTGGCGGGAACTGAGCATCCCCCTGGCATAGGCGAGCAGGATGATGTTGAGCAGGAGTTTGGGGTGGATGGCGCTCGCGCCGGTCTCGTCGTTGTTGGAGCGCGCGTCGAACGCCGAGAGGTCGATGTGCTTTTCGACCACGTCGTTGATGGTGTGTTCCAGGCTGCCGGGGACGAGCTGGGCTTCGAGCGAGATGGGCAGCATTGTCATCTGGTCATAGTTGCAGGGTTTGTATTTGGGCATGGGCGTATCTCCGCCTTGATAAACCCCCGTTTTTTAAGATGGATTCGCACCTTTTTCGACAGTTTCAACGGTCAAGCTCAGCCGCCGGCTGGGGGGAGGGCACTCATAGCTCAGTACAAGGGTTTGACCGCATCTGGCTGCGAAAATCGCCCCGATCCAGCCGGTCGGCTGCAGCGGGTATTGGACGGCGCGGCTTGGTTGCATAAATCGATTTTTTACGGCCAAAGCGGGGAGCCACATCCACGCCCCGGCCGTGCATTGAAGCTCCAGCAGCGCGCGTTGGCCCAGATGGTGCAGCACGATCCTTAAAAAGTGGTTACGAATCCCTTTATGCAACAAAGCCGGCGGCGATAAGGCCGGGACGGATGACGTGCGGCGCTTAGACCGGCTTCGGTTCAGCTTCATGCTGTGCCTGGAGCGCTGCACGCAGACGCGTGTGCAATTCCTGCGCCTGTTGCTGATAGAAGGCGATGCGCTCTGCATGCGTCTTTTGCTTTAATTGCTCATAGTGCTGGTCGCGAATGCGGCGCGTCATCTCAACCGCCTTCAGCTTCGGTGTCGTCATACGTCGCCACCTCCCGCGGCGAGTAGATCACTAACGGCTTATAGCCCTGTTCCAGGTTGACCGCATTGAAACGGCGAATCTTGTCCAAATGGACAATGTGTTTACTCACCAAACACATCCACCTCCGCAATCGTCGCGAGCGCACTATGCAGGCCATCGGCGTAGAAATTCGGAGTCAGAATACCACGCTGCTGATAGCGATCGGCTAAGGACAGAGCTGGCTCGGCCGTGGACACGATTTCTGGGTTCAGGGTCAGCAGATCCGCATACAGTGTCTGCACAGAGACTGGTGCGGCGTTGATCTCGGCGGCCACGACATCTGAGACCACGGGCTGGAAGCGCCCCGACCGAAAATCCTGCATGAGCGCATTCGACCAGGGGGCAAACTCGGCGTCAAAGCATCCGCCCAGAGTGGTTGTCCGAGATGACGACTGAGTGCATATCAGTACTTCATCTGGTGGAGTGCGTGATGAGCCGCCGCCTAACGGTGCGGTTCAGCCGCGTTGCGACGCGCAGCGGAGCGGCGTCAGGTGCAAGCGCGGATTAGCCTGCCGTATCTCTTTATGAGAAGAAACGCTCGTACTCATCGTGACTACCAATCCAAAACCACGTCACCGTATCACCTTCGAGGACACCCAAAGCGCGATATCCACGTGTGACTCTTACAGCCCAGACATTCTCTTCGCGATTGATGCACTTGAAATGCAGGGAAGGATGAAAGGGATTCTGTGCCCACAGGCGATAGGCCTTCCTGGCACTGCGCTTGATGTCTTCGCCAAGAGACTCGTAGGCTGCCCAAAAAGATGGCAAGGTGGCCGATTTCATAATTGATCATAGTCCAGTGGTTGCGCGCGCCCTTGGGCAATTTCTTGCTTCGCACGACGTGCAGCCGCCACCAGTTGCGGTTGTGTTTGCTGAAACAAGCTATCCCATTGCAGTTCATCTTGCAGATCTGCAAGATATTCGCGCAGATGTTCTACCACCTGCTCCTGGACCGCTTCGGGCAAGGATTCCAGCATTTTTGTCACTGTCACAATGGCTGCAGTAGATGCCATAGCTGCACCTCTCTTTAAAATTCTTGATAACGTCCCACGTAAATTGTACTCGCCTGTACTGGATGGAGCAAGGCGGGCTAACGGTCAAGCTCAGCCGCCGGCTGGGGGGAGGGCACTCATAGCTCAGTACAAGGGTTTGACCGCATCTGGCTGCGAAAATCGCCCCGATCCAGCCGGTCGGCTGCAGCGGGTATTGGACGGCGCGGCTTGGTTGCATAAATCGATTTTTTACGGCCAAAGCGGGGAGCCACATCCACGCCCCGGCCGTGCATTGAAGCTCCAGCAGCGCGCGTTGGCCCAGATGGTGCAGCACGATCCTTAAAAAGTGGTTACGAATCCCTTTATGCAACAAAGCCGGCGGCGATAAGGCCGGGACGGATGACGTGCGGCGCTTAGACCGGCTTCGGTTCAGCTTCATGCTGTGCCTGGAGCGCTGCACGCAGACGCGTGTGCAATTCCTGCGCCTGTTGCTGATAGAAGGCGATGCGCTCTGCATGCGTCTTTTGCTTTAATTGCTCATAGTGCTGGTCGCGAATGCGGCGCGTCATCTCAACCGCCTTCAGCTTCGGTGTCGTCATACGTCGCCACCTCCCGCGGCGAGTAGATCACTAACGGCTTATAGCCCTGTTCCAGGTTGACCGCATTGAAACGGCGAATCTTGTCCAAATGGACAATGTGTTTACTCACCAAACACATCCACCTCCGCAATCGTCGCGAGCGCACTATGCAGGCCATCGGCGTAGAAATTCGGAGTCAGAATACCACGCTGCTGATAGCGATCGGCTAAGGACAGAGCTGGCTCGGCCGTGGACACGATTTCTGGGTTCAGGGTCAGCAGATCCGCATACAGTGTCTGCACAGAGACTGGTGCGGCGTTGATCTCGGCGGCCACGACATCTGAGACCACGGGCTGGAAGCGCCCCGACCGAAAATCCTGCATGAGCGCATTCGACCAGGGGGCAAACTCGGCGTCAAAGCATCCGCCCAGAACGGATGTATCAATGTAGACCCGTTGGACTTTCATACGCCTGTGATACACCGTTTCCTGGTGAAGCGCCAGTTCGCTAAAGCGGGGGGCCAGGAGCGCCGTGGTCGTCCGAGATGACGACTGAGTGCATATCAGTACTTCATCTGGTGGAGTGCGTGATAAGCCGCCGCCCAACGGTCGGGTTCAGCCGCGTTGCGACGCGCAGCGGAGCAACGTCGACTGCAACCGGTTGTTAGGCGGCCGCTTGTCCACCTTCGCGGTCCACAGTCACAGTGGCAGTCACTCATGTCGAAAAGGCCTCCGAGAACGGCGTGAAGTTATCTGGACCATATCCCGCTGAAAAGATCGCGAAGGCGATTACCGTGAAGTCGTCCGAGCGCGCGGTGATTTCTTCGCGGTAGATCTGCGCCACGCGATGAGCCGGATTCCGGAAAGCACCACAGCCGAACGCACCCAGAACCGCATGGCGGATCCCGTGATTGCGTAACGTGTCGAGTTGCGCGGCAATCCTCCTTCGATTCTCATCGGGGTCAAAACTGGAACCGTCGCGAAGGTCCAAAGCCGCCGCACGAAGCTCGAAGAACGGAAACACCTCGTCCTCTGCGAGCCAGCGATATCCGAGGTCCGCTCGAGATCGATCCTCAGGGCCGCGAATGCACACACGAGGACGCTCTGCGTCGAAGTAGACGCGACCCTCGTAAGCTGAGAGTAGCTTCGTCATCTCGGGGTGGTAGCGATCCACTCGCTCGTCGTACTCATCTTTACCGATCCGGAAGTGGCAGTCCGTGCGCCGGAACATGTTCTCCTCTTGGGCCACCGCTCCTTCCACATATGCCCCGCCGGGCACGTAGGCGTTGGCCATGTTGAGAACAGCGAAACATTCACCGTGTGTTCTCGTCAGCGAGAGCGTGACCTCACCCCAATCCCCCGGCAGCACACCGACCCAAAGCCCTGACTCCCTACCGTGGCTCGTGGCTCTCCAGCAGGCAAGATTGTCCTTGGCGAGGCGATGATAACGGTCGGCAGGATCAGATTGCTCGAATGCCGCGATCGTCTCGCGTAGCACCTGGCGTCTGCGCGCACATTCAGCGCCGCTGAACCCCCGCCGGATAGCTTCTTCCTCTGAACACAAACGACGTCCGGTCATGAGTGTGTCCGACTAACGAGTTGCGCATCAGCCGCAGGCGAGCCGAGCGTAGCGAGGCGAAGCCTGTCGGCTGGATGCGCAGGTTGGGCCGCACTTACGATTGCAAGACTTTGGTGTGACTCTATATGGCCTTCGCTTTTCCCAGTGTTATTAGGCAGAGGTAACGGCAAACTTTTGAACCATGTGAGGCCGACGTGCGACACGCGGAGATCACGCTCGTGCCACAGTCTTTTATTCGTTAGAAGCTTAGAACCTATCCGAAAAACCAGCGAGGTCTCGAAAACTTCGCGGGTTTCCGGGTTATTCGGATAGGCTCTTAGTTGGACGTTTACTTCGATCCCAAATCAAACAAATTCGAAGGCACCTCAGAGGATTTCAATAATTTCCATTCAACAAGACGGTATGAACTGTGGAGTATTGATTTGTCCCCATCAAGCACCATTCTGATCCATTCCACTCGCCGCAATTGTTCTTTATCAAACTTGAGGGTTTCTATCATTGGATAATTTGGGTAAAGATCGCTGGTTTCCAGCACACCTTTTCGTTCAAACACGTAAACATCGCCCCATTGGCTGTCTATTTGAATACCTTTGTATTCATATCCGCCGATCTCACTTGGTTGGTTAATGTTCGCAATGGCGCGATGTCCCATGCGAGTGAACTCCGCAAGCCAGGCATCATAGGTCAGGGTATCGGTAATAGCTTTTTGGACACATTGCTCTTGCCCATCATATATGTCACACTCTTGGCGAGTTCCGCCACTGCCTGTTCCAATCCAATAGGTCATCAGACCTTCACGGGGAGGGTTTTCACGCGTCTTGAAGTGCCTTTCATAGCGGGAACGTCTTGGATCGCTCATATCCACCCAATCTATGTCACGGAAATCAATCTCCACATAGTGACTTGGATAGGGCGGAATACCCTCCAGTTCGTAATACGAGTATTCGATATAGAGAATGCTGTTCGACATGATGCCTCCTAGGGACTCGGTCGGCGTTGGTGCGATCTGAGAAACTATTGTAGGAATTGGGGTGGAGACGCTTAGGGTTGACTGCTCAGGGGTGAATAGCGTATCCACGGTGCTACGAGAGCCGTTAACAGGATAACCACAAGCAGTAAACAAAACGCCTAATCCGATGATCGCAGCGAGAACGTAAAGGCCTCGGGAAAGACCAAAGTATTTCACCATGTTTTCCTTACCCTTATATATACTTTTGATTCCTCAGCAGGGGCATGTGGCGGAACAACACGAACATTCCCATTGATAGCAACATTCATCGACTACCCAAGTCTGATCAGAACAAAAACCGCACTCACAGGTGTCGCATGTATCAGATTGTGTTCTGTGCCAGTTGCCTCGCGTCCCCGTGCAAGTGTTATAGCAACGTTTCCAGTGATGGTGGATGGCAAAAAAGGAGCCACTGCAACAGCGTGGGTCAAAATGGTTTTGATACTCACATTTGCAGCACCCAGCTGCATCTACTTTGGGGATAGGCAACAGGACGACTAAGCCTACTAAGCTCAAGAGCTTGAGAAAAGCACGTCGATTAATCTGCCGCAGATGATCTTGTCTATACCGGTCTACTTGCGAGGAATCTCTAATAGTTCCTTGAACCATCAGCGTATCTGGCGTACCCGAGATGACGAGTAAGCTCCCTGCAAGGGCGGAGATGAGGCCTCCGGAGATTACCCATAGTTGTATAGATTCGCTGATGGCCAAACCTGCCCATTCTGCTTGCATGAGGTGATTAAGGAGGAGAAAGATAGAAGCAATAAGGAATAGTGCTGTGCGAAGCACAGTTAGTCGGCTGATCTTCTCTTGCCGCGCTTCTCCAAAGCAGCCACAAACAGCAGCTTTGACCTGCCGTAATGTAAGGGTCAGGACGAAGGTAAAAATTGAAAATAAGGCGACCGCTATAACACTCATTACTACTACGGTTATTGGAATGATCAATCCTAGCGCGATGCCAATCTCGACGATGGGTAAACCTATGCCTACAGCGGCCGACATCCGCTTGGATACAAGTCGGAAGTTCTGGATAGTCTCTGCAGTGTAAGCTGGGTTGATAAGTTTCGCCATGCCAGCCAAACAAAGAACGGTGGCCAACAAGACACGGGTAGCATAGTCAGCAGTCAAGAGTGCTACTATCATACTTCCTCCGTGCTAGCCCTTCGAAGGTTACAAACCTTCTTGTCGGGGTCCGTAATTTGCTGTTAACTTCGCAAGTCAGTGAGTAACCATGTGGCGGAAAGAAGTATGCTTTGTAGTCAATCCTGATTTGAATATAACACGCCAAGTCAAGCTTAGGCGGCCCAACGGTGTGCGTTAGCGGCGGCGGGGCGGGACGAGAAAAAACTCAAAGAGCAGAAAAATGTTCGGTGTAGGAAACTGCCTGTCGAAGCCACAGAATCCCCGCCGTCCGCTGCACGCTTTGTTGGGCGGCGATAGTCTTCTTAAGACTATCCTGGAAGCATTAATCTCCATCTTAATCCATCAAGCCTGTTATCTACTTCAAACACAGGTAGTGTCAGCCAGTTTTCGCCACCCCCTGGTATACTGATAGGCTGGACTCGCCACCTCTAGATTTTGGGATCCTATGCCAACGATTGCCGAACTCAAACACCAAGCGGACCGTATCTGGTTCGCAGGCGTTCACTCTGACCTGGCCGATGCGCTGAGGGAGCAGTTGCGCCAACACGCCCTCGCCGGCGTCCGTGCGGCGCTCGAAGCGGCTTTGGATGAAGAACTGGCCAGCTATCTCCCTACCCTGCGTGCGGCTGCCTGCGCTGCCGGACGCTCTCCTTCCACGGTGCGACGCTCGGGCAGTTACCACCGACAACTTCTCACCAGCTCTGGCGTCATTCCCGATCGGCGCATTCCCAAGCTGCGTGCGGGTAACGCTGAACGCCCCTGGCAGATCCTCACGCGCTATCAACTGACCATGCCAGTGGTGTTGGATCAAGCGCTGTATCTGTATACGCTGGGCCTCTCCATCCGCGACCTGCCAGAAGCGCTCTACGTCCTGTTTGGTCGTGTGCTCTCGCGCGATGCGATCAACCGTGTGACCCTGGCTGCTCAATCCCCGATGATGGTCTGGCGCGAGCGCCCGATTACCGATACCCCGCCCATCCTGATCGTCGATGGGGTGTGGGTGCAGGTGTTGGCTCCGACTGGTCAGACCTTTCTCGACCGCAGCGGCCACGAGCGGAAGGACATGCGCGGCGTGGAGCAGGTGATCTTGACGGTGATGGGTGTGTGGGAGGATGGGCGTCACGAAATCCTGCACTGCCAAGCAGCCCCAGAAGAGGATACCCAATCCTGGACAGCACTCCTGGCAGCACTCAAGCGGCGCGGCCTCGACCCGCACTCGGTGCGCATGGTGGTCTCGGATGGCAGTAGTGGCCTGCCCGCCGCCCTGGAAAAGGAACTGCCCACCGCCCAGCAACACCGTTGTACGGTGCATAAAATCCGCGGCCTGGAGCGCTATTTCTGCTCTCGCGATCTGCTCGCCACAGACCCAGATACCCAGGCGCCGTTGCCCTTTGAGCAGGCTCGCCGCACCGCTTTCAGGGCGGCCTGAATTGCGTATTCATTCGCAGCCACCCGTACCCCCCGCCATCGCATCCGCCTTTGGGCGCGGCGTCCAGGCGATGGTTTCAATGATCAATTCGATGGTTGTGTGCCGCTGCTTTTTCTCCGCATCATAACGGTAACGCACGCAGTGGATCGCCTGCGAACTCGGTCCGCTCGCACGCGCGAAGATAACGACGGGCGACCAGACCCAATGGTATTGCACCGCGACCATTCGTCTGCCAAAAGTTGGCCGCCCGGCGCGGATTGTGGCGCTCTGGAAGGAGCAACGGGCCGAACAACCACGCACGATCCGCATCACGAATCGCGTCCGCTGGGAAACCCATCGGGTGCTCAAGACCTCTCGGCGACGCCGGACCGGCACAGAGACCATATCATCGCGACGGGACGCAGCATGTGGGCATGGGCGATTGTCAGCGGCGGAGCGGCGCGGGCCAGACCCGGCATATGTACCTCGTGTTCCTGGCGTCCAGCGCCCTGATGCGTCAGTTGCAGCACGACCGTGCGCAGGAATGGGCTCATGCGCGCCTGACGACCATCGGCAAAGCCTGCCGCATGCTCTTCCGCGAAACGCTGTCCAAGACGCTGGACTGGGTTGTCGACCGCACTAAGAGCCTATCCGAAAATAGCGTATTCGTGTATACTGGGTTCCCGGACGTGAATGTCGGAGGGAACCAAAATGAACGATCCAGCGTTTGGAGTTGGTCCCGCGTATCAGATACCTGACGCACTGTAGGCCGAAATGGCGAAGGTGCTGCCCCGGCCAAGCCCAAGAAGAAGGCCGGGCGACCACGCATCCCCGACCGACAAGCCATGACCGCGATCTTGCACCTGGCACGCACCGGCTGTCAATGGAAAGCTCTCCCTCGCTCGTTAGGCGCGCTCAGTCCGGTGCATGACCGGCTGAAGGAATGGTGCCGAGCGGGAGTGTGTGCGGCGATGTGACGTGCGGCCGTGCGGTCCTACGACGACCTGCAAGGCTTGGATTGGGAACGGCAGGCGATGGACGGTGCGCTGACCAACGCGCCGCTTGGGGGGAATCGACCGGACCGAACCCATGCACATCAAGCAAACATTCGTTCGCAAAAGACCCGGCGGGGCTTGCCCCGCCTAGCACGGACTAACGCACGAGCAACTCTTCTGGCATCATGGGAATAACGCTCGCCCACACGCCAAAGGAGCTGCTCATGGAGACGGTAGCACAGGTTAGCCAGGCCATGCAAACGGTGCTGACCACCCTGGCGGAGGAGGCCAACACGGAACTGCGCTACACGAAGCGACCGGACCTCGCCAAATTCAGCGCCAGCACGCTGGTGCAAACCCTGGTCTTGGGCTGGCTGGCCCATCCCGAGGCCACGGTCGAGCAGTTGGCCCAGACCGCGGCGACGGTCGGGGTCGACTTAGCCCCCAGGCGATTGACCAGCGCTTCACCTTCGCCACGGCAGACCTGCTGCGCGCCGTCCTGCTGGGCAGTGTGCAGCAGGTCATCGCCGGCGACCCGGTGGCGATCCCGATCCTCCAGCGCTTTGCCGGGGTGCGCGTGCATGATAGCACCACTATCGTCCTGCCCGATGTCCTGGCCAATCACGCCCAGGGCTGTGGTGGTCAGCGCGAGACGAACACCGCCGCCGCGCTCACGTGCGGGCTGCAACTCGACCTGCTCACCGGCGCATACACCCAGCTCGATCTGGCCGATGGGCGCGCGGCCGATCAGCGCTTGCCGCTTCACCATGCCCCGCTGCCGCCGGGCGCCTTGCGGCTGGCCGATCTGGGCTTCTTGGATTTGGCGGTCCTGGCCGCTCTGGCAGCGGCCGGGGCCTCCTTGCTCTCGAAACTGATCGCTACCATCACGCTGAGTGATGGAACGCACCCCCCGGTGGCGCTGCTGGCCTTCATGCACGCGCTGGGGCCGTGTGCCCAGTGGGAGGGCGAGGTCTGGGTGGGCCAGGAGCAGCCCGTCCAGGCACGGCTGCTGGTGCAAGCGGCGCCCCAGGAAGTGGCCGACCAACGGCGGCGGCGCATCCGGGCCGAGGCCCGGCGCAAGGGCCGCACGCCCAGCGCCGCCGCGCTGGCCCTGGCGGCCTGGACCATCTTCATCACCAACGCGCCCAGGGAGCTGCTGAGCCTGGAAGAGGCCCTGGTGCTGGCGAAAGTGCGCTGGCAGATTGAACTGATGTTCAAGATGTGGAAGAGCTACGGCCTGGTCGATCAGTGGCGCACCGGCAAGCCGGCCCGCATGCTGTGCGAGATTTACGCCAAACTGCTGGGGATGGCGCTCCAACAGTGGTGTTTCATCGTCGGCTGTTGGGCCTATCCGGACCGCTCGTTGGTCAAAGCGGCCCAGGTGGTACGCGACCACGCCGTGGCCCTGGCCCATGCGCGGGGCTGCCCAGCCCGGCTGGCTGAGGCCCTGACCACCATCCAGCAGGTCTTGCGCCGCACCGCCCGCATGAATAGTCGTGCGACCCATCCGAACACCTACCAACTCTTGCTCGCTGTGACGACCGAGGATGCGGAACCCGCCGCCCCGATCACGGTTCAACCACCATCAGTGGCGGATTCGCCCGTCCGGCTGCCCGCGCAGCGCGAGCTGCGCTGTGCTGCCTGGCGTTTTAACCTTTTGCTTGATGTGCATGGGGAATCGACCGGACCGAACCCCACCGATCGCGCCAAGCGCGGGAGCAAGCGCCGTCTGTTGACTGAAGCCAATGGCATTCCGATCGGCGTGGCGGGTGCGGGTGCGCACCGTTATGAGATGACATTGGTTGAGGCGACGCTGGTGCCCATGATCGTGGGAGCGCCCGCACCGACCGACGATGAGCCACAGCATCTGTGGTTGGATGCCCCGGCTCCGACTCTGAAGCGGTACGTGCGACGTTAGAAGCGTGTGGCGACACCATCCACCTTCGCGCGCGTGGCGAGGACGCCCAGACCAAGCCGCAGATCCCGGGCTATCGGGCGCGGCGCTGGGTGGTCGAGCGCACCCATGCCTGGATGAACTGCTTCCGGCGACTGCTCATTCGCTGGGAAAAGAAGGTCGACCATTATCTAGCCTTTCTGCATTTGGCCAGTGCGTGCATCACCTTTGCGCGCGGCGCACGCCAGCACCTGCCGATCAGTGACGAAGCCAGACCGCAGAGCAACGTTGCCGCGTTTGATCAAGCATCTTCCAATGAGTCGAACAATCGGCAATGCAAAGGCATTGGGACATGCCTTGAAAGGACTGGGCGCCGTTCAGATCGAAGCGGGCGACTATGCCAATGCGCTGATCACCCTTCACAAAACGTTGCTCCTCCGCCAGGAAGATGATCGACCTGGCATAGCGCACGCGCTGGAGGATATCAGTAAGGTTCTGTGCCGCGGCACCAGGAGGTGTGCAATGCCGTTTTACCAGCCTCTTGATCAGATTACTCATAAGCGCACGCACGGGGTTCCGTAAACCTGATAGCCAGCCTTACCACACCGCTTCAGGATGTCAGCACAGCCACAGATCGCTTAAGCCGGGCAGCACCCCCGCGCATTATCGACAACCTGGAATTAGCGCTGCAGTAACGTGAGAAAAGCAAATTCGACCGCCTCGATACTGGTGCCATCGTGTACCAGGTTCTCGCGCGGCCCACAGAACAGAGCGCGACCATCGCGGATGACCACAAAATAGGTGCACAGGCGGGCCACCTCAGCCGTGTTGTGTGTTGCTATCATGATCGTCCGCTGTGGTTCGCTCATGTGGTATTGCACAAGCCAGTTATAAAAACTGTTGCGGCTCATAATATCCAGCCCGTTTGTCACTTCATCAAGAAAAAGCAGGGGCGGGTCGATCAGGATTGCGCGGGCGATTGCAACCCGCTTCCGCAGGCCGAGCGAGAGCGTCCCACATCGCTCATTCTGTCGCGCAAGCAGGTCCATCTGTTCGAGCACGGCTCTGATACGCGCCTGACGGTGATGCCGATCGGTCGGGTAGTACAGGCGGGCCCAGTGATCGATCAGGTCGATCACACGTATGTCGTCGTAGAGCCCATCACGCTCTGGGACGATACCGATGGACGCCCGCACCTGGGTGGTGTGCTGGGGCAGGGTGTAGCCCAGCACCTGCACAGAGCCGCTGAAACGATCGATCAGGCCGGCGAGCAAGCGGAGCGTCGTTGTTTTTCCGGCGCCATTGGGCCCAACAATCCCGACAATCGCGCCGGCCGGAATGTGCAGCGACATCTGATCGAGGATCCGCCGCCGGCGTGTCGCAACGGTGACATCACGCAGCAACACGGCTAGTGCTGCCGCTGTCTTGTCTATCGGTGGAGCAACATGTTCTGCATGACTCATATCAGAACGTTCCAGCGACATTGAAGGCTGCCTAGTCTTTATTCTTCCGCCGTCTCATAACAAAAAGGTAGACGACCATCACCACAAGAAGAATCGCCGGTACGATGATCAGCACGATGTCCATAATATGCATACCTCACGCTACTGGAGAAGGAGGCGACCACGCCGAAAACGGTAGAGTGTGACGGCGACCGAGCCGACCGCTACAATCACCGCGCCAAGTGCGACGCCCGGCGCCGTGAACTCGAGCGGAATCGCAGGTCGGCGCAGGAACATTTGCACACCAACGCCGCCAATTGCCAGGATCGTTACGGAACTCACCATAACCTGCTGTGCTGTCTGAACGTTGGGCGAGGACCATGATACAATCAGGCCGAGGTGGATCACCGTGATGAAAACGATCAGACCGTAAAAGAGCGCCAGCGCATACCATAGCGGTCTGGGCGCAGTGGCGCCGGGCAGCAACGAAACGACTATCCCCAGCGCCAACAGGTTGAGACCGAGCAGCCCAAGGGCGACGATCAGCAGCGCAAGCGCTTTGCTGCTCACGATGACCCAATCCGGCGCCGGCGAGAGCAACAAGAGTTCGAGCGTTGAGCGCTCACGCTCACCGGCAAAACTATCGGCGATATACCCTGCAAGTGCCACGACGGGAAAGAAGATAACCATGGATAGGATAGGTAGATCAAACTGCAGAATCCAGGGCAGTGTGGCAGCATTCAGAACGATCCAGACGATGAACAAGAGGGAGGGCAGAACAAGCCGTCGTATGATCCCGCGTCCATAGAGAATCCGGATCATCTCCCAGCGCGTCATGGTAGAGAGGGAACGTATCTGTCCCGTCATAGAAATGCTCGGCTCATTCCTACAGCTTGCTAAGACTCTTGCCGCCCTCCCCGCTCTCGTGAGCGAGGGCGGGGAGGGCCGGGCTTGTCAGGCAATTTCGATGACCCTCCTGCAAGACGTGTACTAGCAGGCGTTGAGGCAATCGCAGCCGAGGCTGCCGGTGCAACTGGCAATCGCAGCTGCACAGACGCCCGGGCCTACTGGACAACAGGGAATTCCGCCCGCGACGCAGCAAACGAAAAGGATAAGACAAACGGCATTAGCCCCGAGACATGTAAGGCAGGCAGTGCAGCAATCGCGCTGAAGAACGCCGATGTCGCTTGCTGGTTGTGCGTGGTGCAATAAGCTCCAATTAAGTACTGTGCTTGGCAGACGTTCGGCTGGCACCTGCTGCAGCTGGTGATCCTTCATAACAAAAACTTGGCCCGGCCCATCCGGGGCGGGAAGCACTACAACCTCCCCATGGTGGTGGGTATAAATGATCACGGCAGACGTCTTCGTGTCGACGAAAAAGACGCCTCGATCTTCAATCTCCCTGAACTTAAACTGGAAAGGAATGGCGTGCTCCGGCTTCCAATCCTTGGTGCGCTTCAGCCAAGTCATGTACTCCACAACCGACCGGTCGCTGGCGGCTGTACGGATAAAATCCATAAAATGATCGCTGGAGAGCCAGATTATCTGGAGTTTTTCCGATGACGGAGCTGGGGCGCTTTGCGTCCAGGAATGCGGGCCGAAGAATAACAAGCCAGCGAGCAATGTGCTTTGCCGAAGAAAGGATCGTCGCCCCTCGTTTATCGCTGCCGGAAAATACTTAGATTGTTGAACTTGATTGGCGATGCGCAGTGCACGCTTAATACCCAGTCCGAGTACGAGCCGCACGCGCAGAGCAAAACCAGCATATGCGCGAACTCGCTCGCCCTCTACCTCCAGCAACGTCGGCTCCCACGTCCACCCTGGACGCGCACGGCTCAGTAACGCCTGCATGTCCGCATCGTGTAAACTGCGGGCGCGCACCCACCCATCGGCCTCCCGCTCGATGTTCTGCGCCAGCTTGGTGCAGAAGGCGCAGCCGCCATCGAACAGCAGATAGCGCTGCATGTCCATCTCTCCTTTCAGCCGCTTGCCGCTACTCGATGGATATAGTCTAGTACACTGCTCTGCCAGCACGCAAGGGACGCCCGTCATCACATCACGGGATATTTGTCATTGCCTCACGGGACGCCTGCCATCACGTCACAGGACATCCGTCCCGCCGGTATGGTTTGCATCTGCACAATTCCGCTGAAAACGCAAGAGATCAAGATAGTACAGCGTCAGTTCCGACCGGTTCTGCAGCCCCAGCGCGCAGTAGATCTGCGAGACCCGGTTGCGAACCGTCTTCTCCGCCAGCCCCAGGTGGTCCGCAATCGTCGCCAACTCCCACCCCTCGGCCACATAGCGCAGCACGGCGCGATCACGCGCTGACAATCGCGTCGGGCCGGGAGACATGCAATACCGCTCGCCGTTGGCTGCGCGCCGCACTGCCTGGATCACGTCCTGCTGGACATCATTGCCGACGATCACAATCGCCGGCTGTAACGCCCATACATCAGCGATATACTCCGGGCACGTGTTTGGCGTCACGACAATCGTCCGCAGGCGTGCGCAGCCCATCTGTTCCAGGTGGCGGCGGGCGAAGGTCGGTGGTGCGTCGATCAGCAGGTGCATGTCCGCCTGTGGGTCGAACCGCGCGCCGGCGGCTTCGAGGTACTCAGCGGTGAGTCGAGCCAGGCCCGGTATGCCGCAGTACACAGTAAACGACACCCCTGCAAGCGGGGGCTCGGAGAAGCGTTGCTGAAGGTCATTTCCGATCGTCATTGTGCCGGTGTCGTCGCCGCGCACGGAACGGTGTCCCTTGGTATCACAGGCAAGCTGTGCCGCTCCTGTACTCCCCTGGCGGGAGTAGCGGCAACTACCATGATACACCTCCTCCCTGTTGGACAGTGGCGCCGCTACTGCGCTGGCCGATGCCGATCGTCGCGGGCATGGTGGCGCCGAGCGACGCGATTAGAGGGCATGACTCAGCGTCCCAATGCCATCCGCCAACATTTGCAAAAGTCTGGTAGGATACAGGCTTTGTGCCATGCCTTTCCAAAGCCGCGCACGCGAGGTATACGGAAGTGGTGGTATATCAGTGACAAGCGGCCCAACGATCCTTTCAGCCACCCGCTGCTCCTCGATGGACAGAGTATAGCCCACCGCTCGGCAGGGTGCAAGGGACATCTGCCATTACCTTACGGGACAGATGTCCCGTCCGTAGCGCGTGCCGCTGCCCTACGCCCGTGCCACCCCAGCAGATCCAGGTAGTACAGCGTCAGTTCCGACCGGTTCTGCAGCCCCAATGCGCGGTAGATCTGCGAGACCCGGTTGCGAACCGTCTTCTCCGCCAGCCCCAAACGGTCTGCAATCGTTGCCAACTCCCACCCCTCGGCAATATACCGCAGATTGGCCCGATCACGCGCTGCATCAGTGATCGTCCCAGGGATGCCCAACCGTTCCGCCTGGCCGGAGATAGAGCTCGAGAGCGGCAAATTGCTCATCAGAAAAATCATAGCGTCGCACTGTGATGCTGCCTCCTTCGTACAGGACTTCTGGAGCATTCGCAGCAGATGCGAGACCACGAAACCGGATTGTCGAACAGAACCTGGAAGCGTTGTTCGCAGTGCAGACCATCCCGGTCACGCACTCCGTTAGCCGAGATGGTCGTGTGTATAGAAGACATTATCGGAAAGTTATCGCATTAATTAGATCGACAGGTATTGTTTGACAAGATTATACATATATGCTATGATAGCAGGGGAAAGAGCACTTGTATCGTTAGTGAGGACTTCTATGCTCTCATATGATGATGTTCGCCAGCGACCGGAACAATTTCTTGCATGCACTGGTCTGACCGTTGATGAGTTTGACATTCTGTTGGACTCGTTTTCA
>FWWL01006358.1_pt1 | contig 17243 bp, 16 predicted proteins | sample 2228331 | NCBI WGS metagenome assembly FWWL01 (sample SAMEA103939775, study PRJEB20133) | metagenome
AGGCGGTGCACAACAGGCCACCCGTACCACCGCCTTCCGGCGGTCGCATGACAGGCTGACGCCGGTCGTACCGCCCCGTACCACCGCCTTCCGGCGGTGCACAACAGGCCACCCGTACCACCGCCTTCCGGCGGTCGCATGACAGGCTGAAGCCTGTCGTACCGCCCCGTACCACCGCCTTCCGGCGGGAGCGTGACAGGCTGACGCCGGTCGTACCTGCCGTGTACGTACCACCGCCTTCAGGCGGTGCACAACAGGCTGATGAACGTACACCATGCAGTTCGGTCTGTGCGCCAGCGGCGCACGTCGCGTCCCGACAGGGAACAGCGTCGGCGCAGACTGACGCCCGGCGCGCCGGCGCGCTCTTAAGCCAGGATATATCGGATAGATTGGTTGATCTTCATCAGGCGTGACCACCAAGGCGGGTGAAACGTCCGCGCTCTCAGGCGTGACCACGGGTCGAATACGCGCTGCGCACTCCTCAGGATGCAGTTGTTCGGTATCCTGCGTGACTCGGATAGGCTCTAAACGCTCATCCGACTGTCGTCCACACACGCAGTCCCATCCGGCTGAGGTAGATAGGGATGGGCTGGAAGAGCGGGCTGAGACGGCGGATGTCGCGCAGCAACGCACGATTGGCGCTTGCATCAGGTCCGCAGAGAAGGGTAAGCGAGCCACCCTCGCCGCCAGCGCCGTTGACCTTCCAGCCCAGCACCCCATGTTCACGGGCAAGGGCAATCACCATCTCGGCATCACTATTGACCAGCGCCGGATGCAGCGCGCGCTGTGCATCGGTATTGTCGATCATCGCCTGCCCGAGCGCCACGAAATCACCGGCATACAGTGCATCACGGGCGCGCGCCGCACAACGACGCAGCGCATCAAGACGCGGAGACGCATCACCCTCGCGCTCCAGCCCTGCGATGACCTGTTCGTGAACTGCGGAGGAACTATGGGTACGACCGAGGAAGATCAGCATCAAACGGCGCTCCAGTTCCCACCAGACCGAATCAGGAAGACGAATCTGTGAAACAGTCGCATATGGGTACTGAAACATCTCGATAAAATTGATCCCACCGTATGCGGAACAGAGTTGATCCTGAATACCGCTCTGCAACCCCAATCGCTGCGTTTCGACCCGATGCGCGGCATAGGCGATTTCGTGCGTCGTCATCCTGCCGGGTGTCAGCGCGTCGAGCGCGCCAATCAGCGCAACCGTGACAGCGGCCGAGGTACCGGTGGAAGCGCCCGCTGGCACCTCAGAGAAAATAGTGATTTCCAGCGCGACATCATCGGGCAGCGGCACTTCATCGATGGCGGCTTCAAGGAGCGGGTGACGCGCGTGATCGATGCGTCCTGGTATGACGACGTACCGCTCACCGTAATTCTCGGCGTGAAGCGTCACCTGATGCTCACGGCTGTGGCGCGGAAACGCGGCTATCTGCACCTCGACATACGGGTAGACGCCAATGTTGAAGATTGCCCCGTGCCCGGCAAACCAGGTGTCGGTCCATCCGCCCAGGTCGCAGATACGGATGGGCGCCACGCCGTTGATAATGAGATTACGATTTGCGGAAGAGAAAGATGTACTCATGCTTGAATACATAGAATCCGCCGACGAGCGCGCGATAGCGCCAGAGTTCTTTCTGGCTGCGCTTACCGGTCGTTTGCTCGAAGTTCTTTACCACAATGCTCTTGAGCACGAACCCATAGCGCACGACTTCCTGCATGCCGAGGAAGCCAAGCGGGATCCACTCGCCGTTCGTATATTTGTCGCCAAGCACCAGCGCCAGATAGCGTCCTGCATCGAGCACCTCCGCCACCCGGGTGACCACCGCCCCAAGACGCGCAAGAAAGGCATCGACCGACGGTGCATTCGCCAGATCGCGCGCGTCCTCACTGAAGCGAATGATATCGTGGTATGGCGGATGCAGAATGGCGAGTTGCGCCGAACGATACCCGTAGCGCGCAAGCGTCGCGCGCCAGTCGAAGACGGTGCTGTCACCAATCTCGAGCGCGCACAGCACATGGCGTCCATCCGGTTCGTTTGCCAGCGTGGCGCGCGCCTGTTCCGCAACCACCGGGTTCAGTTCCACCCCGATCGTGGGACGCCCTAGACGCCGTCCTTCGATCAGCGTGGTGCCGGAACCGGCGAATGGATCGATGACCAGGTCGCCGCGACGAGTGTAGCGCCGCATCAACTGATACGGGATCTGCGGGACAAAGTTTCCCCAGAATCGCGCATGGTGCGCGCCGCTCGCATCGCGCCGGTCGAACAGCCACAGACTGTCGGTCAGGATGTCATCGTACTCCTTCCAGCGATTGAGGTCAATGTCGTTGATTGCACCAGTGCGCGACTCGCACGCAGCGCGCGCCAGCCGGTCGAGGTAGTAGCGGGCGCGTTCGAGAGTGAATGCGGTTGCGATCTGGTCGAGCGCTTCGCGCAAACGTCGTTTGCTGAAGATCGTGACGTCCGTCGCGTCGGCAGCGATGCAAAATGCGCCCGCCGGATCATCGATCTGGCGCCAGAGCAGATCCAGTGCGGCGCGCAGATCAACGACCGAGGCAGACTCACGCAGCCGGTATAGCGTATCTGTAAAAGGTGTACGTGCCAGACGCACCAGATCGTCGGGAGCAGCGCCCTCAGCAGGCGGACGAGCCGGAAGAAGCGGACGTGCCATGAATGTTTACACTCACAGGGCAAAAAGCGGTTTCAACAGCAGTATAGCACGCCAGCCGCGTAAAATGCAAGATGTGATTGGGTGATTATCTTGATTGTTTGTATCTGAACGTTGAACGTTCGCACGTTGAACGTTCAACGTTCCCACGTTGAACGTTCGCACGTTCCCACGTTGAACGCCCATTCACATCGAGATTGATCCCTTGCGAAAATCGGTTTTCCCGATCAAGGCATTGACCAGCGCCGTTTTGCCCTGGAACGCAATCTGGCGCGCCTGAGACAATGTCTCCTCCACCAGTTCCGGATCGTCGAGGCGATAGCCGACAGCGCCGAACCCGCCCGCCACACGGTCGTAGTCACTGTATGCCAGGACAGTTGCCACATCGTCATGCAAAATCTCTACCTGCTCGCGTGCAATCTGCGTCCAGCCAGCGTCGTTTCCTACGACTGCAACCAGCGGAATACTGTGGCGCACGAAGGTGTCGAACTCAACGAGGCTATAGCCGGCCGACCCATCGCCGTACAGGAGCCAGACATCCGCATCGGGCCGACAAAGTTTTGCGCCAAGCGCAAAACCCGCGCCAACACCGAGCGTACCGAACGGTCCCGGATCGAGCCAGCTCAAGGGGCGTGGCGGACGCACAATGTACGAGGCGGTCGCCACGAAATCGCCGCCATCGGCAACAATGATGCTCCGGTCGGAAAGCATCTCGTTGATCACCCGACAGAGATGAACCGGATTGACGTAGGCGGTCGGTTCGGCAGCCTGGCGCACGATCTCGGCATCGCGGACGGCGTCGCGTTGTCGTAACCGGTCGATCCATTCCTTCCAGTGCTCACCGGGTAACACCCGTTCCGCCAGCATGCGCACAAATCGCGCGGGGTCTCCCGGCGCCGCGATATCGGGTCGCCGATTGAGCGTCAGATCGGTGCGGCTGCGGTTGGCGGCGATGAGTGTAGCACTGCGCGCAATATGGTTGCCGTAGTCGAGGCGAAAATCGCATGGAACGCCAGCAAGAATGACCAGATCGGCTTCACGTAGCGCCTCGCGTCGCCGATGTCGCATCTGCAACGGGTGGTTCGCCCCGAGTAACCCGCGCGCCATGCCGGAAAGGTATGTGGGAACGCCAAGCCGGGTGATGGCGCCCGCCAGGGCATCAACCGACGCCATATCAAGCATCGCCTGGCTTCCCGCCAGCAGCAGCGGACGTTGCGACTGCACCAGACGAAGCGCCGCCGCACGCACTGCACGGTCTTCTGGATCAGGGACATCGACCGGGCGAGGTGTCACAACCGGTTGATCCTGCGCGCCGGCAAACAACCGGTTCACCCACCAGTCAAGGTAGCGCTGCACGACCCATTGCGCCGGGGAACGCCCGCTGCGCTTGAGACCATACCACTGGCGCACCAGCTGTTCGTCATACAGGAGATCGATCGGCAGTTCGACGAATACCGGACCAGGCACACCGCTGCGCGATTGATAGAACGCCTCCTCCAGCGCCGGAACGATCTCCTGCACCCGCCCGACCGACCGGCGCCATTTTGTGATCGACTGCATGATCGACATCTGGTCGATATCCTGCAGGGCGCCTCGTCCCCGCAGGGCAGTCGCAGCCGCGCCGCCAATCAGCACTAGCGGCGATTGCGCCATCTGCGCGTTCTTGATGGCGGTGATGGTGTTGGTGACGCCCGGTCCCGCTGTCACGACCGCAACGCCAGGGATGCCGCTCAGGCGCGCAGTGGCGTCAGCGGCAAACACCGCCGTTGCCTCGTGGCGCGTGTCGATCACCCGAATACCGCGCTTGCGGCACCCAACCAGAATGGGGGCAATATGTCCGCCGGTCAACGTAAAGACGAAACGCACCCCATGCGCCTGAAGCGCCAGTGCCACCCGATCGCCGCCATGCATACGTCACCTTCGACTGCACAAAGAATGCACACACTCTGTCGTAACTGACCGTAGTATACTGCATGTCACACCGCGTCATACAGTGCGGCGGATCGGCAATACGGCAACACCACAACAGGAGGGCACCATCATGACAGTGCAGTCGACAACCGAAACCATCACCGTCGATGGAAGCGCAGTGGTCGAGCAACTTCGAGCACGCATCACCGAAAGCAACGTTCAGCGCGTCGTCATCAGGCAGGGATTTCACCCCGTGGCGTCCTTTTCAGCAATCGGCGGCATGCTGTCAGCAGCGGTTCAGTCGGCAATCGGTGCACTGGCAGTTGCGCTCGGCAATTGCACCATCGAAATCGAGCGCCTGACATCAGAGTCGTTCACCCGCGATCCCGAACTCGATACAACAGGCATCCACTGGATCGGGGTCGCCCCGATCCCCGAAAGCGTCCACTGACCCGGCGGGGTTTTCCTGTCGGAGCGCAGAGCCCGGCAGTGTTGATACAAGGGAGCGCGCGCATGCGTGCTCCCTCTGCGTTGGAGCGAAACGACGCTTCGCTGCTGTCATGCCGACACCCTCGCAGGGGCAGGTCTGAGACCTGTCCCTGCTCTTTTCCGCATTTCAGAGATAACCACGGAGGGTTGTCGTTTCTCCCCTGTTTTCCGCTGCGTCCCTGGTAATATATGTGGGGAATGTTGCAAAGAATGACTTATCTCCGCCTTTCCTGGCATTCGGTCTGAGACGTACAGGCGTCGTTGAGAAAGAATGGCGGCAATCCTATGCATGCAGTCGTTGCTATCAAGCAGGTGCCCGATACTTCGAATGTGCGCATCGACCCTGAAACGGGCACACTGATCCGCGAAGGGGTCCCTGCGATTGTCAACCCCTACGACCTTCACGCCGTCGAGGCGGCGGTACAACTCAAAGAGCGGCTTGGCGGCGGGCAGGTGACGGTCATGACGATGGGTCCGCCGAAAGCAGCGGAAGCGCTCCTCGAATGTATCGAGCAGGGCGCGGATCGCGCGATCCTGATCAGTGATCGCAAGTTTGGCGGCGCTGACACCCTGGCGACCTCGTATGTACTGGCTCGCGCGATCGAGACGATCAACGCCGAACTGCCGGTTGACATTGTTCTGTTCGGCAAACAGGCGATCGATGGCGATACGGCGCAGGTAGGGCCTGGAGTGGCGACCCGCCTGAACATGCCGTTGATCACGTATGCGGTGGACATCGAGGAGTTCGATCTGACAGCTCGCCGGGCGGTGGTGCATCGCCGCATCGAGCAGGGCATCGAGGTGTTGGAGACCACTCTGCCGGTGTTGTTGACCGTCGAGAAGGACATTGCGCCGGTGCGTCACGCGCCGCTTCCGCGTCTGATCGCAGCAGCGCGCTATCAGCCCGAATTGTGGACGGCGACATCTCCCGTGATGTTCGATCCACAGCAGATCGGGCTGAAAGGCTCACCAACCGTGGTTGGCAAAGCGTATACGCCGCCGCCGCGTTCTGGGGGTGATGTGCTCTCGGTTGCCGATCTCGGTCTGGATGCGGTGGTGGCGCGGGCAATGGCGGTGATCGGGCAGGCGCACGCGCACAACCTGCAACCTGTAACCGGAGGAGTGTCATGAACGCTGAACAGTCAGCCATTCCACGCATCTGGGTGTTCGTCGAACAACAGGAACATCAGGTGCATCCGGTATCGTGGGAATTGCTCGGCGCAGCGAAGCGGCTGTCGGCGGACCTGCCGGGCAGCTTGGTCGAAGCAGTGTTGCCAGGGCATCAGGTTGCCGATCTGGCGCCGCAGGCGTTCCAGTATGGTGCATCGCGCGTCTACCTGATCGATAATCCGGTGCTGGAGATCTACCGTAACCTGCCGTATGCCGTGGCCGTCAGCCAGCTGGTGAAGGAGCATCGTCCGGAGATTTTTCTGATCGGCGCGACGACGCTGGGGCGCGACCTGGCGGGATCGATCGCCACGCGCGTCAGCACTGGTCTGACCGCCGACTGCACCGAACTTTCGATCGATCCCGCCAACCATATCCTGGCAGCCACCCGCCCAACATTCGGCGGCAACCTGATGGCGACGATCCTCTGCCGCCGCCACCGGCCGCAGATGGCCACCGTTCGTCCGCGTGTGCTGCCAATGCCGGAGCCTGTGCCGGATGCCACCGGCGAGGTAGTGACCGTTCCATTCGATATACGCGAGGAGGATGTGCCGGTCAAACGGCTGCGATTGATCCGCGCAGAAGAACAACCCAACATTGAGTACGCCGAGGTGATCGTCGCAGGCGGGCGCGGCATGGGAGGACCGGAAGGTTTTGCGCTGCTGCAGGAACTGGCAGACGCGCTTGGCGGCATGGTCGCTGCCAGCCGTCCGGTGGTCGATGCTGGCTGGATGGACGCCAGCCGACAGGTGGGGCAGACGGGCAAAACGGTACGGCCCAGGCTGTACATTGCGGCAGGCATCTCCGGCGCGGTTCAGCATCGGGTCGGCATGAGCGGCGCTGATGTCATTCTGGCGATCAACACCGATCCAAACGCGCCGATCTTCCAGATCGCCACGATGGGGATTGTCGGCGATCTGTACGAGGTGATCCCCGCATTGATACATCAGGTGAAAGGACAGTCGCATGACGGGCAGGCTCACCTTTGATGCCATCGTCGTCGGCGCCGGTCCTGCGGGTGTGGCGGCGGCGCTGACCATGGCGCGCGGCGGATTGAATGTCATTATCATTGAACGGGGTCGCTTCGCCGGCGCCAAAAACCTCTTTGGCGGCGTTTTCTACACCCACGCCCTGGCGGACGTCCTGCCCGACTACTGGGAGCGGAAGCCGCCATTCGAGCGCCCGGTCACCGAGCAGGGGTACTGGATGCTCTCGCCGGACAGCGCCATTCGCGTGATGCACAAGAGCGAACGTTACCTGAAAGAACCGGCGGACGCTTACACGGTGCTGCGCGCGCGCTTCGATCCGTGGTTCGCCGAACAGGCGGTTGCAGCAGGTGCGCTACTCATCACCCGCACGACCGTCACCCGGTTGCTCAAGGACGAACACGGGTGCGTGATCGGCGTCGATACGGATCGTCCTGAAGGCAGCGTCTATGCGCCGGTTGTGATCATCGCTGAGGGGGTCAACAACCTGCTCACGCAACAGGCGGGATTGATTGCGTCGGATCTGCCGCCGAAGTATGTGGCGCTGGCAGTCAAGGAGTATATCAACCTGCCTGCGAAGGATCTGCAGACACGCTTTGGATTGAAAGGTCCGCGCGAGGGTGTTGCCATCGACGTGTTTGGCGATGTGACGCTCGGTCTGCCGGGCACGGGCTTCATCTACACTGATCAGTCGGGCATTTCGATTGGCGTCGGCATGCTGCTCGACGAATTCGTCACCCACCGGCTGCGTCCTTACGAAGTGCTGGAGCGCTTCAAGAATCATCCGGTTGTGCGCCCGTACCTGGAGGGTGGCGAAGTGCGCGAATATGGCGCACATCTGATTCCAGAGATGGGGTACGACCGCATGCCGAAACTGGCGAGCGATGGGGTCATGGTGGCGGGCGACGCTGCCGGAATGGTGGATGCGCTCCACCGTGAAGGAACGAACCTTGCGATTACAGCCGGCAAAATGGCAGGCGAGACGGCGCTGGCGGCACACCAGGCAGGCGATTTTTCGGCAGCGTTCCTGAGCCGTTATCGCCGAAGCCTGGAAGGCAGTTTCGTGTTGAAGGACATGAAACAGTACCGGCGCATGACCGATTTTCTCGAAAGTTCGCCGCAGTTTATGGGCACGTATGTCAACCTGTTGAACGAAGCAGCGCTGCGCTACTTTACCGCACACGGTATTCCCAAGCGCGAGATGGAGCACGACATTCTTAAGATGGTGCGCGAACGTCGCTCATTTACCGGCGTCGCCTGGGATATGTTGAAACTGATGCGTGCAATGAGAGGATAAACCTATGAGCAACCGAAACAATGGTCAGACGGCGCCTGTCGCCGACGTCGCACTGCCGCATGTGAACATTGACGATCTGATTGTCTGCCTGAAATACTACGTCGATGAAGAGAACGCCCACATCCGCATCAGGGATCTGGCGATCTGCGCTGCGTGCGATCCAAAGCCGTGCCTGGCATTCTGCCCGGCGCACGTCTTCGAGACCGACCGCCACGGGCGGATGATGGTTGGTTATCAGGCGTGCATCGAGTGTGGCAGTTGCCGGGTTGCCTGCCCGTTCCGCAATGTGGACTGGCGTCTCCCGCGCGGCGGGCACGGAGTGGCGTACAAGTACGGGTGATGGCGGGGGCTGGAACCAACCCTCATCGGGGCACCGCGCCGCCGTGCCCCAACCGGGCAACGCCCGCCGCACACATAGCCGATAGCCGATGCGCAAGAGCGTCGCCTGCCCCTGGCGCACCCGCACTCGCCGGGGGAGAACCCCCGCCGGACACGGCGGCGCCGTGCCCCAACCGGGCAACGCCCGCCTGCACCGGCAAGAACGGATGATGCAAGACCATCACCCGCCTGCCTCGGCGCTCACGCCAAAGCATGCGCAAGGGATGAACATATGCTCGTGAGCCAGGATATACCGTTTTATGGAGAGATAGCGAGAGGCAATGGCTTGCAACCGGTTTCCCACGGTCATTTCCGGGATGCATCGATCAGCGTGGCAATCTCCTCCACCAGCCCGCGCAGGCGCACCGGCTTGCTCATGTAGACATTGGCGCCGGCTTCCAGGCTTCGTTCGCGATCTCCAGGCATCGCCAGCGCCGTCAGCACAATGATGGGCAGATCGCTGGTAGCGATGGTCTGGCGCAGCCGGCGCACGATCTCCAGCCCATCCATACCCTCACGCAACCGCAGGTCGATGATCGCCAGATCCGGTAATTCGTGACGCACCAGCGCCAGCGCTTCATCACCGGAAGCCGCATACGTAACCCGATACCCGCAGCGCTGAAGATAATCGCTGACAACCGCGCTGCCGGTGGTATCATCGTCAACCAGCAGGATAGAGCGATTGTCGTCTGATTGCGGGATTATCTCTGCATTTGGGGCGGTGCGAGTCGGAAAGGCGGCATCTTCTTTCGGCGCCGTCAGCTTGGTCTCCCACATCTGGTAATCACGGGTCCATGGCAGCGTAATAGTGAAACGGCTGCCTTTGCCCGGTTCACTTACCAACGACACACCACCGCCATGAAGTTCTGCCAGGCGCGCAACCATGACGAGACCCAAACCACTGCCCGCCTGGCCGCGCTGATACTCATTCTGAATCTGGGAGAAGGGCTGAAACAACCGGGGCATATCCTCGGCAGCGATACCGATACCGGTATCCCAGACGGTAATGCGCACAATCTCGTTCTCGGAATCTCCCTCCAGATCAAGCCCGATCTCGCCACCTGGCGGCGTGAACTTAACCGCATTCGACAAGAGATTGATCAGCGCCTGGCGCAACCGGCGTTCATCGGCATGTAATGCTTCGACGCGCGGATCGAGGTTCACACGAACCCTCTGACTTTTGCGCAGCGCCAGTTCGTTGATCATCCGCACGCTTGCATGACACACCTGATGCGCTGCAGTCAGACGCGGCTCCAGTTCGAAGCGCCCCGCTTCAATCTTTGCCAGTTCGAGGAGATCATTGATAATCGCCAGCAGGTGACGTCCACTCTCGTCAATACGACGCAACATGTCAACCTGTTCGTCGTTGAGCGGGCCGACAATCTGCCCATGCAGGAGTTCCGCCAGACCGAGAATTGCGGAGAGCGGTGTACGCACCTCATGACTGATCCCGGCAAGAAATTCGTCCTTCAGGCGGTTTGCGCGTTGCAGTTCGGCGTTGGTACGCGCCAGTTCGATGTTCTGTCTGCTCAGGCGCTCTTTCAACAGGCGCAGTTCATTACGTTGCTGGATGTGCATCTGTTCGACAATACTCTGATCGGTCGTATCTGTGATCGTCTGCACCAACCCTTCGATCTGACCATGGACGTTGAAGTATGGCAACGTGAGCAACCGCAGGTAGCGCACTTCGCCATGTGCACCGCTTCGGTTGACATTCGGCAGTTGCAAACGACTGGTGTTGCCGGCAAGAATGTCGTGCAAAGTAGACTCATTCCCGATTAACTCAGGGAGAAGGTCAAACAGGGAGTCGCCGATCTGTGGCGGTTGATCGGCGAAAACACCCTGGAACCCTCCAATCAGCCGGATACGGAAGGTGCGATCTGCAACCAGATAGGCGCAGCGATGTTCAGTGCTCAGCTGGTCGATCATACAGGCGGGATCTACGTGTAATCGTTCTTCCATTGTCATGGCACAGCGGTTGGCGTAATCACTTCGGATGGCACCGGCTTGAGCAGGCTCACCCAGCGCGCTGGAACCCAGCCGATCACTTCAACCTGGGAGCTTTGCGGCGATACCACACGCACCCGATACCAGTCACCCAGCTGTGCCAGCACTTCAACCGGCGCACCAAGCGGTGCAACGATACCGGTACGTGTGGCAGGTTCATCTGGTATGCCATACAGGTAGACATTTCCGATCATCACACCATTGAACGGCGATGGTGTGGGAGTCGGCGACGAGGTCGCGGTCGGCGACGGGGTCGCAGTCGGCGACGGGGTCGCGGTCGGCGACGGGGTCGCAGTCGGCGACGGGGTCGCGGTCGGCGACGGGGTCGCAGTCGGCGACGAGGTGGCGGTCGGCGTGCTGGTTGGTGCAGGCGTTGCAGTCGCAGTTGGTGCGGCAGCAACAGCCGATGGCGCCATAAGCATCGCCATCCGCGCTTCGACGCGCCAGATCCAGGCGCCGCAGAGCAACAGCGGTGAGAGCGCAAAAAGACCGAGCATAATCACAATAACGCGTTGCAAAGTCGAGAGCCGTCGCGGCGCGCGATTGTCTTGCTTTGGAACCAGATACTGTTGCAGAATCTGGCGTGTCTCCTGGATCAGTTTTGTGTCGCTTCCGTCGAATGCGCGAATCTGTTCATAGCGATGTTCGTGAACAGCAAACAGCGTTTCCCTCAGGAGTTCACGAAAATCTTGCGGTTCAACCCCACTGATAACCACAGCGAGGTATGCTGCACTGCCGGTTTCAAGAACAATCTGGCGCGACTCATAGGCGATCGAGCCGAGTTCGCCGCTTTCTTCGCGCCCAAATGCCTCCTGTGCGAAATCGCGAATAGCGGTGAGCATGCCACTGACCATGTCGCGATCCGGACGCTCTGGCCCGACAGAGTAGTGGCAGATCAAGAGCCCTGTGTCGCGCTGGATGAGAAAGATTTCGTGAATAGTGAAGGGAAGCATATCACGCAGCGCATACTCACCATGCGAGACCCCCTGCACCCGTGCCTGCCAGTAGCGAGGGCTAACCATCAATGATGTGCTTCTGCGCACCCGTTCATCGATCGACTGTGCCAGATTCCGCACCGCTTCAGCGACCGCGCGGGTGATCATCTGCCCCACCACCGGGTAGAGCGCATCAATGATATCTTCACGCTCCTGATAGACCTGGTGGCGAATTGCTTCACCAATTGCCGGCGCGATTGCGCGCGCTATCTCATCACGCGACTGACCGATCTGTTCAGCCAGGATGTCGGCAATGACCGGACTGATACGGTCAACCAGTGCTTCAGGTTTGAGGAGAACCCGGCGTAACTCTTCGAGTTGCCGCTGCGTTTCAGGCGCCTTGACCATGCCTGGCTAGTCCTTCGAGACGTTCAACCCCTCAAGCAGGTCAGTGACTGTACTGCCAGTTTCGAGACGAGTGGCGAGTTCGATCAGCATGCTGGCAAGCGCCTTCCGATCGGTCTTCTGATACTCAAGGCGATCGGCAATACGACGGAGTTCGGCGCGCAATTCATCTTCCGTATGGCGAATGTCACGGCGGAGCGCCTGGGCGCGTTGCTCAATCTGATCACGAGTATCAATCATCCCTGCCCGAATGGAACGCAGTTCCGAGTCGTGCGCGGTCTGCACCTTGCGGAGTTCAAGGAGGGTTTCACCAGATGCCCTGATCTGATCTTCGTGCTGTCGTGCCTGAGTCGCAATCTGCTGCATGAGTGCTTCCCGGTTGCGCTGGCGGTCGCTTTCACGGCGAACATCATCGGACAGTTTGCGGATATCGAGTTCCAATGTTTCGATGCGCCGCGTCATTGCCTTCTCGAGATCAACCAGGCGCTCACGGGTTTCGTTGAGATCCTCGGTTATGCGTTGAACCTCACGGCGGAGATCGGCAAAACGCCGGTCGTACTCCTCGATCTGTGCGCCAAAAAGGATCTCCCGTAAACGATCGACCTCGGCATTACGCAGCCGCTGACGCAGCGGGTCGGGTCCCAGAATAATCTGACGAACCCGTTCGAGATCCTCCTGAACCTCCTGCTCGTGTTCCTCTTTGTGCTCGTTGTCCCACTGATGATGCAGCGTGTTGTTCTGGGTCATACGACTCTCTCTTTCTCGATAATTGAGTGACCAAGCTCCTGGAATGCCTCTTCGACACCTTCACCGGTCCTGGCGCTGGTGAAGAACAGCGGGGCATCGAGCATGGCGGCGATTTCGCCAATCTGTTCATCCGATACAGCTCGTTCACTCCGGAGGTCGATCTTGTTCGCCATAACGATGAGAGGGACCCCAGGATTGACGTTATGGAATTCTTGGGCGTATCGCAACAGCGACGCTGCTGTTTCGGGGCGCGTTGTATCGCAAACAAGCGCTGCGCCGCGCGCTCCCCGGTAGTATGACCGCACAATGTTCGTAAAAGGTTCGCCGCCAGCAGTATCCCAGACCAGCAGCGTCAACGTCTTCGGATACGCATCAGGTATCTGAAGGATCTTACGGCTGACGCGAACACCGATCGTACTGAGATAGGAGTCGCTGAAACGGCTCTCGGTAAACCGGCGAACGAGGCTGGTCTTTCCGACGGCAAAGTCGCCGATCAGGCATATTTTTGCAATCTGGCTCATAGGCACTGGCAGGCTGCTAAAGAGAACTCCTGTTAACCGTTTTTTATCGTATCGTGAGGGATATCGTGATATGATGCAGAAACCAGTTCGCTATCGGATGAGTAGCAGTCGGTGTCCGCAGGAACACGAACATTGTCATCGCTATCTTAGCGCAATTGCCTCACTTAATCAATGATACAGCAAGAATTTCGAGTGTGTCTGCATGTATAATAATATCACAGCTCATGTAACAGAGACGTGTTCGCCATCTTTCCGTATGATGACATCTTTGTAAAGATACAGACGTTCAATAAATTCTCGTCTTCCTCGGATGTCCTGTTTTCAGTAATAGACGGGTAGCGTTCGATGGATGCCACCAGTACGATCCTGATTGCCGACGATGACCCTGGCGCGCGACTGATTCTGCAGCGCTTATTGACGCGCGAAGGGCATCGTGTGTTGATGGCTCAGAATGGCGCCGAGGCATTGCGCCGGGCAATTGAGTATACGCCGGATCTGCTCCTGCTCGATGTATTGATGCCCGAACTCGATGGGTTCGAGGTCTGCCGTCAGTTACGCAATCATACGCGGCTGCGCGAGATCCCCATCCTTCTGATTACATCGCTCGGCGATCAGCAATCGCGGGTGCAGGGGTTGAGCGCCGGCGCCGATGGATTTATTGCCAAACCGTTCGACATGGCAGAACTGATGGCGCATGTACGCACAATCACCCGACTGAACCGCTACCGTCGTTTGCTGGCGGAACAGGAACGGTTTCAACGGTTGATCGAACTGTCGCCCGAAGGTATTGCTATCATCAATGAGGACAGTCGCTTCCTGCTGGTGAATCCGGCGCTGGTTGCCTTGCTCGAAGCACCATCTCCTGAACACATTCTGGGTGACACCCTGCTCAACCATCTGCACATTGCAGCGATCGATCGCTATCAGACCGGATTGGAGACACTGATAGCAGAGACGCAGCAGGTTGTGCGCATCGAACTCGATCTGATCAGTGTCAAAGGACATGCCATTCCGGTCGAACTCAGTCTGGGGCGGTTTCGCGACCAGAATGGCGCGTTTGCGCAGGTCATCATTCGCGATATTTCGGAACGCAAGCGCACCGAGGCGCAGATCTATCGCCAGATCAGCCGGCTGACCAGTCTGCATACGATCGGCGTTGCAATTACGGCAAGTCTGGAACTGCAGGCAACACTATCGATCCTGCTTGATCGTCTGATCGAGGAGTTGCATGTCGATGCTGCAAGCGTGTTACTGTTCAATCCACGCACGATGATGCTCGAAACAGCCTGTAATCGTGGTATACCTGCAAGTGTCGAAGATATTGTGATCTGCTCCGAAGAAGGTCTGGCAGGCATGGCGTTTCGTACCCACCATGTCGTCTCGCTTGCGACGTTTCCCCCTGAAATGTTGATCAGCCCGCGCGATCAGGCACTGGCTGCCCGGTTTGCAACGTACTTTGCTGTACCCTTACAGGCGCGCGACGAGATCAAAGGTGTGCTCGAAATCATGCAGCGGGCATCGTTCACGCCTGATGAGCACTGGTGGACATTTCTCGAAGCGCTGGCGATTCAAGCAGCAATCGCTATCGATACATCAACACTGTTTGAGGCATTACAGAGCGCTCACGCGGAATTGAAGCAATCCTATGATGCGACCATTGCAGGCTGGTCGCGCGCTCTCGATCTGCGCGATCACGAGACCGAGGGTCATAGCGAACGAGTAACGGAACTGACCCTGCGGCTGGCGCGCCTGATGGGTGTCCCCGAACATCAACTGGAACACATTCGGCGCGGTGCGCTTCTTCACGATATCGGCAAGATGGGCGTCCCTGATCAGATTTTACTCAAACCAGGACCGCTGAGTGTCGATGAATGGGCGATTATGCGCCAACATCCGGTCTATGCGTTTCGCTGGCTCTCTGCAATCCCTTTTCTGCAGCCTGCCCTCGATATTCCCTATGCGCACCATGAGCACTGGGACGGCAGCGGGTATCCGCGCGGTCTACGCGGTGAACAGATTCCACTCGCTGCCCGTATCTTCGCCGTCGTCGATGTGTGGGATGCATTGCGTTCCGACCGACCCTACCGCGCTGCCTGGAGCGAGGAACAGGTCATTGCGTATCTCCGCTCACTGGCTGGTACACATTTTGATCCGCAGGTGGTTGCCGCGTTTCTCGACATGATTGGGTGGGGAAGCGATCCAAAATCCCCAGCCTGAAACGGCATTACCTCCGCCGCTGCGCGACTATCAGCATGATATCGCTGTTCGCCACAAACGGGTCAAGGTCATACGAGCCATAGACCGCCTCGACGGCAAAGCCGGCGCGCTCCAGGAGATGCTCGAGTTCATAGCGGTAGAACCAGCGGAGCATCATGGTGTGTACGGTGCGGCGCACGCCGCCATTATTGTCGAGTTCATCGTAGACGAACGTCACAGTGTTGATCTGCTGCGCCACGTCCGCCTGCTGCGCAACGAACTTGCAGACGCGCGCGCCATCCTCCAGGCGGAAGGTACGATCCAGCACCAGCTCGCCATTGCAGCCGGACAGGTTGCGCGCGTGGGGGTTGAACACGTCGATCGTCAGTAACCCGTCGGGGGCGAGAACAGTATGAATGTGAGCAAGTGCGGCGATCTGATCCCTGATCGTCATCAGGTGCATGAAGCTGTTGAGGGCGATGATGGCGAGGTTGTAGGGACCCGGCGGCAGCGGATCGCGCACATCGCCGTGGTGCAGATCGATACGCGCGCTGACACCCGCGGCTTCAGCGCTGGTGCGCGCCTGTTCGATCATTGCCGCCGATGAGTCAACACCGGTGACCCGGATACCGGATTGTGCCAGTGGAACCAGCAGGCGCCCGCTGCCGCACATCACATCAAGGACGCGCCCACCTGTTCGACGCGCCAGTTCACGATAGAAGGGCAGATCATCAGCGAACCCGCGGTGATCGGCGTCGTAGAACCGGGCAATGGCATCATACTCGCTCATATCGCTATGGCACGACGCCAAAGATGTACAGCGCGACCCCGGTCAGCGTAAGCAGCCCAATAATGCCGACTGCGACGCCAAGCGGACTGATGACAGGATCGAAGCGGGGCGGCGAAGGCAGCGTGTGCTGGTCCGACAATGACATACGGTGGAGCTGTATGTCGTGCCATTCCAGATCGGGCATTGACGACGGGAAGGGCGAACGAACCGGCAGCGGCTGATTCGGGACATCGTGGTACGAAGATGCCTGATACGACGATGGGAACGGTGAACGCATCGATTGATGCAGGCGCGTGTCGTCGTCGTAGGTCGAGGGTTGATAGGTCGCCGGAAATGGCGAGCGCACCGTTCGGGGTTGTGACGTCGTTTGGTCAAACGAGGCATTACTCTCACTTCTGCGCGTGATCCCGCGGATGATCGACACCAGCGCCCCCAGAATGACCAGCCCCAAAATGATGAACGGGAGCACGTTTGGCGAGATGGGCACCGCGCCACCGAGCGCGTTCCGCAGTGTGTTCAGCAACGGACCGCCGGCAATCACCGCAATGAAGATCAGCCAGCCGATGATCGATCCCCAGTTGATCTTTGGTTGTCGCTGATTCTCTTCCATACGCCCTGTATTGTACACCATGCGGAGAATGAATGGAAACAAGGGCACGGCACGCCTTTGGGCACGGCGCGCCGTGCCCCTACGCCACACCACGCCGCTGGGCACGGCGCGCCGCTGGGCACGGCG
>FWWL01005917.1_pt1 | contig 17233 bp, 10 predicted proteins | sample 2228331 | NCBI WGS metagenome assembly FWWL01 (sample SAMEA103939775, study PRJEB20133) | metagenome
CGTATGGCGCGGCCAGACCCAGTTATCGGTGTCTGCGCCAAATTTCCCAATGCTGCTGGGCGGAGCACCGACCAGCCGCAGGTCGGTATAGGTCTCTGTAACGAACAGGTAATATTGGTTGCCCTGATAAAAAGGGCGAACAATAACCTCTTGCCAACTCTCACGCCGAGTGTTGGCCCGTATCTGGGCGATATTTTTGTCAATTTGCGATTGCCGGTCGCGTTCGCTCATGCTCTCCACCACATTTTGTAGGGCCAAGGCTGTAACGTCTTCCATGCGCACGATGAAGGTCGCCGTCTCGCCCGGGCAGGGGAGTTCCTCCTGCGGCGACATAGCCCAAAAGCCATTCTCGACGTAATTGCGCTCCAATGAAGACAGGCGCTGTATGGCGCTGAATGCGCAGTGGTGATTGGTCAGCAGCAAACCCTGAGGCGAGATAATTTCCGCCGTACAACCGCCGCTGAATTGGCAAATGGCATCCTTAATGCTTGGCCGATTGGGTGCGTACAGATCGTCAGCTTTCAACTTCAGCCCCAAGGCCCGCATCTCTTTCTCATTTTGTTTTTCCAGATGCAGCGGAAGCCACATGCCGCCCTGCGCCCATAGCAACGCCGGCAGCAGCCAAAACCATAACCAGATTGCTTTTTTCATCGCCTCCTATACCGTTTGATGTCGGGCGAAGGTAGTGGATAAGAGAAAATGAAGCGCCCTCTTCGAGTATAGGCTCACCTTAAGAAAAGCCTTATCTCCTCTCGCTTAGTTTAAGACAACGCTATTGATCGCGCTGCCCATCTTGCTTCAACGCTAGAAGACGCCTATCGGTCTCGCTCAGTTCGATGGTGCGAATAGGGAAGGGTATGACGATGCCTTCTTGGGCGAAGCGGCGGTGCAGGGCCTTGATAAGCAAGTGATTAACGGGCACTTGATCGACAAAGGAAGGCACAGGGAACAGAATGCTGAAGTTGATACTGGAGTCGGCGAAGGTGCGATAACGCACGCGTACATTAAGGTCTGCGTCGGAGTCATTGAGGTACTGGCGAAGCACGTCGCGGGCTGTTTCTATTGCTACGCTCTCTACATGCTCCAGATCGCTGTTGTAATGGACACCGAGGTCAAGGCGGGCAGTGATTTCCTCTGTGGGCAGGCTGGTATTGGTAACGATGGCAGTGGCCAGTTTAGAATTGGGAATGATGACTGTTTGTTTGGAGATCATCTCCACGGAAGTGTAGCGCCAGGTAATGTCGGTAACATAACCTTCCTCGCCACTGCCAGAAAGACGGATAAAATCGCCAGGTCGGATTTTGCGCGAGGCGATCACCTGAATGCCTGCAAAAAGATTGCTTAGCGTATCCTGCAGGGCCAAGGCTACTGCCAAGCCGCCCACTCCCAAGGCCGTGAGCATGGGAGTAATGGAGATCCCAAGCATCTGCAAAATAACCAGCAAACCGATGAGATAGATAGCTACTCGCAAGATGGTCTGCACCAAGGAGGCGCTTTGGGTTTCGCGGCGCAGCTCTGATGTCTGATCCTCGAAATACTGGCTCACAAAACGCGCCAAGAAAACCGTGGCGATGAAAACAGAGACGACCTCCCACCCTAACAGGGCCTCATTATGCCATTCGGGTGGCAGCACCTTGTAGCGCAACGACAATCCAAAACCGGCCACCATGCCCATCCAGCGACCCAGCCCGCTTAGGGTGCGCTGCACTACCGTGTCTTTAGCCAGACGACCCAGTACCACATATTCAATTACCCACCCAACAAGCCAACCCACTACCGGGCCAGCAATCAACATGGCGAGGGTTTCCCAGTTGATGTCCATAAATTCCATAAGCCGAAGGGCACGACGAGCAAAGCAGCGAAATTATTCTTCTATAATAGCTGACAGCCCGCGGTCAAGCAGCGCTTCGCACAAGGGGACGAGTTCTTGCTTTGGCCCTGTCTTTACCGTCGCTTTGCCCTTGAAGTGAATGATAAGGGAAAGTTGTTCCGCCTGCTCATGGGTATGCTTGAGCACCTCCATGAAACACTGGATGACCCAGTCGAAAGTGTTCACATCGTCATTAAAAACGACGATGTGGGCAGGGAAGTCTGAGCCGATGTCGTCTTCCACCAGAATGTCTTCCTGTTCCTCCCAGAGTGGTTTCGGCATGGTCAGGCCAGATTTTTAAGTGTTTGTTGGATGGCTTCAAAATTCGGCAGTTCGCCAGCGTTGTCCAATACTTCGGCGTAGCGCACAATGCCCTCGCGGTCAATGACGAAAGCCGAGCGCTTTGCCACGCCTTTCATTTCAAATACGAAGTCTTTGTACAGCACTCCGTACTTCTTGCTAACAGTTTTGTTGAAATCCGACAGCAACGGAAAGTTAAAGTGCTGCTCCTGTTTCCATTTATCTAAGGCAAAGAGGCTATCTACTGATATAGCCAGTAGTTGGGCGTTCAAACGCTCGTACTCGCTCAGGCTATCCCGCATAAGGCACAACTCCTTGGTACACACACCGGTAAAAGCCAATGGAAAGAAAAGAAGCACTACATTTTGCCCGCGGTAATTTTTTAAGGAAACGAGCGTCTTGTCGCTAGAGCGCAGGGTAAAATCTGGAGCCTTGTCTCCAACATGGATAGCCATAATCGTGCGAGGATTGTAAAAGAGCGATTAATAGAATCTTGGCGCAAACTTACAGCGTTAGGCTCAAAGAGCAGCATTCTGCTCAAGCAGATATACCCACCTCCGGAAGGCTGCCTCGTAAACGCTCGGATGGGCAGCGGGTTCAAAAACGCGCACACGCTCCATAGCGTGTTCTTCTGGTGGCACACTGGTATCGAGGAAGCCAACAGCAGCCGCCTGTGCTGCGCCCACAGCACCGGAAGTGTTGAGTAGTTCTACAGGCACCCTAGCTACATCGGCCAACGTTTGGGCGAAAACGGCAGAGCGGAAGAGGTTGTCATAGCCTGCACGCAGGAGGTTTATCGATAGCCCCAAGGCGCGCATTTGCTCCATGCCATAGGCCAAAGCGAAGGCTATGCCTTCTAAGGCTGCCCGACACAGATGCGCAGGGGTGTGGCGGTTGAACTGGAGATTCAGGACACGAGCACCGAGGTCGCGATTGCCCAGCAAGCGCTCTGCGCCATTGCCAAAAGGCAACACGCACAGGCCGTCAGCTCCAGGCGAAACAGACGCCGCCTCGCATTCCATGTCATCGTAAGTAACCCAAGACCCTAGCAGTCGGCGTAGCCAGCGATAGAGAATGCCGCAGCCGTTGAGGCAGAGCAACACCCCGATGCGTGGGTCTTCGGGGCGGTGATTGACATGAGCAAAGCTGTTGACGCGCTGTTGCGGGTCGGCCAAGAGGCTATCCACTACACCGTACACAACACCCGAAGTGCCAGCATTGGCTGCCATATCGCCTGGGCGCATGACGCCCAAGGCAAAGGCATTGTTGGGCTGGTCGCCAGCCCGATAAGTGAGCGGGGTACGTGACATCAGCCCTAAAGCGGCAGCAGCCCTAGGGTGGAGTTTACCCTGCACCCCAAAGACGGGCACCGCAGGGGGCAAAAGGTCGGGCGAGATGTTCCAATGCTGCAGGAGAGCGTGGGCTGGAGCTTGGCGGGCGAAGTCCCAGAGGATACCTTCCGAAAGTCCGCATACGGTAGTGCTCATTTCACCTGTGAGGCGGTAGGCAATGTAATCGCCTGGCAGCAGAACTCGATGGATCTGCTCAAAATGGTGTGGCTCGTGCACTTGTACCCAGCGCAGTTTGGCCGCTGTGAAGTTGCCGGGGCTGTTGAGGAAGTGCTGAAGGCAGTAGGATTCGCCCAAGGCATGAAAAGCTGCTTGACCCTCTTCTACAGCTCTGCCGTCGCACCAGATAATGGCCGGCCGCACGACCTTGCCCGAATAGTCGAGGGCTACCAGCCCGTGCATCTGGTAGGCAATGCCCACGGCGTTCACGAGATGAGGGGGTACCTGTGCGCGTTTCCACAGAAGGTTTACGGCCTCTATGGTGTGTTGCCACCACATTTCGGGCGCTTGCTCTGCCCAGCCCACGTGCGGCGCTGCAATGGGCATTTCCATTTCGGGCGCTTGTGCCGTTGCCACCACAGCGCCTGTGTACGCATCTACCAAAGCAGCCTTCACAGATGAGCTGCCGATGTCTAAACCTAGGGAGAACATAGCACCAGTGTTGGAGCCAAAACGCCACCCCGACGGGTGTCGGAGTGGCGTCGGCACAAAAGGAAGATGGTATTTGGCCTTACGCCAGCTGCCTTACCTGACCAGCGTAATGTCGCCCTTATACAAGAGGCGGCGTCCGTCAATGAGCTCAATCTCAGCGTAATAAACAAATACTGCAGGGTTCTCAAGTTTACCGCGGAAACGGCCATCCCAGCCGTATTTGGGGTCGTTGGGCTGGAAGTTGCGCGCCTGGAAGACCATGGTGCCCCAGCGGTCGAAGATCTGGAAGGAATTTACCTGACGCACCTGGTTGCTCTTGGCGAAGATGAGCACAATGTCGTTCTCTCCTTCGTGCCAGGGTGAAAAGGCGTTAGGTATGTAGATGTGCGGCTCGTCGTCTACGCGAATGAGGACGCGGTCGGAGGCCTCACACCCGTCTTTACTAACCACCGTAACGGTGTATTGCGTCGGTCGCGAGGGAGCAGCAATGGGTTTGAGCAGGCTAAAGATGTCGGTACCTGTGAAAATAAGCCCTTCTGTAGGCGACCAAAGCACCGTATCTATCAGTGCCAGCGGATAGCCCGAAGGCAGCTTGGCCTGCAGTTGGATGCTATCGCCCAGAGAAAGGTCTACTTCCGGTATAATGGAGATGCCCGGATCGGGGGCCTTCGGAACAATGAGCTTCTTATAGAACTCGCAGCCATTGGCATCCTGAACGACGAGGTCGTACGTACCCGGAGCGATATTGCTCATTTCGCTTTGCGAGATGAACGTCTTGCCGTTGTCAATGGAGTACAGGTAAGGCCCAAACCCTCCGATGACCTTTTGGAAGGAGATAACGCCGTCGTTGTCTTTGCAGGAAGGATTTTTCAACTCAAAAATGAAGTCATGAGGTACGTTCGTCTCCTGATACACCAAGGTAGCATCGCTCTTAGTACAGCCCGTTTGGGTGTTGGTAACGGTGAGCACGTAGCGACCTGCGCGATTAACCACCGGGTTAAGGGTGTTGGCCCCAGAAAGGATGTTGCCGCCGTTTTGGGCTATCCACTGATAAGTGAACTGCGGCCCTGCAGAGGCAAAGGCTTTGAGTGTTACCTCGCTTACAGAGCAGGTTAGGGTGAATGGTGGCCCCGCCACGGCATTCGGCTCTATGGTATTGGCCGACACCTGAACAGTGGCTGTGTTAGTGCAGCCCGTAAGGGTATTAAGCACTGTGAGGGTATAAGTGCCTGGTGCATTGGCCTGGGCGACAGGGACGTTGTCCGGGCCAACGATGTTACCATTGAGGGTACTCCAAGCATACGCGTACTGAGGGCCGGTAGAGGATGCGCTGCCGTCTAGCGGTACTTGCTTGACGGCACAGGTGAGCGTGGGGGCGTTAGCTACGGCGGCCGTAGGCGTTTGGATGTTTTGGCCGACCACCACCTGGGCTGTGTTCGAGCAGCCATTAGCGGTATTGAGCACCAACAGGGCATACACTCCCGGAGCCGCTACGGTGGGTGTCAGGGAGTTATGGCCTGCCAGAATAACACCATTGGGCGTCGTCCATTCGTAATAATATGGGCCGCCTACCTGGCTGGAGCTGGTTCCGTTGAGCTGTACCGTCGTAACAGCGCAGGTGAGGATTTGTGGTGCGCCGGCATTAGCCACCGGAATGGTTACATCTTCTTTCACCTCAATGCTCTCCGACACCGTGCAACCGTTGTCCAAGTTGGTTACCAGCAGGGTATAAATGCCCGGCCGGCTGACAACGGGCTTGAGCGGATCGCTCAGGTTTGCAAACTGTCCACCTGTAGTGCTCCAGTTGTAGAGCACATTGCCCGTTGAGGTGCCTGTAGCGTCTATGGTTACCTGCTTGACTACGCAGGTCAGTATGTCTGGCGCAGCATACCGAATGACCGGCGCGCTCTGATCCTCGACTACTTCAACGGCATCGGAAGCGCTGCAACCGTTGAGCGTGTTTGTAACGGTTAGGATGTAAGTACCTACGGCGCTGACCGATGGTGTCAGGGTATTGGCTCCGCTAACGATGTTGCCGTTAGGCGTGCTCCATTCGTAGATAAAGTCGCCGTTGTTCTTCACCGCCCCCTGGAGCGAAATGGCCGATACCGAACAAGTGAGCACCTGAGCGTTGCCAGCATCCACATCGGGTGGTTCGATGTTCTGGGTAACCACTACGCTGGAGTAGGAGACGCAGTTATTCAGGTTGTTGCGCACCGCCAGCTGATAAGTGCCGGGGCGATTCACCACTGGCGTCAGGGTATTGGCACCCGATACAATGTTACCGCCTGCAGAGGGCGTCCACTGATAAGAATACGCCGGGCCAGTGCTGGAGCCTGTTCCGTTAAGTGTAACGGTGGTTATTGCGCAAGTCAATTGCTGCGGCACCCCAGCTGCAGCATCCGGAAACTCTATGGATTGGGTGATTTGTACAAAGTCCGTCGCTGTGCACCCATTCGTCGTATTCGTTACCACCAAATAATAGAGGCCAGCACCGTTGACAGTAGGATTGAGGATGTCGGTGGGCGACATGAAATTGCCCCCTGTCGTTGACCATTGATAAGCAATACTTGGCCCCGTACTGGCCGTGGGCTGGAGGGTGTAGCTCGTCTCCGTACATGTCAGCTCAAAGCCCGGGCCAGCGTCGGCTGTTGGCGGTGTTTGGTCAAAGGCCAATTGCACCTGGTCGGTGGAAGTGCACCCATTTGCCGTATTGGTAACGAGCAAGGTGTATGTTCCACCCTGATTAACAATCACCTGCGCACTATTAGCCCCCGACACGATGCCTGGACCGCTCCACTGATAGGTGAAGCTGGAGCCAATAGACGTGTTGCTGCCACCAATGACCAATTGCGGGAAATAGCAGTTAATGACATCATCTGGGCCAGCATCTGCTATGGGCGGCTGTACATCGCGCTGCACCGAAACAGTGCCCGTGGTAGTACAGCCATTCTGGGTGTTCGTAATGACCAGCGTATAGGTACCCGGTTCATTGACGGTAGGCGTCGGCGTGGTGCCGCCCGAAATGATCCCTGGACCACTCCACTGGTAGGTGAAATTGGAGCCTGCACTGGAGCCGGTGGCGTTCAGGGTAACCTGAGGAACGGTGCAGGTGAGCGTGCTTGGTGGCGCCAATTGTGCTAATGGTTTGGAAGCATCTTCCAATATCTGCACCGAACTGGCGCTGGTGCATCCGTTCTGGGTGTTGGTAACGAGCAATTGATAGACACCCGGAGTATTGATCTGAGGCGTAAGCGTATTGGCTCCGGAGAGGATATTACCACCGGTAATGGGGGTCCACTGGTAAGTGAAGTTGGCTCCCTGGCTAGAGGCCGAGCCATCCAACGAAAGCACCGGATTGGTACAGTTGAGTACCTGAGTAATGCCTGCATCGGCCGTTGGTGCTGCCAAGTCAGCATCCACCGTTACGGCGGCAGAAGCCGAGCAGAGGTTGCTGGTGTTGGTAACCACCAGCGTATAAGTGCCAGCGGCACTTATTGTAGGCTGAGGCGTTTTGGCCCCCGAGAGGATTTGACCATTTTGCGTGCCCCATTGATAGGTGAAGTTGCTACCCGAGCTGGAGGCTGAAGCATCGAGCACCTGTGTAGGGTTGTAGCAATTGATAATGCCGGGTGGTGCTATAGCTACAGCAGGGGGCGTAAGGTCAGAGACCACATCGACACTGGCCGAGTTGGTGCAGCCGTTGCCGGTGTTGGTTACTACCAATGTGTAGGTGCCTGCAGTAGTTACCGTGGGGGTCAGCGTATTGGCTCCTGCGGCAATATTGCCGTTAGTTGTCGTCCATTGATAGGTGAAGTTTGCCACAATGCTGGAACCCGCACCCGTGAGCTGCAGTACAGGCGTAGCGCAGTTGATCATACCCGGGGTATTAGCTACTGCGGCAGGCTGGGTCTTGTTCTGCGAAATGACGGTGGAGGCGGTAGCCGTGCAGCCCGTCTGGGTGTTAGTTACCAGCAAGGTATAGGTGCCTGGCTGATCCAACAAAATACTGAGCGTATTGGCGCCACTGATGATATTACCACCGGACGAGGCCGTCCATTGATAGGTAATGTTGGGCAGCACTATGGTCATTGGGTCGCCCAGCTGAATCTGAGGATTGCTGCATGTGAGGGTGCCTGGCTCGCCCGCATTGACCAGTGGCGGTGTGCGGTTCTCCGTTACCAGTACGGATGCTGTAGCGGTGCAATTGTTAAATAAATTGGTAACGATGATGGAATAAGAACCTCCCGAATTGACCACCGGTGTATAGGTATCATGACCACTCACGATGTTGCCTCCAGCCGTGGCCGTCCAGAAAAAGCTGTACTGCGGCCCCTGCGACGACTGCGTGGCATCCAGCACGACGGTAGGCGTGTTGCACGTAATCTGCTGGTTTACTATGATGATAGCCGCCGGGTCGGTGAAATCCAGCCCTACGTATTTAGTAGCCACACCCGTACAGCCGTTTTCGTTGTTGGTAACGATAAGGGTGTAATCGCCCTCTTCATTGACGATGACGCTTTGGCTGGCCTGACCAGAAGAGAAACCACCGTTGAGGGTTGTCCATTCGTAGGAATAGTTGCCACCGGCTGGCAAGGCGCTGCCGTGCAGGGTTACCTCCGAGTTGGTGCAGGTCAGGATACCTGGCGGTGCAGCAGTAATACTCGCCACGGGTGGGTTATTGTTAAGCCCTACCACAACACTGCTGGTGCTGGTACATCCGTTGGCCGTATTGGTTACTAAAATAGTATAAGTGGCAGGGCTGGAGACCAATGGAGACGTTGTCGTTGCACCGCTGACGATGTTACCACCTGGGCCTGCCGTCCATTGGTAAGTAAAGTTGTGCCCAGAAGAAGAGGCTGAACCGTCTAAGTTCACGCTTGTAATGGCACACGTAATAGTTCGAGGAGGACCTGCGGAAGCCAGCGGAGGCGTCCTATCGGCATCCACCTGCGCGGTAGCGGTAGAAGTGCAGCCGTTGGTTGTGTTTCTCACCGTAAGAATATAAGTGCCCGGCTGATTGACGACAGGGGTTGGTGTGGTCGCACCGCTGACGATGTTTCCGTTCGGAGTTGTCCACTGATAAGTAAAGTTAGGACCAGCTGAGGAGCCATTGCCATCCAGCGTCTGCGTGGTAATGGCGCACGTCAGTATCCCCGGCGGAGCAATAGCCGCATTAGGCGGAGTGAGATTACCAGGAACTGTCGCTGAAGCCGTGTTGGTACACCCCGACTGGTCTGTTACGGTTACGGTGTAAGTGCCGGCACTAAGCCCGGAGGGGTCCTGTACTTGAGCGCCATTGCTCCACAGGTAAGTATAGCTGGGGAAGCCTCCCGATACCGACAAATCAATGCTTCCGCTATTAGGATTGTAGCAGTTGGTGCCACTGACGCCCGATATGGTGGGTTGCAGGGCATTTGGCGCAATGATAGTAAAGCTTTGTGTTCGCGTACAGCCTGCTCCGTCTGTTACAGTAACGGTATAAGTGCCTGCTGTAAGGTTTGTGGGGTTGGCGGTGTTAGGCGGTATAGGTGTCGGCCCACTCCAAGTATAAGCATAAGGGGTTTGCCCTCCAGTAACCGTCGTCTGTATGGAGCCGTTGGCCGAGGTTGCACATTGCACATTGGTGGAGGTACCACTTAGGGCAAGGTCAGACAGCTTCACCTGCAAGGCCCCCTGCCCTGCGCCTATACAGCCCATAGAGTCCTCTACCATGTGTATCTGATACAGCCCTGGCTGGTTGATGGTAAGGAAGAACGGGTTCTCTGTGATGTTGTAGATAGTGGGCTGTACGACGTTGTTAATTTTGTACTCTAAGTTGAATGGCCCCGTGCCGATGAAGTTGATGCGAATTTGAGTGCCCTGCCCTGGGCCACATAAGACGGGCGCAGGTGGAAATAGCTGAGCGACCGGCAACGGACGCACATTAACGCGGGCAGTAACGACCTTTGTTTTAGCGCAAGCATCTGTTATCGTTACCCGCACGTTGGTCGAGGTGCCCACAAAAAGCGTGGTAGTGGACTCCGTAGAGCCGTTCTGCCACTGATAGGTGTAGGGCGGTACGCCGTCAGTAACCGCAACGCCTACCGTAGCAGCACCCGAACCGCAGATGGTTACGGTGTCTGGAACGGCTTCTATCCTTGGCAAGTCCATGATAATGAGGGTCGGCTCTGACTTGTCGCACGAACACGAATTATTGATTGTCAGGATGATAGTCTCATCACCTTCTAGAATACCATCATCAATAATCCGGACTGTATAAACCACCTCCGATTGACCTGCGGGAATAATCGCTACTTGTGGCAAACCAGTGTAGTCCACTCCGTACGTCGCTGTTCCTCCAATGGTATACTGCACAGCCATAGGTGCATTCAGGTTGCCCCGGCGCCTGAAACGAATGCGGACAGTACCACAGTCTTCAAAAACACGGTCTATATCGGTGCTGCCGTTGACCTCCCATTCGGCGGCCACGCTCCCCCCCGCCGAAAAGGAATTGGCGGCCAAAAACACGGCTGAGTCCCAGACACCATCACCCACGTCAGCTATCTTAAGTTTCATGCGGTAGGTCTCGCACGGGATTAGGTTGGCTGTAGCGGTGAAGCGACGCGTAAAACCATCGTACTGCACCTCGTTCACGGCAGGTCCCGTGGCTGGCTGTTGGCCACACAAGTTAGTGCTCGTCGCGGGCTGATTATTCACGTAGAAGCCAGAGTAAGACTGGTGGTTGACGTTATTAATGGCGATAGGGATATTAGTATTGGGAATGAGCGCGATGTTCTCCTGCCCTCCGGGAATGCCGGGGCCGCTGATGAAGAAACCGAACACATCGTTGTACTGCGTACCTACATACTCGCAGTACTCTTCAGAAGCAAAGACGAACTGGAAAGTAAGCACCGACTGCGTAGGCTTAAAGTCAAACTCAAACCCTGCCCGGTCAAAAAGTGCACCAGCGGTCAGCAGTGACAGGTCAGGGTCTGGTGTAGAGACGCCGTACCCCGCGCTGGCATTGTCCTGGTTGTTCGGCCCAGGCGCTACGCTAATATTGCCCGTAGCAATGATAACTCCCGTATTGATACCGATGTTCGTCTGCCCGTTGGTAAATACGCCGATCTGGTCGCCTAGGCCCAACGGAGTAATACCGGAAATGTCGAAACAATCCCCGCCAATGAGCACATCCTTTATCAGCTCTTCAGCAGAGGCCCCTCCCTGTACCTGGAGCACTGCCGCAGAAGACTCGATGAATTCTTTGAGCGTCTTCTTCTTGCAGGTCTGGCACTGCACGGTGATGTAATGTCGCGGCGGATTGTCTTCAGCCCATGTGCAGTCATAATCCAACCAGAAATCCATTTCTTTCTTAGTCGCTATAAACGTCAGGTGATAAGCGACTTCATCAAAACCCAGCACGGGCGTTTCAGAGTCGGCCACCCTAGGTTTGGGCCGGCACGCGCCCAGGGCTAGGTCAGCAGGGATAACAAGTCCGTACGTCTCCCCCACGATGAGGTTTTCTACGCGCAGCATCTGCTTAGGCTGCTGTGCGGAAATAACATGGCGTTGAAAATATCCGTCAATAACTACAGGTAGATTGGGCTGTGGGTGGTCTGATACTTGCCCCGAAAGGAGCGACACCGATAGGAGGACAGCCCCCATGCATAAGCCGAAACGGAAAGTAGAAAGGCCCATAAGGATACGTTTTTGTGTGTAAGCCTGATGATTAGATAAAAAGTGAAGGAAAATAAGGACGCAGGGATGAAAACCTGTGGTTTCAGGTACGCATCCAGACACTGTTTTTGGAATAACCGCTGCTACAAAGGAGGAAGATTTTGACGCACTTCCTCTCCCAAAAGCCAGAGCCCGGATATAACTACAGCTATGCCACGATGGAAGATGCAGATGATATGCTTCATTAGTCGAAGGATTACGTGGGGAGAGACGTCGCCAATTCGCGGGCAAGATTAAAGAAATGTTGCCATAGCGCATATCACTTTTAACGCAAAAAATACCAACATACCTCGCTGCCACCTGAAGTGAAGGTTAAAGATCCTAGAAAAGGCTACTTGTAGAGGGCAAAATCCTTTTATCCTGAGAAAGTCGGCTTATGTTTGCAGCGCCTTTTTTAGGGCCGAAAGGCATAAGCCAGGCCTTGCATCCCTATCCGCTTAGGTAAATCCATTCTTTCACCTATTTAATGTTCCATGGATAGTGACCCGCTACTACGCACGCGAAAAACGACGCCTCGTGGAACTACCCGAGCTGGAGCCTGGCTGCTGGGTGGACCTGGCCCCTCCATTTGCTCCGGAGGAGCTGGAGGAAATCGCCCGTTTGCTCGAATTTGACGTCTCCTTTCTGACTGACTCGCTTGACCTGGATGAGCGCGCTCGCTACGAACGCGATGGTGATGTTCGCTTCATTCTCGTCAACACTCCTGTACTCAACGAGGCGGCCGGCGACTCCAATGAAGCAGTGTTTATTACGGCACCCATTGGTATTATCTTGACCATCGAGCACGTCGTTACCATTTCCGCCTTCGAGACGCCTGTGCTCGACGTCTTTCGCCAAGGTAAAATACGGCGCTTCGACCCCGCCGATGAAAAACGCTTTGTCCTTCAGATTCTAGCGCAAAACGTTTACTACTTCCTCTCCTACCTCAAGAAACTCAACCTGCGCCGAAATATCATTGAAAAAGAATTGATGCTCTCCAGCCGAAACGAAGAAATCAAGCAACTGCTCGCCATCGAAAAAAGCTTGGTGTACTTCGTCAATTCCCTTAATGCCAATGAGTTGCTCAAGATGAAAATGAAGCGCACGGACTTTCTCCACATCAACGGTGACGAAGACCTAAGCGACCTATTCGAAGACATCATTATTGACAACTCGCAGGCCCTTTCCATGGCCAATGTATACGCCAATATCCTTAGCGGTACAATGGATGCCTATTCCAGCATTATTTCCAACAATCTGAACATGGTCATCCATCGTCTGACCGTTATCACCGTCGTGCTCATGGTACCTACCCTGATATCTTCCTTCTTTGGCATGAACATTGATAACGGCGTGCCTGACAAGCCTTGGGCATTTTATCTTACCATTCTGGTCTCAGGGCTGATCACGGCTGGGCTGTATTGGGTCATGAAAAAAAGAAAGATACTCTGACGGCTGTGCTTTCTTGGATTAAAGCGCACACCTGCACGCGCGCATGATGCGTAGCCATGGCCATGTATCTATTTAATATCTGCGCTGACGCACCAGACCCTGGTGGAACCAACACCACGGAAAACCTAGCTTACAACGATATGGAGTCGGTTCTAGAAATCATTCCCGAGCATGCGCTGCAAATAGGGAATGCCATAGCCGAACACGATAATGCCAACAGCGAGCATCCAGAACAGACTCAGGTGCTCAAATTGCTCTTCTTCGTTCACGAGTAACCTCATGTAACTGCTCAGGCTTGCCGACCTATCGCGTACAAAAGAGGCGCTCCGCCTGATTGCACTAACCGCACTTCCTTTTCTGCTGAAAGAGAGTTGCCTCCACCTGAAAAAGACTGGGAAATCCCTGTGTTGGGGCATCTGTGATGTCCTGCGCACCCTCCCCGGTCGTGTGTGGTGCGTTTTGGCATTTTTCTACCATACTTACTAAAGCATTTACCTATGCGATTTATCCTTTCCCTGTCGAGATACCTGCCTTATCTAGTTGCGGCATTCCTTGCTCCCTCCTCTTCTTTGGCTCAGATAACCAACGAAATGACCGACAACCTACTTAGGTATTGTAGTGGGCATACCTACCAACAGACAACCCGAGCGGCCACATCACCACCGATGGCCATCGCACGCACCTACCACATCTTCCAGGGTGCTTGGCCGCTGTTCCACATCCGGTCGAGGTTCATCTTGTCGCGAAGCGTATCCATAGGGTGCCAAAAACCATGATGCTGATAAGTAAAAAGCTCCCCATCAGCAGCCAGCTTTTCCAATGGCGTACGCTCGAAGATGGTGGCATCACCTTCGGTGATGTAATCAAAGACCTTGTACTCACACACGAAAAAACCGGCGTTGATCCAGCCGCCCTGCCCTTTGGGCTTCTCTACGAATTGGCTCACCTGCCCCCCTTCGCCAATGTCCAAGGCGCCAAAACGACCCTCTGGTTGGCTGGATGTCATCGTGATAGCCCTACCATGGTTTCGGTGGAAGCGCAGTAGCGCGTCAATATCCACGTTTGAGACGCCATCTCCGTAGGTAAGCATGAAAGGTTCCCCTGGCTCTAAGTAGGGTTTTGCGCGCAACACACGCCCACCCGTCATGGTGTCTAAGCCGGTATCGAGCAGTGTAACGCGCCATGGCTCGCTGACGTTGGTGTGTACCTGCATCTCGTTAGTGCGCAGGTCAAAGGTTACATCAGAGTGGTGCAAGAAGTACTGTGCAAAGTACTCTTTGATAATGTAAGCCTTGTAACCACACAGGATGATGAAGTCTGTATGGCCGTAATGACCGTAGATCTTCATGATGTGCCACAGGATGGGCCGCCCGCCGATTTCCACCATGGGCTTAGGGCGCAGCCCTGTTTCTTCGCTAAGCCGAGAGCCATAACCACCGGCGAGGATGAGCACTTTCATAGAAACCGCATTTTTGGGTTAGATAGGAAAATATCGGAACAACAACGGCAACAGCCTCCACCGCTGCTTGAGGGCCGCAGCCGGAGCGCGATAGAGCGCCGAAAGGGTCTTCCTGAAAATGACCGCCTTTTCCGAGCGGTCAAGGGTGTGGCAATGGTGCCGATCAAAATCCAGCAGGATATCGCCAAGGATAGATTGATACTTGCGCTGGTTGTTGCGCGCTTTCTCTTCAGACTGGCTAACGTTTGCCGTATGCCATCGGTAAGCAGTCGTTTGTTCGGGTAGGAAATGCACCTTCGCCCGCGCTGCTACGTGTAGCCACATGAAATAGTCGCAGATGGAATAGCTGCGCGAAGGATCAATGTAGAAATCATCTAAAAGCGCCCGGCGCACTACGGTAGTGGAATTATTAATAAAGTTCCCCATCAACAACCGCGCAAAGACATTGTGCTGCGCATAGCAAGCCCGCAGAGCCTCATAGTCAGGCATTTCAAAAGGCGCCCCCGTTTCGGAGATGACCAACACATCTGTGTAAGACACGCCATAGTCAGGATGCTCCTCCAAAAAAGAAACCTGTTTTTGCAGTTTCAACGAGTCAATCCAGGCATCGTCGCCATCGCAAATGGCCATGTACTTGGCCGTGCAATACGGCAGCATGCGCGCTGTGTTGGCCGTGATGCCCAGATTTTTTTCGGCGGGCAAGAACACCACACGCTGCGGATACTTTTCTGCGTAAGCGCGGCAAATGGCTGGCGTTTGGTCCTTGGAGCAATCTTCACCGATAAAAAGCGTAACCGGGAAATCGGTGTGTTGCTCTAGCACGCCTTCTATGGCCTGGGCGATGTATGGCTCGACGTTGTAGGCGAGCATGTATACATGTACGGCGAGGTCAGACATGGATAGGGCGTCTTAATAGGTGTTTTTTTAGCTTTTAACAAATTCAGCTGCGCTTCGCTAACAGCTTCAGGGTTTTGGGCAGAATGGAATGTCGGATAAAATGCACCTCTTCGGTTTTGGCTACAAAATGCAGCATCAGATAAACTGTTCCTCCTGCGCCGGCCAACAGGATCAAGGAAATAGTAGTGGGTGCTGGCGATAGATCTTTTAACAAGAAAAGCAATCCTCCGGCCAAAGCGCTGAAGAGCAGGGTAGGCGTAATATCGCGCACCTGCTCGCCGAAAGAGTAGCCCAGCAGCTGGCGCGAATACCACACGTTGATAAGCAGATTGACGTAAGAAGCTACCACCTCCCCGATGATCAGCCCGTAAATACCAAAGGAAATACCCGCCACAATGGCCAGAGTAATGACTACCTTTTTCAATATTTCCAATCGCAAACTCAGATCGGAGCGCCCTAGTACTAAGAGCATATTGAGGTTCACGGTGCTAAAGTGGATGGTTAAACCCGAAAGGCATAGGAGTTGAAGCATGGGCACGCACGGAAGCCACTTCTTACCTACAAGTACCACCACCACCGGCTCGGCCAGTACCGCCAGCAACGTCAGTGCGGGTACAATGATGAAAGAACTCAGTTGCAGCATTTTTCGATAGCCTGCCTTGAGCCGCTGGCTATCGTCCTGCAGCTTGGCTAATACTGGATAGGTAACTGACTGCACCGTCCGAAATAGCGTGTTGATGACCATATTGGTGAAATTGCCTGCTTGACTATAGTAGCCTAAGGCCGCGGCGCTGAAGAAGCGCCCAATGAGCAATTTGTAAATATGGAAGTAAAACTTGTCTAACACCGCCGCAGCCAAGATGCGCCACCCAAAGCCAAACAAGCGCTGAAATGACCCACGGCTAAATCGCCCTTTAGGGCGCCAGCCGCCCAATACCCAGTAGAGCACTGTAGTCGTCAGATCCAGCACCATAAAGCGCGCCACCAAACTCCACACTCCCCAGCCATGATAAGCCATAAACAGTGCCGCGCCACCTGAAAACACCACTCCGCCTAAACGCACTAGCGTCTGCGTCTTGAAGTCAATTTGCTGGATGAGTACGCTGTGCTGCACAATGGAGAGAGCGTTCACAATCAGACTCAGCCCCATGACGCGTACAATCGTCGCTAGCAACGGTTGCCCAAAAAACGCGGCAATGTGCGGTGCTGCGACGAAGAGCAACCCGTAGAGCACCACAGCGGCGGCAAGGTTAAAGATGAACGTCGTGGTCTTGTCGGCTTCGCTGAGGTGTCTTTCGCGAATAAGCGCGGTAGAAAACCCACTCTCTACAAACACTGCCGAAAAGTCAAAGAAGACCATGACCATGGCCACCACCCCAAAGTCTTCTGGAGAGAGCAGCCGGGCCAGTAGGATGGTAACTACAAAACTGAGGACGCTCCCGCTGAACTTGTCCAGCACCGCCCAACCCACCGCTGCCAACGAACGCTCACCAAGGCTTTGAGTCATGCCGCTGAGGTACGCTTAGGTGAGGTTTGAGCTTTTGGGCTTGACCTTGC
>FWWL01003945.1_pt1 | contig 17232 bp, 12 predicted proteins | sample 2228331 | NCBI WGS metagenome assembly FWWL01 (sample SAMEA103939775, study PRJEB20133) | metagenome
GTGCTCATCGCTCCCCTAGTTTTTTTAGATCTGTACGTGATGGTCTTCGTGATGCTCAAGGGGTTTGCGGCTGCGGTCCTTGGGGGATTCACGAGCTTGCCGGGGGCTATTGTTGGGGGTCTGCTGGTCGGGCTCTTTGAGAGTTTGCTGATCGCTGCACCGTTTGAGCTGGTCAATCAGCTCAAAGAGACGCTCGTCTTTGTGCTCATCATAGTATTGCTTGCTGTTCGTCCGCAAGGGCTTTTGGGCGAGGCTATGCACCGGAGGGTGTGAGATGCCTGCGTGGGTCTGGCTGGGCCTTCTGCTCGTTGGGTTGGTGCTCCTGCCCTTGGGTCTGAAGGGTTATACGGTCTATATTGCGAGTCTTGCTGGGGCGAATATACTCGCAGCGGTGGGGCTCAATATCTTGATGGGCTATGCCGGGCAGGTCTCGATTGGGCAAGCGGCGTTTCTCGCTATTGGAGGCTACACATCGGCGCTTCTGATGACCAAGCTGGGAGTGGCGTTCTGGGTCGCTTTCCCGCTCGCAGGGCTGCTCACAGGGGTCACTGGGCTGATTCTGTTCATCCCGGCGCTGCGCCTGAGCGCGATCTATTTAGCGATCGCGACGCTGGGCTTTGGCGCAGCTGTCCAGCAACTGATCCCCTTGCCCTACTGGTCAGCGATCTTAGGAGGACACCAAGGGATCGAAGTCCCTCGGCCGCACCTTGGAGGTTTTGTCTTCGACACAGACTTGGAGCTCTACTATCTCACCGTAGTGATTGTGCTTGTGCTCTTAGCTCTCTCATGGAACGTAGCCCGCTCGTACATTGGGCGGGCGTTTATTGCGCTGCGCGACAAGCCCGCTGCTGCTGAGGCGCTGGGGATCAACCCAACTCGATATAAAGCCTATGCGTTCTTCATCAGCGCTTTTTTGACGGGGATCGCCGGGGCGCTGCAAGCGCATATAGTAGGGCGCATCAGCCCAGGGGAATTCGGGCTAGGCAAGTCTATAGAGATCTTCGCTATGGTGATCTTGGGTGGGATTGGGGCGCTTCCCGGTTCTGTACTCGGTGCTGTCTTTTTGACGTTTCTGCCCCATTGGCTCTCGGAAGCCAAACAGTTCTACACATTCGCCTACGGAGCAGCGCTGGTGCTCGTGATTATCTTCATGCCCTATGGGGTGTGGGGGTTCTTCCTGCGTCTCTATTATCGCTTCCCCGTGTTCCAAAAGATCTTTGCTAAGGGGACGTGACAATGCTGAGCGTGAAAAACCTCTCGATGCGATTTGGAGGGCTTCAAGCCCTCGACAACGTCTCGCTCACGGTGAACGAGGGCGAGATTGTAGGACTGATCGGCCCCAACGGCGCAGGCAAGACGACTGTATTCAATCTGATCAGTCGGCTCTACGAGCCCACGGGAGGGGCGATCTCGTTTCGCGGCGAAGATCTCTTACGCCTGCGCCCGCATCAGGTAGTCGAGCGCGGCATCGTGCGGACCTTTCAGTTATTGGGGCTCTTCCCGTATATGACCGTCTTAGAGAATCTATTAGTCGGGGAGCATCGGGATTTTTCTAGGAACCTGCTCGAGGTGGCGCTGGGGTTGCCGCAGGCTCGCCGCGAGGAGCGGGATCGCAGAGCTCAAGCCCTTTGGCTCCTGCGCTTTCTCAAGATGGAAGCGCTGGCGGAGGCGTTTGTCTTTGCCTTGCCCTATGGGACGCAAAAGCTCATCGAACTTATGAGAGCGCTCCTGGCGCGCCCACGATTGCTCTTATTAGATGAACCCGTCGCGGGGATGAACGCTGCCGAGAAAGCCGCCATGAGAGAGTTTATTCGGAGAATCAATCGCGACTGGGGGATCACGATCTTCCTCGTCGAGCATGATATGAACTTTGTTATGGGGCTCTGTGATCGTGTCATTGTACTGAACTACGGGCGGGTCATCGCTGAAGGGAGCTCGGACGAGATCCAACAGAATCCTGAAGTGATCGCGGCGTACTTAGGGGAGGGGGTCGGTGTTGCTCGCGCTTGAGGGCGTAGAAGTGCGCTATGGGCCTGTAGTCGCTTTGCGCGGCGTCTCGTTGACGGTCTCCGAAGGGCAGATCGTCGCGGTGCTTGGGGCCAACGGCGCAGGCAAGACAACTTTGCTCAGGACGATCTCGGGGCTGCTGCGTCCTACCCAAGGGAGATTAGAATTTTTGGGACACGATCTGAGGAGGCTCTCTCCGGAGCGCATTGTTCGCTTGGGGATCGTGCATGTTCCTGAAGGGCGGCAGCTCTTCCCCGATCTGACGGTCAAAGAGAACTTATGGATGGGCAGCTACACCCGTCGCGACGGGTGTAGCAAAGACGATTGGGAGCGGGTGCTCTCGTACTTTCCGGTGCTGCGCGAACGGCTCGCCCAGCCGGCGGGCACGCTCTCTGGGGGAGAGCAACAGATGCTTGCGATCGGGCGTGCCCTGATGGCCCGCCCCAAAGTATTGCTCCTGGACGAGCCTTCGCTTGGGCTTGCTCCCTTGACCGTACAGAATCTCTTTCGCTTTCTGAAAGACCTCAATAGCCGTGACGGAATGACTATCTTATTAGCAGAGCAGAATGCGCATCTGAGCTTGCATATTGCCCATAAGGCCTATGTGTTGGAGACAGGGAAGGTCGCGCTAGAAGGGCCAGCCGAGGAGCTGCGGCGTGATCCCAAGGTCCAACGGCTCTATCTCGGGGCTGAAGTGAGCCTTTGACAGAGCAGATGGGGAAGTGCTACAATCTTTGTGAGAATTGGATCACCTATCAGAAAAGTTTGGAGGAGGTGCGCCATGAAGTCCCCTCGTAGTGTGTGGCTGCCGGTGCTCTTGCTGGCGGTCATGAGCAGCTCTATCGTCTCCGGCCCGGCCCAAGTGACCCCCGGCACGGTCCTGTGGAAGGTCCACAGCGGCGGGCAGTTCTTCTTCTCCTCAGCGGCTGTTGGGCCTGACAACACGATCTACGTCGGCTCGTGGAATGGGCAACTGCTGGCCCTCGACTCTAACAACGGCACACAGAGATGGTCTTTTAAGACTGGCGGCCCGATCTTCGCTTCCCCTACCGTAGGCCCGGACACAGCGATCTATGTCGGCTCGCTCGACCGCAACGTCTACGCTATCAAGCCCGATGGGACCCTCAAATGGAGCTTTTCTACCCAAGATGGGGTCTACTCTTCCCCAGCCTTGAGCACCGACGGGAAGATCTATATCGGCTCGCGCGATAAGAATCTGTACGCGCTCAACCCTGATGGCACCCTGGCGTGGAAGTTCACTGCTGGAGCGGAGATCGAGTCTTCTCCCGCCGTCGCTGCTGATGGCACGATCTACGTCGGCTCCTGGGACGGGAATCTCTATGCGATCAACCCCGATGGCACCCAAAAATGGAAGTTCCCTGCCCAGGACAAGGTCGTCTCCTCCCCGGCTATCGGTGCGGACGGCACGGTCTATGTCGGCTCGGATGATGGATATCTCTACGCGATCAAGCCCGACGGCTCGCTTCTGTGGAAGTATGAAGTCATAGATACAGTGCGCTCGTCGCCGGCCATCGGCCCAGACGGCACAATCTATGTCGCCGGCTACGACGGCAATCTCCATGCGATCAACCCCGACGGCTCGGTGCGCTGGCAGAAGGGCCTTGGGAGCATATACTTCTTCTCGTCCCCTGCTATTGGGGCTGACGGAGTGATCTATATCGGCTCAGACAAGGGAGAGGTCTACGCCCTCGCGCCCGATGGTGCCGTCCAATGGCAGCGGCCCACTGGTGGAGCGGTCTTCACCTCCCCGATGATCGCCAAGAACGGGACGGTCTACGTCGGCTCGAACGACGGATTTTTCTACGCTCTCAGCAGTACCAGCCAAGGAGCAGCGAACTCTCCTTGGCCGATCTTCCGGCACGATCTCTGTCACACAGGGCGTGTCGGCGGCAGTTGCCCATAACACCGAAGGAGGTTGATAGCAATGAAGAGACTCGTGCTCGTTGCTCTTGTCGCATGGGCGTTGGTCGGGATTGGCAGCGGAGCCCAGCAGACGCCGGGCGTGACCGCCAATGAGATCGTCTTAGGGGCGTTTATTGCACAATCGGGAGCACTGGCGGGCGTGGGGACGCCGGTCTTCCGCGGGGCGAGCGCCTACTATAACTTCGTTAACGATATCCTCGGCGGTGTCAATGGGAGAAAGATCAAATTTATCGCGTGCGATGACGCATTCGATCCCACCAAGACCGTGGCATGTGTGAAGAAACTCGTCGAAGAAGACAAAGTCTTTGCTATCGTCAACTCGCTTGGGACGGTGCCTCATGCTGCCGTCATGGAGTATCTTATTAAGAACAACGTCCCTGTCGTCTCGCCGCATGCCAATTACACACCGTTCTCCAAGCCCGTTAAGAACAATTATTTTGCGATCCAACCCAATAACGAGATCTTTGGCACGGCGCTGGCGCGCTATGCTGTGCAGCGATTCAAGGCAAAGAAGATCGCTGTGCTCTACGTGGATGACGCCTTCGGGCAAGAGCTGCTTGGCGCTGTGGTCGCGGAGCTGAAGCGCAACCGATTGGAACCTGCTCTCACTGTGCCTCATCCGGGGACGGAGACGGCGTTTCGGCCCTATGTCGTCAGGCTCCAGGGGGCCAACCCCGATGCCGTCATCTTGCTGACGTATCTTGTGCCGTCGGCCTCGATCTTGAAAGAAGCCGAAGCTGTTGGGTTCAAGCCCAAGTGGCTGGCGACCAACGTTCAAGCAGATATTCGTATGGTCGCGCTTGCTGGGGTCTCTGCTGTTGAGGGGCTGATCGTCACCGGGTTTGCTGCTGATCCCACACTCCCCAATCATTCTGGGGCCGCGAAGTTCCGAGCGCTCCTGCAGAGATACTTCCCCGGTGAGCTGCCCAGTGGCTTCAACGAGATCGCCTATGTCGGGGCGATGCAAGTAGTCGAAGGGCTCTTCCGCGCCGGGCCCAATCTCACCCGCGAGCGCTTCATCCAAGCGCTCGAGACCCTCACCAATTGGGACGCCGAGGGCTTGGTCCCACCCATCACCTATGCCCGTGATGATCGCCGCGGGATCACGATTCTCTATATGTCCAAGTTCGAGAGGGGGAACATGGTCTTCATCGAAGCGTTCTCCGCCGACCCCTTGGACGTCGTGGGCTCCCGAAGCTGCATTGTCGATAATCTCGCCCTGGCTGAGTTCGACATCGCCAAGCGCACGGTGAAGATCGAGTGGGACTACTCTGGAGCAGTGAAGAACTTCTCCGTCAGCTGGGGTGATGGTACCGCACCCGTGCCGGTAGCCAAAGAGCCTTCAGCCACTCACACATACCCTAGCCTTGGAGGGTATCTCGTCCGCGTCACCGCAACGTGCACCGACGATTCTACAGACGTGGAGGTCCTCAAGATCAATCTCTTCGAGTAGAGCTTATGGCCCTCACCCCCGTCCCCTCTCCCCTTTGAGGGAGAGGGGTGCAGGGGTGAGGGGGCTTGGGGGGCTGGGGGTGAGGGTCTATAATATCTCGGCACGAGGAGGCCCTATGCGGCGTTGGTCTGTCTTCGCAGTGTTGGTTCTTCTGTGGGGCGCTGTCGCACTAGCCAATCCCATCGTCGAGGGCGACTGGGTCCGCTATGAGACCGAAAGATTCTTCATCTATCTCTGGAAGGACATCCCTCCAGAACGGCTCGCCCTGGGCAGCCCCAACCCGCTTCAAGCCAAGCTCGACGAGATCGCTGTCTCGCTCGAAACAGATCTGCGCGCCCTCGAGCAGATCCTGCAGCTGCCCTACTCGGTTGAGCTCTCCGGCAAGATCGCGATATTCGTATACGCGTCGCTCGAAGACTATCAGCAAAAGACACAGTGCTATCTCTGCGCGGCCCATGTCAGCGCCCTGCCCAATACCCCAGAAGTACAAGCGCTGGCTCTCACAGCAAAGCTCAATCGCTACGCGATCTACGCCCATCTCGACAACACCCCACGTGGGCTGGGCGGCTTGAGCATCGGCCTGCCCCATGAAGTCATCCCCCACGAACTCACACATATCATAGAGCTGACGCTCATCGGTGGGGCCAAGCCTACTACGCTCCGGGAGGGCTTAGCTGTCTATGCCTCCTCAAGAGCTGATGCTGTCCCTGATGCCGAACAGTTCCACCTGACTGATCAGCACTTGAGGCTCTTCGCTGAAGCCGAGAACTCTGATCTGCTCAGCTATCTGACCGGCTGCTCGTCCCGAAGGTTCATCTATAGTTTTGGAGGGAGCTTTATCAATTTCTTTGCCGCACGATGGGGCATCGAAAGATTCTTAGAGTTCTATCGGCTCTTGCAAGGGGAACGGCTCTCGTCGGCGCTCTGCTCCTATGGGTTCTCGTTCGAGCAGTTAGATGGGCTCTTCCAGCAGATTCTCCGTCTCTCGCTCGATGAAGTCCGCCACGAGTATCTCGGCTATCTGAACGCGACAGAGATCACCGAAGAGGGTCAACGCTCATTCGACTTTGTGATGGACCAAATCTTCACTCGAGCCATTATGCTCAAGCCCTTGCTGATCGAGGGCGATGAGCTGGAGCGCCTCGCGCGGGAGGTCTGGAGCGAGGGGCGTTTCCACGCCGAAAAAGCCGCTTACGTGACTGCTTATATCTCCGATCGGAGGAACTACACAGCTGATGCTGAGCGCGTTGCTCGGACGATGCACAGTTCTTTTGCGCGCGTGCGGAGCTTCTCCAGCACATATATTGACGACCCTGCCACGCGCTCCCAAATCGAGATGGAGCTTCAAGAACTGGAACAGCTCGCACGCGAAGAACGCTACACCGAGTTCAAAGATGGCTTTCTTGAGCTTGTCTTTCGCGCCATAACGTGGCGACGACAGCCCGTAAGAGGTCTCCAGTCACCAACTCCCCTCGAGAAAGGGACAGAGCGCACCCCTCTTGGTGAGTGATCTTTATTACTATATTACTATCTCAGGGGGTGATACGCCGTGCGTGCTCGACTCATTGTAATATTCTCTGTAATCGGGCTGGTCGCGCTCTTCTGGTATATAGAATTTTATCGCCATCCTGAGAAGTCCCCAACAGGAGTAAACCAGACTGGGGCTCCATCTCGGGAGCCATCTGCCGTGCCCCAAACGACAGTGCTAGCAGCACCAACGGCCACAACGCCGAAGGCCGAGCCGTGCCCGCGCCAGCAGACCGATAACGGGATGATCCGCCTGAGCGTACGCTCGATCTCTACGACCAGAGAGATCGGACGTTGGACAGCAGACCCTGAGCACCGCTTTGTGATCGTCGAAGTGCTCCTAGAAGCGATCACGGACTTTCAGCTGGCAAGCTCAGCCGTGCTCTGGCTGGAGGAACCCGACGGCACGGAGCGTTCTCGCAGCGTGGCGACGGGTGCCTTGGCTCGCCCGTTGCTGTCGCTCAGCCCCTCGCGCGGCGAAGGCGTCAGCGGGCAGATCGCTTTCGCGATCCGCGCGCAGACGCGCGAGCTTAAGCTCTCCTATGATCCGCTCCTAGGGCGTCGGCTCACTCTGTGCGTGAGCGTCCCGTGAGGGTATAGCCCCACGCCGCGCCCCAGCCCGCCGAGATGGGAATGACCCCAAAGAGCACGATCGGCCTGAGAGCGTCTACGATCTGTTGGGTTTGCGGGGTCTGACTCAGTGCACGGAGCGCCCAATCAAATGTGAAAAACGCCACTGCCCCACTCACGCTTGCTCCCACCAGCGCCAGCCATATATTCCCTTTGGCTTTTTGCAGGCTCCCTGCGATGCCCACCCCCACCGTCGCACCAATGGGGATCCCTGGCACGTAGCCGAAGAGCACCGCACCGGCAAGACATGCCAGATCAGCCCATGGCCCCGGCTCAGTCGTCGCACGGCAGATGCCGTAAGCCGCCAAGCCACCACTGACGCCGCCGATAAGCGCCCCGACCGAGCCACCCAAGACTAGTTGCCCAAAATGCACAGCTGGCTCCTCTTGGGCTTGCGCTGTGAGAGATACCCCCACGAGCAAGACTGCAATACTTGCTATGGCTTTCTTCATAGTTTCACTCCTTCAATTAATTTATGTGATGAGGCCCTCACCCCCAACCCCTCTCCGGGCAGGCACATAGGCCTGCCCCTACGGTAGGGGCAACCCCACGTGGTTGCCCATGCCCGCAGGGCGAGGTGAGGGCCTTCTTGCAAAGACCTCCAGAGCTGCTCGTACCCCGGCACCCAGCTCAAAGCGATGCCCCAGCTTGTGCAGCGTCAGCTCCAAGGCTGCTATCGCCCCTAGCATATCTTTAGCACTGATATCCCCGATGTGCCCGATGCGCAAGATCTTGCCCTTGAGATGGTCTTGTCCCCCTGAAATTTTGATCTGAAAATCCCGGCGCAACGTCTCTAAGATCTCTTTGCTGCTGAGGCCCGCAGGGACATAAACGGCCGTGCAGACCGGCCCGGGCCGCTCGCTCAAGAGCTTTAAGTTCATCGCTTGGACAGCAGCCCGTGTCGCTTGGGCGTAGAGCTCCGTACGCGCAAGCAGCTCGTCTACTCCCTCTTCTAAGATGACCGTGAGAGCCTCATCGAGGGCCATGAGCAAGGAGATCGCTGGGGTGAAGGGGGTGAAGTAGAGATTCTTTCTGGCATTCTTGAAATCCCAATAGTATTTGGGCAGATCGGATCGCTCGACGCGCTGCCACGCCCGCTGGCTGACGCTCACGAACGCCAGCCCCGGCGGAACCATCAGCGATTTCTGTGAGGCCGCCACCACGCAGTCCACGCCCCACCTATCGGGCTCGCAGGGGACGACCCCCAAGCCGCTGATCGCGTCTACTACCAGGAGCACATCGCGCTCGTTGGTGATCTGGGCGATCTTCTCGATATCATAGACTGTGCCCGTCGAGGTCTCCGACAATTGAGTGAACACAGCGTTAGCGTTGGGGTGTGCGTCGAGGGCCTGCTCGACCTGCTGGGGATGGACTGCTTTGCCCCACTCGATCTGAATGACGTGATGCTTCACCCCGAACGCCTGACAGAGCTCGCGCCAGCGCTGCCCAAACTTCCCCCCCTCAATGACGATCGCTTCGTCCTTGGTATTGAGAAGATTCGTAATGCACGCTTCCATCGCCCCGGTGCCCGAGGACGCAAAGTAGAGAATAGTGTTCTCCGTGCGGAAGACTTTTTTGAGCTTTGCGTCTACTCTCTGTAAGAGTTCCGAGAACTCCTCCCCGCGGTGATAGATGATCTCTTGGCTTTCCGCCAAGGCGACGCGGCGGGGGACGTTGACCGGTCCGGGGACAAGCAAAAAGTCTCGTCTTGCCATAGAGCCTCCTTTGCACCGAAGACTCTATCATAAACTCAAGGGTCGCTGCAACTTGCCCCAGGGGGTGACTCCGGCTATAATCGAGCATTCCAGTGTGAACCCTAAGAGAACGAATGTGAGAGAGAGAAGAGCGACGCTTTTGCGATCCGACGGATGGGTGGTGCTGTGGAGCGTTCTTGTTATTGTGGTGGTGCTGGCCCTCACCCCGGCTTCGTCACCCTTCTCTTCACCCTCACCCCCAGCCCCTCTCCCCTCCGAGGGAGAGGGGGGCAGGGGTGAGGGGGGAAAGGGGTCGGGGGTGAGGGCCGAGAGCCCTGAGGCAGCCAAGCTCGACCCGTTCTTGCAGCTTCTGTCCAACCGCGCGCGACGTGAACCCTCTCTAGACCTGGCGCGCTTTGCTCCTATGGCCGCCGTGTACAGTCCCTCATCCCATGCGCCTCTCAGCGCTCAAGGGGAAGGACCAGCGACGAAACTGGGCGTCATCATCAAGACAACAGGGGCTCCGCCGGCGCTTGCTGGGGTGTCTGTTGCTCCTTTGACGAAGAATCTCTTCCGCGCCCGCGTTACCCCAGATGAACTTAGAGAGCTTGCTCGGCTTCCAGAAGTCGTCTTCGTCGAGGCCGATTATCGCCTGGAGGCGCACATAGATAAAAGCGTTCCCGCTGTAGGCGGGAGGCTCTTGCATGAGGCGATCCCTGGGGCCACCGGCCAAGGGGTCATCGTGGGGTTTGTCGATACCGGCATCGACTGGGCCCATCGGGACTTCCGCGTGGATCGCGACGGCGACGGCTTCGAGGAATCTTCGCGGATTCTGTGGCTGTGGGATCAGACGGAGACGGGGTTCTTCGGCAGCCCGCGCAAGGTCCCCTTCGGCACAGAGTACACCCGTGAAGAGATCGAGATGGCCTTGAGCACAAACTCTCAGATCGTCAACGAGCGCGACGAATCGGGCCACGGCACCCACGTCGCGGGGATTGCTGTTGGCGACGGCTCGGCTTCGGGAGGGATATTTGTGGGTATGGCCCCCAACGCCGAGATCATTTTTATTAAGACGAGCTATTTCACTACAGATATCGTCGAAGGAGTACGCTATATCTTCGACAAGGCCGAATGGTTGGGCAAGCCCGCTGTGGTCAATCTGAGTTTAGGGGGACATTTCGGGCCGCACGACGGCACCAGTCTTTTTGAGCAGAGCTTAGAAGCTTTCTTGGAGCGTCCCGGCCGAGCCCTCGTCGCCTCAGCGGGCAACGAGGGCGATCAGAAGATTCACATTGGGGGGTACCTGCGCCCGCGAGAAGCCTTCACCTTCACGTTTATCCCAAATGAAGAGACGGCGTATGTGAGCCTCTGGTATTCGGGCTCAGCGAATTTTGCTGTTGCGGTGACCTCGCCGGGGATCAACGGGCCGGCGCAAACAGTTCTGGCGCTGCGGGGCCAGGGCGAGTTCCAGAACACCCCTGATGGCTCTGTGGAGCTCGACAATTCTGGCGGAGGGATCGACCCGCGCAACAGAGACCGAGCCATCGCCATCTCATTAGAGAGGGTCCGCCCCGGCTCGCCGTGGTCCATCACGCTGACGGACCAAGGGGGCACAGGGGGGAGGTTCGACGCCTGGCCAGGCCTGGCAACGATGGGCTACTTCCCCCAAGGCGACGCCCTCTCGACGGTCACCGAGCCGGCGACCGCCAAGAAGATCATCGCTGTTGGGGCGTACACGACGAAAGTATCCTGGCAAGGGGCCGACGGCGAGCCCCACAGCTTTACAGATGCCCAGAGTGAAGGGCAGCTGGCGCGATTCTCCGCGCGCGGGCCAACCCGCGATGGACGCCTCAAGCCCGACTTGACTGCCCCAGGCACAGCGATCGTCTCGGCGCTGGCCAAGAACTCAGAGCTCTCCCGCAGTGAGAAGCTCATCGTGCCGGGGAGGGAATACGCCGCCATGCAAGGGACCTCTATGGCTGCGCCGCATGTGGCAGGGGCGGTCGCGCTGCTGCTGCAAGCCCAACCCCATCTCACTGCCGAGGAGATCTTAAGACAATTAAAAGCTACAGCGCTCCAGGACGCATTCACCACGAGCGGCCCGCCCTGGGCCTGGGGAGCCGGTAAGCTCCAAGCCGACCGCAGCTTGGAGACATTAGGGCTCCAAGAGTCCCTGAGCGCAGGTCGCCCGGCCCTCAAGGTCGGCCCAAACCCTGCTGCTGGTGGGTCTGTGACCTTTTTCTACTCGACTGTTGGGACGGCCAAGGCCGTCGAATTGAAGGTCTTTGATCTCTTTGGCAGACCCGTGTATTCAAAGACGCTCTCTCCCCAGAGCCAACGGTTCCACTGGACCCTGCGCGACGACCTGGGCCAGCCGCTCCCGCCAGGTCTATATATCGCCCTTGTAATAGTCGATGGCCGATCCAGCTTCCCACAACCCTTGATCGTGCGTAGATAACCGATGAAATACATACTGTGTCTGGTGTGCGTCATGGGCTTCTCTGTCGGCAGCAGTGCTGCGCCCGTCATATTCGATATGGGGGCGAGCGCGCGTGGTATAGCCCTAGGCGGAGCGCTCTCGGCTCTTGCTGACGATGAAAGCGCTCTCTTCTACAACCCCGCGGGGCTCGCGCTTGTGACGAGGACGACCATCGCTGCGTTCTATCAGCGGGCGTTTGAGGTCATCCATCATATCGTGCTGACTGGGGTGATGCCCGGCTGGGGCGTTCAGCTCATTCAGATAGATACCGGCCCCATTGAGAGCACCAATGAATTTGGCAACCCCTCGGGCGAGCAGACGCACTATGCTAGCCAAGCGGGCTTAGTAGGGTTCGCTCTTGGGATAGAGAACTTTGCCCTTGGGCTTCGCGGCAAGCTCTCGCGTGATGACTTCGAGACAGAGTGGGGAATAGATGCCGGAGCGCTTGTGCGGTTGGGTGCAGTGCGGGTAGCTCTCATCGGTGAAAATCTTTTAGGGAGCTCTGGGATCTCTGTGCGGGTTGGGGCGGCTTTTGGTGCGCAGTTCAGCCCACACGTGAGAATGACCATAGCAACAGAGGTGCCGAATCTCTTGACCCATCAAGAATTGCGGGTGGGGCTCGAAGTCTCAGTCAACGGGGTGCAGATTCGCTTTGGCTATGACGGCGTAGCTCTCATCACTGGGGCAGGAGCGCAGTGGAACAAGGCTCGGCTGGATTGGGCATATCGGATGCACCCGCAGTTGCCTGCTTCCCATGCCGTCACGGTTGCTTATTCGTTCTGAATCGTCAATAATAAAAAGAGGGGAGTAAGATAATATGGCGCATAAGAATCTCAAGGCAATAGTGAGGGTTTTTGTCTATCTTCTCGTCGGTCTAGCGGTCACAGCGTTAGCGCAAGAAGAAGGGGAAGAGGGCGCGCTCTCTGTGAATTATTTTGGCGAGCTGGGGTGGACTGTCAAGTACGGGCTGGGGGACTCACGCGAGCTCTCCCGACACGGCTACGCCAGCCAATTGCTCTTCGAGCAGTATATCGCGTTGACGTTGGACGCAGGCGTACAAGTCGATTGGCCTATCTCTGGGGTCCTGCGCGTCAGCGCCCAGCTCGACAACCGCAAGTCGAGTAACTTACAGAGCTTTAAGCTGGGATACAAAGCCCCGAGGGTCGAGGCAGCATTTGAAGATTTCTCGATGCGCACAGGCAGCTCCGACTTTGTCGCCACAGATCGCCTGCTCAAGGGCCTGTGGTTCAGTTGGGATATCTCAGATGAGATGCAGCTTTCTGGGAAATTTGCCCGCGTCGAAGGGATTTCTGAGTCCCGGACCTTCCGGGGCAACACCAGCCGACAGACCGTCGAGTTCACGCTCCACGATCCGGACCAGCCCTGGCTCGAAGCCCCCTATCAGAGAAGTCTCAAGGGGGGAGAATACTTTCAGCTGCGCAGCTACGTCCCAGGCTTTACTATAATCTCCCTGCGCTTTGAGCTGACGCCGGAACTCCGTACCCTGCTCACCAACTACGGCTTGGACTATCTCATCGAGATTATCGCCGACGACCCCGAGCCGGAGATCGCGGCGGAGCTCTATGATGTTATCAACGAGAACGGCTCGAATTTTCTCATACTGAAGCGCCCGGCGCTCGAGCTGCTGCGCGAGCAGATACGAACATATATCGAAGACTACAACGACGAGCATGATCTCTTTGATGAGAACGCCAAGACCTATCCCCTTGCCGAGGGGACCGACTACGAACAGGGCTTTCTGAAGAGCCTCAGCAAGCTCGTCGCCCTGGCGACGCCCGAGGAAGCATTTACCCTCGACAGCGCCAGGCGCGGACGCTTCTTCTACCTGGGGCAGGAGGACGTCAAAGAAGAGACGTTCGTCGTGGAGATAAAGCGCCAAGATACGTATATTCAGCTACCCAATCCAGACTTGCCCCAATTTCAGTTTGTGCTCTTTGCCGAGCAGGGGATCGTTGCCCTGGACTTCCCTGAGGAATTCTTCAGCGCCCCCCAGAGCGCCGTGCGGATCACGTTCGACTACACGGTGCCGGGGGGCCTGTACGTCTTAGGGCTGGCCGTGCTCCAAAACAGCGAGCGCGTCTATATAAAACGCGAGGGCGAGCAAGACTTTAAGCTCCTGCGCCGCGATCAAGACTATCAGATGGACTATGAGACCGGGGCGCTCCTGCTTTTGCCCCCTTATGACACCCTCGGCGAGAACGATGAGCTCAAGATCGAATACGAACTGATGCGTGGAGGGCTGGGCGGGTTTGCCGAGCACCAGCGGGTCTTTTCCGGGCTGTCGTATCATTGGACGCCGTGGCCGTTTGTGAAGCTCTCGTTCGATGCGTTGCGCGCCTTCGACACCCCGCCCTCGCAAGAGGGCCGCGATCGCCTGCGCACCATGCCTAACACCCATTCGGTCTTAGGGCTGGCAGCTCAGCTCGATCTAGGCGATCTCAAAGCCAATCTGAAGCTGGGCTATGCTGAAAATATCTTCCCCACGGTCCCCTTCAGAGGGGAGAGGGAATATCACTCCAACGAGCGGGTCAATAAGCGCAATCGCGTGAATACTATCATGGGGGTATCGTTTGAAGGGCATCGGGTGCTGTTGTTTGGGCATCAGAACGGCTTACTCGTCTACGACGGCTCGCGGTGGCAGAGCTTCACCACGGCTCATGGGCTCTCCGGGCGCGGCGTGCGCGGCATAGCCGTTGGAAGAAATATAGTGCTTTTGGCTACCGACTCCGGGCTCTCCATGGTGAAGCTTGAGCCTGGCCGGTCGGTGCTGGAAAGCCTCGCCAGGCCCATCAACTGGAAGCGCTTCTATAGCTTAGATGGCCTGCCCCATAACGAAACCACCGATGTCTTGCTAGATCGCTTTGGCACCGTATGGGTCGGCACCAAGGAGGGGCTAGCTCGTGTCCCCTTGGCCCAGATCACCGAGAAGACCGCGTGGAAAGTCTTCAGAAGAAGCACCACCCCGGCGCTGCGCAGCGAGCGTATCACCAAGCTCGCCAGCGACGGGACAAGGCTCTACGTGGGCACTGACGTGGGCTTGCTCGTCTACGATCTAGAGACGGGAGAGTTCCGTGAGATCGCGGAGCTGCGCGGGCAGGAGATTCTCGATCTCGCGGCTTCGGGCACGACCGTCTATGTCGCAACAAACCAGGGCATCTACGAGATCTCTGATGGGCGAGAGATTGGCTGGCGCGTCACAGACGTAAAAGTCCAAGCGCTCGCGGTGCAGAACGCTGAGCTGTGGTACGGCACGGAGATCGGGCTCTTCCGGCTCAGCTCCGACGCCCCCGTCGTGCAGGAGTACGAGATCACGGCTTTGGAGAAGAACGCACGCTCGGATCAGCTGTGGGTCGGCCCACGCGCCACCCCGACGTTCGAGATGCCCCTGTGGGAAATAAGCGCTACCGTGAAGACCTACTCCCAAGCCGAAACGCGACTCAACGGCCGAGACGAGTTTCGCTTCGAAGATATCCCCCCCGACAAGAACACCGATCACGGCTGGTTCGCTCAAGCTTCCGCTCACTACACCCTCGGCTCGCTCAAGCTCGAAGCGCTCGTGGAAGGCATCACTCCGGAGTTCTTGGCGATCGGGCAAGAGAGCCGCCAGGACGCAACAAGACTGACGCTGAGCGCCACCTGGCCCGTCTTGCCCACCCTCTCGCTCTCTGGCAATCACGTGATGGGGCTCTCTGGAGGCTGGCGTGCCTTCGTCATGACTGACACCCTGCGCGCAAGTTGGACCCCCGCAGGCGGCCTCCAGCTCAATGGTGCCCTCGCTGTAGAGCTCACTGACAGGGATCTCCAAGACCGCTCCGTAGGGTTCGATACGACGAAGATCACTCTCAATCTCAAGGGCGATCATAAGATGTCGCTGCTGGGGCTTGTGCCCCTTATGCAAGAGATCACCGTCGGGGGGACGTATGACGGGCTGCTGACTCTGGCGCGCTTCGGGCGCTCACTGCTCGACTCTAAATTGGGGCTTACGGTGAGATTGGCTATGACACCGAGTCTGAAACTGAACAGCTCGGTCGCGTGGGGGGATCGCGTGACTCTGGGAACGCAGCGCCTCCCTGGGGATTCTGATTTCGGTTACACCCTCGGCGGCGAGTGGCAGTATAATCTGGGCTTTGGGATTATACAGACGAGCTATACGCGAGCGACGCGCCTGCGCGTCGGACGCGGCTCGGTGGACGAGAACGCTTCGCTCAACTTGCGCTTCAGCGATCTCTCTCTCTTCGATATAAAGCTTTCCCCAACGCTGGTGCTCTCCGGGCGGCGCGCCGTAACTGTCGGAGGCACAACCCCGACTGGGACGCTGACGCTTACGGCTGAAGGGCGCGTTAACGCCCAATGGCAGGGGCTCTCCGGATCGCTCTTCACGCGCCACACGCTCTCGAGCGATATGCGCTCGGCGCGCGATTTACTCAAGCAAGAGTTTACGGGGTCTCTCTCTTGGGCGCTGAGCCAACAGATTCAATCCCGGCTGGAGCTGGGGCTGACGCTCGAGGCCCTCACCCACCCGACGTTGGGCAGCAAACAGACCGTACGCCCACGGGCGCGTCTCTCTGTTGACTGGAACCCGGCTGCGTCATGGAAGACCGGCGCCGATATATTCTGGCAGCTGTCCTCGAGTGATCGCGAGCGCGTGAACACTTTCGATCTGGGCGGGCGTGCCTGGTGGAACCCCCAGGACGAACTCTCGCTGAGCGCTGACGCGCGCGTATCGCTCGATCTTGGAATACGCGATCAAAAGACGATAAGCGCAGTGACCTGGGAGCTGAAACTGCAAGGAGACTACGAGCTCGGCGCGGTGTGCGCTCCCGCTCTAGAGGGCAGCGATTGTGCGTTCTCAGCCGTGGTAGGGTATTCCGGGCGGCTTGATCGAGCTCTTGCCGTGCCCTTTGGCCAAGGGGTGTTCGCGCAGGCGCAGCTCAGCTTGAATTTTTAACACCCATGTCTTTTGTAAATTTAATCGTCAAAAACCTCTGGCGCCAGAAGGTGCGCAGCTTCTTAGCCATTGCTGGAATCAGTTTGGGGATTGCTACGATCATCGCCTTAGGAGCGATCGCTAACGGCATGGAGCACAATCTTATAGCGACGCTGCGCTCGGGCAAAGCAGATTTTTCTATTGGACAGGCCCACGCTCCAATGATCGTGCTCAGCTCTGTTCCCGAGGCACGGCTCTATGAGATCGCGCGCTGGCCGGAGGTCCACCAAGCCGTAGGCGCGCTCGTGACGTTCGCCAGCTTCCCAGGAAACCCGTACTTTCTGACGATCGGCATCGAACCCGAGGCGTTTGAGCTGGGCGGCGTGACCATTCTCGAAGGGCGGGCGTTTGCTCCATACGCCGACGACGAGGTGCTGCTGGGGAAGATCGCGGCTCATACCCTGAAGATCAAGCCCGGTGATACCGTTCAGATCGACCTAAGAGAATTCCGGGTCGTGGGGATTTACGAGACGGGTAACTTGCTCGAAGA
>FWWL01006359.1_pt1 | contig 17231 bp, 15 predicted proteins | sample 2228331 | NCBI WGS metagenome assembly FWWL01 (sample SAMEA103939775, study PRJEB20133) | metagenome
CGCTGTCCGGATGTTTCCGGAATCAGTGTCCGGATGTGGCCGAAATACGCACTTAAAGCTCTTAATCATCAAAGATAATATTGCTCCGTGAGTTACGATCACAATTGTATTCTCCAGTCTATTTACTGCTTCCTGGATAACTTGCATTCCTCTAGTCGTTCCTTCAATTGACGATTCTCCGCCTTCAAATTTTAAATCAAAATCTAAATACGTTTCTTCTAATCGCTCCATCCAATCATCTAAGTTTATTGTACTTAAAACTCGTTCGATCAAGCGATCATCAATATGTACCTCTCTCTTTATCAAATCACTAAGCGGCAATATAGAATCAATAGCTCTTCTATATGGACTTGAAATAATGTATTCGACCTCCATATTCTTAAGGAACTCAGCGAGTTTTCTGGCTTGCTCAATCCCTTCACCGGTTAATTGTGCCTCCGGTTCTTGACCAGCTGCTTTGCAATGTCTGATTAGAAATATCCGCTTCATTGAGTCACCTCAAATAAGTTGTTTTTAGGCAATTTCATCTAACGTTCTTGTATTGATATGACGAGGCCTGTCAAGCACCCCATGTTTGTACTGAATTCCTCGGCGCGAAGGCAACAATCAACTCGACAGTTGGCACACTGATATCCGTGGGTTGGTTACCACATTTTATCCACCCGTCTGAGAATCTGCTCGCTAACTCACGACGCACGTTCACCCTTTGGCTAGTGCAAATACAAGACGCGAATCGATTCCCTCTCTCGCGTTGCCTTCGGGCCCAGGAATTCAGCTTTCTTCATCTTTAACGCAATGGCAGTTCTTACTTTTAAGCAACTATTTTTCTTTGCTCAACCTCAACCGCAATTGCCCATATAAAACCAAGCAGTTCTCTGGCTACTGCTGTTGCTGCCACGCATTTCTGCTTCCCTCGTTGAACAATGAGTTTATAATAACGCTGATGTAGCCGATGTTGCGCTTTCCATGAGATCGCCTGTATTGTTTGTTCCTGATTTTGATTCTTGTTTTGCATCCGTTCTGTCATCGCCGGCCGATGCCGGTATTGCCATGCTGCCTCTGTTACCACTCTTCTTACATGTCCATTTCCCGATTTAGTTATTCTCCCTCGCCAATTTGAGTTTCCGCTTGACCTCTCTTGGGGCACAATTCCTGCATAAGCCATCAACTGCTGTGGACTTCTAAATCTGGAGAAGCTTCCAATCTCCGCCACTAACGTCATTGTTGTAACTAGTCCAACACCTCTTAATGCCTGAAGCGCCTGAATGACCTCAGTTTGCGGTGCCGTTTCACTTTGATTTTCTATTTCCTTTTCTAACCGTTCTAATCGTTTCTCACTTTCCAACACCACGTGTAGATAATCTTGAAATACAAAGTGCGCTGCTGATCGCTCAAGTTTCAACTCCCCAAGCCACTTCTTATAGCTCTTCGTCCAACGTTTTTTCAAATGTTTCGGTTGATGAATTTGATGCCGCAATAAAAACTTCAATAGTCGCTGTCTTGCCCGATGAAGATCTTCTTTCGCGTCCTCTCTTGCTCTAACCAAATCCCTTAAAGCTTCTGTATCCCGATCCGGTACGTACACGCCCGTCAGTTCACCTGAGCGAAATAATTGTGCAAGGCGCAATGCGTCACGACGATCCGTTTTCACGCGATCTCCTGCTCGTTTGGGTATGAGCGAGGGGGCGATTACGGTACAAGATACACCCATTGCTTGCAGCCATCTGTACAGTTCGTAACCTGTTGGCCCTGCCTCATAGCAGACCTCCAAACTTTCCTTCTCTCCGATTTCTTTCAACCATTTCCTTACTGCCTCTGGTTTGTGCGGTATAGTTCCCCAATAACGCGGATCGTCTCTTCCAGACTCTGCGACTGCGATCGCGATTGTCTCTTTGGATACATCCATTCCAACGTATTTTGTGGTAGACTTCATTTTAACCAGCTCCTTTTTGTTTGTAGCTCTGCAACGGTTGTTCTCCAACACCATTGTAACCTACGTAGAACAAATTGGGGCTGGCCTCGTCATGATAACTCACGACGTCGATTCCCCTTAGATAACTCCTATCTTAGGGGAATGGATGTATCTGCCTGACTCCGCTTCTTCGAAAACGCCTCGGGTAGATCAAAGGGCCGCATGTCCCGCAGCGCGAATATTGTGTTATCTGATGCCTGTGCCTTCTTCGGGTTTTCTAAATCTTGTTCTTATATCTCTCTTCAATTTCTTTAATAAATACATCAATTGGTTCTTTGTAATCAATAGGTTTATATATAAATCTGTTATTCCAATTATGTCGTTGATCCGGATCTTCAAATCCCTGTCTATCGTATTCGAGAGACTTCATAACTAACATTATTTCATTGAGTGTACTCCTTACACTTCTATTGTCTGTCTTTGTAATTACCATTTCATTGCAACTTTCTAAGTAGTAACTAAGAAGGCCTTCTGGTACTTGTTCTTTGATCAGATAGTGTTTTAAGTTTTCTATAAAGATATCTTTTAATTTATTTGATTGATTACTTCTTATTCCTGAAATTGTTAAGCTTAATCGTGATATATCATTCATAAATACATAATGTTTTTTCCTATAGAGTGTAAAAATATTAACATGCCAGCTGTAAAACAAATCTGACGCTTCAACCGGAACCGGATTGATATTTAGATCTTTTAAGGTATCCTTCGTTGCTTTAATAAATAGCATAGGATTATGTCCTTTCTTACTTGCACAGGTTTCAGATAACGTTCTGGTATTCACGACGCCCCACCACCTTAAGGGACGACGAAGTCCCTGTCGCGATGCGGTTAGGTGGTGCGAGTGTGTCCTGCTGATTCTACTTCCCTGCTACTGCCAATTACCTTCCCGAATCCTCTTCTGACTTCTGCCGGACCGAGGGCCGAATGGCCCGATGCGTGAATAGTTATGCGTAGTTACTGTCATCTTTGACCCACAAAAAAATAACTTATTACGTTCCTATATACCAATTAGGGTCAAAATCTAGTTTCAATAATCGTCCAAGTCTAATTCCAAATTCAATAAATCCTCTTCCACGTGCAGTTAATATATTCCCATCTTGGACTACTAAGTCATTACAATAGTTTTCTTCTTTAAATAGTCCTGTTTGTTTTCGATCTGCTTCATACATTCCAATGGTATACTTTCGATTCTCAAATACCCCTGCCCTTGCCAATAAATAGGGTGAGCTAGAAATGGCTGCAATTATTAGATCTTTATTATCTGCACATCTTCTAATAAAATCTATTAAGTCTTTGTTATCATACAAAGTTGTAATATCCATACAACCAGGTATTAAAATACTATCTAATGTTTCGATATCAACATCATAGATAGTTCTGTCAGAAATGCAATTCAGATCAGACTCACCAATAATGGGCTCAGAAGTTATTCCTATCGTAGTTATCGGGTGGTTTCCTTGCTTTAGAATGGATAGGGCAACTGTTAATTCATACTCACTAAATAAAGGGAATAAAATTACACCCGTTGTTTTTATTTTCATTTCTGAATAATCATCCTTATGATTTGTATTTACAGTAATTACGCAAAACGTTCTTGTATTCCTGACGTCGCTTCCCCTTAGATAGCTCTTATCTTAGGGGAAGCGATGTGTCTGCCTGAATCTGCTCCCTTGGCATTCTACTGGCAGACCGAGCGGCGACAGCCGCGAAGCAGAAATAAGGTGTTAACTGATGTCGCCCACTTCTTCGAGTAACTATATCAAATCGTTTCTTCTATCTCTTTACTATTCCAAATGTGATTTTCATATTTGGTGCATATGTTAAATAAGATTCAATTACAAATTCCTTAGAAAATAATAATTCCGCCTCATACTGATCCTGAGCTTCTTCGAGAGTTAACCCTCGATTCATTAAATTATTGACACTCTCCTCAAAGTCTTCAGGTTCATTTCCTAAACCTTCTTCTCTTAAAGAGTTATAAAGTCTTTTCTTACTATGTAAGTCCATGTTTTGGTCTAGGAAATTAACCTTATCACTTACTCTGCACTCAACATTCTTCAAGCCTAATTGACTCAGAACAATAGGCAATTTAAGTCCAATGTTACCATCCTTACTAGTTCGACTAATATCATTTTCATACAACCTTTGCAAAATCCCTAACCGGATAACTTTGGACTGTTCGAGACCATCGAAACTGTAGTTGGACATATTAGCAATCCAATGAGGTTCAAAACAAATGACCCTTCCATCATCTAATACACTGTCGATCATCTTCTGAAGGACTTTCTTCGAATTCGACATATGTAATAAAAATGCATGACACATAGCTATATCAAATTTTCGATCTATACTGATGTCTTCAATATCACCCACGAAAAACTCAGTTGAATAAGGTTGAGTTAGAAAGACTTCTTTTGCGGTATTAATCAATTCATTACCTTTGTCAATCCCAGTGTAGGTTGATCCTTTAGGTAATATCGGAAGTAGTTTCAGCCCAAGATATCCATACCCACAACCGTAATCAATTATGTTCACTGGGTCATTGATCTTCCAGACTGTCTTTACTAAGAACTCCAAATAATCATCATTGTAATATAAAGATCGAGTATTTCTGAGATATTCAATCTTATTGTCCCAATAATATTCGGACATATATAGGCTCCTTTTAAATGTTTTAGGGCGATTTCAGTTAACGTGTAAGCAGCGATGGTAAAATCCCCAATATCAGCGATTGAAAATTCTCCACTTGAGGCCGACATACTCTCCGAGGGGAGAGTAAATATGGTCAAGAATGGGGAGCACTTCATTCCCTCTGTTTCACTATGTCCTCACGCTGTTGCAGATGCCCTTTGTCTTATTACATTTCCTGATCCTGTCTGTTAGGAATATTGATATCCTGCGAATGAGTGAGTATACGTGAGAAAACCCCTTAATACCAGAGGGAGCGTGAAATATAGTGTTTATATAATGGGGATGCCTTCTTGAATAACTTATAAATAATGGAATATTATCTTTCTTTGCACTATACTTAAGAGTATAAATCACTAAAATACGGAGGAAATATGGGTTTAATAGTTGATTTTCTCAAGAATACTATATTAGGAATTGTTATCTTAGGAGCATTCGGAAGTATATTTGCCGTCATATTAACTTCAATCTCAAAAAAAATATTAATCTATCTTCAAGGTAATAATAAAAAATCTAAATATGTAGAAGGTTTTTATGCGGGTTTTGCAGATAAGAATGGAACATTTCATCAGCTGATTTATCTTTCGCGACTTGTTCTTAAGTGCATTCTATCTTCATTCCTTATTGTAATAATAATTTTTGCCTTTTTTCTGATTATACAAAATCTTAAATTTGAAAATATATGGATTCTGGTTTTGTCTACCTCAGTTATAATTTCGTTTCCAGTATGGAGTCTTTATAGAAGTTTACGCTATTTTAATATGCTATTCAAAATTAAATTCCAACAAGCAATTTCAGTATCAGAAGGTAAGTATGAATTAAGATATAAAAAGGGAAAGCAATCGGAAAGCACTTCTGATGCTTCTTAATGTATTAAAATAAGCATTGCATCCCTTTCATATAACGTAAATGTATTCACGACGCCCCACCACCTTAAGGAACGAAGTCCCGGCCGCGATGCGGTTAGGTGGTGCAGGTGTGTCCGGCTGAATTTGCTTCCCTGCTGCTGAAATGTCTCCTCGAATATACTTCAAACTTCAGTCCGGACCGAGGCAGCTTGTCTGCCGAAGCGCGAATATGGTTTAGATGATGTCGACCACATCTCTGATTAAACCTTCAAGTTAATTCCTTAATAAAATAAAGGTTTAAATCATCATCAACAGGCACCATTGACCCTGGTTTAACTAGCTGATTGTTATATGTAATTCCATTGCCGTCAGGAATATAGCCTCTCTTACAATAAATTCTTTGAGCAGTTCCATAATATTTAAATAAACCAACACCAATTCCAATATTCTTATGAGTTTTTGATACTTGTCTTTCAATTTCATCCATTAACTTATTTGCAATGCCCTTCCTTTGATATTCATCAAAAACATTGAGATCGTTTATTTCTGGAATCCCATTCTTATAAAAAAATGAATAATCTGACTTGTATTTCAAGTGTGAGCAGCCGGCTATTTCATCATTTACTAATGCAAATAAGGTAATTCGATTACCATTCAAATTTTCTTTTAAGCACTTGTAATAGTATTCTTCTGATCTATTTATCCCGTGCTTTTCAAAAGCGTTCTTCCAATCATCCATTTGCTCAGATGATTGTAGTTGAATAATTTTTACTTCCATGATTCTTCCTCCATAATATGCAATTGGTCGATTTCATCTAACGTTCTTGTATTCACGACGTCCCACCACCTTAAGTTCCGAAGGGACGGCCGAGATGCGGTTAGGTGGTGCGGATGTGTCCGGCTGATTAACTTCTCTGCCCTCTACGAAATCCACTTCTAACTTCGTGCCGGACCGAGGGGGGCTTGTCCCCCTATGCGTGAATACGGTGTTAGGCGATGATGTCCTGAAATACTATCAAATTCTCCTTCTCCGTAAGCTTCTTATTTTTATATTTTCTTTATGTTTCTTTTCCTTTTCTCTTTCTTTTTCCTTTTTTTCTTTTGTATATTTATCTATATCTGATACCAATTCTTTTAGTAATCTATCAATGGCAATGTATATAACCACTGCTGAATAAACAAAAACGTATTCAAAGGATAAGTTCTTACTAGAATTAGAAAGCACTTGAGTAAATTTCCCATATGAATCCAATATTGAATAGACAATAATGAATATATAAATAATTGATCTCCTCATAAAAATAACTTCATAACTATTAAACTTTACACTTTTAAAATTGAACTTAATATATACCCATGCATTTGAATAAAGAGGTAAAAAAAGTAGAGAATAAAAGTAATCTTTCTCGCTCCAATTTAATTTGGACATAATTAATAGAGAAATATATAAAGGGATAAATAAATAATAAGTATGAACTAAGTGCTCAATTAATAGTAAAATACGTCTTACAAGATATCTCTGCCATATTGATCTATGAAGTATCCAACCAATTATTCCTCTCTGTCTTGAGATATTATGACGTATTCTAAATTCGCTGTAAGTATTAGTTTCTATAAGAATTAGAAATGTAAATATGAATAACATTACAATATAACGAGATGACTGCGTATTCCGGAAACTTTGGTCAGTCATTCCGGTAATGTTTAGCCACTCATTCCGGAAATAGTTGGTCACTTGTTCCGGAAAGTGTTATCCACTTTAACCCTCTCAATTCGGCTTCTCTATTACATATCAGATTTTCCAGTTTTGGGCAAGGATGCGTGTCTTTTTCTCATCGAATCTCCCTGGATATCAAGTCGATAAGCGCGATGAATGAGACGATCTAGAATCGCATCGGCCAAGGTTGGATCGGCAAAATGTTGGTGCCATAAATTTATCGGTAGTTGGCTGGCTAAGCATGTGGCGTGCAGGGATACGCGGTCATCTAGGATGTCCAGCAACTCTCGGCTTTCTGCAGTTCCAAGTGGGGCAAGGCCCCAATCATCAAGGATTAAGAGATCTACTTTAGTCAATTGATTGGCTAGTTTTCTGTATGTGCCGTCACCCTTAGCGAGCAGAATATCTTGAAAGAGGCGTGACATTCGGTAATAACGAACTTGAAATCCTTGTCGACATGCTGCTGTAGCCAGTGCACATACCATGAAAGTCTTCCCAGCACCCGTTGGTCCAGTTACTAACAGATTGTGATGGGAGGTAAGCCAACTTCCTGACAGCAATTGGCGAATTAGTGATCGATCAAGTTGCCTTGCTGCTTCGTAGTCGATGTCCTCCGGACTCGCTTGAATTTTGAGCCGCGCATCGCGTAGTAGTTTGGTTACTTGCCGATTTTTCCGTTCTGTCCACTGGTGGTCAACCAGCAAACCAAAACGTTCTTCGAAGGTGAGCTCATTGATTTGCGGATCTTGAAGCTGACGTAAATAGGCGTCCGCTAGACCTTGAAGACGTAATTTACGCAAGATATCTATCGTTGGCTGTGTTAACATCGCATCTACCTCCTGATAGCGCGAACCGGCGACGATTATGATGCTCGCCGGTTCGCTGAATATAGTGTTAATGAACAAATTTACTAGCACGATTCTCTTGGTAATAAGAGGCTCCACGTACATTTTCGTGGGCCGGTGTCGGTGTCTCTGGAATGAATAGAGGCAGTTCCATTTGTTCCATTCCTTTCTCCAGAATCGATTTGACACTGGTATAGGAAAAGGCACTGATGGCGATGGCTCGAGTGGCTGCGGCTTCTAGCCGTTCTACAGAAAATCTTTTACTGAGACTGATAATACCTAAACAACTGCGATATCCCTGCTCCGGATGAGGCTTGCGATCTAATATTTCTTCGATAAGCTTGCCAATACTCGGGCCCATGCTCTTACCCCAATCGATAAGACGAGAAGGCGTCCATTCCATATGCTTCTGATGGGATTTGGGCCGATGGAGAGGATCGGTGATCATTTGTCCCTTCCGGTACCCCCGGCGATGACTAGCAACTCGACTGCCTTTGTGGAATATCTCGACGATTGCTTCCGTCATTCTTACATCAACTTCGTTCTTTACAAGGGTGTAGGGCACGCTGTAGTAGACGTATTCGACGGTAATGTGGTAGTCGATGTTGACTCGGGATAACCGCCAGAATGCGAATTCGTAAGGCTTGGGCGGGAGTGGCCGAAGGGCTGGCTTGTCCAGACTCTCAAACAAGAGCTTTCTAGATCCCTCCATCTTCTGGAATGGCTTCTCATTCAAACGAATCAGCAACTCATGAATGGCTTTGTTTAACTCAGCAAGGCTGAAGAAACGTCGATTTCGTAGCACCGCTAAAATCCAGCGCTCGGTAAGTAGAACCGCTGCTTCTACCTTGGCTTTATCTTTTGGCTTCCGAGGTCTTGTCGGCAGAATGGCACTCCCGTAATGGGATGCCATTTCGAAATACGTACGGTTCACATTGGGCTCATAGCGATCCGCATGCTTCACACCGGATTTCAAATTATCCGGGACGAGTAATTCTGGGACGCCTCCGAAGAACTGAAAGGCGCGTACATGGCCGTTTACGAATGACTGAAGGTCCTGACCCCACTGAGCTTCCGCGTAGGTGTAGCTACTGGCACCGAGCGTGGCAACAAATAACTGAGCTTCCCTGATTTCACCTGTTTCACCGTCAACCACAGGGATTTTCGGGCCTGCGTAGTCGATAAACAACTTCTCTCCGGCCTTGTGCTCTTGGCGCAAGGAAAGCTGAAGAGACTTCTTCCATTGGTTAAACCGCTCGCAAAACTGGCTGTACTGATAGCCCTCCGGGTACAAGCTTTTGTACTCCATCCAAAGAAGCTGGAGGGTGACGCCTTTTCTTTTGGATTCTCTGTACATGAGGTTCCAATCGGGCTCTTTCCGGTTCTTGGGTCTACCCATTGCCTTGGGGAAGAGCAGGACCTCCAGCTTACGTTCGTCCAGATTTGCTGGCAGCGGCCATGGTAATCCGGCCTCCTTGGTGCGAGCTAGAATGTTACTAACGGTACCGTGTGAGAGGGACAAGCTACGTGCGATTGCTCTTTCACTTAAGCTCGATTCGTTGTGTAAGCGTAGAATGTCTAATACACGTGGCAAAGCTATCCTCCTTCGTTTGGGCAAGACTGTGTGCTCCTTTCGGCTGATGTCTCGTAAGACATTCGACCAGCGGAGCGCTGCAACCTTTGCCTGATGGGATAGCCGACTTGAGAGGGAAAACTGGAAGGAGATTAGTGGCTAAGACTTTCCGGAATGACTGACCAATACTTTTCGGAATGACTGGCTAAGACTTTCCGGAATCGGTGACCAATACTTTCCGGAATGGGTGGCTAAAACTTTTCGGAATACGCAGTAGACGGCATTGAAGATTTAGACGATAGATTAATAAGTTTGATCTGAGAATTGAATTTCGATGAAATTAGTTTGAGGGATGTTCTTGGAAAAAGCAATAAAGATAATTATTTCAGAACCATGGGATTTTGTTTCACCTGAAGGGGACAATAAATTAATAGGATCAATCCATTCTCTCTTAAATTCAACTGATGGAAGAGAACGCTTTATAATAAGAGTACAAGTTCCGTTCTTGTATAATAACTATATAATTGATTATTTGGTAGCTACAAAAAGGCACAATGAAGATACAAAACAATACAATTTTCATTATTCTCCAAATGAGTTGGCGAATGCTAATTCTTTTGAAAAAATAAAAGATAAACTTGATTTTATATTAATCGGATCGATAGATTATATTTAATTTACTTGAGTGTTGCGAATTTCTATTTGAAAGGCATAAATGGGCACAGCTGTAGAAGGACTGGTATTCAGCAAATTAGGCGGGCAACTTGAGATGCTTAAGGATGTCGAATAGCCTTTATTAAAGTGACGGTGGTGAAATAAAATGGAAAAACACGTTAAAGCAAAGATTACATGGGTACCCTTCGAGTTGAGCGGAAGAAAAACATTTCCAAAAGGGAAATATTCAACAGCAGCACATTTTATATCCAGGTCATACTTTTGAATTGTTTGAGAGTAGGAAAGTAGCAGATGGTGTTATTTTATAATTAGTACTGTAATGATAGGTCCGCCATCTATTAAAAGAGTTCATAGAGTTTTAAATGGTGCAGCAATCAGGAGTCCGAGGGAGTAACCCCTCTATGATTACGAACTTGGAGGAATCAATAACTCGTATGACATTGGAACTTATAATTGAAGAATCCAACTTTCATGATCTGAAGGGCATTGAACCGGGTTACGATTCAATTGAATTTACGAATCGTTTGGGGATTGAAGTCAATTCGGATGCACTTGTAGATTATTTGGGTACTGTCGAAGGTACCGGTCAAATACAATCGCTGAGCATAGACTGGTGTTCTCTTTTAAAAGATCTCAAGGTCATCAAGGCGTTTCCTAATTTGCGTTACCTCAATGTTTACGGATATCAGATCACTGCGTTGGATGGTTTGGAGTGGTTTCAACAAGGCGAATTCATTCATATTTGGACGGAATCTAATCATCGCCGAAGGATTTCTAAGATATCGGAAGCACCAATCAAGAGGTTGATCCTTCAATATGCACGAGCCGAAGATTTGGAAGACATTGCCGAATGTTTAACGTTAAATGATCTTGAACTATCCCGCAGTAGGGATCTAGACTTTTCGAAGTGGACGCGGGTACCGCTAGAATCACTTAGTCTTAAAAAAGGTAAATTCAAAGAACTGGGAAACACTACCGATGTCAGTAGTCTAAAATGGATTTGGGTTTTAGGTTGTCGTAATCTTGAACGGTTAACAGGTGATAACAGCAAAATTATCAGGTTGTTGATTGATAATTGTAAAAAACTCGATTTGCGAACCATTCAAACTTTTCAAGGCATTGAATCATTAATCGTGAATGGCAATCCTAACGAAATTGGACTAACCGAAATTGGAGAACTTAAGCAATTGAAAAGTCTTTCGTTGATCAATTGTAATGTCCAAGTCGATACTTCAAATTTGAAACGTCATTTTCCAAGGTTAGAAAAACTTCATATCTCCAATATGAAGAAGGAGCAAGCGATTGAGCTCAGTCAGTCTAATCCGGATATTAAGTTCTCATGAAGGTCATTTAAATTTCGTTTAGAAAAGCATATTAAAAAATAGAGATCTTTGATTATAATTAAGTCGCTACCCCTGCTTCATATTATTGCGATAAGTCCCCGGCTGAACGCCTGTATATTTGCGGAAAACCTGGCTGAAATACCGTTGATCCTTATAGCCTACTTTTTTATTTATTTCGTAGGTTTTCAAATGTCCGTTCCCCAGCATCAATTTCGCTTTCTCCATACGTATTTCAGTGAGGTAATCGGAGAAATGGCTCCCTGTTACGCTTTTAAACAAAGTACAGAAATAACTCTTGTTAATAAAAAATCTCTTGGAAATCTCATCTAATGAAGCTGTACTGTAGTTGTCCTGCACATATCTCTTAACGTGCTCAATCATTTCCTTGCTATTTCTTATTTGGGCCGCATTGCCGAGCAAATCATCAACAAGACAAGAAATAATTTGTATGAGCGACGATTTAACGCGCTGCAGTTCCATTTCCTCAATATGTTGTTTATATTGAAATATCAATTGGTGGCAGCTTCCAGCTGTTTCATCGTTAAATCGTTCCAATAACAACAGGGTGTTGACCAAATACTTCTTGAGCTCTTGGATCGATAGGGCCGCCAGCTCAAGCTCAACAAATAATTCATCAATCTGATTAATCAGATAAGCAGATGTAAAGGTTGCAGAACCTTCTACAAATAAGCGGATATTCTCCAACCACGCTTTCCATTTCAAATGCACCGATTTCCGGTTGCTTTCCAATTTGCTATCGAAATCCGTCCCATCATATTTAACAAGACTAAACGCCTTGGATTCAATACTATTCACGGCTTCGGCGTATGAGGCAGAGATGTCGCTAATTCGATTCTTTCTTCCCCCTATACCGGTGCATATCGCTGTCCTTGAGTATTTGGATAAAGCTGCTTCCATTCGCTTGACCAACAGGCTCACTTGTTCTATGTGCTGCTTGGACTGACAGGAGACGATCGCAACAAACTCATTCGTTTTTTTGGTATTGCGGAATGAGATAACATTAATTTCGGACAAGCATTCGTTGATGATATTGAGCGCGGAGTAATAAAATAGATCCCAATTCCCATTAAAGGTTTGGTGAATTCTGTTATCGATGTAATACGATTTAATGACTACCGCTTGAAGCCCGGACATGGGAAATATGAATTTCAGCTCATCAGCTTCGATCAGCATTTCATTCTCATCGCGAATAACCCCGTGAATAACATTGCTTAAGAAATTATCCCGCATCAAACCCATTGCCCGATTCATCAAGAAATGCCTTGTGATTTCATTCAGCTTCTCACCGGATTCATGTTTAATCTCTTCAACTGCACGAATTAAACTCTGTATCAATTCTGTTTCATTCAAGGGTTTAAGCAAGTAATCAAACGCATCAAGCAGGAATGAGGGCCTGGTATATTTAAAGTCATCATATCCGCTAAGTACGATCACCTTCGTTGCATATCCGTTTTTCCTCAGCCATTCGATAAACTGTAAGCCATTTAAACCTGGCATATTCATATCGGTGATTACGATATGCGGATGTAATAATTCAACAAGGGTGCATGCTTCTTCTCCATTCTTTGCTTCTCCGACAATCTCGAGACCGATCTTGGACCAATTGATATAAGAGTGAAGTTCTCTCAGAACTAAATGTTCATCATCGACCACTATAACCTTATACATCGTTCTTCACTCCTTTCTTCGCTGGAAGGCGAAGCACAATCCGAGTTCCAACGTTTATTCTGCTGTCTAGACTGATTCCATATTGTTCTCCGCATAAGAGCAAGATACGGGTTTGAACATTAAGCATTCCAATAGACGAGTCTCTCTTGTACGATTCATAAATGGCATTGATACTGGCCAATTGCTTCTGAAGCATGGATACTTGCTCGCTCTTCATTCCTATTCCATTGTCGAGCACGCTTATGATAAGCTCCTGATTGCGAATTTTTATAGAGATATTAATCAGCTTTTTACTTCGCTTTGATGGAATAAGGCCGTGTTCAATAGCATTTTCCACAATGGGCTGTATAATCAGCATGGGAATGTAATATCCCTCAAGCGAAGGCTCTATTCGAATTCGGACTCGCATCAATTCACCGTATCTTTTGTTGATAATGACAAGATAATTGCGAACATGCATAATTTCATCATGTATCGCCACCCATTCTTCCTTCATTTTCATGCTGTAACGGAACATATTGCTTAATGCTTTGCACATTAACTTAATATCGGGGACGTCATTAATCATTGCAATACTGCCCATCGTTTGTAAGGTATTAAATAGGAAATGCGGGTTGATTTGTCCTTGCAGCGCCCTGATTTGCGCTTCTTTGCGAAGGATTTGAGATTTGTATTCAGATTCAATAAGATGCTGTATTCTATCCATCATTAGATTGAAATGGTGACCTAGCTGGCTGATTTCATCCCTGCCCCGGACATCCGCACGAACCATTAAATCCCCCAATCTGCCCTGTTTCATAAGATGACTGAGAGAAACCAGCGGCCGTCCAACGTTAAGAACCAATAAGTAGGCCAGCAAGGTTGCGGCACCAACAGCCAATATGATGGAAATGAACGTCACATTATAAATCGTATTGGTTTCTTCGATTAATTCCTGAATCGGATATGAAGCTATCAAATACCAACCGGTCAATGCGGAACGTTGATAAACAATTAAATGTTCGACACCTTGCTGTATATGAGTGAGTCGGGACGGCATGTTGAGAGGATTATCCCGATTTTCTATGTTGAGCTTGATGCCGGAATCTTCCCCAATCTTATTCATATCGTTGGAGAATATAATCTTATTCTTATCATTCACGATTAACATCCGGCCGCTCTTGCTCAATTCCAATGGGATATGTCTGCTTAACGCCAGAAATACGTCAATTTCAATGAGCACAACATTTTCCGGCTTATCGTTCAATGAATCATAGATGACCCTGCCATATGCAAACGAATTTTGCGTAAATTTTCCGCTGTATCCTTCCGCTCTCGTATCCAGCCATTCTCCGCTGCGGCTTCCTTCCACAATCTGGCGAAACCAGTCTTCCTTCATATAATCCCTACTAAAGGGATGTTTGCCGTTTGTGGATAAGCTCTTCTTCCCATCCACCGAGAGAATATGCAGAGCATTGATTGCGATCGTCGCGGCCTGAAACTGATCCAATCTTTGTTGAGCCCGAATGCGGTTCGTCCGCTCATCGTAAGAAATCGATTCCAGCCGTTGCTGATCAAACATCGGAAACAGTACTTTGTCTTCAACTACATGGAGAGCCACATCGACATAATTTTGCAAGACTAAGTCAAGCACTTTGGCCGACTGCTTAACGCTCTGCTCCGATGTATCAGCTACCTTGTCCTGAATGACACGTTTCGAAATTGAAAAGGAGCTCAGGCCAACCCCCAATGCCAGAATAACCATACCAATGAAGAAGAATAGGAAAATCTTCGAAACCACAGAGCGGAACGGATTCAGAACAAAATAATTCCTCTTATTCCGATGGATGGGTTGAAACTGCATGGTCAGCTAGCCCCCTTACCAAACAATACTACTAGCCTTTTACAGCACCTGACAATGCAGATTTAACGAAGAGATCCTGGAACAACAAATAGATGATCAGAATCGGAATAAGAGATAAGGCTAGGCCCGAGAAAATCGCTTGAAAGTTAGTCGTATACGTCCCTTGCAGATTGCTGATTAAGGGGGTCAATGTATAATTTTCCGGTTTTAAGTAAAGCAAACCGTCGAGCAGATTATTCCAATACAATGGCAAGGAAATCGCTGTAAAAGAGGCAAACGGTACTTTGGTCAAAGGCACTACGATGTTGAAAAAATAAGACAGTTTGCCGCCTCCATCCATCTCAACCGATTCTCTGAGATCGCGAGGAATAGTCGAGATATAGGAAGTAAAGATCATGGTTGATAATGCGCCGCCTTTAATATTCAATATAAATAAAGCCAGAAGATTGTCATACAAGTTCAAATAATTTGCGATAATGATGAATGTTGGCACCATAATCATCATTGACGGAATAATGATTTGAATTAAATACAAATTATAAATGGAGCTTTGCCACTTTCTCCGCAAGCCCGCTAACCCAAATCCCGTCATGATTCCAAGAAAACCGCCGACAATAATACTTGACGATACGAGCGCGACGGTTGAAACCACACTTCTGACCAGCCGGTCGTCCGTCAACACAACGAGCCACCCGTTAAAGCGTACGTAAGGACTCATATAATCCATTATTTTATCGTGCGGAATCCGGTATTGCTCGGCAATTTCGTTGAAGGTCGTATGAGGGCTGATATAACCGGTAATACCCATAGACTCCTTGAAATTATTGAGATTCAAATTATAATTTACCGCGAGACCTCCGTATGTCGCATCCATGTCAAAAGCGTTTATTTTAGGAGGAAGCCAATGAAAGTCCGATGACATGGATGTCGGAACAAATGTGCGCACAAGTAGGAAATAAAAAGGGATAATTGTCAGAACCGTATATACAAGCAGGATGAACCCGAGAACAATTTTACCGGCTCCTAAATTGCTCATTCTCCTTATGCCCCCTTAATATTCGAATTTCTTTTGCAGCCGATTTAACAGAAAAGCTATTATGACTAAGGGGACGAAGACCACCATAGACATTGTAGACGCCATAGAAAGAGAACCGGAAATTTTACCGGAAAAGCCTTCTTCGTAGAGCACGATTGAAAAGAGCTTCATCGTTTCATTGCCGTACAGTGCCCCCATGCCCACCAATTCATCAAAAACTCCAAACGAACCAATCAGGCAAAATACAGTAGCGACAGCGATAATCGGAACCATCTGCGGCAAATAAATAAACCATAGGCGTTGGAAATAGCGGGCTCCGTCGATCTTAGCAGCTTCGATCGTATCCGTTGGAATCGACAACAAACCGACAAGAAAGAGCGCCATATTAAACCCTGCGTAACGCCACCCAATGATGATTGGAACAAAAAGCGAGGCCATCAAAGAATCTTTAAGATCAATGGCCTGGTTAATTAACCCCAGCTTCAACAGCAGCAAATTAATAGAGCCGGTATCCCTTGAGAACAAACACGTAATCATGATTCCGACACCTAAACCCGAAATCATGTAGGGCATGTAAATAACGGTGAAGAAAAACCTTTTTAGTTTAGAATGGAAATCATACATGATTAAAGCTAATGAAAGTCCAAAAATAAAGACCATCAAGTAATTAAGCAGTGTAAAAATAACCGTTTTTTCTAAAGCGGGCAGTATGCGACTCATATAGGAGCTGCTGAACAAGGTTTTGAAGTTATCCAATCCGACAAAACTTACCTCATTCGTGGCAAAGCTGACTTGATTGGTAAACATCATCGGAACGGCGATAAGAACGGGAACGATCGTAAAAGCTATATATAGAATCAGTTGGGGAGCTACAAATAAAAAGTCAGTTAAAGCTTCCCTTTTCCCCTTATTTTTAATCATAATAGGTTCTCGGAATTAAGGAGGCGATCGGAGCTGAAATGAGGCCATCAGAGTTGAAAATGGACAGGAAAAAATGGATAT
>FWWL01006363.1_pt1 | contig 17228 bp, 13 predicted proteins | sample 2228331 | NCBI WGS metagenome assembly FWWL01 (sample SAMEA103939775, study PRJEB20133) | metagenome
TCGCCGCCAGCGAGTGCCAGCAAATTACATCATATCAATGGGATAGAAGGGATTTGCGCTGCAAGCGTCCTTGACACGGCCCGCTGTTCGACAGAGATTTGCCGACGATTATCACACCTATTCGCAAAGGCCATCTGAACAGCATCGGGAGAACGTACCATGGCGGGAGATCAGGATTTTCGGTTGCAGCTTCTGGGCTACAGCCTGACGACCGTGGAGATCGCCTATTATCTGCCCGACCATCCTTCGCTGCTGCAGCTGTTCGTCTGGCAGCAATATGACGAAGCCCCCGAATATCCCGGGCTGCGCCGCTTTCTCGACACGTGGCGCCGCGATATCGAGGCGGTTCTGCACTCGGTGACGATCGCCAACGACCGCAATATGGGGCCGCGCACCTGGAGACCAACCGACGCCGTCCGCTGCATTCAATAACGGCAGCGAACCGATGCGGTGCAGGGCCAGCATCGGACGCCCAGCCGACGACTTCTCGCCAATCGAGAAGGTGATGCTGCAGGCTTTGGTCACGTAACCAGCATTAGATGACAAATTGGTCCGTCCGCTTTCACGGAAGTGGCTTCCAGACGGCGGACGAACCACTGCCCACTCGGCGACGGTCACGAGCGGGGTCGACGCGCGACCGAGAAACCTCAACGACTACTTCTGGCGAAACCAGACGTTTACCGCAGCGGCCGGGAGTGACCGAGGTTGGGTCGGTACGAGCCCGACTGGGTCTACACCCTCCCGCCTATGGACCGTTCTTCAAATGGCCAACCCGGCCATAGGAGAATGACCATGGAAATGACTGAATCTCAGACCGTTGCGACCAAACGTCAGGTCTGGAATGCCGGACGAACCGTCGGTGCGAAGCGTGCACTAAAGCCAAAGCAAATATGGCAGATCCGGTTCTACCTCAATCAGAACCGTCGCCTGCGAGATCGTGCACTGCTTGACCTCGCGATCGATAGCAAGCTTCGCGGCTGCGACTTGGTAAGGATGAAAATTGGAGACATCGTGAGCGGCGGACAGATCCGGACGCGCGCAATCGTAATGCAGCAGAAAACAAGTCGCCCGGTTCAGTTCGAATTGCTTGCGGACGCACGAGCGAGTTTGCTGACATGGCTCGAACGCCGAGGCGGTACGGTCGAAGACTATGTGTTTCCGAGCCGCGTCGATCGTGATCGTCATCTCAGCACGCGCCAGTATGAGCGGCTTGTAGATGATTGGGTTACGGCGGTCGGCCTGATGCGAAGCGAGTACGGTACTCATTCGCTTCGGCGCACAAAGGCGTCGATAATCTACAGGGCGACCGGCAACCTGCGCGCTGTCCAGATCCTTCTCGGTCACTGCAAGATCGAGAATACCGTACGCTATCTCGGGATCGACGTGGAAGACGCACTAGCCCTTGCCGAAAACACAGAAATTTGAATGATCAGCTCCTCGTCGCCGGCGGGGAGCTGGCCATACGGCCTTGGGACAAACCCGCCTGTCCAAAGCACACCCTCGCATGACCCGTGACGCCAAAAGCGGGCGTCGCTGCCAACATCAGCAAATCACCCAGCCAGAATAGATCGAACGTCAGAATAGAGACCTGCAGCAGAAGCACATCAGGGCAATGTGCCGGGAGGGCATGGTCTGCCCACCCGGCCATCGGTTTCGTCAGAACAGCGTTTCGGTGAAGAAGGGCAGCTTCTCCTGGCTCACATTCACAGCGTTGAAATCGCTCACGCCCAGCAGTGTCACCGACCCGCCGAACGACAATGTCAGTTCGAGATCGTTCACGCCATCGCGGTTCACGTCGCGCACGCGGGTGCGCACAATGTCGACACCGCTGTCGAGCAGGATCGAATCTTCCGCCGTGTTGAAGTCCATGATGGTATCGTTGCCCGCGAGGAAGCTGAACGAGAAGCTGTCACGTCCTGCGCCGCCGGTCAGCGTGTCGTTGCCGCCATCGCCCGACAGCCGGTCATCTCCCGTGCCGCCGTCGAGCAGGTCGTTGCCCAGACCGCCCGAGAGCTGGTCATTGCCTTCGCCGCCGAACAGCCTGTCGTTGCCGATGCCGCCCCACAGTTCGTCATGCCCGCCAAGACCGTTGAGCGTGTCATTGCCGGTCAGGCCGTAGAGCGTGTCTTCGCCTGCCGTGCCGTTGAGCATGTCGGAGAAGATCGAGCCATAGCGGGTCACGCCATCGGCGATGCCGGTGACCCGAACCTCGACCGTTGCGGTGCTGGTGAGGCCGCCAGCATCGCGCACGGTATAGGTGAAGCGGTCGGTGACGACCTCGCCCGGAGCCAGCGCGTCGAAGCTGTCATCGTCGGCGACATAGCGCAGGCTCTTCGATACGGGGTCGAAGACGAGGGTGCCCAAGGTTTGGCTGTCATTGACCGCCGAGATGGTCAGCGTGCTGCCAGCATCGTGATCGGTGTCATTGCCCAGCAGCAGCGACCACAGATTGTCGGTGGTTCCATCCTCGTTGACCGAGACCGTATCGTTGGCCGCCACCGGCGCTTCGTTGACGTCGGTGACACCGATGGTGAACGCCTTTTCGGTGCTGAGGCCGCCCTGATCGGTGACCTTGGCAGTGATCGCGAGGGAAGGGGTTGCCTCAAAATCGAAGGCGGCGGTGGTGGTGATGACGCCTGTCACCGCGTCGACGACGAAGCGGCCGCCGGCATTGTCGACCAGCTCATAGAGCAGCGTATCGCTGGCGCGGTCGGTGGCGCTGAGCGTGCCGACGACCGTTCCGGCGGCGCTGTTCTCTGCCACGCTGGCATTGCCGAGCACCAGATTGGTCGGTGCTGCATTAGGCAGCGGCAGCAGGAAGGAGGCGAGCAGCGGATCGTGATCGGACACGCGGTTCGGGCCTGCGGCCTGTTCGGAATTGATGTGCACGGCATCGACGATGATGTTTTCCAGCAGTCCCGGCGTCACCAGAAAATTGTCGAGCGCCTGGGCGTTGCCGCCGAAATAATAGGTGTAGCGCTCTGCCTCGGGCAGCTCGCGCAGGATATTGGACAGGATGCCGCCTTGCTCGAGCAGTTCGAGCGACTCTTCGAAATAGAAGCCGTTGAAATCGCCCAGCACGGCGATGTTCGCGCCGGGATTGTTGCTGAGGATATTGGTCACATAGGCGCGAATTGCCTCGGACTGGGCAATCCGCGCGCCTTCCCCGGCATTCACTGGCGGCTGCTGGGCGCCGAACAGCGGGCTGCTGCCGCCGCGCGAGGTCGAATGGACGTTGATCGCGGTGATCGTCTGTTCATTGAAGGTGAAGGTCGCGGCCAGCGGTGAGCGGCTGTTGTTGAATGCCGCACCGGGCACCAGCGTGGCGCTGCCCTCGACATAATCGACGCGGTTGACCTGATAGAGATAGCCGTTGCGGATGTTGCCATTGGGCTCGCCCCCTGTGGTGTTGGGCGCGCTCGGGGCGACTTCGACATAGGCATATTGCGGACCACCGGCGGCGTTGATCGCCTCGATGATCAGATTGGCGGTGACGGTGCCCGAAAGGTTCGATCCGCTGCCCGCGCCATCGGCATCCTGGATTTCCTGCAGCGCGATGATGTCCGGCGCACGCAGGTTGAACACGATGTCACTGGCGAGCAGGTTGAACTTTACCGCCCCATCGCTGGGGTCGAGATTTTCGACATTGTAGGTGGCAATGGTCAGCCGGTCGGGCGTGCTGAACAGAGTAGTCGTCTCGCGTGTGAGCGGACCGGCATCGGTGGTCACGGTCACCGCCTCGGTGACCTGCAGTTCGTAGGTCTGGAAATTGTAGCTGATGATGCCCGTGACGTTCGAAAGCACGTCGCCCTGCGTGTAATCGGGGCGGAAGCCGGCAAAAAGGTTGGCATTGTCGTCGATCTGGATACGTTCCGGATTATAGTCGTCGACATTGTTGGCATCGCCCGAGATGGTGATGCCGCCACGGCTGTTGACGCCGGTTGCCCCGGTACCGCCCGAGGCAACGACGAAGGTCTCGCCGAACTCGTTGGTGTTGCCCGTCACCAGCGGCGCTTCGATGGTCACGCGCATGCCTTCGAGCGATTCGTAGAAATCGGCGGCGTCGTTCTGCGGGTCATAGGTCTGGAAATTGTCGTCATCGAAAACCGCGCTCGGCGGCAGCACGCCGCCCGGCCCTGCGCTGATCAGCGTCGCGGCGGGCAGCGCGTTGCCGGTCGAGACCAGCGTCGCGGCCGACTGGTTGATCTGGGTGATGGTGAGGTTGGTGGTGTTGTTGCCGGGCAGGAACTCGGCGACCGTGCCGCGCACCTCGACCGAATCGCCGACGCTGCGGCCCGGCGCCCCGTTGGTGAAGACAAATACCGCATCGGATGTGCGCTTGTCGCCGTCGCCGGTCGCGTCCTGCAGATAATAGCCATTGGCATCGACAGCGGTGACGATACCGCGCGTGATGACCGTCTGGCCGACATATTCGGAACGATGGCCGAGGCCCTGGATGGTGTAGATCGCCAGGTCGACCGGATCGTCATTGGTGATCGTGCCGGTGGCGCTGCCATCGACGATCGTCGCATTGCTGGCATTGGCCAGCGTCACGCTCAGCGTCTCGTTGAGTTCGGCAAGGGTATCGCCCTGGACCGGCACGACGATCTGCTGGCTGCTGACTCCCGGCGCGAAGGTCAGCGTGCCCGAGAGCACCGCGCCGCTGCCCAGGTCCGCCGCATTGGCGGTGCCATCGAGATTGACCGTGTAATCGACCGTGGTGGTGAGACTGCTCGCGCCCGCGCGGCGGACGGTGAACACCAGGTTGCGCGTGCCCGCATCACCTTCGACCACCGACGTGTCGAGGATGCGCAATTCGCCGGGCGCATTGGGAGAGAGGAAGCTCTGGCCGGTATTCACGCCAGCATAAGTGTTGGTCTGCGCCGTCGCCCAGGTGAAATCCTCGTAGCTCGATCCGGTACCGGTGAGCTGAAGCGACGTGCCGACCGGGTCGCCGTCCTGCGCCACGCCGATATCGGTGCTGGTCAGACCGGCTGCGGGGCCGTTGGTCGCGGTGAACGTGCCTTCATAGGACAGGAACTGCACCACGCGGCCCAGATTGTCCACGAGCGCAAAGCCGTCGGGCGCGCCGTTCTGCAGGCCGGGCGCAGCGAACGACAGCGTGCCGAAACCGTTGTTCTGATCGGGAATGGTGCCCGAAAGCGCGATACCGTTAACCGATCCGCCGGTCGCGGCATAGGCGACGCCGCCATTGCCGTTGTACAGAACGATGCGCCAGCCGGCGAGGTTGGTGCCTGCAACGCCTGCAACCTCGATCGTCTCGTTGGCATCGGCCCCGGCCGGGTCGTAGTTGATCTCGTTGACGAATACATTGGCGATCGGCGCGGGCGCGACATCGTCGTTGACGATAGTGCCGGTCGCGGTCGCGGTACCGATCTGCGTGCCCATATTGGCATTCGACAGCGTGATGGTGAAGGTCTCGTCGGGCTCGACCACGGTGTCGCCCAGAACGTCGAGCGTGATGACATCGACCCATTCGCCATCGACCAGCACGACACGACCGACAAAGGCGCTGCCCGATGCGAAATCGGCGGCATTGGCGTTGCCGAAATTGACCGTATAGTCCGCCGAGGCCTCGCCGCTGCCGCTGCCGGTGCGCGTGACTTCGAAACGGATCTGGGTGGTGCCGCTATTGCCTTCGGTGACAGAGGCATTGGCGATCGACAGCGAGGGCGGCAGCGGCGAGGCATCGTCGTTTATGATCGTACCGGTGGCCGTGGCGGTGCCGATGGTCCCGGCGGTGGTGCCGGTGAGCGTCACCTCGAACGTCTCGTCACCCTCGAACAGCGTGTCGTTGGTCACCGCAACGCGGATCGCGCGCTGGGTTTCACCATCGGCAAAGCTGACGGTGCCAGCCGTGGCGTTGAAGTCGGTCCCGGCGGTGGCGGTGATCCCGGCGAGCGTGTAGCTCACCGTCGCAGCACCGCTGCTGCCGCCAGTGCGGGTGACCAACAGATCGACAAAGCCCTGCTCTTCGCTGGCCGAGGCCGAAGCGACCGAGAAGGTGCCGGGATTGGCCTGCTGACCGATCGCGGTGATCGAGAAGTCGTCGATGGCCAGGCCATCGTCGGAACCGGCGGCATTGAAATCGACCCAGCGGATCCAGAAGGTGGCACCGGCGGGGATGCCTTGGAGAATGTCATAGGTGGCAGATATCGCCGTGCGATTGGCTGCGCTATTGCCGTTCAGCGCGCCCACGGTGCCGGCGGTCACGGGCGAACTGAAATCGAGGGCATCAATATTCATCCAGGTGCCGGTGGTGAGACTGGTCGCGTCGAAACTGATCTGGAAGTCCAGCCGATCAGTCCGGCCCGTTGCTCCCAGTCGCCATTGCTCGCCGGTATAGGCGATTTGCAGCGAACCAATCGTGGTCCCGGTGCTGTTGGTGAACTGGGCACCGATGGTAGGCGCATTGCTACCGCTGAGCAGCGTGCCGAAGGCTCTGTCCGTGCTGCCCGATGCACCGAAGCTGTAGGTATCCCCCGCATTGCCGGAACCCGTGCCCACGGAATAGACTGCATTGGCATTCGCGCCCGCTTCGCTGAACCCCCAACCCATGGGCAGTGCAGAACCGTCCAGAAGGCTGTCGAAATTCTCGGTGAACGCGGTGCCAAGGGTCGTCAGGCTGGGCATATCTCTTTCCTCTTCCGGCGGGCAGGCGGGCCCTTTGCAGGGGCGACGCCCCCAAAGCTGCGCTGGCGTAGCCGCGCTCCATGACGCTTCGGTGAAACTATTGTGGCGGCAGACAAAATTCTGTGGATGAGTGGCAAGGCGGGTCCCGTTTCGAGACAAGCGACCGCTGTCATGAAAACGCCATCGAATTGCGCCAACGCGCGTTTTTGGCCGACGGCACCCTCGCTCCGTACGACCTTGGCATGAAGGGTTTGCTTTGCGCGTGTTTCTGGCATCGGGGCTGATCGGGCTGGTTCTGACCGGACACCCCGCCTGTGCCCAGCCGACCGCGCTGCCCGTGCCCGAATCGGACCCGCTGGCGATCGACATGGATGCCGACCCGTTGCTCGCGCTCGAACGGCAGGATGGCGGGCTGGACCTGTTCAAGCAGCGGCTGCACGAGGCCGCGACCGAAAGCCCTGCCATCGCGGAGGCCGAGGCGCGCACCCTGGAGGCCGTGGCGGGACGCAGACTGGCCAAGAGCGGCCAACTTCCGGCTGGCGAGCTATCGATCTCCAGCTTCCGCACGCTCAGCCGAGAGTTTTCGAACGATCCGCAGAACATCATCGAACGCTCGCGTGCACGCCAGCGCACCGACGCGCTGATCTCGCTCACCCAGCCGCTGGTCGATTTCGGCGCGAGCGGCGACCGCATCGCTGCGGCCGAGGAGCGCGTGACGAGCAGCGAGGCGCGCTTTACCGGCGTGGCCGAGGATGTCGGGCTGCGCGCGATCTCGGCCTGGTACGACCTGTTCGCCGCGCGCACGCTGGTCGCGTTGGGCGAAGCGCTCGACGCCAGTCATGTCTCGCTCGGCGAAGCCATCGACCAGCGCATCGCGCAGGGGGTGTCCGCCCGCGCCGATCGCATCCGCATCGACGGCACGATCGCGGCGGCGCGCGCACGGCTCGCCGGTTTCCGCCGATCCGAAGCCGGCGCGGTCGCGCGCTTTACCGAATTGCTCGGCGCGCCGCCCGAACGGATCGAACGCGCTCCACTGCCGCTGCCCATCCGCGTCCCTGATGCCGAGAGCATCGCCCAGGCCATCGAGGCGACGCCTGCCGTGCGCGCGGTCGAGGCCGAAGCCAAGGCCTCGCGCCGCGATGCCCAGGCGCTGCGCGCAGACCTGCTGCCGAGCATCTCGGCCAGCGTCGACGCCGGGCGCTATGGCGTGTTCGAGACCGATATCGATTATGACGTGCGCGCGCGGCTCAACGTGCGGCTGCGGCTGTTCGGCGGCGGCGATGCCCGCGCCGACCAGGCCGCCGCGCGCGCGATGGCGGATGGTGCCCGAGCCGACCGGGTGCGCGACGAGGCGCTGCGCGAGGCCAGCATCGCCGCTTCGGATGTGCGCGCGCTGGAGGAACAGCTGGTCGCGCTGCGCAACAATTATGTCGCCGCCCGCATCTCGCGCGATGTGCTGACCGAACGCTTCCGTGTCGCGCGCGGATCGCTGTTCGACGTGCTCAGCGCCGAGGATGCGTTCTTCGCGACGGCGACCGCCTATATCCAGGGCATTGTCGATCTCGATCTGGCGCGCTACGTGCTGCTTGCGCGCACCGGCGGGCTGCTCCCGGCCCTCGGACTGGACCGGCTCTCGCCCACCACCTGGGAGGCTGTCCGGTGAATATTGTCGAACGCCCCCCGCGCTTTGCCCGCTGGCTGACCGAGCCGATGCAGCGCAACCGCGCCATCTACGCCAAGGTCGCGCTTGCCGCGACGGTGATCAACCTGTTCGGCATCGTCACGTCCTTGTTCACGATGACGGTCTATGACCGGGTTCTGCCGAACAACGCGACCTCGTCGCTGATCGCGCTGAGCATCGGCCTTGCGATCGTGGTGATCTTCGATTTCGTGCTGCGGACCCTGCGCGCCTATTTCGCCGACATTGCGGGCGCACGGATCGACGAGGAAATCGGCGATACGGTGTTCCGGCGGCTGCTCGCAATCCGGATGGACGTGCGCTCCGGCTCGACCGGATCGCTCGCTGCGATGATGCGCGAGCTCGAAAGCCTGCGTGACTTCTTTGCCTCGATGACGCTCACCGCGCTGGTGGACCTGCCGTTCATCCTCGTGACGCTCGCGGTGATCGCGATCATCGGCGGCCCGCTGGTGTTCGTGCCGCTGCTGATGGTGCCGCTGGTGATCATCGTCTCGCTTCTCGCCCAACCCGCGCTCGACCGGCTCTCGGCGCGCGCCATGCAGCAGGCGCAGCTCAAGCAGGCTGTACTGGTCGAGGCGATCGGCGGTCTGGAGACGGTCAAGGCGAATAACGCCGCGCCGCTGCTGAACGCGCGCTGGCAGGCGGCGATGGAAAAGCACTCGCAGATATCGCTTAATCAGCGGCTGGTCTCGACCTTCGCGGTCAATATCGCAGTGATCGCCAACACCATTTCCTATGCCGGTGTGGTCGTCGCGGGGGTGGGTATGATCGCCAGCCAGAACCTGACCATGGGCGGACTGATCGCCTGTTCGATCCTCGCGGGCCGCGCGGTCGCGCCGCTGGGCCAGATCGCGCAGCTGATGACGCGGCTGACCCAGGCGCGAACCGCCTATGCCCAGATTAACGGCTTGCTCGAGCATCCGCCCGAGGGTCCGGCACAGACGGCGATCGTGCCCAGGGTGACCGGACAGATAGAGCTGCGCAAGGTCAGCTTCCGCTATCCCGGCCAGGCCGAGGCGGCGCTGAGCGATGTGTCGTTGCGCATCCGCCCGGGGGAGAAGGTCGCGATCCTGGGCCGCATGGGATCGGGCAAGTCGACCATCGCGCGAATGATCATGGGGCTTTACGCGCCTGCCGACGGGCTGGTGTTGGTTGATGGCACCGACATGAAGCAGGTCGATCCCGCAGCCTATCGCGCGCGGATCGGCGTGGCGCTGCAGGAGAGCGTGCTGCTGAGCGGCAGCATCCGCGACAATATCGTGCTGGGCCGCGAAAACGTCGACGATGCCGAGATGCTGCGCGCGGCGCAGGTTTCGGGTGCGCATGATTTCATCGGCGTGATGGCCAACGGCTATGACCTGGTGCTAGCCGATCGCGGCGAAAGCCTGTCGGGTGGCCAGCGTCAGGCGATCGCGCTGGCGCGCGCGCTCGCCGGATCGCCGCCGCTGCTGGTGTTCGACGAGCCGACCAGCGCCATGGACGTGCAGACCGAGGCGCGGCTGATCAAACGGCTCGCGGTCGAACTGGCCGACCGCACGCTGGTGCTGATCACCCACCGTCCGCCGATGCTGCGACTGGTCGATCGGGTGATCATCATGGACGGTGGCCGGATCGTCGCCGATGGCCCTCGCGACGAGGTGCTCAAGCGGGCGGGTGCCGCTTCCGGGGCTTCGGACAGCCCTCCAACCGTGCGGGCGGTGTGACCATGGACGATACGAAGATCGAACAGCGGCTCGACCGGCTGCGTCCGGCGAGCGCCTCCAACCTTCTGCTCTGGGCAATCCTGGCGTTCCTTGCGGTGTTCGTTCTGTGGGCGGCGTTCACCGAGATCGACCGCACCGTTCGTGGCGATGGCCGGGTAGTGCCCAGTTCAAGGCTGCAGATCATCTCCAACCTGGAAGGCGGGCTGATCGCGCAGATCCTGGTGCGCGGCGGCATGGAGGTGAAGGCAGGCCAGGCGCTGCTCAAGCTCGACCCGACCCAGACCCGCGCCGAATTGGGCAGCAACAGCGCCGCCACCGCTGCACTCTCGGCGAAGATCGCGCGGCTGGAGGCTGAGCTGGACGGCCGGGAGCCGGTCTATCCCGCCGGAGCTGATGCGGCGCAAGTGCGGATCGAGCGCGCGCTGCATGACGCGCGCATGGCAGAGCTGGCCAGCCTGCTCGCCGGGGCCGGGGCGCGCCAGGCGCAGGCGAGCCGCGCCGTCTTGGAATCGCAGTCGATGCTCGCTGCCCGCCAGTCGGCGCGCGAGGCAGCTGCGAGCGAGCTCGAGATGATCCGCCCGCTGGTCGAGCGCGGCATCGAACCGCGCTTGGCGCTGGTTCAGGCGCAGAATGCCGCGCGCATTTCTGCAAGCGAAGCGCTGGCGCAGACCGAGGCACTGGGCCGTGCGCGCGCTGCCGCATCGGAGGCGGCGGCCGAGGCTAACCGCGTCCGCCAGGAATGGCGCGCCCGGGCCGCAACCGAATTGGCGGGCGTCCAGGCCGAGCTTGCGGCGCGGACTCCTTCCACTCCGGCGCTGGCGGATCGGGTGCTGCGCACGACCGTGCGCGCACCGGTTGCCGGTCGCATCAACCGCGTTCTGGTGACCACCATTGGCGGCAGCGTCGCGCCGGGCCAGCCACTGGTCGAGCTCGTGCCGCTACGAGACCAGCTGCAGATCGAGGCGCGCATCCGCCCGCAGGATATCGGCAGCGTCCACATCAACCAGCGCGCGAAGGTAGACGTTACCGCCTATGATTCCGCGATCTACGGCTCGCTCGAGGGTAAGGTCGCCAGCATATCGCCCGATGCGGTGATCGACGAACGTACCGGCGAATCCTTCTATCTCGTCCGTGTCGTGACCAGCGCCGCCGCGCTGACCGACAAGAGCGGCAGGAAGCTCCCGATCGGTTCGGGCATGGTCGCCTCGGTCAGCCTGCTCGGCGACAAGCGCAGCGTGCTGAGCTACATCCTGACGCCCATCACGAGGGTAACCGATGAGGCGTTTCGCGAATAAGCTGTTGCAAGCTCGGCAGAATGGAGGCTGATCGGCGTCAAGCATTGCCAGATGCGCTCGTTCACAGTGCAATCAGGTGACCGCTCTGGGGCAGCATTTGACGAGTGCGGGCAGTGTGACAGCCGCCTTGAATGATAGACTATGGGTCGCATGTCCCCGGGAGCGGAGTGCTGGTTCCGGATCGGTTGCTGCCGCAAGGCAGACGTCGCATTTTGGGACAAACATGCCTATCCAACGCGCTGCGTTAGATGACCGGTTACGCCAAAAAGCAGCCATCCTTCGGAGGGCGCCAGTTGCTGCCTGACCATTGTCTTCGCTCGATACCTATCGCTGCAGATATCACGATCAGCGCAACTGGCTGTCCTTGCTGCCTCGCCGGTTGATCCCTGCGATGCGCTTCTGACGGTCGCGTTTCGACTGGCAATTTATGCAGGTGCGGGTGCCAGGCAGCGCTTCGCGCCGCGCCTCCGGGATGTCCTCGCCGCAGACCTCGCAATATTCCGAGCCTTCGCCAACCGGCAACCGGGCCCGCGCGTTGAGCACGGCGTCCTTGACCGTATCGTCGATCTGATCCTGGATTGCGCCGTCCCGCGCCCAGCCATTGGCCATCGTAACATCTCCTGATCACGGTCTACGCACCGACCGCCGACCGGCTCCAGCTGGCATTTCGCGGCAAGGCTCGGGCCATGTTCCGAACGGCGCCGTTATCCCGATACTCCGGGTTCGGCCGCGCTGACCGAGAGCGAATGCGAAAGGAAAAAGGCTACCATTGCGCGCGATGCATCAGGGCCGCTGGCATCGGTGTAGCTTCCGGCAGCGTTGCCGCCCGACCAGGCATGGCCGGCGCCATGGACGGTCCATTGCTCGATCTGGACATCGGCATCGGCGGTGCTGTGCCTCGCGCGGGTGTAGGTCCGCCCCGCCAGCTTGTCGCCACGGTCCTGCGTTATGATGAGCGGCCTACCGGCCTGGTCGGCCGCATGGGCAACGATGTGCGTGCTGTTGATCGCATGGACGGTGGAATCGCTGTCACCGTGAAAGGTGATTACCGGAACGAAACGGCCGGTCCGATTTCCGTGTTTCGTCTGCCGGGATCCTTCCCGCATCGCCGATAAAGCCGACATCATGTCCGTCGCCGCACCGCATGCCAGCCCGGAGTGAATGCCGACCGCAGCATAGACGTCGGGATAGGCCGATGCCAGGATTGCAGCCGCTGCGCCGCCCGCCGACAGTCCTGCGACATAGACCCGGCTCGCGTCTGCGCCGTGATCTGCGACGATCTGGCGGGTGAGCGCAGCGATCTGACCGGGCTCTCCCGTGTCGCGCTTCTGGTCACCAGGTTTGAACCAGTTCCAGCACCGCGCGATGTTCGCCGATACGGGCTGGCTCGGATAGACGACGATGAAGCCCAGTTCCTCTGCCAGCCGGTTCATGCCCGTTCCTCGGGCGAAATCCGCGGGCGTCTGGCTGCAGCCGTGCAGCATGACCACCAGCGGCAGCCCGCGTGAAGGCCGCGCCGGCAGGTACAACGCATAGCCGAGCGCACCGGCCTGGCCGGCAGGTTCGTGTTCGACAAAGCTGCCGATGCCCGGCGCGACGGGGGACCGCGCGGCTTTGCCGGGCTTTGGCTGCGCTTTCGGTCGGGTGTCCGGCTGTCGCTTCGTGCCGGGCGCCGGGAGCGCGAGCGGAGCGGCGGACAAACCGCGCAGCATGGTTTCAGCGCTAGCGGCACTGGCATCGCTCCGCGCCATCCCGTGCCTCTGCGGCGATGCCGACAGCGTGGACTGGATCAGCCGTGTGGCAGCACCGAGCTTGCCCGCGCGGGTAAGCCGCAAGGCTTCGGCCATGGCAGGCCTCATCTTTGTCATGACGTTCGCAATCATTAATGGTGGGATGGGGCGCCTGTCTGATTCTCGGTCAGATCAGGCAGCAAGATGACGGTCGATATCGCAAAAGGTTGCTGGCTGTGCCGCCATTCCAGGTCTTGAATCTATCCCGGTCGCCTGCCGTTAACCCGCCAACCCCATCGCCGGGCGTGCGAAGACGTTGGCACCGACCCGATAGCCATGCCCGTTTTCACCGACTCCGCGTTCCAGCGATGCGCCCAGCTCAGCGCTCAACCTGTTCAAAAGCGCGCTTCCTTCATGGGCGACAACCTCGGGGAGAAAGTCGGTTCCGTCGTTCTCGACGATGAGCGACAGTCCTGTCTCCCGGTTCTTGAGCGCCACGCGAATTGTACCTCCCTGTCCATGGGGGTAGCCATATTTGAGTGCGTTGATGATCAGCTCGCTGCAGATCAGGATCAGGGCGCGGCGCATATCGGGCACCATCGCCACCGTGTCGGCATCGACAGAAACCGCGATATCCCGCGCCATGCCGAAAATCTCGGCCAGGCCTACCGCGATCGTTGCCAGAAGCGGTACGCAAGGCACCGGGTCAGACTTGCCGCAATCCGTTCCCAGCGCCTCATAGGCTCGCGCCAGGTTGCGCGTCTTGACGAGCAGTTCGTCAGGGAGCCAGCGGCGTGATGGATGCTCGGCAACGTTGGCAAGCGATCCGGCCAACTGCGCCATGTTCCGGGCACGATGAACCGCATCGGCACGCCATAGCGAAGCATGTTCAATTGGCGTGGAACTGGCCTGGCTGTGCGACAATCGGTCAGAGGCGAACAGCCGCAAGATCATCTCTTCCATTGCGACCTTGCCAGCCTTCTCACCAACCGCTGGGGATATGCTCATGTGAGTCAAATTCATCAGAATTCTCCAGCCTGGAGGTTTGCTTGCCTGCATTGCACAAGCCGTCATTTGGAAGGGCGATCGAGATCAGTCCGGAGGTGATTTCTCCCTGAACTCCGCATCGACCGCAAAGCTGGCGGAAATCGCCTGCAGCAGCTTCAGCGATTCCTGCATCCGGCCACGCGACTCGCCAGCCTGCTCGGCAACTTCGATCTTCACCTCGCAAGTCGTCTCGATCACCGAAAGTGCGCCAGCGACGGACAGGGTTTCTGTCTCGACCAGAGCGTGGAGGATGCTCTCTGCAAGCAACAGGGCCGCCTGGCCGTGCGCATCCGGTTCGGAACGCGCTTCGTGGGGGACGAGCGGCCCGGCGTCAGTTGGAACATTGGTCATGATTGGGCCGATGCGAAGCCAGGCGGGAGCGATCGTTGATGCTCTCTGCTACCGGCGCCTGGGAAAGCGTACCGACAGTAGGTGGCGTATACGCCCGTTGTCCGAGGGCAAACACAATCGAGGTTAAGGTCGCCAAAGATCAATTCTGCTACCTCAAGGCCGGGAGCACAGTCATGGCCAATGCCTTTACCAATCGCCTCAGTGGTTATGCGCCGCTGAACGACGCGGATGTCGGCCTTCTTGCTGATGCTTGCCGCAACGTTCGCGATCTGCCCGCCGGTCATCACCTGATCATGGAAGGGGATAACCCGGATCCGGTGTTTGTGATGCTCGATGGCTGGGCATGCGGGTACAAGATGCTGCCTGATGGCGGCAGACAGATTCTCGCGTTCATGTTGCCAGGCGATTTCTGTGACATCCATATCGCTGTGCTCAGGGCAATCGACCACAGCTTCGTGACGATCACGCCAGCCCGCGTGGCGCTGCTGCCTCGCGCCCAGATGGAAGCCTTGGTCGAGATAGGGCCAACGATAACGAGGGCATTCTGGTGGTCCCAGCTGGTCGACCAGAGCGTGTTGCGGGCCTGGATTGTCAGCATGGGGCGTCGCACGGCGAGGGAACGGATAGCCCATCTGATGTGCGAACTCTACATCCGGATGCGCAACATCGGCCTGGCGAATGACGCAAATTGCAACATGCCGCTGACCCAGCTGGTCATCGCCGATGCGGTCGGCCTGACCCCCGTGCATGTCAATCGCGTCCTCAAGTCGCTGCGGGTGGAAAAGGTCATGGAGCTGAGTGCAGGCTCGCTCACCATCCTTGATCCCGTCCAGCTCGCAGAGATTGCAGGCTTTGACGGCAACTATCTGCACAGGCGCCTGAGAAAAGCTGACTGAAGCGATCAGCTCTGATGCAACGCGCATCCTTTCACTTCGGACGTTGAAGCAAAGATCATCGGTTTTCCGCCGGGCGCTCTACAACTGTCATTTTCATGGAGAACGGCGAATTCTGGGAGAATGCGCTGGAGCGGACCGGTGTGGCATGCGAGGACATTCTCGCAAAAATCCGCGAAAGCAATTTGCGGCGGCTCAGCGCGGTGAGAATCGTGGTTATGAAGAACACCGCGATTTTTCGGTCCTAAATGATGCAGAGGCAGATTACAGAATCCTGACGGGCGTCCGCCATGTGTAGCGCAAGATTTGGGTGAAACCTGGCGTTGGACGACTGAGCCATTCTGGGATATACATTGCCTCTCATGAATGGCCGGGCCGGATGCCGCTTTTTCAAATTTTCCACGAAGGCGTTCGGGGTCGGCAGGTTAAGCCAAAGTGTTTGGCTGCTTTCAGCTGGGCCTGACATTGGCTGGCTTTAAAGGCAACGTCTACTTGTGGGTCGCTATCGGACGACCTTTTATGCCGCCGCCAATGGACACTGTCCGAAGGGGAATTGGAAGACAACCCAGCGCAGCGACGACACATCATTCGTCCGCAAACAAGGGGCTATGTGCTTCAGGACACGATCCGATTTTGTGGTGAGTTCCGCTCAGATCGAGCCATTTCGACTCATTTGGCACATCGTGGCGATGGTGTCCGGAGATGCGCCTTCAACAGGATTTATGTCGGGCATAACCTGTGGATGATTTGCAAACCCCATTGCACTTTAAGGCGGTACGAATCATCGCTCCTGACGTGGCCACCTGAGGATACCACGACGATGGCCAAGTTGTTTTCGATTCGCAGACTTACGTAAATAATTTCAAATAGTTAGGCTGGCTTCAAGAGCTGGCTGGGGTGGCAGGATTCGAACCTCTGCCGAAATGGCCAGTTATGGCTGTAAGTGATTGAAATATATAGGCCGTATCACCCCGCCCGACGCTGTACTGACACGCTATGCGTCACAAGGCAAGTCTCATATGTCACACCCATGGTTAGGTGCGCCAGAAATGCGCTGGGCGGCTCGGTCAACGGAGGCAGGGTCGTGATTTGCTAGGCCTCAAGAGGCGTGTACCGCGCCGCAAAAATCCTTCGTGCCCGGTCGTGCCGCCACGACGTTTCAGGGGCCGGCATAACCTCATCAAGCGATGTCCGAGCGCACTCGAAGTCGCCTGCGGAATTCGATCTTCCGCTTTCGACAGGTCGTAGAGCGCAACTATCTCAGACTTCGCGAGGCTTTTGATAGCGGCCGTATCGCGGGCTGCTTCCGCGAAATTGATCGAGCGCATGTGCTCTTCAACGCCTGGTACATGCGCCCGAATGAAATAATGGGTTGAGCGCTTTTGCTGAAAATCCGTGTGGACCTTCCCTGCCTTTGAGCCGACCCGCTGGACAGCAAAGTCTGCTTGATCTTCTGTCGTGAAGTCAAAGTCGCAATGAGTCGTCTCCGTAGGGCGAAGTGGTCGAAGCTGATCGCAGCGGCGCCAGATTTGGAAGACCGTTGGTGCATCAAACGAAACCGATCCGTATATGTACGCATCCTTCGGTACATCTGCCTCATGAAGCAGGTGGAAGTGGCGGTTAAACCGGTTCTGCACGGACGCCTTACGCGCCGACCGCGGCAAAATCATAGCAACGATGTCGGCCATTTCCGCTGCATGGTTGAAAAATTCCACGCATGAATGCTTCCCGCTTCCCGAAAAAGGTGGATTTCCCACGAATGCTAAGAGTCTGATTCAAAATTATCGCGATAGATTTCATGCTCTTGCGATACGGCGGACGAAGAGCTGAATTGAGGCGATGAACAGCCACGCGGT